>Ga0302320_10014487_pt1 | contig 16318 bp, 17 predicted proteins | sample Bog_T0_3_FD_202130 | JGI IMG/M metagenome (GOLD analysis project Ga0302320, IMG submission 202130) | Peat permafrost microbial communities from Stordalen Mire near Abisko, Sweden - Bog_T0_3 | ecosystem: Environmental > Terrestrial > Soil > Wetlands > Peat | place: Sweden: Abisko, Stordalen Mire... | reverse complement strand
TTCCGCCGCGTGGGGGCGGCCGAGCTGGCGCCCCAACTGGGCGGCATCCTGCGCGCCGAGGGCCTGGATGCCAGCGAGGAGGCCCTGCAGATGGTGGCCCGCGCCGGCGGCGGCAGCGTGCGCGACAGCCAGACCCTGCTGGACCAGGTGATCAGCTTCTCGCTGGGCGCCGACGAGAAGCGCGCCCTGCGCGCCGAGGACGTGCTGGCGGTGCTGGGAGGCGTGCAGGAGGGCCAGGCCCTGGGCGCGCTGAAGGCGGCCCTGGAGGGCGATAGCGCCGCCGCCCTGATGTGGCTGCAGCAGCAATACCAGCGCGGCGCCGACCTGCGCCAGGTGCTGGAGTCGTTCCAGGCCCTGCTGCGGGCCCTCTTGCTGTTGAAGGCCGCGCCGCAGGCGGGCGCCGAAGCCGAGCTGCTGCCCGAGACGCTGGCCCAGGTGGCGGCCATGGCGCCGACGCTGGGCCTGTCGCGCATCTTCGGCGCGCTGAAGGCCTTGGGCGAGGCTGAGGCCCAGCTGCGCTACAGCGCCCAGGCCCGCCTGGTGCTGGAGCTGTTCCTGATGAAGCTGGGCCCCGCCAGCCCCGGCGCCAGCCTGGGCGAGATCGTGGACGAGCTGCGGGACCTGGAGCGCAGCTTCAAAGCCCTGCCGCCGGCCGCCCCGGCGCCAGCCCCCGATGCGGCCGCCTCAGCGCCCCCAGTGCCTCTAGCGCCCCCAGCGCCGACGCCCGCAGATGCGGCGGGTCAGCCGGTGCCTGCGGTGGACGCCCTGGAGGAGGCCGCCGCGCCCAGCGCCCCCGCGGCGCTGGACCTGGCCCGGGTGAAGTCGGCCTGGGAGGGCGTGGTGCAAAGCGTGCAGGACGCCTCGCTGAACCTGGCCTCGGCCGCCAAGGACGCCCAACTGCAGGCCCTGGAGGGCGGCACGCTGACGCTGCTGGCCGTCAACGGATTCCAGCGCAAGGTGCTGGAGGATCCCAACGAGCAGGCGCGCCTGGAGCAGGCCCTGGGCGCCGCGCTGGGCCAGCCCTTGAAGGTGCGGGTGATGATGGCCCTGCCAGCGGCCCGGGTGGCGCGCGGCGGCAAGCCCAGCGCCGACGAGGTGGCGCGCCTGGTGCGCGAGCGGCCCGAGATCGGCCGCTTGAAGGAGCTGTTCGACGCCGAGGTCACGGAGATCCGGCACGAAGACTGATCTTATGAGGAGCCCGGCCAGCGCTCATGCCGGGCAAGGTTAGGATCCGGGCCCCGCAGGCCCGGCCCCAGGAGGACATCAAGATGTTCGGTGGCGGCGGCAATATGGGCAACATGCTCAAGCAGGCTCAGCAGCTCCAGGCGCGCATGGCCAAGCTGAAGGAGGACCTGGCCCTGCGCGAGGTCAACGCCTCGGCCGGCGGCGGCGCGGTGACGGTGGTGGCCAGCTGCGACCTGAAGCTGAAGAGCGTGGCCATCAACGACGACCTGATCAAGTCCGGCGACAAGGACATGCTGCAGGACCTGGTGCTGGCGGCCTGCAACGCGGCCCTGGAGCAGGCCCAGAGCACGGCCGGCGCCGAGATGAGTAAGCTGACCGGCGGCTTCAAGCTGCCGTTCTAGCCCGGTACCGTGGCCAGCTATCCGCCAGCCTTCCTGAGCCTGGTCGAGAATCTGGCAAGGCTGCCAGGCGTGGGGCCCAAGAGCGCCCAGCGCCTGGCTTTTCATTTATTGAAGGGCGAGGCCGCCCAGGCCCAGTCGCTGGGCAAGGACCTGGGCAACCTGCACTTGAAGGTGCGCCTTTGCGACGAGTGCGGCTACCTGGCCGAGGGCCCGCGCTGCCACTTTTGCGCTGACACCCGCCGAGACCAGCGCATCATGTGCGTGGTCGAGGACCCCCGCGACGTGGACGTCATCGAGGCATCCGGCGAGTACCGCGGCCGCTACCATGTTCTCTTCGGCGTGCTGTCCCCCCTTGACGGCATCGGCCCGGAGCAATTGAAGGTCCGCGAGCTGCTGGCCCGGCTCGACGGCGTCGAAGAGGTCATCGTGGCCCTGGACCCGGACGTGGAGGGCGACGCCACCAGCCTCTACCTGACCCGCCTGATCAAGCCCCTGGGCATCAAGGTCACCCGCCTGGCGTCGGGCCTGCCCATGGGCAGCGAGATCGAGTACGCCGACCAGGTCACCCTGGCGCGGGCGCTGGCGGCGCGTAGGGAGATGTAGCGGCGGTCGCCATTGAAATAAGGGAAGGCCAGAGCGGGTGCTCTGGCCTTCTTGTTTTGTCTGGAAGAGGGAAGGGCTGGGTGCTTACGCCTTCCACCGGTAGTTGCTGCTGATCACCGTGTGGATGCCCCCGCGGACGTTGAAATCCGCCGTCAGGCGCAGCTTCTTGGGCTTGGTGGCGGCGACCAGGTCGTCCATGACCTTGTTGGCCACGTGCTCGTGGAAGATGCCCAGGTTGCGGTAGCCGTTGATGTAGAGCTTGAGGCTCTTCAGCTCCACCAGCTTCCTGGCGGGCACGTACTCCACGGTCAGCGTGGCGAAGTCGGGCAGGCCGGTCTTGGGGCAGACGCAGTTGAACTCGGGGATCTCGAAGCGGATGACGTAATCCCGGTCATGGTAATGGTTGTCCACCACCTCCAACGGGGGCAAGGTCGCCGCTTTCGCTTTGCCCTGGTATGCCTGATAATCCGATGTCTTGGCCATGGTCTCCTCCTGGGGGGCCGATTGTGCCAGAAAACCGCGACTTTGAACAAGGAGGCTTTCGTGAGCGACGATAAGATCAAGGCCGGCAGCCCGGCCATGGGCAAGCGTTTCCTGGCCGAGAAGGCCGCCGAGGGCGAGGCGGCCTTCAGCAGCCATGGGGCGGTGAACAAGACCGGCATCCTGACCCTGATCCTGGTGATCGGCGCGGCCCTGGCCTGGCATGACCCGGCCGGCTTCGCCCCGGCGCTGATCCCGGTGCTGATCGTGAACCTGATCCTGGCGCTGGTGATCATCTTCGTGCCCACCACGGCGGTCTTCCTGGCGCCCGTCTACGCCCTGATGGAGGGCATCCTGCTGGGCGTCATCAGCTCGGTCTACGAGGGCCTGTACCAGGGCATCGTGTTCCAGGCCGCGCTGGGCACCAGCCTGGTGCTGCTGGTCATGGCGGGCGGCTACGCCACGGGCATCCTCAAGTTCGGCCAGCGCGGGCGTTCGGTCATCATCGCCGCCACGCTGGGCCTGTCGCTGGTCTACCTGGTGTCGATGCTGATGGGCGCCTTCGGCCACCCGGTGGGCTTTATCCACGATTCCGGCCCCTGGGGCATCGCCTTCAGCGTGGCCGCGCTGGTCATCGCAGCCCTGAACCTGAGCCTGGATTTCGACTTCATGGCCTACGCCGAGCAGGAAGGCCTGTCGAAGAAGATGGAATGGTACGCCGGCTTCGCCGTGCTGATCACGCTGGTGTGGATCTACCTGGAGATGCTGCGCCTGATGTCCAAGCTGCGCGGCAAGAAGTAGCCCGGGTTTGTCCCGCCCCCTGGTCTCGGTCCTGCTGCCGCTGAAGGACGCCGCCCCCACCTTGGAAGCCTGCCTGGAAAGCCTGGCCGACCAGACCCTGGCCGACTTCGAGGTGGTGGCGGTGGACCACGGCAGCCAGGACGAGACCCCGGCCCTGCTGCGGCGCTGGATGGGCCGCCTGCCCAACCTTCGCGTCCACCGCCACGACCAGGGCAGCCTTTTGGACGCCCTCAACGTGGGCATGGCCTTCTGCAAGGGGCGCTACATCGCCCGCATGGACGGCGACGACCTGTGCCTGCCCCAGCGCTTGGAGGAGCAGGCCGCCTGGCTGGACGCCGCGCCGGAGACGGGCCTGCTGGGCAGCCGGGTGGAGCTGTTCAGCGGCAGCGGCTTGAGCGAGGGCTATCAGGCCTACCAGGATTGGATCAACTCCCTGGTCGAGCCCGAGCAGATCCTGCGCGAGCTGTTCGTGGAATGCCCCCTGCCCCATCCCACCTGGATGGGCCGGCGCGAGGCCTTTGAACGCCTGGGCGGTTACCAGGACGCCGATGTGCCCGAGGACTACCATTTCATCCTGCGCTGCGTGGAAGCCGGCATCGGGCTGGCCAAGCATCCGCTGGCCTTGCTGCGCTGGCGGGAGCACCCCCAACGCCACAGCCGGACCCATCCCCGTTACAGCCGTGAGGCCTTTTTCAAGCTGAAGGCCCGCTTCATGGACAAGCTGCTGCTCAAGGGCCGCCCCGCCGTGGTGTGGGGCGCCGGCGACCGCGGCCGCCTGTTGATCCGCTGCCTGAAGGATGAAGGCATCCCGGTGCCGCTGTGCGTGGGCCTGCCCGCCGAGGCCGGCGGCGGCCCCACGGTGGCGCATGGCACGCCCATCATCGCCCCCGAGAAGCTGCCCGCCCGATTGCCGGGCCCCCTGCTGGTCTGCGTGGGCACGCCAGGCATCCGCCCCAGCATCCACGACTTCATGCGCGGGCGCGGCTGGGTGGAGGGGAAGGACTGGAATTTCGTCAGTTGAGCCGCCGCCGGGGGACACCCCGTTAAAGCCCTTTATTTCCAAGCCTTTTTGGTCCCCAAAGCGTGTCCCTAGCCTTGCCTAAGCCTCGCCGAACCGTTATTATCTATTGTTTATAACCCTTTCCGGGTTTCGGAGGTCGGATTGACCTGGGTCTTGTCCCGCACGGCTCTCTTTTTTGCGCTGCTCCTCGCCGTCACGGCCCGCTTGGGCGCGGCCGATTTTGAGATCGGGCCTCAGGATGGCGCCGTGAACGAAGGCAGCCACCCGGCCCACAGCGCGGCGGCGGCCCCCGCCGGAGCCATCACGTCCGACTATCCGGTGCGGCTGGACGCCGGCGACGTGCCCACGGCCTATGGCCTGCCGAAGTTCGGGCTGGTGACCGACCTGCGCTTCTACGATGGCGGCGGCATCCTGACCAAAGCCTACCTGGGGCTGCATCGGCGCCTCTTCATCGGCGGGGCGGTGGATGTGCGCAACGCCGTCGGCAGCGGCATGCTGACCATGACCCGCGATGACGCCCAGTTGCTGGGGCGCTTGGTGCTGCTGACCGAGGACGAGAGCATCCCGGCCGTGGCCCTGGGCTACGACGGCCCCGCCTATGAGCATGGGACCGCGCGGGGGGTCTACCTGTCGGCCAGCAAGGAGGTCCCCACCAGCCTGGCCTATTTCCAGGTGCATGCCGGCGTCAACAGCGGCCAGGTGGACACGTTCAAGGCCGACCGCGACCTGCGCGCCAGCGCCGCCCTGACCACGGCCATCCACGACGTGGGGGCCTTCACCGAGATCGACCAGGTGCTCGACCCCATCGGGCCGCGCTGGAACGCGGGCCTGGAGTTCAACTTTTCCCCCATCGTGGTGGCGCTGGAGCTGAGGGACCTGGGCGGCTTCCGCCCGGGCACCCCGGTGTCGCGCATGCTGCGATTGAGCTACACCGGCCAGCTATGAGCCGGCCTTCACCCACGCTTGACCAGGACCATGAGCACTGACTTTGACAAGGACCTTCGCGAGCTGGAGGTCAAGATCGAGGAGCTGAAAGCCTTCGCCAAGTCCAAGAAGCTGGACATGAGCGGCGAGGTGGCCAAGCTGGAGGCCAAAGCCCACGAGCTGCGCAAGCAGGTCTACACCAACATGGGCGCCTGGCAGGTGGTGCAGCTGATGCGCGAAGCCGGGCGCCCGCGCTGCCTGGACTATTGCGAGCGCATGCTCACCGACTGGGTCGAGATCCACGGCGACCACATGATGGCCGACGACAAGAGCATCGTCACCGGCTTCGGCATGCTGGAGGGCCGCAAGGTGGCGGTGCTGGGGAATCAAAAGGGCCGGGACACCAAGGAGAACCTGCTGCGCAACTTCGGCATGGCCCAGCCCGAGGGCTACCGCAAGGCCCTGCGCTTCATGCGCCTGGCCGAGAAGTTCGGCCTGCCCATCGTCAGCTTCATCGACATCATGGGCGCCTATCCCGGCATCGAGGGCGAGGAGCGCAGCGTGGCCGAGGCCATCGCCCGCAACCTGGCCGAGATGTCGCTGTTCAAGGTGCCCATCGTCGTCACCGTCATCGGCGAGGGCGGCTCGGGCGGCGCCATCGGCATCGGCGTGGGCGACCGCATCCTGATGATGGAGAACGGCTTCTATTCGGTCATCTCACCCGAGGGCTGCGCGGCCATCCTGTGGCGCGACCGCGGCATGGCCAAGCAGGCCGCCGAGGCGCTCAAGGGCACGGCCCAGGACCTGTTGAAGCTGGGCGTGATCGACGAGGTGGTGCCCGAGCCGCTGGGCGGCGCCCATCGCGACCCCGCCGCCGCCGCCGCCAGCCTGAAGGCCGCCCTGGTCAAGCACCTGGACCAGCTGTGCGGGCTGGACCCGGACACGCTGGTGGACCGGCGTTACGCCAAGTTCCGCGCCATGGGCGCCTACGCCCCCGTGGCCTGATGCGCCGGACGCTGCCCGCCTTCGCCGGCCTGGGGCTGGCCCTTTGGGGGCTGGCCGCAGGGCTGGCCGCCAGGCCCCTGATCCTGCTGGATGCGGGCCATGGCGGCGCGGACAAGGGCGTGCAGGCCCCCGGCTTCAGCGAGAGCGAGTTCAGCCTGGACCTGGCCAAGCGCCTGGCACCGCTGCTGGAAGCCAAGGGGCTGGACGTGCAGTTGACCCGCGAGGATGACCAGGACCTCAGCCCCAGCGCCCGCGTGGCCCTGGCCGACGACCTGCGCCCGGCCGCGCTGGTCAGCCTGCACGCCAACGCCGCCTTCCAAGCCACGGCCCGGGGCGCGCGCATCTTCGTCCCGGCCGAGGGCCCGGTGGACGAGCCCGCCGCCCCGCTGTGGGAGCAGGCCGCCCGCCTGCAGGCGCCGGCATCCAAGGCGTTGGGGCTGAGCCTGGCGCGCGCGCTGGGGCTGGGCGGCCCCAAGCCCGTGCAAAGCCTCAAGCTGGCCCTGTTCCGCGGCTTGGCCGTGCCGGCCTGCGTGGTGGAATGCGAGTTCACCAGCCATCCTCAGGGCCTGGCTGACTTGAAGGACCCGGCTTGGCGTGCGGCGCTGGCGCAGAAGCTGGCCTCCGGCATCGGCGCCTGGGCCCTTCCCGCGGAGGCCGCCCATGCGCGCTAGAGCCCTGGGCTTGGGCCTGCTCGCCGTGCTGTGCTGCGTGACCGCCTGCGGCCGCAAGGCCGCCGCGCCCGGCAGCGCGCATTCGCCGCTGTACACCGGCCAGGAGCCCAAGCGCACCGTGCGCCTGACCCTGCCGGGCAGCCAGCAGGCCGGCTTCGTCTACGTCGACCGCCAGATCTACGCCACCGCCAGCGTGGTCAACCAGGGCAAGCAGATCCTGCTGGCCCTGATGGCCGGGCCCACCCCCAAGGAGGCCCAGGCCACGCCCTGCTTCGGGCCCGCGGCGGCCTACCTGGAGCTCTACCTCGACGGCAAGGGCCTGGCGGTGGTGGACCTGCCGCAGGCCACGGTGGACGCCCTGCCCGGCGGCACCTCGGCCGAGGTGGCCACGCTCTACTGCCTGATCCGCAGCCTGGGGCAGAACCTGCCCCAGGTGGGCCGGGTGCAGCTGCTCATCGACGGCCAGGTGCCCGAGAGCCTGCGCGGCCACCTGGACCTGCAGGACCCGCTGTCCTTGAACGACCTCTAGCCCGCTCCCGACCGCCCCTCAACGCCCCAAGGACCCATGCAGGAACTTTCCCCCAAGTACGACCCCAAGGAAGTGGAAGAGCGCTGGTACCGGCTGTGGGAGTCGCGCGGCGATTTCGCCTGCGACCCGGCGTCCACGCGCCCGGCCTACTCCATCGTCATCCCCCCGCCCAACGTCACGGGCAGCCTGCACATCGGCCATGCGCTGAACAACACCCTGCAGGACCTGCTGGCCCGCTGGCACCGCATGCGCGGCTTCGACGTGCTGTGGGTGCCCGGCTGCGACCACGCCGGCATCGCCACCCAGAACGTGGTGGAGCGCGAGCTGGCCAAGGAGGGCAAGACCCGCGACGACCTGGGCCGCGAGGAGTTCTTGAAGCGCGTGTGGGCCTGGAAGGAGGCCAGCGGCAGCACCATCATGCGGCAGCTGCGCCGCCTGGGCGCCAGCGTGGACTGGTCGCACGAGCGCTTCACCATGGACGCGGGCCTGAGCGAGGCGGTGCAGCACGCCTTCATCCACCTTTACGAGAAGGGCCTGATCTATCAGGGCGATTACATCATCAACTGGTGCCCCCGCTGCGGCACCGCCCTGAGCGACATCGAGGCCGAGCACAAGGACACGTCCGGCAAGCTCTACTACATCCGCTACGCCGTGAAGGGCCGGCCGGGGGCCTTCGTCACCGTGGCCACCACCCGCCCCGAGACCCTGCCCGGCGACGTGGCCGTGGCGGTGAACCCGGACGACCCGCGCTATGCCGCCTTCAAGGGCGCCAGCGTGCTGCTGCCGCTCTTCGGCGCCGAGCTGCCCCTGCTGTTCGACCCCTACGTGGAGAAGGATTTTGGCACCGGCGCGCTGAAGATCACCCCGGCCCATGACGCCAACGATTTCGCCATCGGCGAGAAGTACGGCCTGGGCCGGCCCAAGGTGATGGACCCCAAGGGCGTGATGAACGCCCTGGCGGGCAAGTACGCCGGCCTGGACCGCTTCGCCTGCCGCAAGGCCATCGTGGCCGACCTGGAGGCCGCCGGCCTGCTGGAGAAGGTGGAGGACTACCAGCACGCCGTGGCGCGCTGCTACCGCTGCTCCACGGTGGTCGAGAGCTATCTCAGCCGGCAGTGGTTCGTGAGCATGAAGCCCCTGGCCGAGAAGGCCCTGGCGGCCCTGGAGCGCGGCGACACCACCTTCCAGCCGGCCAATTGGGGCAAGGTCTACGGCGATTGGCTCAAGGGCATCCGCGATTGGTGCATCAGCCGCCAGATCTGGTGGGGCCACCGCGTGCCCGTGTACAACGCCCCCGACGGCCGCCAAGCCGCCGGCCGCGACGCCGCCGACGCCGCCCGCAAGCTGGGCGTGGACGCGGCCGCGCTGACCCAGGAGACCGACGTCCTGGACACCTGGTTCTCGTCGGGCCTGTGGCCCTTCTCCACCCTGGGCTGGCCGCAGGCCACGCCCGAGATGGCGCGCTATTTCCCCACCAGCACCCTGGTGACCAGCTGGGACATCCTGTTCTTCTGGGTGGCCCGCATGAGCATGTTCTCGCTGGAGCTCACTGGGCAGGTGCCGTTCAAGCAGGTGCTGATCAACTCGCTGGTGGCCGATGAGCACGGCCAGAAGATGAGCAAGAGCAAGGGCAACGTGGTCGACCCGCTGCTGAAGATCGACTCCATCGGGGCCGACGCCCTGCGCCTGGGGCTGATGACCATTGAGAGCCAGAGCCGCTACATCAGCCTGAGCGAGGAGCGGCTGGAGACGGCCCGCAATTTCACCAACAAGGTGTGGAACGCGGCCCGCTTCATGCTGATGAACCTGCAGGGCCTGCCCGCGGGCGCCGTGCCGCGGCCCCAGGGCGGCCTGGAGCTGGCGGACCGCTGGATCCTGTCGCGCCTGGACCTGGCCACCGCCGAGGTGGACCAGCACCTGACCCAGGGCGTGCAGGTGAATCAGGCCTCCGCCGCGCTGGTGCGCTTCTTCTGGGACGACCTGTGCGCCTGGTACATCGAGGCGGTCAAGGGCCGGCTGTCGGGCTCCGACCCGGCGTCGAAGCTGGCCGCCCAGCGCACCCTGGCTTTCACGCTGGAGCAGACGCTGCGCCTGCTGCATCCCTTCTGCCCCTTCATCACCGAGGAGATCTGGCAGTTGCTGCCGCACGAGGGCGTGACCATCGGCCGCGCCCCCTGGCCCAGCGCCGGCACGCCCGACGCCGAGGCCCTGGAGCAGTTCGGCGCGCTGATGGACGTGGTCACCGCGGTGCGCAACCTGCGCGCCGAGAAGAAGGTGGACCCGGCCCGCGAAGTGCGCGCCCTGTTGGCGGCCCCGGCGGCGCTGCTGCCCGCCTTGAAGGGCCAGCAGGCGGTGCTGGAGTCCCTGGCCAAGATGAAGGTGGACGCCCTGGCCGAGGCCGTGAGCCCGCCCAAGGGCGCCGCCGCCGGCTTGGCCGGACCGGTGCAGGTCTTCCTGCCGCTGGAAGGCCTGGTGGACCTGGGCGAGGAGAAGGCCCGGCTGGTGAAGGAAGGCCAGAAGCTGGAAGGCTTGCTGGCGGCGCAACGGAAGAAGCTGGACAACGGGGCTTTCGTGGCCAAGGCGCCGCCCAAGCTGATCGAGGCTGAGCGCGCCAAGGTCGGCGAGCTGGAAAGCGCCCTGGCCAAGCTGGCCGCGGCGCTGAAGGACCTGAGTGCCTGAAGAGCGGATAGAGCTGAAAGCGGCCGACGGCAGCCCCTTGGCGGGCCTGTGGCGCCGCCCGGAGGGGCCCGGCCCGTGGCCCAGCGTGGCTTGCATCCATGGCCTGACGCTGAGCAAGGCCATCTTCGACGAGCCGGCGGCGGCGCTGGAGGCCCAAGGGGTCGCCAGCCTGCGTTTGGACCTGCGCGGCCAGGGCGAGAGCGGCGGCCGCCTGCAGGACCAGGGCTTCGACGACCAGACGGCCGACGTGCGCAGCGCCCTGGAGGCGCTGGCCCTTTTGCCGGGCGCCGACCCGGCCCGCCGCGGCCTGCTGGGATTCAGCATGGGCGGGGCCATGGGCGCGCTGGTGTCCGCCGGCGCCGGCGTCAAGGCGCTGGCGCTGTGGTCGCCCCTGTTGAAGACCGGCTTCTGGGATGCCGAGCGCCAGCAGCAATACGGCCCCCCCGACGGCGAGTTCCAGCCCATCTGGGACGGCGTGCTGGTGAGCCGCCGGCTCTTCAGCGAGGCGCTGGCGCATGACCCTTATGGCGCCGCGCTGGCGTGGCCCGGGCCCTTCCTGGTCTGCCACGGCGGCAAGGACCGCAACCACCCGCAGGCCCGCAGCGTGGAGCTGGCCGCCGCCCGCCAGGCCCAGGCCAAGCCGGTGACGGCCTGCTTCCCGCCGCTCAGCGGGCACCGCTACCACCACGAGGCCGAGCGCCGCCTTCGCGACGCCGTGACGGCCGCCTTTTTCGGGTCCTGCCTGTGACCGCCTTGCCGGAGCGCCTGCTCAGCGACCCCTCGGTTCGCCGCCTGATCGAGGCGGCCCTGCGCGAGGACCTGGGGACGGGTGACATCACCACCCAGTGCATCGTCCCGGCGGATGCCCGGGCCAAGGCGGTGCTGTGGGCCCGCGAGCCCGGCGTGGCAGCCGGCCTGCCGCTCTTCGCCGCGGTGCTGGCCCAGCTCAGCGACCGGGTGCGCGTGCGCCTGAAGGTGGCCGAGGGCCGGCGCTTCAAGGCCGGCCAGGCCCTGCTGGAGGCCGAAGGCCCGGCGCGCGCCATCCTCAGCGGCGAGCGCGTGGCGCTGAACCTGCTTCAGCGCCTTTGCGGCATCGCCACGTTGACGGCGGCTTACGCGGCCGAGGCCCGCCTGGGCAGCCGCCATGCGCAGCTGTTGGACACCCGCAAGACCACGCCGGGCTTGCGCGGGCTGGAGAAGTACGCGGTGGCCTGCGGCGGCGGCACCAATCACCGCCTGCGCCTGGATGACGCCATCCTGATCAAGGACAACCACCTCAAGGTGGCCGGCGGCATCGAGGCGGCCGTCGAGCTGGCGCGCGGGGCGGGCATGCCGGTGGAGGTCGAGGTCGAGGGCCTGGGCGAGCTGGACCAGGCCCTGAAGGCCGGCGCCGACTCGGTGCTGCTGGACAACTTCAGCCTGGCGGCCTTGCGCGCGGCCGTGAAGCGCGTGGCCGCCCACAATCGCCGAGGCCTGGGCCCGGCGGTGCGGACCGAGGCTTCGGGCGGCGTGACGCTGAAGACCCTGCGGGCGGTGGCCGCCACCGGCGTGGACCGCATCAGCGTGGGCGCGTTGACCCACTCCGTGCGGGCCCTGGACCTCAGCCTGGAATTCCTGCCCGGGTGAGCGCGGCCGCGGCCTTTGATGCGGCCGGCTTCCAGGCGGCCCGCACGGGGGCCTGGGGCGAGGGCTTGCAGGCGCACGCCAGCCTGGGCTCCACGCAGGACGCGGCCCTGGCCCTGGTCGAGGCCGGCGCCGCCGAGGGTTGCGTGGTGCTGGCGGAGGCGCAGAGCGCGGGGCGCGGGCGCTGGGGCAAGGCCTGGGAAGGCCGCCCCGGCTTGAGCCTCCTGTTCACGGTGGCGATCCAGGCGCCCCCCGCTGCGGCGGGCGCCGGGCCGGCGTCCCCGACCCTGCCCTTGGCCCTGGGCCTGGCCAGCGTCCAGGCCCTGCGCGGGCTGGGGCTGGGCGCGGCGGCCTGCAAGTGGCCCAATGACCTTTGGCTGGGCGACCGCAAGCTGGGCGGGCTGCTGGTGGAGCAGCGCGGGCCCTGGCTGCTGGCGGGCTGCGGGTTGAACGTGGGGCAGGGCGCGGACGACTGGGCCGGCGAGCTGAAGGCCAGCGCCATCAGCCTGGCCCAGGCCGGCTTGGCCCTGCCGCGCGAGGCGGTGCTGGCCGCCCTGCTGGCCGCCTGGGAGCGCGCGCTGGCGCGCTGGCGCGCCGGCGGCCTGGCGGCGTTCCTGGACGAATGGGCCCAAGCGGATGCCCTGGCCGGCCGGCATTGCCGCCTGCGCCAGGGCGGGCGGGCCTTCGAGGCCCTGGTGCTGGGCCTGGCCGCCGACGGTGCGTTGCGGGTGCGCTTGCTGGGCGGGGAAGAGGCCCGGCTTTACAGCGCTGAAGTGGAACACGTGCGGCCCCTGGGGCCGCGCTAAGGCCCTTGGGCCGCGTTCAACGAAGGAGAGGCGATGGCTGACTCGAATGATGCGAGCCCGGTGCCCCCGGCGCCGCCCCAGGAAGGCCCCAAGGCGGGTCAGCGTCCCGAGGCCTTGTGGCCGCTGGCGGCCGTGGCGGCCACGGCCCTGGTGGCGGTCTGCGGCCTGGCCTTGGGGCTGGTGCTGATCCTGGGCCGTGGCGGCAACGCCAGCGGCGCGGGCCAGAGCGTGCAGGTGAACCCGGTCATCAGCATCGGCGCCGCGCCGGCGGCCGGGCTTCCGGCGGCGGCATCGGCGCCGAGCCCGGCCCCGTCCGGCCCCCGCCGCGGCGATGCTCAGCCCCGTGGCGACCAGCGCGACGCGGCCCAGGACGCCCATGCCGTGGCCCTGCCCGGGGCCCTGGCCACGCCCACGCCCCAGGGCGGCCAGCGCGAGCGCCAATTGGTCCGCGCCGAGACCCAGGCCCCGCCAGCGCTGGCTTTCCCGCCCCCGACCGCGGCCACGCCTGCGCCCACGCCCCTGCCCACGCCCGAAGCCCCGCGGGTCTATCTGCGCGTGCGCACCGTGGGGGGCGGCCCCTGGGACGGGATCCATGCCCTGCCCATGCCCATCCGCGCCAGCATCGACGCCAGCGGCAAGGCGGCCACGGTCTACGCCGAGCATGTGGCCGCCAGCGCCACGGCCCAGGCGGCCGCGCCCGAGGTGCCCTATGCCGACACCGGGGCGGCCCAAGCCGGCTGGGACCTGCAGTTGAGCGGCGTCCGCAAGACCGGGGCCCTGGACGGCTATCGCGCGCCCGCTGGATTCCTGTTCCTGACGGCCCGCTTGCGGGCCCAGAACAAGGGGGCCCAGGCCCTGGCGTTGGATGGCGAGCGCTTCGAGGTGCGTGACGCCGACGGCGTGCGCTACCTGAGCATCCCCGAGCTGGACTTTGATTTCCCCACCGCCCCGGTGGCCGCCGGCGCCACGGCCGAGCTGACGCTCAGCTTCCTGGTGCTCGACGCCGCCGACCTGAAGTCGGTGGCCTTGCTGACGGACGCGGCGCCGGTGCTGCTGCCGCTGACGCGGAAGTAGGCCCATGCTGCTGGTCCTGGACATCGGGAACTCCAACGCGGTGGCGGGCGTCTACCAGGGCGCCAAGCTCCTGCGCTCCTGGCGCTTCGCCAGCAACGCCCACCGCACCGCCGACGAGTATTCGGTGCTGCTGGAGGGCTTCTTCTTGCAGGCCGGGCTGGTGCCGGCCAAGGTGAAGGCGGCCATCCTGGCCAGCGTGGTGCCGCCCCTGGTGCCGGTGATGGAGGACGCCTTGCGGCGCCTGTTCAAGGTGTCCGCCAGGGTGGTCAGCCCCCAGATGGACCTGGGGGTCGAGGTGCTGCTGCGCAACCCCGAGGAGATCGGCGCCGACCGCCTGGTCAACGCGGTGGCGGGCTTCCAGCTCTTCGGCGGGCCGCTGCTGGTCCTGGATTTCGGCACGGCCACCACGGTGGACGCCATCTCGGGCGCGGGCCAGTACCTGGGCGGCGCCATCGCCCCCGGCGTGGCCATCAGCGTCGAGGCCCTGGTCAACCGCACGGCCAAGCTGCCGCGCATCGAGATGGCCAAGCCCACCGACCCCATCGGGGACAGCACCCTGGAAGCCATGCGCTCGGGCATCTACTACAGCACGCTGGGCGCCACGCGCGAGCTGTGCCTGCGCCTGGGCGAGGCCCTGGCCCGGCGCGACGGCCGCCGGCCCAAGATCATCGCCACCGGCGGCCTGAGCTATTGGCTGCCCTGCGAGGAGCTGGGCATCCAGGCGGTGGTGCCCGACCTGACCCTGCAGGGCCTGCGCATGATCCACGAGCGCCTGAGCGGCCCTCCGGCCAAGGCGCGGCCAGGGAAGCGGCGGCGATGATGCGCGCGCGCGCCCTGCTCCTGCTCCTGGGCCTGGGCCTGGCCGCCGCCGCGAATGCCGCGGCGCCGGTGGATAGCCTGCAGGTGCTGGGGGTGGATGGCCGCCTCAAGCGTTGGGTCTATGAGACCGAGCCCTGGCCGCTGGAGCCGGGCAACCGCCTGGCCGACGGTGACCGGGTGGAGCTTGAAGCCGGGGCCCTGCTGCGCCTGCGCTACGCGCATTTCCTGGACCTGGCGGTGGCCGGCCCGGCCCGGCTGGCGGTCTACGCCTTTGACGTGCCCCAGGGCGAGAAGCGCTCCACCCGGCTGGTGCTGCGGCTGGACCAGGGGCAGCTGCTCATCGATGGCCGCTTCCAATTCGGCCGCTGCGCCGACCTGGTGCTGGGCCTGCCCGAGGCCAGCCTGCCGCTGCCCGTGGACGCGCGCTGCATCCTGGACGTGGAGCAGGGGCGCAGCCGCTTCTACCTGCCCGTCAGCCCGGTCGCGTCGGGCCTGGCCCTGGCCGCGTCCCTGAGCGGCACGGCGCTGCTGGCCGATGCGTCGGCCCGGCCGGCCGCCGTGCCGGGCCTGGCCCCGGCCTTGTTCAAGGCCCTGGACGCCCCGGTGCGCCTCTTCGTGATCGCCCGCGATTTCGACCAGGACCTGGGCCAGTGGCCGCGGCCGGCGGTGCTGGGGCCGCTGCTGGCCGAGCGCCTGGGCCGCATCCCCGGCGTGGAACTGGTGGATGGGTCGGGCAGCACCGCCTACGCCTACGAGGCCAACAACGCCCTGAAGACCGGGGACGACCTGTGGCTGAAGGAGCTGGGCCGCCGCCTGGGCGCGCGCTGGGTCCTGGCCGGCAACGATGTGTCGCTGACGCCGCCGCAGGAGGGCGCGCCCAGCCGCCGGGCGGTGATCGGCCAGGCCGAGGTGAGGCTGCTGGAGGTGGAGGCGGGCGCCGGGGGCCAGGAGCTGGTCAGCGAGGCCGCCAACACCCGCGTGGCCCGGGCCGGCCGGGCCCTGGAGCTGGCGTCGCGCCAGGCCCAGGAGGCCGCCGCCGACCAGGTGGCGGGTTACCTGGATTGGAGCCTGCGCCAGCTGCTGGCGGGCCAGGCCCACGCCCCCGGCGTGCTGAAGCTGGTGATGGAGAACGCCACGCCCGAAGCCGTGCAGGCGCTGCGCTCGCGCCTGAGCGCCATGGATTCGGTGACGCGCTTCTTCCGCCGCAGTTACGCCCAGAAGACCATCAGCTTCGACCTGCTGCTGCGGCAGGATGAGGCCGCGCTGGACGCCCAATGGGCGGCCCTGGCGTCCGGCGGCTGGCGATTCAAGGCCCTGGAGAGCGGGCCGGGCTTGAGACGTTACAAGGCTTTACCACCGCGCTGAGGCCGCAAGAGGTAGCATGCTGAAGACCGTCAAGGAGCTGTGCCTGGTCTGCGGGGGGGAGCGCTGGCTCCCGGACCCCCTGGACCCGTTGCGCTCCATCCCCTGCCAGTGGTGCGACCAGCTGGGCTGGGTCGAGATCAGCCTGCCCAGCCTGGGGGAGGCGCCGCCGCCTCCCGAGGAACCGATCCCGGCACCGACCCTTCCCGAAGACCCTTTGGAGCGAGCATGAATCCCTGCAAAGCACTGATCCCCGCCCTGGCCCTGCCCATGGTCTGCCTGGCCTTGGCGCTGCCCGCCAAAGACACGCCGACCCCGGGCCCATCGCTGGGCGC
>Ga0302320_10014486_pt1 | contig 16318 bp, 14 predicted proteins | sample Bog_T0_3_FD_202130 | JGI IMG/M metagenome (GOLD analysis project Ga0302320, IMG submission 202130) | Peat permafrost microbial communities from Stordalen Mire near Abisko, Sweden - Bog_T0_3 | ecosystem: Environmental > Terrestrial > Soil > Wetlands > Peat | place: Sweden: Abisko, Stordalen Mire... | reverse complement strand
CGTCCACCGGACCCTTCGGACGCACCGTGTTGTCCATCAATGACGCGCTACAGTTCATCGCTTACCAGGACATCTTCTGGGCTATGACACGATCGGTACAGAATCCGAAATTGCGGAAAGTCGAGCTCAGGTGCGGGTGTGCTGGCCGCCAGCGCGCCAGATGGGGTCGACTGAATCCGCCCTTCATAAAGCCTGGTCATCCATCCAGTCATGACCAGATTATCGCTGCCACGCCCTCTCCGGTCCGGATTGTGGACGACGGCAGGTAGCAAACTTTCTCAGCATACGGTGTTGCGGCGCCACCGGTGTGCCTGTACTCTTTCTGCTGGCACTCCGTTTACTGTTCACGAGCGCGCTGTTTGTCGCCACGGGCGCGTTCACCAATCTCGCCTTCCCGCAGATAACGCTGTTCAACCAGGGCCGCGCAATCCTTGTGCACGAAGCCCGTTTGCTGGATGGGATCAGATCATGGACCGCCGGCCGGACTGGGCGTCTGCGCACTTGATAGTGTACGCAGGGACTGAACGGGCACCGCTTCGCTGCCCCGACTCGTCATGACAAGGAAACGCCACGAATGGCGACAAACAAGCGCAAGGTCATGCTGCCGCATACGATGGGCCAGCAGGGCGTCAGTCTGGTCAGGGCCCGCGAAGATATCGATACGGTTATTTATCCGGCGGGTCTCAGCCAGACCGAGCTTCTACCACTGCTGGCCGATTGCGCCGGGATCGCCCTTTCCGGGACGCCGTATCGACAAACGGAAATGAATGCATCCCCGGCAATTCAAGTCGTCGCCCGCATCGGCGTAGGATACGACGCGGTCGAGGTCCCCGCCCTGACTGCCCGAGGCGTGCCACTAATGGTCGCCGGCACTGCCAACTCGACTTCGGTCGCCGAACAGGCCTTCCATCTGATGATTGCGCTCGCCAAGAAGAATGCCGCGATGGATCAACTGGTGAAGGGCGGCCGATGGGGTGACCGACACGGCGGCCTGCCCATGGAACTGGCCGGAAAGACAGTGCTGATCGTTGGCTTCGGACGGATCGGCACGCGCTCCGCCAAGCGTTGCCTCGGCTTTGATATGACGGTCCTGATATACGATCCCAATGTCGACACCGGGAAAATCATCGCCGCGGGATGCGAGCCGGTTAGCGATCTTGATGGCGCCTTGCCGCGAGCGGACATTGTGTCGATACACTGCCCTAAGAACCCCGAGACAATTGGCCTCTTCAACGCAGTTCGATTCGGACGCATGAAAAAAGGCGCATTTATCGTCAATACGGCCCGCGGCGGAATCATTGACGAACCGGCCCTTTATGCTGCCTTGACTTCGGGCCATCTGGCTGGTGCCGGTCTCGATGTTTTCGAGGAAGAGCCAACGCCGGTGAGTAACAGCCTGCTTACTCTCGGCACGGTCATCGCTTCCCCGCCCATGGCCGGCGTGACGGTCGAGGCTGTGGCCGCTATGGCGGTTGCAACGGCCCGCAACATCCTTTCAGTGCTGGATGGCAATCCCAACCTGGATAACGTGATCAACAAGGAAGTCCTGCTGTAGCTGGTCTACGGAACACAGCCGGTTAGATAATGGCGGCACGCCCCTTAAAGCCGGTCGCCACCACGTAAAGCTCGCTGGATTCCTTCCGGCTGGACGGCGGCTTGGCGTGTCGGACGCTTGAGAAATTCCGCTTCAGGATATCGAGAATCTGTTTCTCCGATCCCCCCTGGAACACTTTCGCGACGAATGTGCCCCCCGGCGCCAGGATCTGTATCGCGAAGGCGAGAGCCATTTCCGCAAGGGCTACAATACGAATATGGTCGGTCGCAGCATGGCCGGTCGTGTTGGGCGCCATATCCGACAGAATGAGATTCACACTCCCGCCGAGTTCACCGGCCAGTCGTGCCGGCATATCAGGATCGCTGAAGTCGCCTTGGATGATGGTGGCACCGTGAATCGGGTCGATTGGCAGCAGATCTACCGCCAGCACCGAAGCGGCGCCTCGCTTTACTGCCACCTGTGTCCAGCCACCCGGCGCGGCACCAAGGTCGAGCACCCGCGTGCCATTCCTGATGAGATGAAATTTTTCATCCAGTTCCAGCAACTTGAATGCGGCTCGCGATCGCAAGCCCTGCTGCTTCGCCGCCGTAACATAGGGATCATTCAACTGCCTGGCCAACCATCGTGCCGACGCTGGACTTCGGCTCTTGGCGGTCTTGACATGGACCGCCAATCCCCGCGATGTCGGTCTGACGGGTTGTTTTGCCATTACCGGTGGCTAGATGACGGATGACTCATTCACGGCAGCCATCGCGCCGTCGCCCCTGACGCAACCGGTCGGCTCGGATCAGCCGCAGCAGCACCCCCTCCCGCAAGCCGCGGTCGGCGACGATCACGTGCGGCGCCGGCCAGACCCGGGTAATCGCAGCGAATACGGCGCAACCCGGCAGCACGAACTCGACCCGATCCGGTCCGACACAGGGATGCAGCATAAGCCCCTCCCGACCAAGCGTCCGTAAATGGGTCAACGCAGCGGCGGCCTCGTGACTGCACAACTCAACGCCATCCACGGCGATCCGTCGATACCGCTCCAAATTCAAGGCAACCCCGGCCAGCGTGGTGACCGTCCCGCTGGTGCCGAGTAGTCGTACCCCGCCATCGCGGATTTCGCGTGCAATGCAATGGACGCTTTCAAACGCACGCAGCCGCTCCGCGACGTCTGCGACCATTGCTTCGAAACCATCTTGAGTAAAGCCTGCATCGCCCCACCGTTCGGAAAGAGTGACAACGCCCACAGGAAGTGAATCGTAGCCGATCAGGTGCGGCGCTCCCTTCGTCAACCGCACCCAGGCAAGTTCCGTCGAGCCGCCACCGATATCGAACAGCAAGGCCCGACGTCCGTCGCAGGGAAGCAGCGGAGTGCACGATTCCAGGGCTAGCTCTGCCTCCTCGCGGCTGCTGATAATGCCGAAGTCAAACCCGGTTTCCTGTTTGACGCGCCTGAGGAAGGCGGGGCCGTTGGTCGCACGGCGACATGCTTCCGTGGCGATAGCGCGAATCTGACGCACGGGCCGGCGTGCCAACCGGGCGGCACAGGCCTGCAAGGCACAAATAGCGCGGTCCATCGCTGCTTCATTCAGGCGCCCGGAGCCGTGCAAACCCTCACCAAGGCGAACGATACGCGAAAAGCTGTCCAGGACCCGAAAACCATCGCCATGCGGCGTCCCGACGAGCATTCGGCAATTATTGGTGCCAAGATCCAGTGCTGCAAACGCAGGTCCGAACACCCGACGAGCCAGATCAGTCCGGCCAACCTCCGGGCGTGCCTCCACGCGCCGCACGTCATTCACCTGCTCGGCGGTAACAAGCTCGGGCTGGGCCTGAACCAACGTCATATTTAGATTGTCAACCGAGAGGACTTAGCGGGCAAGCACCTATTGCAGGCGCAGTGCCGGCTGTCGGTTTTTTCATTCGCGCCAGCATAGCGGAACAGGACCTGCGATCGGCCGGCCGGGCCTGTAAGCCGCCCCCGGCGATCTTCTTATTATGAATCGGAGCAACGGGACATAGGTCCAACATGCCCGACACGCCATCCACCGCCACCTTTGGCTTTCACCTCGCGCGCAGCCATATAGGCGCGCCGGAGCAACGTTCGGATATCCTCGCCGCTACCCGATGTGCGACTAGCGATACCGATGGAAAAGCTCACGTTCTGGCCGTCGGGCAAATTGTCGAACAAGCGGCCGGTGCATAACGAATCAGCCCGCTCCGCAGCGGTTAGGTGATCCATGCCGTCCTGCCACACGGCGAACTCGTCGGCCCCTACCCGAGCAACCAGGTCACTCGGCCGGACCACAGCCCGAAGGTGGCTGGCCAATCGGATCAGAACACGGTCACCCTGGGCCCGCCCGTGGGCTTGGTTGACGCGTCGCAGATCGTCTACGTCAATCAGCAACAAGGTACCGACAGCGGCGTCCAAATCGAGGCGATCAATGTGACGGTCGGCCTCATCCAGAAACCACCGACGATTGGGAATCGCAGTGAGGCGATCGATGCCGATTTGCCCCATACCGGCGCCGATGGCCACCCGCAGCAGCATTGCAACCGCCGATGCGAGCTCGCGATCCGCATCGGTCCAGGGGCGGGAACGTGGCGCGCGCCAAAGGAGCAGTCCGCCTGGGCGCGCCGGCGGAAAAACCCATGGACAAGCGAGGATAGGGCGCCTGTCCTTTGCAACGGTGTGGGATGGCTGGCTGGGGCTGGCAGTCAGCAAAGCTTGACCAAGGTCTGTGGTGCCGGCGCCGGCGACACCGAGACAGTAAGCGACCGGAGCACCCGCCGCATCGTCACTCAGGTCGAGAACGGCAAGCCCCTCCAGGTCCGCGGTCAACCGCAATTGCTCCAGGACCGTGACAACGGAGCCATCGTAATCGCCGCTCAAGGGCACGTCAGTCTCTCCGAGAAAAAGGTTGTGGCGGAGAGTAGGCAATTTCCATCCGCATTGGGTAGGGAATCCCGCCATATCCGTCCGCCGGCAACCCGGGCGTGTGGCCTGGCTGACAGGATATCGCTACGCTGATGTTTAACAGCGGAGGAAAAAACGATGCGCGCCGTTTGGTATGACCGACAGGGACCTGCCGATGAAGTCCTCGTCACCGGCGAACTGCCGACACCGGAACCAGGCGTAGGCCAGGTCCGCGTCCGCCTGGAGGCATCAGGCGTCAACCCCTCGGACACCTATCGTCGACGCGGAGCGGTGCCGGCCGAGTATCCAAGGGTGATCCCGAACAGCGACGGCGCCGGAATCGTAGATAAAGTTGGCGACGGCGTGCCCGCGCAATGGGTCGGCAAGCGGGTCTGGCTCTACAATGGGCAGCGTAATGGACGTTGGATGGGGACCGCCGCCGAGTTCATCGCGCTTGACGTCGACCTTGTCACCGAATTGCCCGACCACGTGTCGTTTGCTGAGGGGGCGACGCTTGGGATCCCGGGCATGACAGCGCATGGCTGCGTCTTTGCGGCAGGGGCGGTGCACGGCAAGCGCGTGCTGGTCACCGGTGGCGCCGGCGCGGTCGGGCACTACGCGGTCCAACTCGCCGCGTGGGCCGGGGCCGAGGTGATTGCGACGGTCAGTTCCAACGACAAAGCGCGTCGCGCATCCGCGGGCGGCGCAGCGCATGTGATCAACTACAGAACCGAGGATGTCTCCGCGCGACTGGCCGAAATCACCGGCGGCGCGGGGGTGGATCATGTCGTGGATGTCGATCTGGGTGGCAACCTCGCAGCCGTGCTGGGATCGGTTCGGGAGCATGGCAGCATCGCCTACTACGCCACCAATGGAGCACAGGAGCCGGCGGTCAACCTGCGTCTGTTGATGGCCAAGAATCTGACGGTACGGGGTTTCGTGCTGCCGACCAGTCCTCACGCGGCGCGCAAACGGGCGCAATCGGATATCGCGGCATTCATTCGGACACCAGGGCGCCTTCTGTCCGTAGCCGGCGAATTCCCGTTGTATGAGACTGCGATGGCACACCGCTCCGTCGAAGCCGGGGGGAAAGTCGGGACTGTTGTCGTCGCCTGTGCGCGATAAAAACGCCGCGCCGACGCGACGTTGACGGGGCCCGACGCCCGTTTCACCTATTATGATCTACCAAGGAATTCCGGGGAAGTCTGATGATTCGCATAACCCGCCGCGCCGTACTGGGAACAGCCGCAGCCATGACGGTCGTGCCGGCGCGAGCGCAGAATGCCCCCGGCATCACCGCGACTGAAATTTTGTTTGGGCAGACAATGCCATACAGCGGCCCGGCATCATCCTACGGCACCATCGGCAAGGCCTCCGACGCCTATTTTCGGATGATCAATGACCAGGGGGGCATCAATGGCCGCAGTCTGCGCATGGTATCGCTTGATGACGGTTACCTCCCCCCCAAAACCGTCGAACTGACCCGCCGCCTGATCGAGGAGGATCTGGTCGCCTTCCTGTTCAACACGCTCGGTACGCCGACGACCAACGCGACACGGAAATACGTTAACAGCAAGAAGGTGCCGCAGCTTTTCATTGCCTCGGGTGCCACGCAGTTTGGCGATCGGGAGCACTTCCCCTGGAGCATCGGCTGGCAGCCGACCTATCAGGTCGAAGGGCGCATTTACGCCCGATATACGCTCCGGGAGGCTCCGGACGCGAAAGTGGCGATCCTGTATCAGGGTGACGATTCGGGACGCGACTATTTCAAGGGATTCAAGGACGGGCTGGGCAATGCCGCCGATAAAATGATTGTCGCCACCGCCACCTATGAGGTGACCGACCCGACAGTCGACTCGCAGATCCTGACGCTGCGAGACAACGGCGCCGACGTGCTCTTTATGACCGGGATTCCCAAATTCAATGGCATGGCCATCCGCAAGGCCTTCGACATCGGCTGGAAACCGCGCCTGTTCTACATTTCGTCAACCGGTTCCTCGGTTGCGACTGCGATCATGCCTGCAGGGCCGGAGAAGGCCATTGATGTGATCACTGCCAGCTACGTGAAAGACCCGACCGACAGGCAGTGGGCGACCGATCCGGGCTTCATGGCGTGGGTCGCCTGGATGGATAAATTCTACCCCGGCGCCGATGTGACGGACGTCAGCAATGTTTACGGGTATTGCACGGCGCAAACCCTTGTGCAGACGCTGAAGCAATGCGGCGGCGACTTGTCACGCGAAAATATCATGGGTCAGGCAACCAGTTTGGATATGGCATTGCCGATGCTTCAGCCCGGTATCCGGGTCCAAACCGGGCCGGAGGATTATTACCCTCTGAAACAAATGCGTCTGGTGAAGTTTGACGGTCACGGTTGGCTGCCATTCGGTGAGGCGATCTCAGGATGATGCAGGAATGCGACCCAGTTGGCCTCAGACGCCATAGGTGTCGAAACGCTGTCCGCTGTTCTCCAGTTCGACATCTTGACCAGCCACCTTGATTCGGATGATCGAGGAAGCGCGTAGACGGAACTTGCGTAGAGCGATCGCGAAAGCGTGGTGCCCATTCCCGTAGCCCGCATCCAGTAGGTCCTGCCGGAAGCGATCGGCGACAAACGTCAGTTTGAGTCGATCATCCACGAGCATTTCAAGCGTGACCGGTTCGGACGCTGCGGTCAGACGACACCAGCCATGAAGATAACCATCCGACATACCGTCGATCACCCCGCCGTAGTAGCGTCGCACCTGGGCGATATAGGTCTGTTGGTTCGGCTCGATCAGACGAATCAGTCGGTTACACAATGCGTCGCTGCCCGGCAGGTCGCAAAATCGCAGGATCGTCTCGATGAATTCGCGGGGAAACACCAGCGACTTTTCGTAGCTCAGCAGGAGCGAGGGGCACTCCAGACGCTCGATAAACGCCAGCAGCGCAGTCTGTTCCTCGACCGCCGTTCGCAGCGCCCGCATCGGCTGCTGGTACTCTGAAAGCGAGTTCCGCACCGCGATCGAAACCGGATCCCGAAACGGCACGATGACATGTGGATCGCTGAACAGTGCTAGTTCGTCTGGCCCCAGGGGCTTGCTCAGCATTGGAAACTTGAACCCCCAGGTGCCGTAAGTGCTGTCCCTCTCGCGAATAAGATGGGTTAGCGCGCCAAAATTCTGCTCGATGAGCATCTTCGCCAGCACCTCGTCCTCGTGGACGACAGCGTTGAGCTGGTCACCCATGAAAATGCCAACCTCGCGAAGGACACCGGCCACGAGGCTTGTCCCAGACCGGTGCAGGCCGGTCACGATGAACGTCCGACCGCCGCGTCCCGGCAACCGCTTCGGCGGCCGGTTCACAATAAACCCTCGGTTCACCAAATCGTCGGCCTGCCGATCCCCAACGCTCATCTGTTGTTCCACCTCACGGGATGTTCCATGATCGGCACGCTGTGTGGTTGACCCAGGAGCAATCCGGACCACCACTTTGAGAAGGATATGATAATGGCGGAAAATCGACTTGCACTTATTGTTGGCGCCAATCGAGGCATCGGGCTGGGCGTAACCAAGGCATTCCTGGCGCAGGGCTGGGATGTCATCGCCACCGCCAGACAACCGCATCAGGCGAGCGCGCTGCAAGAGTTGCAGGCCTCCTATCCGGGGCGCGTGTCGATTTCGCAGCTTGATATGAACGATCCGGCGGGATTGGACGGATTTGCCGCAAGTCTGAGCAGCAGAACGGTCGACGCGTTGCTGGTCAATGCCGGCGTCGCTGGCCCGGAACATCGCAGCGCCAGCGAGGCGACCGCGAAAGAGACCGGTGCGCTCATGTTTACGAATGCCATCGCTCCAATCCGGCTCGCTCGGTCGCTGATCAATCACGTTCGGACAGGGTCCGGCGTAATCGCGTTTACCTCCTCTGTCATGGGCAGCGTGGCGGTTAATCCGGGCGGGCACGAACTCTATCGCGCAAGCAAGGCCGCGCTAAACTCGCTGGCGCGTGGGTTGTGGGGCGAACTGACCGATCGCGACCTGACGCTGATCTCGCTCCATCCGGGCTGGGTACGAACAGACATGGGAGGACCCACGGCGGCGGTATCGGTGGAAGACAGCGCGGCGGGAATGGTCGATGTCATCAAGGCGCAAAGCGGCGCGCACCAACATCGCTTTCTTGACTATACCGGGAAAGAATTGCCCTGGTAAACAAGATCATGGCCGGAGGTAGCCGGCCATGATGCTCTCTCGCGCTTTGCCAGTCGACTAAACCTCGACCTCCTGCTCGCGGTCGGCACTGCCATCGTCGTCTCCGCCTTCTGGCTTTGGCAGAGCCGGCAAGGCCGCCTCGGTAATCTCGAAGTCCAGTTTGTTGTCCTTCAGCGTCACCTTGACGGCGCCGCCCTTGACCAGCTTTCCGAACAGCAACTCCTCGGCGAGTGGCTTCTTGATATGCTCCTGGATGACCCGCCCGAGCGGACGGGCGCCATAAAGACGGTCATAGCCGCGTTCGGCCAGCCATTCCTTCGCCGCCGACGACAATTCGATCGTGACGTTCCGGTCCGCCAGTTGTGCCTCCAGCTGCATCACGAACTTTTCCACCACGCGGCCGACGATTTCTGGCGTCAGCCCGGCGAATGTGATCGTGGCATCCAGACGGTTACGGAACTCCGGCGTGAACAGCCGCTTAATGGCATCCTCGTCCTCGCCCGTCCGGACCTCGCGGCCGAAACCAATGGCCTCCTTTGCCATGTCAGACGCACCGGCATTGGTTGTCATGATCAGGATGACATTACGGAAGTCGACTGTCTTGCCGTTGTGGTCGGTCAGCTTGCCGTGGTCCATCACCTGAAGAAGAATGTTGAACAGGTCCGGGTGGGCCTTCTCGATTTCATCGAGCAGCAGCACGCAATGTGGATGCTGGTCGATCGCATCGGTCAGCATGCCGCCCTGGTCAAACCCCACATACCCCGGCGGCGCGCCGATCAGCCGGGACACCGAGTGCCGCTCCATATATTCGGACATGTCGAACCGGATCAGCTCGATGCCCATTGTGGATGCGAGTTGCCGGGCGACTTCGGTCTTGCCGACGCCGGTTGGGCCGCTGAACAAATAGTTGCCGATCGGCTTCTCCGGTTCCCGCAATCCGGCCCGAGCCAGCTTGATCGCGGCGGCCAGTGCGTCGATCGCCTTGTCCTGGCCGAACACCATAGACTTCAGATCACGCTCCAGGTTTCTCAGCGTCTCCTTGTCGTCGGCGGATACTGACTTGGGAGGAATCCGCGCGATTTTCGCCACGATCTCTTCAACATCGCGCAGTGTCACCGTCTTCCGCCGCTTGTGCTCCGGCAGCAGCATCCGCGATGCCCCTACCTCGTCGATCACGTCGATCGCTTTGTCAGGAAGCTTGCGGTCGTGAATGTATTTGGCGGACAGCTCCACCGCCGCCCGAATCGCCTCATCGGTGTAGCGAACCTTATGGTGCTTCTCGTAGTTGAGCTTTAGCCCGCGCAGGATTTTCACCGAATCTTCCAGCGACGGCTCGTTGACGTCGATCTTCTGGAAGCGGCGGACCAAGGCGCGGTCCTTTTCGAAGTAGTTGCGAAATTCCTTATAGGTCGTACTGCCGATGCAGCGGAGGTTGCCAGACGCGAGCGCTGGCTTCAGCAGATTGGACGCGTCCATCGCTCCGCCACTGGTTGCGCCCGCGCCGATCACGGTGTGGATTTCGTCGATGAAAAGGATAGCGCCGGGCTGGTTCTCGAGTTCGTTCACGACTGCCTTCAGCCGTTCTTCGAAATCACCGCGATAGCGGGTGCCGGCGAGCAATGATCCCATGTCCAAAGCGAATATTGTCGACTTGGCAAGCACTTCCGGAACGTCACCTTCGACGATGCGCTTCGCAAGGCCCTCGGCAATCGCAGTTTTGCCGACACCAGGATCGCCGACATACAGCGGATTGTTCTTGGTGCGACGGCAGAGTATCTGGATGGTCCGTTCGATCTCCAGATCGCGCCCGATCAGCGGGTCGATCTTACCCGCCATGGCCTTCTTGTTCAGATTGACGCAATAGTTGGATAAAGCGTCCTGGCTGCGACGGTTCGGCTTCTCCTCGCGCTCCTGCTCCGGCTGGCTGCCTTCAGGAGTCTGCGCGTTGGTGCCGGTAACCGGACGCTGCGCTGAACGGCCAGGCGCCTTGGCGATGCCGTGGCTGATGAAGTTCACCGCATCCAGCCGGGTCATGTCCTGAAGCTGCAAGAAATAGACAGCGTGACTTTCGCGCTCACTGAACAAGGCAACCAGCACATTGGCGCCCGTCACCTCATCGCGGCCCGAGGACTGCACGTGGATCGCAGCTCGCTGCACCACCCGCTGGAAGCCGGCTGTGGGCTTCGGATCACCCGGACGGTCGGTCGCAAGACCGGCCAAATCCTTGTCCAGAAACTCGGTCAGGTCGTTGCGTAGCTTGTCGAGGTCAACACCGCATGCCTTCAACACGGTGGCGGCGTCGGTGTCCTCCGCCAGGCCAAGAAGGAGGTGCTCAAGGGTCGCATACTCGTGCCGCCGTTCACTTGCGAGTGACAGGGCGCGGTGAAGCGTCTGTTCGAGGTTCCGTGACAGCATATCCGACGCTCCTAAACGCTTGCGGTCCGGTCAGGGACCTGGCCATTCTCGGGCGGCACAGCCACTCCGCCCGTCATTCCGACGATGTTGGTGCCAACGCACCCTGCAACGTCATTATTCCTTTTCGATCGTGCACTGCAGAGGATGCTGGTTCTGCCGCGCCAGGTCCATGACCTGCGTCACTTTTGTTTCAGCAACTTCATAGGTGTAAACGCCGCATACGCCGACACCGCGACGATGCACGTGGAGCATGATTCGTGTGGCTTCTTCGCGGTTCTTCTGGAAGAACCGTTCCAGCACGTGAACGACGAACTCCATCGGAGTGTAATCATCATTCAACATCAAAACCTTGTACATGGCCGGCTTCCGCGTCTTCGGACGCGCCTTGACGACGACTCCTGTATTCGGTCCCTCCGTCGTTCCACCGCCACGCCTGTCGTTGTCGCTCATCCTGTTCGCATCCATTCGCCGTCCCGCATACGGCCGACGCCCGGCCAATCCTGCAACCCGTCTCTCGCAACCCCGTCCTCACGCTGGTCAGCCGGCCGTCGACGTTTCACCGGTTATCGGTCGGTCCGTCGCCGTCCTCCGACCAATAATGCAGCATATCGAAAGAGGCCCCCCCGATGGAAGGGTATTGGCATCCTTCCGCCACAGACGATTGCGCCGACTGGCTGCGACCGCAAGGGGCCGTCCCCGCAAAAGTCAAACATTCCCATCATCGGTTCAGCATTGTTTGATGCAGATGGGTCGGGCGACCATAAAAACAAAGGCCCGGACATTCGTCCGGGCCTTCTCATCGCTGCGCAAACACGTCCCGGCGCAGTTCCCGACATCTCCGCGCCTTATCGATCCGTAATTGATCAGGCGGCTTTAGCGAACTTTTCCACAGCGACGGTTACGCGAGCGGTGATCGGTGCCAACGCCTGCTCAGTCAGCTTAAACGACGCATCCGTCAGCTTTCCCGATTCTGCCAGCGACTTCTCGAGAGCCGAACGGGCAAAGGAGGACTGCAGTTCAAAAGCGTCCTTCAGTGACTTCACGCTCGTCAGCGCCTTGAAGGCCGCGAGGCTCTCGTCGAGCGACGCCTGTGCCGCCGCGGCAAGATGCTTGGACAGGTCCTGGACGCCCGTCGCCCAGATCTGGCCGGATTTCACGATAGCTTCGATGTTGCCCTGGTTGAAGGCAACGAGTTCTTCCGCGGTCTTCATGGCTTTCTCGACTCCTTCTTTCATTTTCGCCTGGGTCACCTGGAACCCCTCGGTTGCCTTCGCGACGCCGTCCTTTAGATTCGTCACGGTCGCCTCAAACCCCTTCTCGACGGTCGGTTCGGACACGGGCGCAACCTCAACGATCTTCGATTTACTGGTTGTCATTGGTCTGTCTCTCTCTCGTTATGTTCAGCCTGGGCACTCAGCGGCAAAAGCCCTGGAGCCAATCGGGCGCCCTGCCGACAAAATCCCGCGGGCTCGCGGAACTGGTTGTTCCGCTGCACCGCAACACAACCCTGTTATAGAAAGTGCGCGATCAAGGTTCAAGCGTTTTTTGTGCAGTGCACAAAATAAGCTGCCGCGCGCAGCGTGGCTCGGGTGTCTCATCCGCGACGGGGCATCACGCCGCGCGAGCGTCGCCTTGTAACACGTTCACTTTTTACGGTTTTTATGTCGTTTTGCGCTGGACACCAGCGATGTGGGAAACATAAGGTTTCGCCGCAGCTCAGGAAGGGACATCAATGGCCAGCGTTGCGTGCCGCTTGCGCAAGCAGTTGTTGCGCTGTCTGTTGGCCGCCACTGGCCTGACGGCTTGGTTTTTTCTCCTGCTGGCCGCTGCGACCCCGGCGGACGCGCAGGTCGGGTCCGCCCGGTACAGTTCCATCGTGGTCGATGCCACAAGCGGCGATGTGCTGGAGGAAGTGAACCCGGACGAGCCGCGTCACCCGGCGAGTCTGACCAAGATGATGACGCTCTATCTGACCTTCGAAGCGCTCAGAGATCGCCGGATTGCGTTGGATCAGGCAGTTCCGGTGTCGCCTCACGCCGCTTCGATGGAGCCGACAAAGTTGGGCCTTCTGCCGGGTTCCCGTTTAACGGTGGAGCAGGCCATTCTCGGCCTCGTGACAAAGTCGGCCAACGATGCCGCTGCTGCTCTCGGCGAAATGCTTGGCGGCAGCGAGGACCGGTTCGCTCAGATGATGACGCTCAGGGCACGAGCACTCGGTATGTCACATACCACCTTTATGAATGCGTCGGGCCTGCCAAATTCCGATCAATGGACAACCGCCCGGGATCTTGCGGTTCTAAGCCGACGATTAGTGAACGACTTTCCTGGCTACTATCCTTATTTCTCAACGCCAAGCTTCGCATGGCACCGCCAGATCATATTCAACCACGACAACATGTTGCGGACATATCCCGGCGCGGACGGTTTGAAGACCGGCTATACCGAGGCGTCCGGCCATAACCTTGTAACCAGCGCGGTGCGCGGTGGTGTTCGGCTGGTGGGCGTTGTGCTGGGTGCTGCCACGAACGGGGAACGCGACATCCATATGACTTCGCTGCTCGATCATGGGTTCGAGCAATTGGATGTGCCGGTGCTTCGGAAGCCTGTCCAAATGGCGACGAAGGTCACTCTGATCACCACCGCCCACGCCACGGAAGTCTCGCATCCGTCGGCGCGGGGGCATGCGGCCAACTGGGCCGTCCAGGTTGGCTCGTTCGCGACTGAAGCTGCGGCCCGTACTGCCGCATCGGCTGCGCGGCGAGACGCTGAAGCTGGCGAGGCTCGGGCCGAACCGCTCCGGGTTCGGACGAAAACGATCTGGCGCGCTCAGGTCACCGGCCTGACCCAGGCAGATGCACAGGACGCCTGCTCCGGTTACCGAAAGGGCGCATGCATCGTGGTCCGACCTGAAGCGCGACAGGTCGCAAGTCGGTAGTTGCTAGCGATCCAGCCTGACGATACCGCCGCTCGTCGCCACGATGGCCGTGGTCGCCATAGCAATGAACAGACCCGATTCGACGACGCCAATCGTTGAGGACAAAGCTATCTCCAACTGCTTCGGTTCGGAAATAACGCCGAAACGGCAGTCCGCGATCAGGTTGCCGCCATCAGTTCGAAACGGGCTACCGTCCTGTCCGATTCGGAGAACCGGGGTGGCACCGAGCTTGGCCAAGCGGGCCACGGTTGTCTCCCAGCCGAAGCCAACGACCTCAACCGGTATAGCCACCGTCCCCCCCAGGTCTGCCACCAATTTCGGTTCATCAGCGACGATCACCAAACGCTCACTCGCCGCAGCGACGATTTTCTCGCGCAATAATGCGCCGCCGAGACCCTTGACCAGATCGAGCGAGCCGCGTGCGATCTCGTCTGCTCCATCGATCGTCAGGTCCACCTTGCTGTGATGTGCAAAGTCACTGAGTTCAATTCCACCGTCTCTGGCCTGTTTGGCGCTTCGCTCGCTCGTCGGGATGCCAACGATTCTTAATCCGTTGCGCACGCGATCGATCAAACCGTCGATGGCGAATGCGGCGGTCGAACCGGTACCCAGACCGACGACCATGCCATCCTCAACCATCGCCACCGCCTCCATCGCCGCCTGCCGCTTGAGGAGGTCGCGATCGCTCATTTGTTGCATATCAGTCATGCACGCACCGCGCGGAAGACGCGGAGCCAGTTGCCAGAGCACACTTTATCGACCTCCTCCTGTGTCAGTCCCCGACCCTGCAAAGCGGTGGCAATCTCGGGATGGCGAGAAAAATCTGGCATTTCCGTGCTCGCGACGCCCGTAGGTAGATCGGATCCGATGCCAACATGGTCGATACCAACCGCGTCGATCAAGCGAAACAATTGACGGATCATGCCTGGAAATTTTTCTTCCCAAAGCACCGAGATCCAGGCGCCGATAACGCCGCCCGAGTCCACCACCATGCGGGCATAGTCCAGACTGATGAAGCGCGGATGCTCGCCGTCGTTATGGCCTGGCTCCTTGAGGTTGGAGTGGGAGCACAAAAACGGCTTGGTGGCGATAGCGGCGACACCTTTGACAGTATCCTGCGAGCAATGGGCGACATCGAGAATAATCCCTGCCGCGTTCATCCGGCGCACTGCCTCGGCGCCGAAAGCAGTCAAGCCGCCGTGGACCGGCGGGGCCGTCTGGATGTCGCCGGTTTCGTTGACCAGGTAGTGCGTCAGTTGGACGCTGCGCACGCCACGCTCTTCCATCATGTCCAGACGGTCGAGGTCGCCCTCGAGAAAGTCGCACCCCTCGATCGCCATCACGAGAGCCGGGCTGTCGGGCCGGATATCGGCTGGCTCCAGAGCGATGCGGGTGCCTGATTGTTCGAAGCATGTGAGGTAGTCGTTGACCGTGTCCAGGCATTCCCCAGGGTTGGGGTCGCGGAATTTTTCGATGCGGTCTCCACCTGCCGCGAGGCGGATCATCGGCATGTCGGCAATCGCTGCAACGACCGCAGCCGCAACCCGGCCAGCCCGCATGGTGCCGAGGACGCCGCGGTCCGCGTCACCGGTTCGGCTTACACGGGCCGCATGAGTATGCATGTCGATGATCATGGGGTTCCTTGTAAACAGGTCAGGGCGCCCACGTCACGCTGGAGCGAGGATTGGTGACAAGGTTGGTCTTGCGCCGGACGAGGCGGTTGCGCATGTTGCAAAGCGACGACGGAAGAAGGCTTGGGGGCGGAGCACGGTTATGGACGGCGGAGCAGACTCAAGGCGCATCACAATTCACGCGCCGGACGATTTCGCCGGGATGCGTGCGGCCGGACGCCTCGCGGCCCAGACATTGGACATGATTGTGCCGCACGTAAAGCCAGGCGTATCGACCGGTTTTCTGGATAAGCTTTGCCACGACTTCATCCTTGAGCATGGCGCGGCACCGGCCCCGCTGAACTACCGCGGCTATCCGAAGTCGATCTGCACATCGATCAATCATGTCGTCTGCCACGGCATCCCGGGCGAGCGAAAGCTCGAAAACGGCGATATTCTCAATATTGACGTGACGGTGATTCTGGACGGCTGGCATGGCGATTCATCGCGCATGTATGCGGCCGGCACGCCCAATACCCGCGCACGGAACCTGATCGATGTCACCTACGAATCGCTGATGCGCGGACTTAAAGTGGTGAAGCCCGGTGCAACATTGGGCGACGTGGGGTACGCGATCCAGACGTTCGTCGAGGGCCACCGCTTCAGCGTGGTGCGCGATTTCTGCGGTCACGGGATCGGGCGGCGCTTTCA
>Ga0302320_10014483_pt1 | contig 16320 bp, 14 predicted proteins | sample Bog_T0_3_FD_202130 | JGI IMG/M metagenome (GOLD analysis project Ga0302320, IMG submission 202130) | Peat permafrost microbial communities from Stordalen Mire near Abisko, Sweden - Bog_T0_3 | ecosystem: Environmental > Terrestrial > Soil > Wetlands > Peat | place: Sweden: Abisko, Stordalen Mire... | reverse complement strand
TGCCTGCCCCCGTCGTCCACCAGGATGACGTTCGACGGTTTTAGATCCCGATGCACCACCCCGGCGGCGTGCGCGGCGTCGATTCCGGCCGCGAGCTGGCGCGCAACCGCGGCAACTTCTTCCGCTCCCAGCCGTCCCCTTTCCGAGAGGACCGCCGACAGCGTCTTGCCCTTCAGTAATTCCATGGAAACCACCAGCATCGCCGCGTGATGATCCGACTCATGAACGTAGGGATCGTAAATTCGGCAGATGTTCCGGTGGCTGACCATCTGGGCCAACGCCACCTCGCGGCGAAGTAAACGGTCCGCGGTTGCGGAGTCCATGGCTGGGTTCGGAAGAAGCACCTTGAGCGCAATCGCAAGGTTCTTCACCCGATCGCGGGCTTCATAGACCTCGCCCATGCCCCCGCGCCCGAGCGGGCGGACGATTTCAAATCGCGAACCGACCAACGTTGCCGGGGCGAACAACCAGCGGGAGTGCCCTTCCGCGCCGGCCGGGCGGAGTGATTCGTCGAGCGGTTCGTCGAGTCTGACATCGGCGTCCCAATCGGAATCCGCATCCAGCATGCGTCGTACCGCTGCTCTGTCCGAGTTCCGCGCGCCTTTGAGAACAATCTCCGGACGCGAAGAGTCTTTTGCTCGCAAGAACAGTGACTTAACGCGGACCCATGCTGATGGGGACGGGTTCATTTCCTCCGCCAAAAAGTAACCTTCTGGAGATGCTGATCATAGCAAGCTCAGTCGGATCACGAATCAGGCCACTCGGAGGAGACGCGTCTTAGGGAGCTATCACTGGCCACCCGGCGTGCGCACGAAACCGTGAGCCACCTGGCTGCTGTCGATGTAGTATCCCGCAATCACATCGCTGCTGTTGATGGTCACCGCGACAGTGCCTTGCGAACTGGCCGCGCCTGCCCCCGGAGCGGCAAAGGTGAGGATGCCACCGCTGGAGGTCCGCAGGAATCCGTAGTGCACGGAGTTGTTATCCAGAATATATCCCGTGATCGTGTCCGCGGCATTGATGCTCTGGGCGAATGTTCCCGATCCCGAAACTGTTCCCGCCCCCGGAGCATTGAATTCTGTGATGCCGACGCCGCCCGCGTTGCGCAGGAATCCATGTCCCACGTAGTTTTGGTCCGAGTAGAAACCCGCGGTGGCGCCTTGCAGGTTGATGCTGATGTCTTCGGTTCCGGAATTTAGATTTGTCCCCGCATCCGGCGCGACGAACGTGGTGGCGATCCCACTCGCGGTGAACAGGATTCCCTGATACGGAGCGCTCGACGGACCGGAGGTGCCAACAGCCGTTCCCGCCGCGTTCAGCCCGGATAGGGTTGTGAACATGGCGCCCGGGCTTTCGAGCGTCGCAAACGCGCCGTCGGCCTGGCGGACAAAGCCGCCGGATGTCCCGTCGGGCAGGTTGTAGTAACCCGCCACGGAACCGGCCTCGTTGATGCTCATGGGCATTGTCCCGGCCGAACCAGGGACATCGAAGGTGGTGATGGCCCCGCCAGGCGTCAGCAGGAACCCGTGATATTGGAAATCGGCGTCGTTATAGAAGCCACTAACATTCCCACTCCCGTTGATACTCATCGCGAACGTGCCCTCGCCAGGCGCGCTGCCGGCGCCCGGGATGTCGAATGTCGCCATCGTGCCGCTCGCCAGGCGGATCATGCCGTGGCCCACAAGATTTGCGTCGATGTAGTATCCCGCGATCACTCCGGAGTTGTTGATGCCCGTGGCAAAAGTGCTCATCGCGCCGGGGACGCTGAACGCGGCGTAGAGAGCGGGCGGTTGCGAAGACGCTGTCAAAGACGATCCCGCGGACGCTGCCGCCGAGACCAAAAAGCACAAGCCCAATCCGGCGAGGCTTTTTTTCATGTACGTTCTCCCCCTTTTGGAGTTCTGCAATTATAGCCCAGATTCAGCTACGGCCACGCCTTATCTGCCTATGGCGTAACCGGAAGATACGCAAGTGGGGGCGTACTCGGATAACGCCGGAAGCCGCCTTGTTAACGCGGAGAACGTGTATCTTTGCGGTCAACGGTGGCGCCAGGAACATCTATTCAGGCCCGGCCAGAGTGCGGTGAGGCGGCGGGCTCGCAACGATGCCCCTCTGCTCGCAAGTGCTCGATTAGCGTCGTCGGGACAGTTCGTGGAAGTGTTCAGAAAGTGGAAGTGTTCAGAAAGTGGAGTGTTCAGAAAGTGAAGTGCTCAGAAAGTGGCTACGACCACGCCTGCTTTGTTCCGGGCTGCCCGCCAGCCCGGAGGCACATATGCCGTCGATCCGTAATCGAACATCAGAGCCGGTCCTTCCACTGGCCCGTTAAATCCGTCAGCCGGTTGCGCGTGGCTCCATGTTTCGTCGGCCGCTGGCATCGCGGCCCGCACCCGCGCCGTCACAACCTCGATTTCCCGCCCAGGGTCGCGCAAGCCGTAGATCTTCTCGTACTCCGCTTCGAACGGCCCGCGCGGATTCCCGCCATCCCAATCGACGGTGAGCTCATAGCTCTGTCCGCGATAGCGAATATCGGCGTGCTCCTGAATCTGCGCACCCGGCAAATCCGCCTCGGCACGCGCCCGCAGCGCCGCGAAAAGGGACGCGACATCGGCCGACCCGATCGCCCCCGACGCGTAATCGCGCGTGCGCCGCGCCAGCAGCATCCCCACCGCCGAGAGCGCCCCGGCCCATGGCGGGAAAATCACTCTCCTGATCCCCAGTTCCTCGGCGATCTCGCAGGCATGCAGACCGCCGCAGCCCCCAAATGCGCAGATCGGGAAATCGCGCGGGTCCCGCCCTTTCTCCAAGGTCACCGCGCGGATGGCTTGCTCCATATTCGAATTCGCGATGCGCACGATGGCGGCCGCGGTCTCCGGGGCGCTTAACCCAAGCTGCCTGCCCAGTTCCCCTACCGCACGCTCTGCCCGTTCCGGAAAAATTTCCATCGTTCCGCCCAGAAAACGGCCGGGCCGAATACGGCCGAGAACCACATGAGCGTCCGTCACCGTCGCCCGTTCGCCGGTCCCGTAGCAGGCCGGCCCTGGGCTCGATCCTGCGCTTTCCGGACCCACGCGCAACCTCGCGCCTCCGTCGACGAAAGCCAGCGATCCGCCACCCGCTCCCACGGTGTGAATATCGAGCATGGGCACACGCACCGGCAACCCCTCCACCCATGCCTCCGTCGCGAAGCGCAGCGGGTCTTCCACCAGGCTGACGTCTGTGGATGTACCGCCCATATCGAACGAAATGACTGGCGATCCTCCCATGGCCCGCGCCCCGATGACTCCGCCGGCGGGTCCCGAGAGAATCGTCCGGACGGCGTGGGACCGCGCCTCGGATGCGCTCAACAGCCCGCCGCTCGATTGCATGATTTCGATCGGATACGGGCAATCGTTTTCAAGTCGCCCGAGGTAGCGGCTCATTAACGGACTCACGTACGCGTTCAGAACGGTAGTTGACGCGCGCTCATATTCACGAAACTCAGGCGCGACTTCTGAGGAGCGGCAAACGTAGAGCCCACGCCCGCTTAACGCAGCAGCGATCTCTTTCTCGGAAGTGTCATCCTGATACGCGTTGAGAAGGCAGATGGCGACAGCTTCGATTTCACCTCTGGGGATCGGCTCAGGCCATTCGAAGCACAGCGCGCGGTCCACCAGATTGGGGCGTTCCGGGGGATGCAGGCTGTAGAGGGAATTGCGATGCTGCCGTCCGATAGCCAGCAGATCCCGAAAACCCGGCGACGTGATAAAGGCCGTCCGCGCCCCTTTACGTTCCAGGAGCGCGTTCGTCGCAACGGTGGAACCGTGCACGATGGCCACTGCTCCACCGTAGTTGCGTGCGGCCTCCGCGATGCCCGCGATGATGACCGAAGCGGGATCTGCGGCTTTGGAGCGAAGCTTGAAAACGTGCAGCGAGCCGTCGTCGTGGAGAACGGCGAAATCGGTGAAGGTTCCGCCGGAATCAATGCCGATTCGCAATCCCGCTACTGTAACAGAAGCGCGGTCGGAACCGGCATGTATTAGAATTGAGGTTTCCTCGGGGCGCGTAGCTCAGTTGGTTAGAGCGCCTGCTTCACACGCAGGAGGTCCGGGGTTCGAGTCCCTGCGCGCCCACCACTTTACAAAGGAATACGCTTCCCGGGTCTTGGGATTTCGCTTAAGATCGCCGAGAAGAAACCCGGATCGCCTTAGCGACAATAACCCCGAGACCCGAACTATCACCGCTGCGACAACTTCCGCGCGACGCTGCGATCGTCTCTTCGCGAGTGACGACGCTCCAGTCCACCGGAAAGCCAGCCTTCCAGCATAGCTGCCGCACAAACTCGCGCTGCGTGCGGCCGTTCCCTTCTCGGAACGGGGGTGCCGCGTTAATCTCACCAAAGTAGTAACCAGCGCGGTCAGCGAACTCGGATGCCTGCAGTCCGGACAGATAACGTTCCGTCGCCAGCTTCGCAAGAACACCCGTCAACGCGGCTTCGAGAAATGGCGCCGCTCCGCGCGCGACCGTCGCGTTCGTCTCGAAGGCAGCCAGAGAAACGGGATCGCGAAGGTCGGCGAGATTCCGGAGAACGTCAGTCCCCGGATACAGGTACGGGTCCGAACTCTCGGGCATTTAAGGCTCGAACTTCTTCCGCCATCTCCGCAGCCGTCAACTGGCCGTCCGCGTAACGCTGGAAAACCCGCTTCGCTGAGTCGGACGGCTCAAGGCCCTCAAGCCGCACGGACCCCACGGCGGAATCCAAGCTCGCGCTTCGTTCCCTCGGCGTTTCAGGCAAGGGCAGCGGAGTTCGAAAAGGCGCTTCCATCAACTCCAATTCTACAATGCAACCCAGGATTGCTGCGAATTGAGTTTGGACGGTGGAAAATTATCGTGAATTGCGAGCGTGCGGGCGCAGTCCCAACCGGAAGTCTATAAGCGTTGACAACGCCTCCCCCGGCTTAGTTAGCCGGAACGCTTCCCCCAGGCCGCAAGAATCTCCCGCACTCGATCACCAACCCGCTCCCGCGCCAGAATCCTTTCCACCCCGCTCGCCAGCAGCGCGTCATATTCGGTATATTTGTGGCGAACTCCCGCCGTTACAGCAGCCAGAAGAGCGGCCTCATCCAGATTCCGTCCCGCCTCCGTCCGGCCCACTCTTCCGCTGTTCCGCGCGGCCGTGTGAGCCGCAATTGCCGACGCCTCATGGGGCGGACAGCCGGGAAAGAGTTTCCCGATTTCCAAAATCATCCGGGCGATCAGTTCGCGATCCTCTTTCTGCCGCCGCGCAGCTCCCGCAGCCCTCGCTCTCGCGCGTTCCCCCGCATCTTCAGAGCACTCTTGTTCCGCTTTTTCGAGCGCCGCCTTCTCCACCAGAACGCCCTGCCGTTCATATCGCCCGCGCGACCGGCTGAAGCGTACAACCACGGCCGTGCGCTCGCTGTACCGGGCGGATCGGCGCGTCAGGACGGTGTCGCCGGCCGGCAGATATTCCAAATCGCCAAGTCGCGCGCACGGCAAGCAGAGCGGTCTCTCCGCTTCGATCAGAAGGAAGCTACCCCGCTCCAGTTCGGCGCCGCATTCCGAGCAAGCCGACTCGCGCAGAATTTCGAACACGACAGGTTTTGCCGGTTCGTTGAGCTTCTGCGCCAGTCGCTCCTGCTTGCGCTCAGACAACGCCGGCGAAACATAGTGAGTGCGATAGTTCCTCTCGATGCCGGGGTCGCCGCTCTTGCTGAATCGCAGATTCACGGTCCCGCCCCGTCCACTGCGCACGTACTGCGTTTCACTTGGCTTCAGCCCTTTGTCGAGCGCCCATGCGCGAAACATAGCCATCGCGCCCGAGATCTTCTTCAGGTTCCCCTGGATCATCCGCTCAAGAAAGTCGAGCCGGCCCTTGCGCCAGAATTCGACATTCGATGGCGCCAATAAACCGATTCCCATGAACACATCGATCGCGCTGACATAGTGGTGGTGAGCCAGCGCCGCCTCCGCGGCACGCACCACCCGCTTCCTGAGCTCCTCAGCCTTATCCCCATTCATCTCAGTCTTTACTGAGCCACTCCAGCCAGGGCATTGATCAGCTTCTGCCCGGTCGGGCTTCCCCAGCCGGTTACCAGGTCGTACCCGGGAACGGCGTCGAAGCCCTTCTTCTGGCCGCAGCAAAGGTTATTCCCGCTGACGATGTCGTGGAAGTCCGAATCGTAGCTGGAACCCTCGCCGATGGCATAGAGGGCCGGGTTGATAAAGCCCAGTGTTGGTTTGCCGCTGGCCACGGCCTGCTCATTCACCAGCGCCAGAAACCCCGCCCATCGGGGCGCCGAATAACTGGTGCCCCCATCCCCGCCATAACATCTGCCGTTCCCGCAGGCGAAGTTGTCCGTATTGCCTTCCATGGCCACGTCCGGCACATTGCGCAAGGTCGTCGAACCGCCATTCGACGAATTTGCCAGCCCGATCTGCCAGGCCGGAAGGGCGATGCCATTATCGCTGACTCCGCCGCCGCTGTAATTCCAAGCCGTTTCCGATACCCAGGTTCCGCCAGGGCCCGTCGTAGTCAGGTCGGTTCCTCCCACGGCGGTGATAAAAGCGTCGTCTGCCGGGTACACTCCATCGTCTCGATTGTTATGCCCGGTGTACGCTCCGCTATCTGCCGATCCATCGAAGAAATTCTGCCCCTGCGCCGCAAATTCCTCAAAGATAGGATCATCCACCGAAGGCTGCACCGTCGTGCCCCATGAGCAGCTCAGTTGTTTGGCAATGTTGTCGGTCGCCATTTTGTTCAGAATGTCCGCGTCCAGCGATCCAATGTAGACCCGAACCTGGCTCAAACCTGGGGCCATCGAGATCGATTGCACAATGTCCAAAACCTGCTCGCTATCGTCGCAGGAACCCGGGGGACAAAGCGGACTTACGCCATCGACCGTCACCGGGTTGATGGGAACGGTGTTGGTCTGGCCGGCCTCTTTGAAATACGCTTTGATATCGCTGGTCTCGTATCCGTAGTACTCAAACAATCCGACGGATTGCCCTTTGCCCGTTAATGCCGTCCGGCCGTAGTAAGCCGCGCGCATGTCGCTCCCCAGGTAGTTGCCGCCCGGTCCCGATCCAGTCAGATGGCTCTCGGTTCCTGCGCCCACCGCGCGTGCCCGCCGGTGGTTGCGGGGAAGCAGGAAGTTATCCAGACCCTCGATGTGCAGCACCGGCGCGCTCAACGCCAGCGAAGGTTCGCGGTCCGGCGAATAAAACGTGCGGTTCTCTGTCGGGTGCCGGTAAACGGCCATCCTGATATGGAATGCGTTTTCGATTTGCTCCACTGAGCCATCGAGATCCAGAACCAGGCGGTTCCTATGCGTCTCGGTCACGGTAAACCCGTGCGCGTTGCTGAAGTCGACCACCGCCTGGTAATCCCCCGCTGCCGGGCCGAATCTTTGGATGAACTGCTCGACGGTGAGATATTGGCGGTAGCCTGGGCTCTTTGGGTCGTAAAGTTGATCGAGGAAGCTGGTCAGTTCGGAAGCGTTGGGGATGGGGAGCACCACAGCGAGCTTCAATCGCTGGGTGGATGGGAGGAAGCCCACCCGCGGCGCCTGCCCGCTGGCTACTTCGGAGCGCATGTGATCGTGCAACACCTGCAACGTTTGAGCTCGACCCGCGGTCCCGAGCAGCAAGAGCGCGGCCGCGCAACCAACCCCGCCGGCACCCGATAGAAAGCGATGATTTCTTCTCATTCCTGAATTCCACCTCATGAATCCCTTAATATACTGGAGCGCAAAAGATAAGCTACGATGAAGGTGTCCGAGGCAAGCCCAAGGCAAGCCCAAGGCAAGCCCAAGGCAAGCCCAAGGCAAGCCCAAGGCAAGCCCAAGGCAAGCCCAAGGCAAGCCCAAGGCAAGCAAGGAGTCGACATGAGCACGAAGGCGCTGATGACCGTTGCACAGTTCGCGCAGCTGCACACTGCCGATACCGAAGACTATGAGTTGGTCGAAGGAGAATTGGTTCCTTCGTCGAGCGCAACGCCCAGGCACACCAGGACTCGCGGTCGCGCGGAGCGCGTGGCGAATAGCTATTTCGATCGAAACCCGATTGGCAACGCGTTCGGCGAACTCGACTGCCGGCTCTCGAACGACACCGTCCGCCGCCCTGATCTTTCGATCTTTCTCGGTGAGCGCGCCCGCCAAATCGACATGGACAAGATCCCTGCTCCATGCGCGCCCGACATTGCCGTCGAAGTCCTGTCTCCGTCTGAAAGCGCAGTGGACGTTCGTCGCAAGGTCCGGGATTATCTGCGTGCGGGAACACGGGAAGTCTGGCTCTTCGATCATTCCAATGGTGAGGTTCTGGTGCATTCGAGCACGGGGATTCGGGTCCTTCAGGGCGCCGATACCCTGGAGTCGCCTTTGCTTCCCGGGTTCAGCGTAGGAATCGCAGACCTTTTTTAGCGCGCGTAAAGCATTTCAATTATTGCCCCGCTGTGCAGCTGTCGCTAAACTCGTTTCTACCATTGAGTCTGCGCGTTCGCCTTCGCCCCATCGCTTTCATTGCTGCTCTGCTGATCGCCTGGCAAATCGCCGTCAGCCGGAGCCCGGTGCACATTCTGCCGGGACCCTCCGAGGTTGTGGGCGGCATCGTCGACCTCATCCGCCACGGGCTGCTTCTGAAATATATCGTCGCCTCCCTGTTCCGCGTCACTTGGGGTTTCCTGCTGGCGGCCTGCTTGGCCATCCCCATCGGTCTCCACGTTGGCTGGCATCGCCGCGCGGAGATGGCTTTGAATCCGCTGATTCAGATCTTTCGTCCCATCTCGCCTCTCGCCTGGATACCAATTGCCATCCTGTGGCTCGGAGTTGGGGATCTATCCTCTATCTTCCTCATCTTCCTGGGCTGCTTCTTCCCATTGCTGCTTACCGCCATCAATGCGGTCCAGAATGTACCAGCGGTCCACGCCAATGTCGCCCGCAATTTCGGGTTGAGCCCCGCCGCCGTTGTCTACCGCGTCTTATATCCAGCCGTCGTTCCACAACTGATCGTCGGTCTGCGAATTACTCTCGGCGTGGCGTGGCTCGTCGTGGTCGCGGCCGAGATGATCGCCGTAAACTCGGGACTCGGCTTCCTCATTGTGGATGCGCGCAACGCCGGGAACCGCTACGATCTTGTGGTTGCGGGCATGGTCATCATTGGACTCATTGGCTTGTTGCTGGACTTGGGAATGCGATCGTTGGAACGCGTGAAGTCCTTACGCTGGAGTTACTCGGAGGATTAGTGGCGGCATCCGCGAACAAGTTACCAGAGACAGACGCACCGATCAAACTATCCGCTGACCATGTAGGTATGGTATTTCAGCGCGATGGCAAAACCACGCAAGTCTTAAGGGATGTAAACCTGCAAGTCGCCCCTGGCGAGTTTGTCTGCATACTCGGTCCCTCCGGCTGCGGCAAGTCTACCCTCCTCAGCACCATGGCGGGCTTTCTGTCTCCATCCAGCGGAGAAGTGAAGATCGATGGCGAATTAGTCACCGGACCCAGTCCCCGGCGTATCTTCGTCTTCCAGGAGCGCGGTGTTTTTCCGTGGCTCACCGTTGAGGGAAACATCGCCTTCGGTCTGTTCAAATTGTCCCGCCTGGAGCGCGATCGGCGAATCGCTTACTACGTCAAATTGGTGGGGCTGGAAGGGTTTGAAAAGGCTTATCCCTCTGAACTCTCCGGCGGGATGAAGCAGCGCCTCGAAGTTGCCCGCGCGCTGGCGGTGAATCCCGACATGCTCTTCCTCGACGAACCCTTTGGCGCGCTCGATTCCATCACCCGCCTCACCATGCGTCGTGAACTGCTCCGCATCTGGGAGGCCGAACGCAACACCATCATCTTCGTCACGCATGATATCGACGAGGCCGTGCAGCTTGCCGATCGCGTGGCGGTGATGAGCGATCGCCCGGCCACCATCCAACAGATCGTCACCATCGACATTCCGCATCCACGCGATCTCAGTTCGCCGCGCTACCTGGAACTCCGCAACGGCATTTTTGATCAGCTGGGGTTGGCTCACAAAGTATGAATTCGCTGGCGGAACCCAGAAAATGGGAGAAATACTTTTGGCCCGTGCTCGCGTCGGCGCTGTTTCTCGCTCTATGGCATTATTCGGTGATCTGGTCCGCTACCAAGGTCTTTCCGTCGCCGCTCGCGGTTGAAAAAGGCATGGCCCAGTTAGCCGGAAAAGGCCTTCTCTGGAGCTATATCGCCGATTCGCTCCGCCGCGTCGCGCTCGGGTTTGGCGCAGCGGTGCTTGTAGGAGTGCCCGTGGGATTGACTCTCGGCTGGTACCCAACCGCGAACCAGATCGTGAATCCTGTCCTGCAAATTCTCAGGCCCATCAGCCCCATCGCGTGGATACCCGTCGCCATTATTCTTTTCGGCATCGGAGACACCACCGCCGTCTTCCTAATCTTCCTCGCTGCTTTCTTCCCGATCGTTGTGGCATCCGTCGATGGCGTTTCCAACGTGCCTTCCATGTTCCGCCGCGCCGCGCGTAACTTCGGGCTTTCGCCGCTCCAGCTTCTCGTGAAGGTGGTTTTCCCGGCGGCGCTTCCTCAGATCATCATCGGTTTGCGGATCGCCCTCGGCATCGCCTGGCTGGTGGTGGTCGCCGCGGAAATGATTGCCGTCGATTCCGGCCTCGGCTACCTCGTCATCGACGCTCGCAATTCGGGGAAACGCTACGATCTTGTGGTGGCCGCCATGCTGCTCATCGGCGTCATCGGATTAGTCCTTGATCTATGCTTCCGGCGCCTCAGGAACTTCAAATCTGTGCGATGGGGGTTTCGTAATGAGTCTTAGTCGGAAGATACTGTTGATTGGCCTCGCATGGCTTCTGCTCATTTCCGGTGCGCACGCTTACCTGAATGTAAATTGGCCGGCCGTTCTGAATGACTATCGTCCCCTGTCGCAGCGCAAGATCACCGTTGCCTATATCCCGGTCACCTGCCAGCTGACTTGCCCTGTAACGGATTACATCTCGAAGCTCTCGCAGCACGGGGAAGTTTTCTTGCCGCGATTGTTCCAGGGCTTCCCCGAAATCAAGGAAGCGCTCATTTCCGGCAAGATCCAGGCGGCATTTATTGTCGCGCCCATGGCCATCGCGCTCAAGGCGCAGGGTGTCGCGATCAAGGTCGTCTATCTCGGGCACCGTTACGGCAGTGCCGTTGTGGTGGCGAAAAACGGACCCATAAAATCCTTCGCCGACATGCGCGGCCGCACCATTGCAATCCCCAGCCGCTTTTCCGACGAGCGTCTGCTGGTGTTTCGTGCCATGAAGATCTGGGGCATCAAACCCGGCGAGATCAAGATGGTGGAAATGGCCCCCCCGGATGTCTCCGGCGCGCTTGCCGCTCACGCCATTGACGCCTTTGTGATGGGAGAACCGTTCCCGTCTCAGGCTGAACTGGGAGGCTATGGCCGGGTACTGTTTCAAGCCAGGGAGTATTGGCCGGATTACATGTCCTGCATCCTCGTTGTCCAGCAGGATTTAATCGACAAACGTCCTGAAGTTGTGCAGGCACTGGTTGACGGCATCGCCCGGTCGGGTCTGTGGCTCGATAAGGGCAAACCGCACCGGGAGGATGCCGCCGACTTCGTGGGCCGCTTCTATTACAACCAGAAGCCGGCTCTGCTTCGCTGGGCTCTCACGAAGCCGCTCGACCGCGTCACTTACAGCCCGCTCGCGCCCCGCAAGCCCGATTTTGACCTGGTTCGCGACCTCATGATCGAAACCGGCGTTCTCAATAAGAAAATCGAGTTTAACGAGTACACGGACACGCGATTCTCAGACGCGGCCAGTACCGAGACCCCCTGGCGCTATGAGCCCGGAATCGCTACAGCGAGGTGATAAGGTATGTTCCGAAGAAATTTCCTGCAACGCATGGCTCTCAGTGCCGGCGTCGGACTGACAGCCAAAAGGAAAATAGTCGTCTATCACATCAAGGGCTTCACTTGCGTTACCTGCGCGGTAGGTTTGGATACGTTGCTTCGACAACGAAAAGGTGTAGAACGTTCTAAGTCAAGCTATCCGGACGCGACCGCCGAGATAGAATTTAACCCTGACTTAGTGACCGAAAAGTCACTCAAAAGTTTCATCGCCGAGATGGGCTTCGCCGTCGTGGAACCCGGTCCTCACCACGGCAGGTGACCGCCGGCGTCTGTTGCCTGTGGCCAACCGAAAACTGTGGTTTTCTTCACTGGTCGGCCCGGAATCCGGCCGTTTGCCTGTCCGAACCGTGCATCCAATGCCGCCGTGGCGCATCTACTTGTCTGTCGAAGTTGCCCGTGCCGTCGCGCCGCCTATAAGGAGCCCCATGAAAACTACGTATCAGATCGACCCTGCACACTCCGGTGTGCACTTCTCCATCCGCCACCTGATGATTGCCACCGTCCGTGGTAGTTTTTCCGGATTGAAAGGGACCGTCGTTCAGGACCCCGACGACCCTTCCGCTACGACGCTGGAAGCGGAAGTGGATGTGAATACCATCAACACAAACGATGAGAAACGAGACGGCCACCTGAAAAGCCCCGACTTTTTCGACACCGCGCAATATCCCGTGATGACCTACAAGAGCACCAAGGTGACAGCAGGAGATGGCGCGGACTTCACGATTATCGGAGACCTTACCCTTCACGGCGTCACCAAGCCGGTCACTCTGAACGTGGAAGAGGTTTCGGAAGAGATAACGGACCCCTGGGGCAAGGCGCGCATCGGCGCAACCGCTAAAGGCAAGCTCAAGCGAACCGACTTCGGGCTGTCTTGGAATGCCGCTCTCGAAGCCGGCGGCGCAATGCTCGGCGATGAAGTGAAGATCGAGTTCGATATCCAACTGGTAAAGGCCTAGTTTCGTCGCTCCTCATCGGCGGGGTGAAACCAAAGGGCTGTTCGCGTATCTAATTATCATGTGCAAGCTATCCGCTGGTTTGTTGCTGCTCTTGCCCGGCTTGTTGCTCTGTCAACAAGCCCCCGAACCAACCTCTCAACCATCTGCCCAGAACAACTCTCCTCAAGACAATGCTAAAGAGAGCAAGCGTCTGTTCGGAATCGTTCCCAACTACCGGACGTCTCCCAGCCTTCAGAACTATGAGCCGCTCACGCCCAAGGAAAAGTTCAAAATCGCCGGCGAGGACGGGTTCGACCGTGGAACGGTAGTCCTTGCCGCGGCGTTCGCCGGGGAATCGCAACTCACCAACGATAACCGCGCATTTGGCCAGGGTGCAGCCGGCTATGGCAGATACTTCGGCACATCCTATGCCGATTTTGTGATTGGCGATTACATGACCGAGGCCATTTTTCCGACCATCCTCCACCAGGACCCGCGGTACTTCAGAAAGGGCGCAGGGAGCGGATCATCCAGGCTGGGATACGCGATGGCGCAGATTTTCGTCACTCATTCAGACTCCGGAAAACGCCAGTTCAACTATTCCGAAGTAGTGGGGAACTCCGTCGCAGTCGCGATTTCTAATTCGTACTACGAGAACCATCGGGATGTTTCCGACAACGTATCGGAGCTCGGTATGCAGCTCGGCGTCGACATGGCTTCCAACGTCCTGAAAGAGTTTTGGCCCGACATAGCCCGTAAATTCTCCCGCAAGCACCCGTCCACCCAGCAGTAATCCTTTCGCGCGTTTGCGTGCGTGTATGCTGTTATCTTCCAGGAATCAATCCCCGGAAAGCAATGAAGATAACAGACATTCGCGCCACCACCGTAACCGTCCCCATCGAAGCCCCTTTGCGTCACGCCAACGGATGCCATTGGGGCCGTTTCGTTCGAACCATCGTTGAGGTGGAAACCGACAATGGAATTGTCGGCCTCGGGGAAATGGGCGGTGGCGGCGAATCCACTGAAGCCGCGTTTCGCGCGATGAAAACCTACCTCATCGGGCACGATCCCGTTCGCCTCGAAGAATTGCGTTTCCTCATCGCCAATCCCACCGCGTCCCTTTATAACAACCGGACTCAAATCATGGCCGCCCTGGAGTTTGCGTGCCTCGACATCCTCGGTCAGGCCTGGGGCGTGCCCGTCTGCGACATTCTCGGCGGCAGACTGCGCGACCGTGTGCCCTTCGCCTCCTATTGCTTCTTCCGTTATGCCAATCCTCAAACTGGCCGGGGAGAAGTTCGCACAGCCGATCAGCTATTAGCCTATGCGGCCGAAATGAAAAAGCGGTACGGTTTCACTAGCCATAAGTTGAAGGGCGGCGTATTTCATCCCGATTATGAGGTGGAAGTCTATCGCGCACTCGCCTCTGCCTTTCCAGGCGATTCATTCCGCTTCGATCCGAACGGGGTCCTCTCCACGGAGCAGGCCATTCGATTTAGCCAGGCGATTGAGCACCTACGCAATGACTACCTGGAAGACCCCGTCTTTGGACTGAATGGGATGCGGCGTACCCGGCAGATGACTCGTATCCCGTTGGCGACCAATACCGTCGTAGTGAACTTCGAACAACTCGCAGCCAACATACTCAATACCGCCGCCGACGTGATTCTTCTCGATACCACCTTCTGGGGAGGCATCCGCGCCTGCGTAAAGGCAGCCGCCATTTGTGAAACCTTCCAACTCGGTGTGGCCGTTCATTCATCGGGGGAGTTGGGCATCCAATTGGCTACCATGCTTCATCTGGGTGCGGTAATCCCGAACTTATCTTTCGCAGCCGACGCCCACTATCATCATCTAGCTGACGACATCATCGAGGGAGGCCTGATGCCTTACGAAAACGGCGCCATCAAAGTACCTGATCAGCCTGGCCTGGGAGTCAAGCTCGATCGTCGGAAACTATCGCTCTACAGTGATCTCTATAAGAGCTTGGGTAACTATCCGTATGACCGGGATCCCGGTCGCCCGAACTGGACCCCGCTCGTTCCGAACGACCGCTGGGCCGATCCTGCCGACGACCGCGCTCCCGAAATTCCTTACTAACATGCGTGCCGCCTGGGCCCTCTTATTCGCCGTCTGCTTACACGCCGAAAGCGGCGAGCAGGCATGGTTGCGTTACACTCCCGTCGCGGCCGCCGCACTTCCCGCCGTCATCACCACAACCACCGATTCACCGCTAATCGACACCGCCCGCGATGAGCTTCTGAAAGCCGTGCGTGGCATGACCGGACGCACCTTGCGAATAGAATCCAGCCTGCCCCACGAAGACTCCATTGTCCTCGCTACCGTCGTCGACCAAAATCTAAAGCCCGACGGTTACATCCTAAGAACCGTCCGGCGGAACAATCACCGTGACATTACCATCACGGCCGGTAATGATCGCGGCGTCCTTTACGGGGTCTTCGCGCTCCTTCGCAAAATTCAACTCGGCGAATCGATCGCGGACCTCGACGAACGTCAAATCCCGAGCGCTCCCGTTCGCTGGGTGAACCAATGGGACAACCTCGATGGGTCCATCGAGCGTGGGTATGGCGGCCGTTCCATCTTCTGGGAGGACGGTCACGCCCGCCTCGACCTTTCCCGTGTGAGCGAGTATGGCCGCCTCCTCGCTTCCATCGGAATCAACGGATGCGCCATAAATAACGTCAACGCCGACCGCCGTATCTTATCCCCGGACTTTCTGCCGCAAATCGCCAGGATCGCCGCCGCGCTTCGCCACTGGGGCGTCCGCGTCGTCCTTTCGGTCGATTTCGCCAGCCCGCAATCCATCGGCGGCCTTCCTACATTCGATCCTTTGGACCCCACCGTCGCAGCCTGGTGGCGTGCCAAAGTCGATGAACTCTACGCCGCCGTTCCAGACCTTGCCGGGCTGCTCATCAAGGCGGATTCCGAAGGCCGCGCTGGCCCTTCCGCCTACCACCGCACCCATGCCGACGCCGCCAATGTGGTTGCCCGCGCCCTCAAGCCTCACGGCGGCTTGATCTTCTACCGCGGCTTTGTCTATGACCATCACATGGACTGGCGTAATCCAAAAAATGACCGCGCCCGCGCCGCATACGATAACTTCCACTTACTCGATGGCCACTTCGATGACAACGCCGTGCTGCAGATCAAGAACGGTCCCATCGACTTTCAGGTGCGCGAGCCGGTCTCTCCACTCATCTACTCTCTCAAGAAAACCAACCAGGCGCTGGAACTCCAGATCACCCAGGAATATACCGGACAGGCCCGCCACGCCGTCTGCCTCATCCCCATGTGGAAAGAAATTCTTGACTCCACCGCCAATGCCGCGGGCCGGATCGGATTCGTCGGAGTCTCGAACGTCGGTATCTCCCCAGCTTGGCTCGGTAACCACTTATCCCAGGCCAACTTATACGGCTTCGGACGCCTCGCCTGGAATCCCGCTCTCTCCTCGGGCAAAATCATAGACGAATGGA
>Ga0302320_10014481_pt1 | contig 16322 bp, 21 predicted proteins | sample Bog_T0_3_FD_202130 | JGI IMG/M metagenome (GOLD analysis project Ga0302320, IMG submission 202130) | Peat permafrost microbial communities from Stordalen Mire near Abisko, Sweden - Bog_T0_3 | ecosystem: Environmental > Terrestrial > Soil > Wetlands > Peat | place: Sweden: Abisko, Stordalen Mire... | reverse complement strand
GCTAAACCAACCTCTCTCTCTACCTAAATAATATTGTCTTTTTGTTTTATGCCTGAGAGCGATCGAACTGAATTCGGGATTTTCTGCAATTTGGTCTTAACCCGACTTAATCCATTGCTTCCTATCGTACCTCATACTAGAACAAAGAATGCTAATTGTATCACTATCCAAGACGTTCTATATTATTAATCATAACATTTATATAAAAATCACCCCCCGCCGAGCCAATCTCTACTTCCCCATTTCCGAATCTTCCTCCATGGTCCTTTCTCCATCCCCAAATATTCCCTTCCAAAAGCCATCATAAGTGGCCCAAATCGCTCTAAAAGCCATGCCTAGTAACCACCCCAACCAACGCGGTATCCTCCCCTCTTCATCCGCCAAAACCTTTCCCAACCCGATCAATATCGCTATCACCGGGCCCCACACAAGTAACAATAATGCTTGTCCTACTCTCTGTTTCTTCGTCGTCATATTATACGGTCTTATCCCTTGTAAATACTTTTGATATTCCATTGGCAAGGAATGTTCTGCCGCGCCATCAGTGATGAGTTTTAGATACCGTGCAGACGCCTGTGCATAATCTGGATGTGGTCGAGAGGATGGAGGAGATAGTAGTGTGTGGGCGAGAAAGGGAATACCGGATGGAATAAGGGGAACAGTGGAGTTGGAAGAGGAAGGGAGGGCAAAACATGGAACGAGGATATCGGCATAGGAAGAGCCACCGCCTTCAGTAGCTATTATGGTATGATAATCTTCGGGGGTAACTTCGTAGACAACACCGACAAGACCTTTAGTCCAGCGGTTTTTGTGGTATTTTTCCTTTTCATTTTCGTAGCTGTCGCGGTGAAGGGGAGAGAGGTTGGGAGGGGGAAATGGAGGGTGGGGAAGAGAGCGATATGCCGAATTGGCGAAACATGGTTCGGTGTAGGGGATTCCTGAGAGGTCGAATGTGAGAGTTAAAGAAGGGACATGGACGTTGATTGCTGAGAGGGGTTGGATGCCCCGGACGCCTTGGAAAGTTTCTGCAGACAAGTTGGAGCCGTAGGCTAGGTAGAGGAACGTTTTTTCTGATCCTTTTTGATCCTGATCTTGGGGTTTCGAGGGAAATTGGGCTTGTGCGAGTCGTATGGGAGATGTATTGGGGAGTGGGAAAGAGCGATTTATGGATTGAGATTGCGTATGGGAGGAAGATGGGAATTTAGATTCCCATATCTTGTTGAGAGCGGCGAATGTTTGGTCGCAGACGGTGGTGGTGGGGTTGGCCATGCTGATGGGTTGATGCGTAGGCAAACAAGCTCCCAGAGCTTGTGAAAGAGGTAATTGAACTAGGAAATTTGAATATTAAGGAGAGAAAAGAGAGAGTTTACCTTGATACAGTTAGGAATGAAAATAGTCGGACAAAACTTGATATGATGAACGTTAAGGTTATCTTTCATTCCTTTGCTCCATCATGATGACAAACCGAGCGCAGAAACGGGACATCTTCAAAGGCCGACCGATGACTTCAGAGCTTTCCTTCCGAGATAAGAGAACTCTAGATGAAAGGGGGGGAAAGAGAAAGAGAAAGAGAGAGAGAGAGAGAGAGAGAGTAAGAGAGCACTTTGCTTAACATCCTTTCCCAGCACTTCAAACCTTGTAATCCGTCTCTACAGTTCATTCCCGACATATCAAACACCTCGAAGATCGAAGTATCCAGATATAAATCGCTCTTCAATACCTTGTATCTATTGAGCCGAGGCAAAGCTAAAGAACACCAACTCAAAGCCATTCAAAAGCAGATATTAACTAAGTAGAAATCATACTCAATCATACTCTTTTGAATAAGGTAAACTTTCTTTCCTGATGTCTCAATAAGCTTTTATATCTGTCGTTGGACAGGAAGAACAAAGCAAAACGTCCGCCGATCTGATTGGTTGCTGGCGTGGTGAGGGAAGTGGATCGCGAAATCGCGTCTTCAACTGTGCATGTTATGGCTTTTTTCAGCCATCGAGGCTTCAGTTATATATATATATATATTCCACTATTTGGTTCTTCTCTTTTGCATTTCTTCATCATATGCATTTCATGTAAGTTTCAGGAGCATCTTCGAGCCTTCTTCTTCTTCTTCTTCTTCTTCTTCTTCTTCTTCTTCTTCTTCAGATAGGATCAAATGTGGCATCGCAATTGCGCTCTTCTCCTCGCGCGCGCTTCATGCTACATTGGAATACCTTCAATTGCCCATCATCTCCCTTTCCTCGCTAGCATCCAATACATGCAGCAGCTCGTCCATTTTCTCTCTGCGGTGTCCCGAAAAAGACGGCGAGAATGTCACTCTCACCGTAATTCTCCCAATGAAAAGCTAGTGCTCGTACCCCTTTGGGTAAGGATTTCTGGCAGAAGATAACTTTTGGGGGCCAAATATGCACGTAAAATGTCTTATGGAGGATTCCGTCGTTTCATCTTAGGGCTGCTGTCAGCTTTGAATTTCCATCCACCGCCTTTTTATTTTCATTCTTTAGTTCTGAAGTCGGTTTTTGTCTCATTTCTTGTGTGATTTGAGATTCCTGTGATTCGATTGGGATTGTTTGAATTAGTTGAGTCAGTGAGGGTTCATCGTCACCCCTCAAGGCTATTTGGACACCCAAACCTCAGCCTTGTGTATAAAAATTGGGTTTGCATTTGCATTTGCATTTGATTTTCGGGTGTTCATTGATTTATTATCCCTAGCAATCATGGGTACCTGGATACATTTCCTTCTTGCCCCTCTCCTCAACAGAACCCAGTCACACAAAACCTCAGATCTGATCCCTCCTCCACTCAGTCATACAAACCCCAAATCATGCCCGCTCCATATCCTCACAGCCTCAAAAACGACCCGCTAATCCATCTTAGGAAAACCCTCCTATCGTGGCTTCATGAAAAGCCTCCAATCCCCAAAACCCAAAGTGAACGGCTCTCCCAAATCAGAAGATTCCAAGATCACAACTACCATCCGAGAACTGCCGCCCCAAAAACGAGGTTTAGCACGTATTCTTCCTGGTCATGGTCTCCAATTCCTACTGCTGTTTGTTCCTGCAGGAGTGGTATCCGGGTATTTGGAATGGGATTCAACGGTGGTGTTTTTGTTAAATATGCTTGCTATTTTGCCATTGAGTATGCTGTTGAGTAATGCTACGGAGGAACTTGCTGCTGAGGCGGGGCAAGTTATCGGTGGTGAGTAAAGAGTTTTTGTTTTCAAGCTAAGAAATTTTGAGAGTCACAGTTAAAGATTTTGAGATCCTCGAGACATCATCTCCTTCCCCTTCATTGCAAATATATTAACCCATAACCCCCCAGCACTACTAAACGCAACATTCGGCAACGCCGTCGAAATGATCGTCAGCACTGTCGCCCTCACCCGCGGTGAAATCCGAATCGTGCAATCCTCCATGCTTGGAGCTATCCTCTCTAACATCCTCTTATGCCTCGGTGCGTGTCTCACCATCGGCGGCTGGTCCAAAGACTGCCATTTCAACGCCATCGCTGCCTCTACCATGTCTTCCCTCATGGTTGTCGCTTCTGCATCTCTCATCATCCCCGCTGCTCTCAACCTCTCGTTTTCTTCTCGTGACACGGAAGAATCGCTTCGTTCTACGCTGATTTTGAGTCGTGGGACCGCAATGGTGCTATTGATTCTTTACGTGAAGTATCTGAATTTTCAGCTGAATACGCATTCGGAGCTTTTTGAGGGGACGGAAGGCACGGATTCTAGTGAGGAAGAGGATAGTGAGGTGGGAGGAGAGGGAGTCAATGTAAAACCGACGACGGCAATAGCGGTTTTATTCGCCGTGTCGCTTTGTATAGCGATGTGTGCAGAATACCTGGTCGGTACAATCGACGATGTGGTCGAATCCCTCAACATAAACCGGACTTTTATTGGGATTGTGGTGATTCCTATTGTTGGGAATGCTGCGGAATATGTATCAGCCATGACTGCTGCCTCCAAACAAAAAATGGACCTCTCAATCGGCGTCGCCATCGGATCCAGCATGCAAATCGCCATGCTTGTCACGCCCGCGCTCGTCATCCTCGGCTGGATCATCAACCAGCCGATGAGTTTATCTTTTGAACCCTTTGGGGCGGTCGTGTTTTTCGTTAGTGTGATTGTGGTTAGTGGGGTGATTAGTGATGGGGATAGTAATTATCTGGAGGGAGCGATGTTGGTCGGGACGTATGTTGTTATTTTCTTCTTACCCCCCCCTTCTTTTGATAGGTTTTTTGGTTTGGTAGTTATCAGTAGTGGGGAGGAGGGAATGATGAAAGGGAACTGAGCTAACAGTGAGATATCCAGGTACGCGATAATAGCAACAGCTTTTTATGTCTATCCTACGAATATGGATGCTGTGGGGGGCGGAGTTGTGGCTTCTAGTTTTGCATGAAATGGTATAAAGGGAATAAAGGAAAAAGTAATGAACGGATGGGAGGGAAGGGAGGAGGGAGAGAGGGAGAAAAGTCAGCCCATGAAGATGTAAAAATAGATGATAATTGTGTTAGAGTGGAGAGGGAAAAAAAGGAGAGCATAAGAGATTTAGAAATGAAATGAAATGTCACGATTTTCTTTCGGGTTTATCATTTATTATTATATTTGACAAAGTCTCTTGTTTAGGTAATGAACGACGTGGGATGTTCTGTTCTGCCTCTATTTGAAAAGTGGTTACTGCGCTAGGCATCTTCGTTATCGTTCGGCATGGCGGAATCTCGATATTTATAAATTGTTAGTATATTTAGAAAGGTCGACGATGTAAGTAGTGGTACATCAATTATAGCCACCATTACTAGAAAGTATCATGGGGCTCGAAACTCAAGTCAATCTCACGGGCAATAGCCTAAAATATGAGAAAATGTATTCAGTTTCTTATCATGGCGTTCAATTACCATTAGGTATAAGAATCCTACGGTTTCGTTGTCATCATGCAATCCAATCATTTCTTACTTATAACCAATTCCACAGAACAGACAGATCACAGCGTATATATAAAATCCGGTCTCCTATCACCCAAGGCCTCAATCTCCTTCCTCGAAAGACCCTCAATCCAAGCATCTCTCTTCCCTGACAAGCGAGCAGCATTTTCTTTCCGCAATAGTAAATGCAGCACGATACTGCCACCAAGAAGGAAGACAATCATGAAAGCCATTACTGTGGCGTGGCCAACGGTATATTTAGGAGGGTTCCGGTAGATGTTGGAGCTTATGATACCCGTCAAATTACCCCAGCCAATTACGAAACCTAAGACTACACCGCGCTTGTAGACGCCTTCAATATTATTGGATGTCCAAGAAATCGTGTTGGCGATGCAGGGGTAGATACCACATGCGCCAAGGAAAGTGCCTGCGTACTTGACGCCTGCTCTTTGACTACCGAGCAACATGGCGAAACCGGCTATACCGAGGAATGAAGTGAAGATATTGCAAAGGCCGCGCTGGCGAGTCCGGTCAGCAATGTAACCAATGGTGATGGTTAAAATAGCCGCTGCAGCGTAGGGAGGTACAGTGAGGAGTTGGGCTTTGGTGGTTGTGAAGCCCAGTTGGGAGATGATTGAGGGGAGGAAAAGAGAGAACGCGTAGAGTGGCATATCACATCCCATGTAGATTATCACTATCGAGGAGATTAGTAGCTGTCGATTTGAAATCTTGGAGGAAAGAGAAAAGGGAAACGAGAGAGCTTTTTAGGACGAGAGCTTTTTTTTTTTTAGATATAAGAGAGCTTGTAGAAATTTCATGCTTCTTTTTGTTCATGACCGGGTTAGTAAATAAGAAGGCTTGAACGTACTGCCAAGCCACATCTTGTAGTCTTTCAACGCGAGCATAACATATTTGAACTTGAATTCTTCATGTTCGGCGGAGGATTGTTGGTCGAGTTTGAGGCGCCGTATAACTCGAGCACGATCGACTTCCGAGAGGAAGGTTGCTTCATCAGGGAAGTCGTGTACAGCCCACTGAAAAACATAGAAGGGTTAGTATGATTTAGTTGAGGAAGGATTGAGTAATAGTAGTTTGCTTTGAAAATTTCAAGAGATTGTGAAACATTCTAGTAGCAAATTCATAAAAAGTAGAAAATAGACTTACAAATGAGGCAAAACCAAAGAGAACGGTAACAATGCCTTCCAGTATGAATATCCACGCCCAACCTGGCCTACCACCCAGACCATTCATTTTTTCTATAGCAGCAGCTAACAGACCTCCAAAAGAGCCACTGACTGCGGCTGCAGAGAAGAAAATTGCAGCTCGAATGCCAAACTCAGATCTCTTATACCAGCAGGAAAGATAGTAATTGATTCCAGGAAACAGTCCTGCTTCTGCGAGACCCAAGAACCATCTTGCAGTCATCAAATCTCCATAATTCTTGACGAAACCCATGAAAGTCATTGTAATTCCCCAGATAATCCTATAACATTATCAGCTACCAGCCCAATAGCTTCTCTCTTTTGTATAACGTACATTATTATTGGGATGAAAACCGAAGGACGCATGCGCTTCAACAAAACGTTGGTGATGGGTTCGAAGACGGCATATGAGACGAAGAATATGGAGAGAGAGGCATTGTATTGGCCAGTGGTCAGATTATGCAAACTCTTCTGGAGCCCATCAATTTTTGCATTGCCAATGTTCGTTCTGTCGAGGAAAGCTAATAAGTAGAGGATGCACAGCTGAGATATATCAGTGACGTAGGTGAACTGCAGGAAAGATGATATTTACCCATGGAATCAAGGTGAGATCCAGCTTCCACAGCAGTTTGCGATCCTATATTTCACCAGATTAATTGATTCTAGTTCGGCGCGCACAGTGTATAGAAACTTACAACAGCTGCCTTCTGCTTGTCGCTGAGATCCGCATCAGGATCAGGGATATCAAATTGCACATTTTCTTGTTGAAGATCTGCCACTCCTTTCTCCTCACTCTCACTCTCCCCACTCGGCGGCTTGCGTTTGAAGTCCATCATTTTTTAATAAGGAATGATGTTTCCAGAGGAAGACATAAAAAGCGGGAGGGGAAAGAACACAAGGTTAAAAAGAGGACGGGGACCGCGCTGATTAACAGAAAGACGCCTCGCATATGGCTCGGTTTTATTCTCACCTATAGTCTCCCCCATTGGGCTGAGCGATTGGCATACCTTACCGCTATTTTAGAAAGTTGCAAGCCGTTAGTTTACTCTTCACTTGGTAAGCAAACATACCAGGAGAATCCGTCTAATGCTGCCACAACGAGTAGAGGAGTGGAGGTGTGGAGGAGGCGGGGGCGGGAAGACTCCAGGAGACACGGAGATAGAAGCGCTAGAATGATGCGCTAGAACGGTGAGGGGGCATCAGGAGGCCAATGACGGGTAGTGAGTCGGCAAGCAGTAGTGACATGCCTAGGCACGCAACAATTATTTACTGTGTAGGGGAGGAAGTAAGTAGTACGTACATTACATACGCTTGTATATAATGAATCGAATTCCCAGGGAACTGGGTTGCTGATTGTTGAGTAACATGGAGGTGCGCGCATTTCTCCTAGCGAGACATCTGTACCTGGTACCGAGTTAACAGGTTTCCCATACATGCAGCATCGCGAGGCAAAGTTGCAGTTGCAGTTGTGTTTGTGTACCCCAACCCCAACCCCAACCCAAAGAGATCGAGACCCTTGCAAAAAGCTGGGGAAGCTACTTACTTACTTACTTACTAGTGACTGTGATGAGGGGTCAACGAGTGGACAGGGATGACAGCCAGCTTTGAAGTTGCCTCTCTTGGCAGCTTGCATCTGGTGACATTTTGAATTCGGAGTTAAGATATTTATCGCCGTTGAGTGTCCCCTTGTCGATTTCATTTAGCCTCATACTCCAGTATCGCATCAACAACCTACACCTGCATCGCCATATATGTCAGTCATTACTGCCCGTTTTAATTTTGTGAATCAGCAGTCAGCCTCTTCTAAACCACACAGTCTTGCGGGTGGAGCTATGCATTGTCCTAGCCACAACTAAATGCATATGCTTACCATTCTCATTTCTCCTCATTGCTATGAAAGATAAATACACCCTTATATAATCTACAATGGCGGCGAAGTAGCAGAAAAGCCAATTATAATAACCTTTTATACTCTACAATTCCAATTATTCCTCAAAACGCTGTCTCCCAAGATTCTTCCTACTCAAATCAATTTCTTCTACAAACATCGAAGTCACCAGACCCAGCCCACTAAAGCCCGTCATCGTATAAAAGATCATTTTAAAACACTTTAGGTAAACCCTCAAAACCGGATCCAGGATTTCAGGAGCAACATCGAGTAATCTCAGTTTGGAAATGAAAGCAATAGCATTGGAGGCATCGGTGAGAGGGGTTAGAGGACCCTTAAGTGTTTCTGTCAAACTGGCGATAGTGGTAGAGAAGACGGAGTTGAATATCGTTGACGCGACAGTAAGGCCTACAAGGCCCCCAAACAAGCGAATGGTTAAGAGTTGGCCGATTGCTATGCTTGTGTCGTCGATATCTTTCACGCTCGCTTGCATGGGGAGTATATTGAGACGGAGTAAGGCAACGCCTGCTCCCCATAAGATTGGAAGTCCAAGACGCATCGATGACGACGATCCTACATCGAATATGGCCAGCAAGCCAGTTCCCAGCGTTAACATGATCCATGCGAGTCGTAAGAACCATACATATCCTCCAACTACCGAGACCATCATCATTGAGGCAGCTGAAATTACTACACTGGTAATTACAGTAGGTAGTAAGGAGACGGCTGATGCGATCGCTGTTTCGAGTTCTACAGCTTGATACAGCAAGGGTAAGTATTGTAAAAGCGAGACTAGTATCATGCCATGTATGAAGCCGCCTACTAATGTCATATTTGCAGTCTTTGAGCGGAAAATTCGGTGAGGAGCAATAGGTGCTGCAGGTTTTGCTTCATATATGGCAAATATGACCAACAGCGCGACACCCAGGAGCATGGGAAGGAGGGTCTGCCATGAGTCCCATGGAAATAAGGAGCCTGCCCAACTAAGGGGTAGAACAAAAATCGTAATGCCGGCAACGACCAGAAACATACCAATCCAGTCGAGGCGGTCCAAGTTAGCAGCAAGTGAGGAATCGAGCTGCACTGGTCGTAAATGGAGGAAGAAAATCACCAAAGGTGCGCCGAATCCCAGCAATGGCAAATTGACCCATCCGATCCACCTCCAACTAACATAATTACTAAAAAGCGCGCCGACAGCAGGTCCCAAGATATTGCCAATGGCCATAGGAATAGCCATCAAGCCCAGATAGAACGAGAGATCCCTTAGCGTTGTCATATCAGCGAGAATAATTTGGACAAGAACATCGATGCCTCCTCCACCGAAACCTTGAAGCACTCTCGCCACAATGATGGTATTCATGTTTTGGGCGAGGGCGAAAACGATGGAGCCGATGGAGAAGAAGGCTATGCAGATGTAGAGAGGCGGTTTTCGACCGAAGGCGTCCGAGATACTAGCCCAGAGCGGTTGCATCACAAGGCTACAGAGGGTGTAAGACATGTTTGCCCAGAAACTTTCCAAGCTCTGGCCATGGAGTTCACCTGCTATGGTCTAAATGAAGGAAGGATGTGAGCTAAGTGTATGTTTGCTGGGGAAAGGCGGGCTCAGCTCACTGGGAGGGCAATGCCCAGGGCTGTTGCATCCATCTGGAAAACAAACCCGATGGCAGCAAGACCTATGAAAGCGAGCTTGAAAGCCAGTGACTTTTTTGGAGTTGCCTCGACATCATCTTCGCCATTGTGGTCTACGGTCATCGCTTGCAAGGCGGGATCCCCATGGTGGCTTGGGATTCCTGTCTCTTCCGTCTTTATCTCTGTCTGTTTCTCCTTCTCTGTCGTCGGCTCCGGATCACCTGATTCTTCTCGAACAACAGATATTGGCATCTCAGCGCTGGTAATTTACTCCTATACTCGACGTACCGTATGCCTAGTACAATATTGTAGTTTTTAGACCACGGCGGATTTAGAGCTCAAGCTAGACAACGAGTCTCAAAAGTACGGAGATATAGAAGTTGATTTACTCCAACTGCAAGGTGTTTCTCGCCGGTAGGAGGTAATCATGGCACAGATTGTTGTGCTTATGATGGATGGTTGCCTATAAAGTTACCCACTTTTTGGGGAGTTATTTAACAACTTTTCTTAGGAATTCAAGACTTCAATCCAATCGCAAGCAATGCTGGTTTCATGCAAACAAGGCTGATGGGTAACTTCGTTTAAAACATGCTGAATTAAAATTACGTCTTGGCACACCAAACCACCAAATTCGGCATATTTTAGATTAAATCCCTTTTCATTGATGGCTTTTGATTTACTTCTGGGTTAGATCTATAAGATAGTTCTCGACTCAAGTCTTAAGGAAAAGCTCTACGCTTTGGAAGTGGCTTAAATCTGTTTCAAGCTGAATCTTTTTACGTTTAAAATGCTCTTAGGATTCTTTAGGACTACCGCGCGTACCTCAGTTCAACTCTGATTTGAATGAGCTAAACGCTTCTTTCATTCTGAACCTCTCGATTTCATCGCATGGTGCAGTTGTAAGACAATTCGATACTCAATTCGGCAATTTGAAGCAAAATCGAGCCGGATAGAACTGAACTTGAAAGAAAGAAACATCAAATTCGTTTCAAAAAGGGCCAAGAGCAGCTCTTTATTAGACTGCATCTATATATGTCTGTCTCCTCGTTCATGCCGCCATCAAGAGCGAATAAACACGTTCTTCTATGGATAGAGGCTGTCTTTTATACGAGAATCTCGAATTTTGGATTTCCGACTTCTCTTGAAATTCCTCAGAAATGTTCCTGCATGTGTAGAGGATTTTTTTTTATTTCAAGACGAGAGTATGCTCAATGAGTATTTTATCTTCCAAAACCCAAGCGTTTACCAATTAACAATTACTTTTCAATCTTTACATGCCTTTTTAATTCCTTTTTCATGGCTTTTCAATGCCTTTTTGACGTACTCTATTTCATTCAAGATCTTCAAGCTCCTCAACTTCAGCATCTCCATATCTATTCTCTCCAAACCCCAACTTCTCATACTCCTCCATCGCCCTAAGCCACCCCTCCCTCGTCCAGCCCACCTCCGAATATTCCACTTCAACACCCAGCCCCAACGCCTCAACGTCCCTTCTCGCCCCTTCAATATCCTCCCACGGCCACTTCCTCCACCCATCAACATCTTCTTCTCCTGCAAACCTCACCGCATCTCTCGGGTCGTCTTCCGGTCTAAATATTACATATATTCTCTCCAACTTACTCCCCTTGCAAACTTCCTTCCTCATCTTCACAAACTCCACCATCCATTCTTTCTTCTCTACATTGAAATCAAAGCCGAATTCACGAGAAGCGTCTTCGGGGTAGAAATCTATCGTCAAAGATTTCAGAGAAGGACATGATAGGCTTTCGAGTGCGTGGATAGGGGATGAGGTGAAGATATTTTTTGCAGACATATGTAGCGTTTGTAAGAGTGGGAAATGCGAGAAGTTTAGCATGATGGGTGATATAGATCCACCAGGGATCATTCCAAGATGGAGATGTTTGAGAGAGGAAGAATGAATATCAATTAGACTTTGAATGGAAGATAAAGTATGGTCTTCCCAAGCAACAGAGTGGGAGACCCATGTTATGGCTAATGATTCGAGGTGTCGTGGAAGTTTGAGGATTTCGGCTGAAACTTGGACGGAAGCATCTGGATCGGAGAGTTCCAGGGATTTGAGGTTTTTGAGTTGATTTCTGTTGGGGAAAAGTGGTGTTTGAGTGGTATCTTCATGCGCGAAATCGCGGGTAAGAAGGTTCCGCTTCCATGGTGGGAGGTGCTCTTGGCTTTCTTTTCCCGATCCGTATCTTGAGATCTTGAGTTTCTTTAGAGTCGGGAATTCGAATTGTTGTAGGAGAGGATGAATGGAGGGACCGGTTATTTGGAGTTCTTGGAGCTGGGGCAGATTTTTGATGGCGTTTATCAACGACCAATTTTCAACGACCAAGTCTACTTCAAGATAGACTTTCTGGATTCCTTTGCAAAATTCTAAAATCTCAGCAGCATGGTGACAGACAGTACCGAAAGGGCGAAGCGAGGTCAGATGAAAAGTTCGCGGATAGTTGCGTAGGTGTGGAAGGGCTTCGATAGCCTCAGCAACTTCTCCAGCTTGTTCAAAAACGTTTCGCCACCCTTCAGAGGAGATATGTATGTTTTGGAAAAGAACAGGCTCGTACGTACTTCTCCATCTCTGACATACGAATAACAAAGGGGATGGATCATACGGTCGCTTCTCTTCATGTGACTGAGTTGGTGGAAGGTAGGAGAAAACCTCGAGCAGCAGCTCATTAGGCATATTAGCTATATAGCAAGATGCCATAACTTTTGGCCTTGTATTAGGTTGATATTCTGACCGCAGCTTGGCAGGCTTTATTACTTCGTCCACGGAATTGATGTCGAGCTGCACCAATGACTTCATATCCGTGGGACGATGTCGAAATAGCACCAGTTAGAAATAGAAATATGCACAAGAAATGTCGGAGACCTCAAATCAATGCGAAATATTTCTGAATATATAAATTCGACCAAAAGATTCAGATAAGCTTTGGAGACGATTATGCTCTAGAATTCAAACAGAGAAAGGAAATAACTCTAGCCAGCTCAAACAGACTTTTCATAAGAACTTTTTGGCCGGAATATCGACAGTGGAGGTGATTTGAAAGATTCGAGAAACTGTAAGATTGGAAATTTTTGACAAAGGAGGCCAAAAACGATATGTGGTTAAAGACGTACGAAGTGAATCAAGCGCGGGGAACAACAGAAATCTACCCATAGGTGTCAACTCTCGAGGGGCCTTATAATAATGAAAGCAAACCAACATCATCCTTTGGCATGTCCCACTTCTGAGGGCCACGCTTGGCTTGCTGGGCCGGCCTTCGAAGACCAACGGCGAAAGGTATTTCAGATGTTGGTTAACAACCCAATTAGCATTCTTGGGGCTAAAGTACAAAACGCAATTATGAATGACCCGAATCACTTGTCCAACAGCCCAATCAGTCATCTTTATAAGATATAGGAGGAAAAGTGCCGTTTAAGGGAGCTTTTCAATGGTATGACGAAATCCACTTTACAATGAAGCTAAACGCTATAACTATCCAGGAGTCAATATCCTAGACAGAGAAGGATGCCAATGGCTCAAAATGAGGTTGAGGCGTAACTATGCCGCTAGATCCATCCTCCGGTTGTTTTTCAAGGGGGCTTAGCGAGACAAGCACACGACAACAATATCTGCGCCACCAACTTCTCCTCCATCGAATAACGTCCATCCTTGCGTGCCGGAAAACCCTCCGTGCCGGAAAATTATGCCGGTACCTTAACTTCAAGCATCATAAAGTCTATGTATAGCACAACATCTCTATAATTTTTTGTCTATTGCATTGCGTGATTATTTCTAAAGTTTTCAGGTGCTATTGATTAAGAAAAATTACATTCGCGTCGTCATCCTACGTTTAATTTGTAATGAATCTTTTTTTATATTATAATAAACTTTCTTTCCTATAGCTGTACCATTAAGTTTATATTACTTTTAAAAGTTGTTGAAGGATTTCTCTTAAATTTTTTAACCATTTAACTATGCAGGAGATTGTCAACATTCTTATCGCGGCTGTGGCGCATAGAATCATGCAAGGTCGCCACACGGGTCGGTACCTCGAATCGAAGCGAGTGACGATGTCTGGTGGAGATAGCCCCGCAGATCCACAGCCCGCTGTGAAGGAAACTGGTCACGTGATATGTGGCGCTTGGACATGATTCTATGCACAGCCACATGTCCGCTGCCGCTCTGCGATCTGCATTTCGAGCCACACTTTGAGCCACGTTTCATCGTCTTTGTTCAATCCCGACGTTACAACAAGGTAGTACCCCATGAGCGACCGCGCCAGTAAAGCCCTTTCAGAGGCGTCCTTGCCAGGAGAGCCTCGAACGTACGATGCCAGATCCAAACGCAGCGAAGTGCCTCTGACTACCCTTTATTATCGCGATCATGGGCGGCCCTCGAAAGAAGAAAAGGCCGAGAGTCAACAATATCTCCACCCAGCAAAGGAAAAAGTCCTTGTAACGTATTTAAATCAGATGGCTAACCTCGTGAACCCTATGCGAATCAAGTATCTACCTTTCCTTGCTTTTAGTATCGCCCGCCGGCGTTCCACAACGAAAGCAATCAAGCTTCCGAATAAGAATTGGGCTCAAGCCTTCCAAAAGCGTCATCCGGAACTAAAATCACGACGAATGAAGGCGATGGACTGGAACCGCCATGAAAAGAATATTTACAATAAAATAATAGATTGATTTGAAGTAATCGAAAAGATTTTAAACGACCCGGCTATTCTGCAAGAGAATATTTATAATATAGACGAGATAGAAGTAATGCTATGCATGCTCAATTTTGTTAAAGTCCTTGTCAGTAAAGATGATAAACGAAACTACAGAAGCGCAAGCGTTAAGCGAACCACGGTGATTGCCATTAAGTGCATCAGTGGGAATGGTAGGTTTTTGCTACCAATAATTATTTGACCAGCTACTACCCATTGAAGCAATTGGACTACATTTCCTACCCCCGATTGGCACTATGCATGCACGAAATCTGGATACACCGATTCCAAAATTAACTTTGAATAGCTCAAGCGTGTATTCGATCCCCAAACCAAGGCACAAGCTAAGCAAAAGCCACGAGTATTAATTTCCAATGGGTTTGGAACGCATGAAACCCTTGAAATCTTGGAGTTTTATTTTGAAAACAACATTACCCTCTGCCGTCTCCCCTCACATACTACCCACAAACTTCAGCCCTGTGACGTCGAAGTCTTTGCACCTCTGAAAAATGCCTATCGAAACGAGGTTGAGCGACTATATCGAAAAGGCGTGAACACAATTGACAAAGAACATTTTATCTCGGTGTATCACTTTGCAAGGGAGAAGGCGTTTACGAAGAGAAATATCACGTCCGCTTGGGCGGCTTGTGAACTGTTCCCGCTGAACGCAAACAGGGTATTGAGGAAAACATCAAAGCCTGCGTCTCATTCAACTGTCCAAAGGGCCAATGAGACGGCCAACGAGATGGAGACAGGTTTGTATCAGCAAGATGAAGTACCCCAAACGCCTATAACGCCAGTAACAGCAAATGGTCTTATGTCGCTGCATAAACTGATCAAACAGGATACGAGCACACTTACCGAAACAAGCATACCACGGCTACAAAGGCATGTGCAGAAGCTTGCCAATGCCGGCCAAAGATCCATCGCGTATTATGCCCTCGTCGATGAGCGAAACTCATTCTTAATGAGTATAAACAACGAAGCCAAAGTTCGCCAATCAACCAAGGCCGTAGTGCTAGGGAAAGGGAAAGGAAAGGTGATGAGTTATGAAGACCTTGAGGAAGCACGAGCCAAACGTGCTGCGAAAGATGCTATGAAAGGGAAAGGGAAAGGGAAACGTGGCCGAAAGCGTAAGAATACTGTGTTGGAGGCGGATGACCCGGAGGCGGAGGCTGAGGTAGAGCCAGAAGTAGCACATGCTGCGAAAGACCTATCCGGCAAGAGAAAATGCGGCCGGAAGTATAAAGGTGCTGTACGAGCGGTCGATGACGAAGAGCCAGAGCCAGAGCCAGAAATGGCACAAACGACCAATGCTTCAGTGCCATGGAGAGCACCAGAGGCGCGTATGTATTAAGCGCAGATCGCGGAGGATTAGTTTGCGACAAGGAAAATAGGTTTCGAGTGGGTTTCTTGAGGCAGGCGTTGGGATCGTGACAATTTACTGCATCAGTGTCTGCAGTTGTCTCACCGGCGCAAATAAAGGGGGTGAACTAACTAAACTTACCGCTTGTTACCGATTCAATGTTATGATCGTGGAACTACATAATAGGTAGAATGGATACCGTTTCAGCCAGTTCTATAGGCTAATCCATCCAATAATGCAATAAGCAGAGCGTTTCGGGAGGCTTGATTTTGGCTGACATGTTTTCAGTAAGTTAGTCATGAGGCTGTAAAGATTCAACAAACGCCTTTGGTCCGAAACCTAATCACGTGCGCGGGCTGCCATCGTGATGGTACCGTCATCATGCTCGTCGCCTCTGTCATCAATTCCGGTCATTCCAGTTCTACTTTCATCCGGACCTACACCCTCATCGCAAAGCTGTCATACAATGGTACTGCTACGAGATGTTCAAGGCAGGGTCTGTACGTTCTTAAGCAGTTCAGAATGCTTGGACTTGGGCACAATGACTCCTGTTCTCCCGAAGAATGTGCGCGGCCATATGGTCCTCGTCCTTGGTAGTGTACCAG
>Ga0302320_10014478_pt1 | contig 16324 bp, 12 predicted proteins | sample Bog_T0_3_FD_202130 | JGI IMG/M metagenome (GOLD analysis project Ga0302320, IMG submission 202130) | Peat permafrost microbial communities from Stordalen Mire near Abisko, Sweden - Bog_T0_3 | ecosystem: Environmental > Terrestrial > Soil > Wetlands > Peat | place: Sweden: Abisko, Stordalen Mire... | reverse complement strand
TATCGCCCCAATCGTAACGTGTTCCGATGATGGTTGTATGATCCGCCTGTTCCCAGATCTGCTGCAGCTCGGTTGAATACAAATCCGGGGAAAGCTTCACCATTTCTCGATTAACAAATAAATCAACGAAGGTGAATGTCTCGCCGTCGAAACCCGCAAGATGCTGCGCGGCATCGCTGGTGCTTGCCGATTCATCGGCGACCTGCCGGTTCGCAAAGAACAACGTGTGGACACCCGGACTCCATTCATGGTGATAACCTAAAAATAAATTTGGCACCTGCGTCTCGCTCTCGCGGAAATCTGGTGACGCGCCGGACTGGTTGAAATACTCGCTGTTGTCGCCGCTAATGTTTCTGGTTAATTGAACGGCCCCGAAGAGGCTGTCTTGAGACGACAGTTGCCACTTAAGGTTGATGTCAACCTCGCGGCTTTCAAAATCATCGTTGTGCCGCTGTCCGGGATCGTAAAAATACGAAGTCCCGACATCGTAACTGAATTTGTCCGAAGTGTAATACAGGTCGGCGGTTTCCGTCCACGCGCCCCGGCTCATATACGTCGTGTCAGAATCGGCCCCAAAATGATTCTCATCGAACAATCTGGCATACGGCTGTTCGGAAATGGAAGAGGACAGCCAGCCGGCACCGGTCGGCGCAAGCAGATTGGCGATCCAAAACTCGGCGACCGCCGGCGTTTCATAACGCAAGTTGCTCCAGTCCGGATCGCGGAGTTGGTCGTAGCTGTTCGCCAGAAAAAGATGCGCGGAATAATTCGCGTAATCGTAGTTCACCGCGCGTGCGGCCTCGCGCACGCTCACATCTGTCATGCCTGCGTCCTTGTAGATCATCGCCAGGTTTGCGCTACGGACGGCCTGATCCTGGTCCAGCAAAAACTGCGAGCGGTAAACACTGCGGTTGTCGTTTAATGCCTCGGATTTTTCGAGGTCGCGGATGGCGTCGTTGATCTGGTTGTGCTGCTGGTTGAGCAGGGCGGAATAAAGCCACGCCGTCGGGTCGTTCGGGTCGAGCTTTTTTGCGAGCTGAAGTTCTCTGGCGGCGTGCGCGGAATCACCGGCATTCGCATAAGCCTTGCCCAGATAATTCCGTAACTCGGCACGCTGCGGTTCGAGCGCGGCGGCCACGAGCAGGTCTTCGCGTCCGCCGATCGCATCGCCAAGATGGATGCGACAGAGGCCGCGCCCGAGCCAGGCGTTGCCCAGCGCAGGGTCGGCAGCCAGCGCGCGGTCAAACCAACCGATGGCCTCGCGCGTCCGGTTTTGCGCGGCGAGGAGAAATCCCTTCAACGCGAGCGCCTGGGCGTTGCGCGGCGCAAGGGCGAGGCTTTTTTCCAGGGCGGACTGCGCATCGGTCGTGCGGCCAAAACTGAATTCCAATTCCGCCACGCGCTCCCATGCGAAACCAAATTTCGGCGAATTGGTCGCGGCCTGCTTCGCAAGCTTCAGCGCGGATTCCAACGAAGTTCCACGGATGACACGGGATTGTTCGTAATAGGAACCGGCCAGAAATTCCGTAGCAAGCTGCGGTTTGGAAACTGGAGAAATGGTTTGTCGCTTCACTGCGGCAATCAATTCGCGCAACGCCGCCGCCAGCCGCTGATTGCGTTCGGAATTGTCCGGCAGCGAAGACAGGATTTTTTCGGAATCATCCACGTTGCCGACGGAGAGCAGCAAGGCGGCGTGATAAATTTTTATGGCGTCGGAACCAGGCAGCTGCGCCTGGAATTTTTCCAGTGCGGCCAACAAATCGCCCGCGCGATAAGCATCAAGAGATTCACCGAGCATGGCTTGTTCTCCAGACGTGAGCTGCAAATCGTCCGGGTCAAGGACGGCCGGATAGTAAAAGCACCATTGCAAAATGTTGTTGGCGATAAAACCCGCACTGCGGACGGGTGCTTTGCCCAATTCAACAACCGCCCGCTCGCCATTCGTGAGGTCGAGCATGGACTGCTCGTCGCCAAACCGAACCTTGCCGTCCATCACGGAAAGCATGGTGCTTTCCGTGTCGTCCACATCCATGACAAATTCCGTGCCTTCAACGCCGGCAATGGCTCCCCGCGTGATGATTTGGATGCGCCCGGGTTTATCGCGATGGAAAAAGGAAATGATTCCCCGGATCAAATGCAGTCCGCATTGATCGCCGGATGAGCGTGGCGGCAGAACTTCGAGTTCCGTCGAGGCGCCGAAAGTAATGACGCTTTGACCGGACCAAAGGAACGCGACGCGGCTATTTGCGCTGGTGCGCAACTGGTCGAACGGATGCAAGATTTGGCCAATTGACGCGGGAGACCAAGTTCTTCCGCCAACCGGATAAATTTTCACCGCACCTTGGAGTTCCACAATCTGGACTTCGTTGGTGATTGGGGAATTGCCAGCGACCGGCTGGGCTATGGAAATTGGAACCCAAGCCGTGAAACAGCTCAAAATTACAAAAACCAGCAAAATCCTCTGGCTTATTTTAGCAGGCAAATTCACATTATTTGTGTTGGCTGCGCCATTTATTAATATAAAGTCGTCGGTTTTATGAAATCGCGCGGCGGCATTATTCAATTTTTCCCGTCCGAATTCTATTTTATTTGCAAACCGTCGCGTAAAAGCACATTACTTATTTCATGGATAAGGTCACGGTCGAATTGATTCCCACGCGCACGACATTGCTCCAGCGTCTTAAAGACTGGCAGGATCAACCTAGCTGGCAGGACTTTTTTGACACTTACTGGAGGCTCATTTACGGCGTTGCTCGCAAAGGCGGCCTGACCGAGGCCGAAGCGCAGGATGTGGTGCAAGAAACGATGATTTCGGTCGCCAAGCACATGCCCAACTTCAAGTATGACCGGTCCGTTGGTTCTTTTAAGGCGTGGCTATTGAACATGACCCGCTGGCGCATCACCGACCAGTTGCGAAAGCGCAGGCGACTGACCTCATTTAATTCATCCGACCATACCGACGCTGACACAAATATGACCGACAAAACGGTGGATCCTACCAGCAATTCTCTGGATGCACTGTGGGACACCGAATGGGAAAAGAACCTGCTCGATGTCGCAATTGATAAGGTAAAACGCCGGCTTGACCCGCAAAAATATCAAATTTTTGATTTCTATGTGAACAAGGAATGGCCGCCTGACAAAATCGCTGATGCTTTTGGGATTCCGATTGGCCAGGTTTATCTCGCCAAACATCGCGTGACCGAGATGATTGCAGAAGAAGTCAAAAAATTGGAAATGAAAATGAAATAACCGGTCATTTGATTCACATTACCTGTGATTTTTGCAATTGTGTTATTAAGAAGTGAGCAGGTTCATTCTCCGCCTGATCTCGGTGATCGGGCCCATCATGTCTACGCACTTGCGCCGCGCCGCGCCGTTGCCTATTTTTTCCGCCGTTGAAAAAGAACAGCCGTCCGGAAATCCCGCGCAAGACGATTTATCGCCTTTCGATCTATCTGCGCTGTCTCGCGCGGCTGCGCGAGAACGGCATCGGCACCGTTTCCAGCGAGGCGCTGGCCAAGGCAGCCGGCGTCAAATCCACGCAGCTCCGCAAGGATCTGGCGTATTTTGGCACGTTCGGGACGCGCGGCCTGGGCTACGAGGTCGCGGAGCTGTTCAAAAAAATTTCCGAGGAACTGGGCACGTCGCGGCTGCAGCCGGTGATTCTGGTCGGCGTCGGCAACCTCGGCCTGGCGCTGCTCTCCTATCGCGGGTTTGAAAAGGAAGGGTTTGAAATTATCGCCGCGTTCGACGCCGAGCCGAAGCGCAAGCGCGACAAGGAAATCAAGCAGCCGATTTTCGCGATGGATGCGCTGCCGGAATTTGTCGAGCAGCACGGCGTGAAGATGGCCATTGTCACCGTGCCGGTCGCCGCCGTTCAAGCTGTGACGAATGCGCTCGTGCAAAGCGGTATCACCGGTATCCTGAATTTTGCACCCATCGTGCTCGCCGTGCCGGAGGATGTGATGGTCAACAACGTCAACCTCGCCATCGAGCTGGAAAATTTAAGCTACTTTATCCGCGAATGAACGGTGCCAATTTAATTTGCGCCGACTGAAACTTGATTAGTTGGAGCATTTTGCCGCCAGAAAAACAAAACATCCCGCCACCATTTCACGGTTTCCGGCGTGGTATCGGCATGGCGGGCTTTGGGAATCACCTGGAGAATCTTCGGGCCTTTATAGCCGTCATATAACCGCTCGCCGAGCTTCGGCGGGATGATTTCATCCGCACCGGCGATGACGACCATGACCGGGCCGCGATAATCTCTCAACCATGCCGCCGGATTAAAACGGTCCCACAACAAAAAATAAGCTGGAATGAACGGGACATGATTTTGGGCGACCGAGGCGAGCTTGTTATAGGGCACGAACATTGCGATGCCCGCCACACGCGCGGGATAGACTTGAGCCAGATGGGCCGCCACGCCTGCGCCTAACGATTCGCTGACGAGATAGGCGGGCAGATTATCGGGCAGATTTTCAAAGGCTTCATCCGCGGCGCCGAGGACCGTTTTTTCACCCGGCGAACCTTCCCGAGCCCCAAAGCCAGGATACTCGAAAATGTAAACATCCAATGGGGCCGCGTCATGAATTGGCAGAGCCATGTAAGCGCGGTTAAGCGCCCAGCCCGCGTTGCCATGAAAAATCAGCACGCTGCCGATCGGCGTGGAACTGGCGGGAAGTTTCCAGCCCATCAACTGACCCGCCGGATTCCGCCACGGAACAAATCCCGCCTTGGCTGCTGCCTGTTCAGCGGACACCATGGATAATTTTGTCGGCACATAAATCAAATAGCGTTGCAGCACCGTGAACAAGAACAGCACCAGGGTGTAGCCGAGCAGAGACGTCCACAAAGCGAGCCTGCCCCATCGCCGCCAGGGGATTTCTAATTTCTCTGAAGAGGATTCGTCGGGCACGGACTATTCTTTTTTTTGCGTCTTCACTTCGAGGTAAAGTTCACGCAACTGCTTCGGCGAAACTTGTGACGGCGAGTCCGTCATCAAACAGGTTCCTTTCGCGGTTTTTGGAAACGCAATCACATCGCGGATGCTTTGCGTGCCGCAGAGAATCGCGATGAGCCGGTCGAAGCCGAGCGCGATGCCGCCGTGCGGCGGGGCGCCATATTTGAATGCGTCCAGCATGTAGCCGAAACGCAGTTTCGTTTCTTCCGGCGGAATGGCGAGCAGTTCCTCGAAAATAGTTTTTTGCACGTCCGGCTGATGGATACGAATCGAGCCGCCACCGAGTTCCACGCCATTGACGACTACGTCGTAATGCTGGCCACGCACTTTCTTTGGGTCGGTTTTCAACAGCGGAATATCTTCCGTGACCGGTGCGGTGAACGGATGATGGCTGGAATACCAGCGGTTCTGTTCGCGGTCGAAACCGAGCAGCGGAAATTCGATGACCCACAGAAAATTGAACTGGTCGGCGGGAAACTTCAGCTTCCCCTGCCCTTTCAAAACGTCAGCACAATACAAACGAATCTTACCGAGAATTTCGCAAGCGTTTAGCCATTGATCGGCGGCGAAGAGAATCAAGTCACCTTCCTCGATGTTCAGCTTGGAAGTCAGTGCGGCCTTCTCGGCTTCGCTGAAGAATTTCACGATGGGCGACTTCCATTCGACGGGTGGCTGCGACGCCCCCGTCGCACCGGCAGCGGGGGCGCTGCCGGCACTTTTCGGCGACGAGGCGTCGCCGCTACGTTCCACCTTGATGAAGGCGAGACCTTTCGCACCAAAGCTCTTGGCGTATTCGGTCATCGTCTCGATCTGGCCTTGCGTCGCGCCGGCCATGCCTTTCGCATTGAGCGCCTTCACCACACCGCCATTCGCAATCGTGCCGGAAAATACTTTGAAAGTGCTCGCGCGAAAATCTTCCGTCATGTCCACGAGCTCCATCGCGAAGCGCGTGTCGGGCTTGTCAATGCCATAGCGGTTCAGCGCTTCCTCAAAAGTGATGCGCTTAAACGGCGTCGTCACGTCTATGTTCAGCGCGGTTTTCCAGACGCGTTTGAGCAAGCCTTCGATCAGCGAATAAATATCTTCGCGGTCAATGAAGCTCATCTCGATGTCCACCTGCGTGAATTCCGGCTGGCGGTCGGCGCGCAAATCTTCGTCGCGATAGCAGCGGGCGAGCTGGAAATATTTTTCCACGCCGGCGACCATCAGGATTTGTTTGAACTGCTGTGGCGACTGCGGCAGCGCGTAAAAAGTCCCCGGCTCGCGGCGGTTCGGCACGAGAAATTCCCGCGCACCTTCGGGCGTGGACTTGAAGAGCGTCGGCGTCTCGACTTCCAGAAAGCCTTGTTCATCCATGAAGCTGCGCGTGGCGATGGCGACTTTGCTGCGCACTTTCAGATTGCGCGCCATTTCGGGCCGGCGCAAATCAAGGTAGCGATATTGCAGGCGCAATTCCTCGTTCACCTTGTTGGCGATTTCAGGATCGTCCACGGGAAATGGCAGGACTTCCGCCATGTTCAAGACTTCCAACCCTGTGACGCCGACTTCAATTTCGCCGGTGGAAATTTTTGCGTTGTTCGTGCCGGCGGGACGCGCGCGGACTTTGCCGGTGATGCTCACCACACATTCGCTGCGGAGCGCGGCAGCCTGCGCGAACAGTTCCGGCGTCAAATCGCTTGGATCAAACACCGTCTGCGTGCGGCCTTCGCGGTCGCGGATGTCAATGAAGATGAGGCCGCCGAGGTCGCGGCGGGAATGAACCCAACCGGAGAGCGTGACGGTCTGGCCAATGTGCGCCGGGCGCAGTTCATTGCAATGATGCGTGCGTTTCATGTAAATTTACGATTGCGGAATTCAGATTGCGGAATTCAGAACCTAAAGTGAAAGTGAATTCTGGCAGGATGGATGATGGATTTCAAAGCAAAAACGCTCTACTTTTTGCTTGCCTTTTTAGAGGTGTTATTACTAGTGTCACCAAGTGGAATTCGAGGCTGACAATTTAAGCACCGAAGAGCAACGTATTTATCAATACCTTAAACTCTGGCCCAACCAATTTGTCCCCGGCCTTGAAATCAGCCGTCGCGCTGGCCATAAAACCCATTTTTTGGAGAATCCTTCATGGGCGGGGCCAACTTTGGGTGAACTCGTGGAGCTTGGCTTGATCGAAACCGATGGGAATGGCGGATACCGATTGAGAGGAGTTTCAACGGTCATGGTCGGCGGCAAGTCGAGGTTCATTGCTCCCCAGTTGATGGAAATTCTGGCGAATAGCGGCCAGAAATTTGATCTCCACGCATAATCAATTTCCATTCTGGTCATGCCCGTTGTTCCGGCAGATCCTGGCATACACATCCGCCAGCGGCTTCATTGAGCGCGGCAGTTTTTCATCCGCAAAATCCACCGCCAGCAGTCCGAATTTTTTGGTGTAGCCGAACTGCCACTCGAAATTGTCCAGCAACGACCAGTAGAAGAAACCGCGCACGTCCACGCCGCCAGCCATCGCGCCGTGGAGCGCGGCGAGGTTTTCACGCAGGTCGCGCTCGCGGAATGTTTCATCGTCTGAGGCCGCGCCATGTTCGGTGATATAAATTGGAAGATTAAATTTCCGTTGCAGATAAGGCAGGATTTTTCCAAAACCTTCGGGATAGCGCTCCACCATGTCGTCGCAGACAAAGCCAAAATCCTTCAAGGTTTTGACCGGCGCGCCGCTCGCGGGTATCATCGCCTGGAAATGGTGGAAGCGCACACGGCCGTAATAATTCAAGCCGATGAACGTCGAAGCCCGGCGCCGCCCGCCCCCGAGAAACGCGTCCAGCACGAATCTATTGAATGTGTAGTGGCACCCAAAAGCCGTCACCCGATCCCACGGCGAATATTTTTTATAAGCGTGGAAAAACGTCCAGTTCTTGGCGATGCCGACTTCCGGTTTGCGGCCCGCGTTACCTTCGCGCTGGATGATATGGCTGGCCTCAACATGCGCGCGCGCCATATGCGAAATCACTTTGCGAAATTCGCCCAGCTTCCATTTTCGCTGCGGCGGAAAGCCTCCAAGCAGATACGCCACGCAGGCGTAGGTGTCAGGCTCGTTGAAGGTGTTCCACAAATAAACGCGGTCTTTCAATGCCGCGACCAATTTGCAAACGTAATCCATAAATGCCGGAATCGTCGCCGCATTCGTCCAGCCGCCGCTGGCATTGATCCACGGCGGATTGGAAAAATGATGCAGCACGACCATCGGCACAATGCCTTTGGCTTTGAGTTGGTCGAGCAAATCCACATAGCGCGCCAACTCGTGCTGGTTCAACGGCGCGAGTGGCGCGGATTGAAGGCGCGACCATTCGATCCCAAAGCGGTAGGCGTTGGTTCCGAGCCGAGCCATCCACTCGATGTCTTCGGGATAGCGGTGATAATGGTCGCACGCGATGTGGCAGTTGCTACCGTCTTGCGCCGTGAAATGAGTCCACTCGTTTTCGATGTGGCCTTCCACCTGCGTCGGCGAAGTGGCCGTGCCCCAGAGAAAGCTTGGCGGAAATTTTAGAACATTGTCGTCGCTCATCGGGAAGATTTTACGGCGTGTTCAATGGCGGTAAAAAGTTGTTCTGCGGCGCGGCTTATCCACTCGCGAAACTTTTCGGTTGGCAGGCGGTCGGGCAGTTCGGCAAGGCGGTCGAGGTTGAAACTTTTTTCAGCGAGGCCGATGCCAAATTGCTGCGCGTCAATGGCGTTAACCTGCTGCTCAACGTGGTTTTCCACCGGCACGAGAAACAGCGGCTTGCCGAGCCATGCGGCTTCGCTCACAGATTCGAAGCCGGCGGTGCAGACGACATGATGGCACTCGGCCATCATCGTCAAAAATTTCTCGCCATCGAGCTTGTGAAACGTGAGCGATGGCGAATGTTTAAATTCCGCCGGCGCGTCCGGCTTGTCGTAAAAACAATGCAGCTTTGTCTGCGGATTTTTTGCGCTCCACGCAATGATCTGGTCGGCATAACCGTGGTTCAGCAAATACACGAGCACGAAGTTTCCGTTTGGATTCGATTCCAGCTGGAAAAGTTGTTTCCGCAAAATCGGCGGGCCGACAACGATTCGCTTCTCCGGCAAGTCGGGCGCGTCATAAAGCGACAAGGCAAGTTTCGTCGCGCGCGCGCCGAGCAGGCGTGTGTAAATTTTCATGCTCAACAGTTGCTTCCATAAGTGCGGAGCTTTGACGTAGCCGGGATGCTGGAACATGAATTGATGACCAATGGCGACGACCGGCGGACGCTTCCGCCGTGTGATGGCGTAGAACGCGGCCATCGGTTCGAAGAAATTGAGGATCACGTCCGGCTGTGTTTCACGGACGATGTCGTCAAGCTGGCGCAGGATGCGAAAATATTTTGGCAGCTTGCCAAACACGCCCAGCAGCGTGGCGGTGTTGCTGACGGAACGGTTGTTCTTATATTTGAACTCCAGCGTCGGCAGTTGCCGAACGAAGATCTTCATCGCCGATGCGAAGTATGCCGGCATCGGCCGTTGCGCGCTCGCGCCGAGCGTCACGGCGACGATCTGATGTCCCGCCGCCTCGGCCATTTCCTTCACGGCCATCGCCTGGGTCATGTGACCCCGCCCTTCGCCGAGCACGCAGAACATCATTTTCATGGAAGTGAATGAGTTTGATCTTGCCGTCAAAATCTTCAATCAAAGCCGTGCAGCTTTCAACCCAATCTCCACAGTTTAAATACTCCACGCCGTCAATCATCTTCATTTCGGCGCGATGAATATGGCCACAGATAACGCCGTCGGCCTTATGATTGCGTGCCATCGAAGCGAGCGTGCCCTCGTATTCGGTCACATATTTCACCGCAGATTTGGCCTTGGACTTCAGATACGCCGCGAGCGACCAGTAGCCGAAACCCAGCGCGCGACGCAGCCGGTTGAAATAGAGATTGAAATCGAGAATCCAGTTGTAAAGGTGCGAGCCAAGTTTTTCGAGCAGGTGATTGAAGTGCGTCAGACCGTCTGCCTGATGACCGTGGATGACGAGATATTTTTTCCCGTCCGCCGCCGTGTGGATCACCTGATGCGCCATGACCACGCTGCCAAACCGCATCCCGGCGAACTCGTCGACGAACTCGTCGTGGTTGCCGGTGATGTAAATCACCTTCGTCTGCTTGCGGCTTTTGCGAAGCAGTTTTTGGATGAGCACATTGTAGTCGTCGCGCCAGAACCAGCGGAACTTCAGTTCCCAGCCGTCAATGAAGTCGCCGACGATGTAGAGATACTTGCAGTCCACCAAGCGCAGGAATTCCAACAACTCTGAAACGCGGGCATGCTTTGTGCCAAGATGGATGTCCGAAATCCAGACCGACCGGCAGACAATCGGCTGGTCGAAATCCACATCCTGAACTGCTGGGTCAACATTCATAATCCAATAACCCTACGACTATGCGACATTGTGAACAACTTCGGCAATGAGTTATTGCAGTCGTAACCTCGTCTTAACATTCCTGTAACCTGATTGGAAGATTCCCGGCAGACACCGGTATCTGGCGCTTGAATCCAGTCGTTACCTGAAGTTTTCAATCAACCAATCATTCCCGTTTTTTAGCAATGTGAAGGGGTAAAACCCGGACACCGCTCCGCTGCTATACCATTTGCCAATGGCCTGCTCCGTGCCGTCCACCGGATCTAGCACGTCCACGCTCAAGACCATCGCCAGACGACCGGTAACCTTGTCAGTCGGCGTGCGGTTAAGGAGCCATGTTGCGCAGTCAACCGCTTCGACCGGTGGACGGTGATTCGAAAATTCCTTAGTCAATGCAGCGACAACTTCCGAAACCTGCCATGTTTCTTCCATAGGGATAACGGGCCATGACGCCAAAGGCGAAAACGTCGCTTTTGAAACCGTGCCTGAAGTCGTCATCCCAATTCTCGGATCCAGATATCTGGCCGTGCCAATGATCAAAATGATGGCCGGCCAAGGACTACTGGGCCGGAGTCCAGGCATCGTCCGGGTCGTAAGTGGTCATAGCCCCGGCGATTTTTGAAGTCTTGGGGCCGAGGTTCTTTTGATAGATCCTGCCCTGTTGATTGACAATGAAGGTCATCACGCCCGTGTTGCCCCATTCCGCCGGCCAGGCGACCAACGCAAATCCGGCGATCATCCGGCCATTGATGATGTAATCATACTTGCCGCCCGGCGCGTGCTTTCCCTGACGCGTCAGAATTTTGAAATAATAGCCATGATAGGGTGCCTGCTTGTCGTTCATCATTTTGGCGGCGCGATGATAACCCTTCACGCGGGCCTGCGCGACGAGCGGCCCCAACGGACTCAACTCCGCGCCCGAATTTGTCGGCCAGAACAGACCGTCGTGCGTGCCGGGCGTGCTGCGCAGGAATTGGGCGTAGGTCAGCACGCCGTCGCCCATGCGGTCCTGGCCGGCATATTCGTGTTGTGCCTCCACATACGCATTGCAGACATTGATCGCACCCAGTTCGTCCCGGCCGATGCGGCGGGCCAGAATCTCGTTCTTGCCGGCGGCCGTGTCGAAGAACCACTGCCCGTCTTGCTTCACCAGCGGAATCGGAAACGGCCAGCCGTCCGCGCCAATTTCCAGCGTGACGTTTGAATCCGATTTGGTGACCAACTGCGTCTTTTCCGTCAGGTGCTGGACAAACAGCTTGAATCCCTCGGTGGCCTGCACCACATCGGGTGAAACCAAGGCCTGTCCTTCAGTGCCAAAAATCGAGCGCATTGCATTCGTGTCATGGTTCGTGGCCGCAACCACCAGCGCATTGACGGCGGCTTCCGGCGAGGCAAACGTCTGCTCATCCGCCGCCGTGGCGCACACCGGCAATGCCAGACCTAATCCCAAGACCACCATCCGCGCCTGACGCCAGCACGGGGACAGTTTCATTTTCAACGGCAAGAAAAAAAATTTTAAATTCATGGTGAAAAAAATCAACGTCTTGGTTGGTTTGAAACATGACTGCCGCCGGAGGATGGTGATGGCGCAGGTCGTGCAGCCGGGGCTGAATGGGTGGTCGTCTGCATGCTCTGCTGGCCGCGGTTGCTGTAGGTTCTCGTGTCCTGCGAACTCTGGATGCCTATGAACGCACCGTTCGATTCCGGCGGGCGGGCGGGCGCGACATGTTGAACCGGCATCCGTGCGGGCGGGGTGACGGGTGTCGTGTAGTGCATCGCCGGCGCTTCGGGATGGGCTGGCGGCTGCGGAGTCCGGTGCTGAGCCGCCGGCTCGGACATGGACCGGCTGACCGTGGCCACCACGGACGGGTGATAGGGAGCAGCATAACCCCGGTCGCCATGATTCACCACGCGGGCGTCCGGATGATTCACCGGATGCCAGACCGTGACGTGTCCCATGTCCCGCTGGCGCGGCGGTTCGTGCCACCAGTTGTCCGGACGCGGATGCGCGTGATTCCAGACAATGATGTTGTGGTTATGCCAGTCAAAATCGCAGTTCAGCCATGAGCCGATCGCGAAGCCGATGCCGAAGCTGATGAACGGCGTGCCATACCCGGATTGATAGCAAGCCTGGGCCGGATCATAAACCGGCACATAAATCACCTGCAGGTCCGCCGGAACAATCTCAATCTCGCCGTTGTCGGTGATCACCTGCTGCTGCGGCGTGGATTGCAGGTTGCCCAGATTCACTGCCGACTGACGTAGCCGCTGGATGGAATTCATCACATCCTGCTGTTGATATAGGAACGCCTGGCCCAGTTCCGTCGTCCAGTTCAGGTTGTCATCCATCCATTTCAAAACATCCGGATAACGTGCCAGCGACTGGACGCTGGCGTCCCACGGTTGCGCGTCAATCTGGCCGGGGTCGCCGCCGCCGCTGACATAACGGTCTGCCAGCACGATTTGCGTGGGCAGCGTGGACGCCGGCAGGATTTGCGCAATCAACGGGTCGGGATAAAGCGCAATCGGCCCCAGCAACTGGTCGAGCTGCTGGTCGGCCAGCGGTTGATAAGCCGGCATCGGGGGCGGCACTGCGGTTTGGGCCCGCACCGACAGGGCCGCACCGGTGAATACACAAAGCAAAACCACGATTTTGGGCCACAACTTCATATCAAGATGGGTTGGATTCAACCGTTAACATCAACAGACGTGGTTGCCGCCTGAAAGATTTCATCACATGTTAAACATGATTACCGGTTTGATTTTGAAATGCTATATACCCGTTCACCATGATCGGAACCGGTCCGCCGGTGACATTTTTAGTGATGCCAGCCGCCGCCATGCCAGCCACTGTAACCTCCACCGTGCCAGCCGCCGTAATAACCGCCACGATAGTAACCGCCCCCGCCCCCCCAGCCGAAGGAAAGCGACACCGCCGGATAAACGGCATACGACGGATAATAAGGATAATAATACGGTTGATAGTAATAATAGGTCGTTGGTGGCGCGGTTTGAACATACGTCACCGTCGGGGCCGGCGTGGGCGTGGGCACTGCGGCAACGGCAGGCGCAGCCGCCGGCGACGGAGCGGGAGCCGGCGGCGTGTAGGCGACCACCCCCGGTTTGGGCTGGTTCAACATCGTCGTGATGACGGTGTCCGAAACGCCCTGCTGCTTGAGATAAATGATCTGGTCCGCGTTCAAGCCGTAGCTCGTCCCGGAATTTTTAATGTAGGCGACGATGGTGTCATTGCCGACGTTCGCCTGCGCCATTTGCAGGATTTGGGGCACGCCATAGGCCAGTTGCGGCGCGGGCGCGGTGGCCACCGCCGGTTGCACGGACGTTGCAGCGGACGAATCCTGCGCCGTTGCCGGAGAAGCTCCCAAAGCCAGAACGCCAGCGGCCAAGCCCGCCAGCAGGTTTTTTAAAAAATTCGTTTTCATAGACTCGCCTTTCAGTTGAACACCGCAACCTCGCGTGAGTTGCGTCTGATGTCAATACCGTGGCGGCAGCACCGGCACCAGCGGTTGGAGCGAACCGCGTCCACGCCTGTTTCTTCGCCACCGCCCACCCCGCCAAGGATTCCAGCATCGCCGAACTGACCTTCAAGGGCCGCAACGAAAATCCGCCTGACAAGTTGCAAACCGGGAAAGTTACTGGCCGATCACGCGGAAAAAGCCGGTGAGGTTCGTGACGGGAAGATTCGTGCTATTGACGCCCGTGGTCACGAGGTCGCTCCAGGAAGCGGCGGGCGATGTCCCCGACCATTGCACGACATAAGGCGGCGAGCCGCCCGTCCAGTTTAAGTTTACATTCGTGCCGGCCAGCGCCAGCGTCACATGAATGCCGCTGGTCGCCGTGATGACCACCGCGTCGTAAGCCACCGCATGAACGCCGTCGTCCGCGCTCAACTCCAGCGTGTAGGTTCCCGGTGCGCTGAACGTCGCCGTCGTGTTCGTCAGCGCCGCATTCCCAAACATCACCGTGCCCGGCCCGGAATATAATTTCCATTGAATCACCGGTGGCGTGCCGGTAAAGGTCACCACGCCCTGCAATGAAATTGGCTGTCCGGCCGGCACGGTCTGGTCCAGCCCGGCATTCGCCACCGGTGCGGCCGCCGAACGCGGGCCTTCATTCGTGCCCGTCGTCTGGACGACTTCAAAATTCGTAATGGCGAGCCCGCCGGCATTGACGTCGTTGAACGCATTGGCCGGCCAGCGGTCGTCGGGCGTGATGGAAATGGAAAAGAACGAGCTGCTGTTGTCCGCGACCATTGCGCCGTATTTTTTTAACCCGAGCGCCAGCGCCTTTTCCTCCTTCGTCCAGTTCGCCGGTATCACGAAGCCAGCCTTGAGCCGCAGCCGCTGGCCCATTGCCGGGTAATTTGTCGCCGTTGCCGCGACCGATCCCGCGTCGTGCGTTGCCGGATAAATGTGTTGCTGCCGCGATTTGACCACCACCAGCCGGCACGCGTGCTCCACCATGCCGCGCTCGGCTTCGTCGTAGCGCACCAGCGCCGGAAACATCGGAAACCCCGCCGCGTCGCCCGAAGTCCAGCCGTCCGGCCGCAGGCTGTTCGAGTTCAGGTTGAAAATCGCACCGTTGGCCGCCGACCAGTTCGTGCCGGTGCGCAATGCCATCCAGGTTTCAAAGCTGAATCCGGCGCCCGGCTGCACCGCGATGGAATGCCGGTCGCTGCCATCGTTGTTGGTCTGCCATTGGTAAAGCGACTGGCTGCCGGTGCCCGTCGGCCATTCCTCGATGGGCTGGTTCGTCGGTGTCGGATACAGGCCGAACGGATAAACGCCGCCGTTCAAGTCCGACTGGTCCGGATAATCCACGAACAGGTTCGACACCAGCACCTGATTGTCCGGCACGAGGACAAAATTCATTTCCTGAAACAACTTCAGATACCGGTGCGACGATCCGACGTTGGTGAAAATCTGACCGATCATTGCGTCCGAGTTCGCCAGCACCGGGCGGTTGGAGATGCATTCGTTCCAGGGATTCGTCACTGGAAAAATCTGCATGGCCGACACCACCGCATCCGCATTCGACGTGTTGAACAGAATGGCATTTGTCACCACCGGCAGCGCGCCGAGGATGCGACCTTCCTGGTTGATCCGCTCGGCGGGCAGGCGCAGGGCGGACCAAAACAAAATCAAACCGGCAATAAACTTGAACATTTTCATCGCCACTTAAGCTAAAGCCATGCCAACGGCAATCAATGGGGGTGAAGACCTGACAGACCTGATGGACGTGAACACGCCAAAAGCATGGACCAAAACGCGGCTGCTTTTTTAAAAACGTCTTGATCCTGGCACAACGAAAATCTGCTGGAATTCCCAAATTCCAATTGACACCGATTGCGTGCTTATAATAGTATCGCTTATAGCAAGGGTTAACCGAGTCATGAAGAAAATCTGTCATCTGTTGGCAATTTTTGTTGCCGGCTTCGTCTGCATGCTGCCCGTGGTTCAATCACGCGCCGACACCATCTACGTGGGCTGCGCGCTCGAAGGCGCCATTCACCAATATGCCACCAACGGCACCGGCTCGATTTTCGCCCGGGCCTCCTTGGGCAACCCGCAAGGCGAGGCGTTTGATCAGGCCGGCAACCTCTATGTGGCCAACGAAGGCTACAACACCATTGGCAGGTTCGCCGCCAACGGCACCCCGTCATTTTTCGCCATTGACCCCGGCGACAACTCCATCCTGAACCGCCCGACAGGCCTGGCGTTCGACCAGGCGGGCAACCTCTATGTGGCCAACGACAGCAACAACAACATTGAGAAATTCACCACCAACGGCGTTGCCACAGTCTTCGCCACCGACGATGGCAGCGGCACCATCTTGAGCGGCCCGGAAGGACTGGCTTTTGACGCCGCCGGTAATCTTTACGTCGCCAACGACGGCGGCTTTATCTCCAAATTTTCCCCGGCTGGCGCTTTCCT
>Ga0302320_10014476_pt1 | contig 16324 bp, 13 predicted proteins | sample Bog_T0_3_FD_202130 | JGI IMG/M metagenome (GOLD analysis project Ga0302320, IMG submission 202130) | Peat permafrost microbial communities from Stordalen Mire near Abisko, Sweden - Bog_T0_3 | ecosystem: Environmental > Terrestrial > Soil > Wetlands > Peat | place: Sweden: Abisko, Stordalen Mire... | reverse complement strand
TCGAGTTTACCGAACTGCAGCTCAAGACGCTTGCCCTACTTGGCGTTCCAGAACAGGCCTTCCAGTCGGCAAGCTAGACAGGAAATTCACGCTATATTGGCGACGCGACCTGCGGAATGTAAGACAAAAGATTGATTGGGCTCGCCATTCCCGATTCGATAGTTGTCGTGCCGGATCACTCGACTCTTGATATCGCCAGCCACGAATTGACCGGTAGCGATCAATCCTTCGTGAATCTTTCCGATGATTGGAGGCCACTGCGGATCATCGGGAATGTTGGCGGAATATTCGAAGATGCAGTGCGGCATAATTCCGTTCTCCTGTGGATGGGCGCATCTCAATCCTTTTTCAAAAGAGACCCTGAACTTTGTTGTACACCGGTCAGCTCGAATTGCCCCCGTTGCACGGGTAGCCTGGTTCCTGCCTCCCGCCGTTCGGCTTTGCGCGGTTTTCTCAGTGCACGAGCGATATCTCGATGGTGCGCAGGATTTCTTGCGGCTTGGGTGCATCGCATTGGGTGAGCCCCGCATCCGTACAGGTGCGCTCGATGGTCGTCAGCGGGTTCTTCATGGAGCCGTGCAGAATCTTGCCGTCCTTGAGATCGACTTTCAACTCGACGTCGAAAGTCTCCTTGCCCACGGCGGCTTCAAACTTGCCGTCCGGGAGTTTTTTGACCTGCACCCAGTTGTTGGGCGTATCGGCGACCGGCTTCTGCATCCAGTCCGCGGTGAGGTGCACTGTCGGCTTCTCGGGCGGAACGTGGCGAATCATCAGGATTGCTGTTTGGTCTGCCGGATTCGTGCTTTTCCAGGTCAAGTCGAAAGCGAAGGAGTCTTCTCCGACCAGTAGCTGATTGCCGTCTGCCCACGAAGGAGTTATCGGCATCACGAAATAAAAATGATCGCCCGGTTTGGTGAGTTGCCCGGTTTTGAGTATGATCCACAGGTCCGCATAAAAGGTGCCGAAGTCGGTGACTGGCCCAACCATCCTTGGTTCGATCTGGTGCATGTTGGGCGGCACGGGAATGAAGTTGGGGTCGAGTGAAAACCGCTGTCGCATCTCCTGCATGGCGGCGGATAGAACGACCCGCCGGCCGTTGCTTTGCATTCCAGACCAGTGAACCTCTTCGAAGAAGGCGCCATTCGCGTCTCTTTTGACCGTGCTATCGGACTGGATCGAATAGCGCCATGCGTCGTTCAAGGCGGTCATGCGGTAGACGAGAGTTTCTCCTTCGCGATATTGGCGATGGAGTGGGTTCGGCGCAGGCGTCTGTGCGAGCAACATGAAAGAAGCTGTGCACAACAGGAGGCCGGGCGCGATTGCCTGTTTCATTCATTCTTTCCTTTCCCTGCAAAGAGTTGCGGGAACGAACTTTACGCATTTCTGCCGGAGCGCCAATTCTGCGCGTGCCATGGTTCCGTGATCATAGTACGCGCCCGACTGCGGCTTTCAACCTGGACCGAACCACGGCCCGTATCAGGTCCCGAACCAAAGCGCGAAAGCTGGGCAAGTGTGTCGCCCCCGAGGACCACGCGGCCGGTTGCAGCCGAGTCGACGTAAGATGAGTGTAGGAGAGTCACGCGATGCCCAGAATCTATATGGACGCCAATGCCACTACTCCCTTGCTGCCCGAGGTGTTGGAGGCGATGCGGCCCTACTGGTTGGAGCAGTTCGGCAATGGCTCCTCGATTCACCAGGATGGGCAAAAAGCCCGCAATGCCATCGAACAGGCCCGTGAGACGCTGGCGGATCTGCTCGGTTGCCATGCGGCGGAGGTGATCTTCAACTCCGGCGGCACCGAAGGGGACAACACCGCCATCTTTGGAATGCTCAGGCCGGGCGATCACTTCATCACTACCTCGATCGAGCACTCGGCGGTGTTGCAGTCGGCGGAGCGGATGGGGCAATTCGGCGTCGAGACGACTTTTGTTGCACCGCAGCCCAGCGGCCTCATCGACCCGGTGGATGTCCTTGACGCGGTTCGCCCCCAGACCCGGCTGATCAGCGTGATGCTGGCCAACAACGAGACCGGGGTTCGCCAGCCGGTAGAAGAGATCGGCAAGATTGCGGCCGACTGCGGGGCCTTTTTCCATATCGACGCGGTGCAGGGAGCAGGGAAGACCCCACTCGACGTGCGCAGTTTCGGCTGCCATCTGCTCAGCATCAGCGCGCACAAGGTGCATGGGCCAAAGGGGGTGGGCGCGCTGTTTGTGCGCCGGGGAACTCCCTTGGAGTCTTTGCTGGTGGGTGGCAGCCACGAACATCGCCGCCGCGCCGGTACCGAAAATGTGCCCGGCATCGTGGGATTCGGCAAGGCTGCGGAATTGGCCATGCACAGCCTCGAAGACGGCACGATCGACCGACTGGCTGCGCTGCGCGACAGGCTGGAAGCCGGAGTTCTGGCGATTCCAGGTACCGGGTTGAACGGATCGCTACCTAACCGTGAGCCGGCTCCGAGGGTGGCCAACACCATCAACATCTGGTTCGACGAGGTGGAGGGCGAGGCGCTGGTGATCGCGCTGGACCTGAAGGGGATCGCTGTTTCCGGCGGGTCGGCGTGCCGTTCGGGTGCGACGCTGCCGAGCCATGTCCTGCTGGCCATGGGGCTCGACAAAGCCCGCGCCCGCGCCAGCCTGCGGCTCAGCTTGCTGAAAACCGTAACCGAAGCGGAAATCGACCATGTAGTCAAGATTCTTCCCGAATCTGTGGCGCATCTGCGGGCCATTTCGCCGGTAGCCGCTGGAACCCGCGGGTAACGCGCTACCCCCAAATCAGGCGAGAAGCTCGAAATGCGCGACACGAGTCCGGATCGATCCACGCGGAGCCGCATCCAACAGAGGACCATGACTGAATCGAAGCCCATTGCTGTTGCCATGTCGGGAGGGGTAGACTCCTCGGCGGTCGCGGCGTTGCTCGCCCATCGGGGCGAAAACGTCGTTGGATTGACCCTGCAGCTTTGGGACCAGAACCGGCTGGCCGGACGCGAAGGCATTCCGGAAGCTCCCAAGGCGGGCCGATGCTGCTCACTCGACGACGTTTACGACGCCCGCCGCGTGGCCATGCAGTTGAACATCCCGTATTACGTGGTCAATCACGAAGAGCGCTTCGAGAAGGACGTGGTGCGGCCTTTCGTCGAAGAGTATCTGGCCGGGCGCACTCCGATTCCGTGTTCCTTATGCAATGACCACCTGAAGTTCGACCAGCTGTTGAAGACAGCTCAGAGCATCGGCGCAGATTGCATCGCCACCGGGCATTACGCCATCAATGAGTTCGACCCGGCTCGGGATGGGGGGAAGGGGCGGTGGATTCTGAAGCGCCCGGCGGACCGGGCGAAGGACCAGACCTATTTCCTCTTTGGCCTTACCCAGTACCAGCTTGCACATACCCTCTTCCCTCTGGGCAACATGACCAAGCCGGAGGTCCGCGAGGCGGCCCGGCAGCACGGTCTGGCCCTGGCAGAAAAGCCCGACTCGCAGGAGATTTGCTTCATTCCCGGCGGGGACTACAAGCAGTTTCTGAATGCCTACCTGGACGAGCAAGGGCGCAAGCTGCCGGAGACGGCCGGGGACCTGGTGGCCTCCGATGGCAAGGTTCTTGGCCATCACGATGGCATTTCCAATTTCACGATCGGGCAAAGAAAGGGAGTGGGGGTCACTTCTCCCACGCCGCTTTACGTATTGCAGATTGACCCTGCGAGCCATCGCGTGACTCTCGGCGGCAACGCCGATCTGGCCACCCACAGCCTGCGGGCGGGACGCCTGAACTGGATTTCGATTCCCGCCCTGACCGGTCCCATGCGCGTGACCATCAAGATTCGTCACCGGCAAGAACCGGCGTGGGCCACGCTGGAACCTGCCGGGGAGAGCGAAGTCGTCGCCACCTTCGACGAGGCGCAGCGCGCTGTGACGCCGGGGCAGTCTGCCGTGTTCTATGACGGGGATGAGGTCGTCGGCGGAGGTTGGATAGTTTGAGGGCGTGCGACGAGTCGCAACCCTTCCGTGCGCCATCTTCGCGTTTTTTGCGGTAAAGGCGGGAGAGCGACCACGCGATAACATTTTTGGAACTGGTGCAGGCCGGAATCTCATGGGCATCCCACCCTTTCCGCAGAAAGAAGCGAAAAGGATGGGGCCCGGAAGTCTACAGCAAAAGCCAAAATACTTTCGTGAGCCGCCGGATCAATTCGAACGAATCGGATATCCCGTCCAGATGTACTCGAGTGCTTCCGGCAGCGATTGCATCTTCACGTCATGGTCGACGTGACCGGCTGCCTTGGCGAAGACAAACTGGTAGTGGTAACCCTTTGCGGCCAGCACAGCGGCCATCCGCTCGTTCGCCAGCACCCAGTCGTGCATCCCGTCCTTCATAGCGTTGGGATTGAGCAGGTCGCTATCGCCCACCTCCATCCAAAGCCGTATCGGCTTGATGGGGCTTTGCGGAATCAGTTGCTCGTGAAATCCCCAGGCTCCGTGCGGCGTCTCTGGATTCCATGGCCATTGCTGGTTCACAAAGGTGCCCGAGTAGGTCAGCACTCGATGATAGAGTTCCGGGTGATACCAGGCCATGATGAGTGCACAGGAGCCACCGGAACTTCCCCCCATGGTGGCCCGGCCCTCCGGATCTCTGGTAAGTCGGACATGAGCCTTCGCCTCGACGAGAGGAAGCACTTCGGTCTCCACCCACTCCGCATACTTGCCACTCATGGTGTCGTACTCCAGACCCCGCTCACTGCCCTGCGCATCGCCGCTGCCGTTGCCGATCGAAATCGCGATCATCACCGGCGCCTTGTGCGCAGCAATCACTCCATCGATAGCTTTGAATAGATCGCGGTCCGGACCATCTGCGCCAACGATAAACGGCGCGACCGATGCGGGGATGTATTCCCTGGGGACATACACGGCTACGCGGCGAATGTAAGGGGCCGGGTGGCCGGTGGTTACGATGAGCCGGTCGGGATCAGCCGGGTCCGGCGAGCCGAAGGTATGCGCCTCACGAGCAATGCCGGGGTACATTTTGCTCTCCGTGGAACTCATTGTGAATTCCACGATGGTGCCAAGCGGTGCGCCCTCCAAGGTCATTTCCGGTGAGGTCCTGTGCGTTGGTCCGAGGATGAAATTTCCATCGGAATCCGCCGGGGCGTTCGCGCCATCCGGCAGCTCTTTGGCGTCCACGTAGCCCGCTGTGTGCGGATCGTGGATCGGCCACCGCGGGGTAGCTGGTTGCAGAGGAGCCGCCGTCTGCGCCGTCGCCGCCATGGTTCCGATTCCCATCAGCAAAATGCTGCTTAAAAGGGTACGCACTGTTCATCCCTCACAAATCTCTTCCGCAGGAAGTCTATCGCACTCCCTCGACGCTTGGCGTTCGACTTACCGCGATTCAGATCGTCAGAACGAGCTGCAAAAACGTGTTCCACCTCGAACCTGCCGGCTGCGCATGAGGTAGAACAAACAACATCCGGAGAAGATGAGTGCGCCGCATTCTACAAACAGGGAAGCGGAGGCCATGGTTCAGAAGGTATATCGCTCTCACGATCCAATGAATTGACCGCATCGATGGCTGGAACAAGCTCTCTCCCCAGATTTTCGATCAACAAGCCAAGGCCTGCTCTTTCTCCGGATCGAAGGGAACCTTCAACAGCGGATGCAGCTTCAGCCAGATCATGAGCTTCCAACATCCCGGCGACGCTTTTGAGCGAGTGGGCAAGTCTCTCGGCGTCCGCGGTTCTGCCTGCGGCTACGTGCTCACGCAAGTCAGAGATTGCACTCGTGTACTCATCGCGAAAGCCAAGCATCAATTTGCGAAGAAGCCTGGTCTTGCCGTTAGTCCGCACCAGGGCAGCCTGGATGTTGAAAGGAAAAAGCTGCTCGGGAATGTCCTCTTGTGGAGGAGTGGGATTCTTGAATTCCGCTCTCGACTCCGGTCGCTCGACCTCCAACTCGGGCATCCACCGGATAAGTGCTGCCGTCAGCCGATTGGGGTCGATCGGCTTGGTGATATGGTCATTCATTCCTGCATTCAGGCTTCTCTCGCGGTCGCCATTCATTGCATGGGCGGTCATGGCAAGGATGGGAAGCTTGGCAAAGCGATCGTCCGCACGAATCTGCCTGGTCGCAGTCAATCCGTCCATGACCGGCATTTGAAAGTCCATGAGAACCAGATCGAACGGTTCCGCGGCGACCATGTCTACTCCTTCACGACCATTCACCGCAACCGAGACTACGATGCCGAGGTCGCTCAAAAGTTCCGTGGCGAGATCACGGTTTACTTCGTTGTCCTCGACCAGCAGTACGCGGCGGTGCGCCAACTCGGCAGGAAAATGTCCTGGTGCATTCCGCGAACCGGAGCCGGGACAGCCCGACCTGACCCCGAATATTCCTGCGATCGTATCAATGAGCAGCGACTCGTTCACCGGCTTGAGGAGGAAGCCATCGAGTTCGCGGCTGGCAACTCCGGACATCGCCTCTTCGCGTTCAAATGCCGAGACCATCAGTACGGCTGGAATGCGCGAAGTGGTCCGTAGTGCCTTGATGCGTCGCGAGGCTTCAATGCCGTCGATGCCCGGCATCCGCCAATCCATCAGCACTAAGTCGAATGGAGTCCCCGCCTCCGATGCGCCTTTAATGGCGGCAAGTGCCTCCTCCCCGGATGGAACAGCCCTCGCGACTAATCCGTTGGCCTTCAGCATTGCGATCAGCATGTCGCGAGCATTTTCACTGTCATCCACAATCAAGATCGATTTCTTGATCAAATCGCGCCGTCGCGCGCCAGCGTAAAGCGGCAACCCTTCAGTGGCAACGCCGAAGACTGCCGTGAAATAAAACGTGCTGCCCTTGTTGGGTTGGCTCTCGACCGAAAGGGTTCCCTGCATCAATTCGCAGAGCTGCTTGCTGATGGCAAGTCCCAAGCCTGTTCCACCGTATTTGCGGGTGATCGATGTGTCTGCCTGGTTGAAAGATTGGAACAAATTCGATACCTGCTCGGAGGTCATCCCGATTCCGGTGTCAGCCACGGAGAAGGTGAGCTTTCTGGTGTCTCCTCCGCCCTCTTCGACCTTTACCTCGACGATGACCCGACCCTCCTCAGTGAATTTGATGGCGTTGTTGACCAGGTTGATGAGTATCTGTCCCAAACGGAGCGGATCACCTTTCAGGAAATGTGGAGTTTCGTCGGTCATGCAGAATGCGATTTCAATGCCCTTGTGCTCCGCCTTTTCACGGACGATATCATCGAGATTGTTCAGGACCTCGTCCAGTGAGAATGCGATCTGTTCCAGATCCATTTTGCCCGCTTCAATCTTCGAATAGTCCAGGATGTCGTTGACGATGCCGAGCAGAGAGTGAGCTGCATTGTCGATCTTGTTCAAGTAGTTGAGCTGGCCTGCGCCGGGATTCTTGCGCAGCGCCAAACGGGTCATCCCAATGATCGCGTTCATCGGCGTTCGGATCTCGTGGCTCATGTTGGCGAGGAATTCGGATTTTGCGCTATTGGCCACGGTTGCCTTCTCTGTCTCTTCGCGCAACAGTTGTTCCTGCTGCTTGGCGGCGGTGATGTCATTGCGAATCGAAAGGAACTTTATGGGTCGGCCATCGTCGTCCATGAATGGCACGATGATACTGTCTACCCAATAGAGGGAGCCTTGCTTGCTGCGGTTGCAGATCTCGCCCCTCCAGGATTTTCCGGATGCGATGTTCTGCCACATGTCGGTCCAGAACTGGGGACTATGCAAACCGGAATTGATGATGTGATGAGTCTGGCCGAGTAATTCCTGTCTGCTGTATCCGGAGATTGCGCAAAAAGTATCGTTCACATCGACAATGCGCCCGGCGCGGTCGGCCACCGATACGATGGAGTGAAGATGAATCGTGCGCAGCAAGGCATTGGTGTCCGACTCGGCCTTCTTGCGTGCGGTAATGTTCCGCATTACCTTACCAAATCCGCGGATTTTGCCATTCTCATCAAAGAGTGGAGAAGTCACCACGTGGGCAGTGAACTGCGATCCATCTTTGCGAACGCGCAAGCCTTCTTCTTCGATGCGTCCCGATTCAATGGCGAGCGCCAGCGCTCTGGCAGGGGTTCCTTGCAGTACCGCGTCGGGAGTGTAGAACTTTGCGCAATGGCAGCCCCGAATCTCTTCCGCGGAATAGCCCATGATGGACACAGCGCCTTCGTTCCAACTGACCACGTTTCCATCCGGATCGAGCATCACGATGGCGTAGTCTTTGACGCCGGCGATGAGTAGTCTGAGTTCATCGTCGCTGAGCCGTAGCTTCCTTTCAGCCTCTCTGCGACCGGTGATATTGTTGTTTGTCTCCATCACCAGGGAAGCCTTCCCCTCGGTGTAGCGTTGTGTCACCCAGCGGCTGCTGACCAGGATGTTCGCGCCATCCCGTGTGGTATGTCGCAGTTCTCCTTCCCAGCGTCCCTCGCGCAAGAGTTCCGCCTCTATTGCTACCAGAGGTTCAGGAAATACCGTCCGGAGAAGATCATGGATAACCTGTCCGGTGGCCTGCGATTTGGAGAATCCGTACATCTCCTCCGCCCCACGGCTCCAAAACTGGATTCTGCCATTCTGGTCGCGGACCACGATGCTGTCGTGCGAAAGATCGAGAAGGCTCGCCTGATGTCTCAGTTCCTCTCGTGCAAGTCGGTTCTCGTGAATGTCCGAGCAGGTTCCAAACCATTGAATGGTCACGCCATCGGAATCCAGTTGGCGTACTCCCTGGATCAACCACCAGCGGTAGACTCCGTCTGCGCGCCGCAGACGGCATTCGACTGAGTAGGCGCCCGCCGTCGTTGCGATCGCGGACTGCCACGCGTTCAATGCACGCGGCCGGTCATCGGGATGGCACGCGTTCCATCCGTTGTCCATGCTCTCTTTCAGCGATAGTCCCGTGTAATTCATCCATTGCTGGCTGAAATAGACATTCCCGCCGTCTGCCCTCGTGATCCAGACCATTTGCGGTACGGCTTCCACGAGGGTGCGGAATTGCGCTTCGCTCTCGTGCAAGGCCGATTCCGCCTGTTTGCGCAAAGTATTGTCGGTGCCGATGAGCAGAAAGCCGATCACCTCTTCCTGAGCATCGCGCAGCGCCGTGACAGACACCACCGCAGGAAAGCGACTGCCATCCTTTCGGATGTACGTCAACTCGTAGATGTCTTCAATGCCTCGTGAAGCCTTGTGAACCAGAGCCTCGAAGCCAGGAGAAATCGGGGTACCGAGTTCTTTGGTGAGTGCTAGCGAGCGCGCAATCAATTCCAGTGGGTCGGAGATGTCGGCCGGGGTGATCTTGTTCACCACATCTTCCGCACTATAGCCCAACATGTGTTCTGCGCCTACGTTAAAGATCTGAATTACTCCATTGGCGTCGGTAGCGATCTTTGAAAAATTGGCGCTGTTGAAGATCGCCTTCCGCAGCGCCTCCGCCGTGAGAAACGCCTTCTCCGTTTCGTGGGGTTGAGGGATTTCTCGGACCACCTTGGCGAAGCCGGACAGTGCGCCATTTTCGTCGCGCAACGAAGTAATCAGGACGTTCGCCCAATACGGGGATCCATCCTTGCGCACCCGCCAGCCCTCCTCCTCATAACGACCCTTTTCAGTTGCGAATTTCAGCGAGAAGGCAGGTTTGTCCCGAACTCTATCTTCGGCGGGATAGAAATCTGAGAAGTGGCGACCAATGATCTCCTCGGCGCGATAGCCCTTGATTCTCTGCGCCCCTTCGTTCCAGGTTGCGACACGACCTTCGGGATCGAGCATCAGGATTGCGTAATCCCTGACTCCCCAAACCATACGCCGCAGGTTTTCATCCCTTCGCCGGTCTGCTTCCTGCTCGTCGAAAATCGCGGCTCGGCGTTTATACCACCTGACGAGCACCGAGAGGCCAACCCCTCCCGCAAACGCAATCATCAAGCAGGTGAAGCCGGCCAGCAGGTACGCGCTTCTGATTTTTTGCAGATACTGATTGCGCAAGCGGGTTGCACTCGAATCAAAGGCCGCATAGTCGGCGCGAATTCCGTCCATCGACGCCTTGGCCTTCAGCGCCTGATTGTAGCGATCCTTTTCTGAATCGTGGATCGAAGGATCGGCGCGCCGAGCAATCGCAGCCGCAGCCACCCCTCTCCACTGCACGAAGCTGGCACGCATGATTGCAAGCTCAGCTTTTTGGTCAGGATCGCCGGAGACCAGCCGATCGAGAGCCGCGAACTTCGCATCGATCACTTGTGCGGATTCGTTATATGGCTGAAGGAACTGGGAGCGCCCTGTATATTGGAAACCCCGAGCACCGGTCTCCATGTCCACGTTCAGCGTGAGCAACTCCTGCTCTGCTGTGATCACCTGATGTTCGTGGTCGACCTGTCGTAGGTCTTCAATCAAGGAGCGGACCTGGAGCACCCTTGAGGATGCCAGCATCGCGAAAGCAATGACTGGGAGTGTCACAGTCGGGCGGAGTAAGACTCTGAATTTGTCTTTGATTGTGCGACGATTTGGTGAGACAGCGGCGCCAGTGAGCAGACTCATGCTTCTCCGATCGCAAGTTCCGTTTGGTTGGTCTTGAGCGTGCGCTCAAATCCCTCGCAAACGGGGGTCGATCCGGCAAAGATTGCGGGCTGCCGAGCAGAGTTTACTTCTTCGACAAGCATTTCTTTGCGCATAAATCTGACTCTCTGGCGATATCGCCTTGATCTCCGAGTCGGTATCTCTGGAAGTTGGCAATCGAGCTTGGAACTCTGACCGATGGATTGTGCCATCACTCCCTGGACGGCCTCCTACGGAACCTCCAGGTCAAGAAGTGAGATGGTGTGCTCTAGTGAGCTAGCCCAGGTGCTTCCATCGCGCGATAAGCCACCCGATCGCGACCTCCAGCCTTGGCTGCATACAGCTGCATGTCGGCTTCGGTGATCAAGTCCACTGTTGAACCACTTGCCAGACATGTGCCACTCACAACTCCCAGGCTGGCGGTGACATGCCCAACGGTAGAGGTTCCAAGTGAAAGAGCGAGGTCACTGATGCTTTTCCGAATGCTCTCGGCAAGTATTACCGCGCCTTTTAGGTGCGTATCCGGCAACAGGACCACGAACTCCTCGCCGCCGTAGCGCGCCACCAGATCGGTGGTGCGAGAGACAGTGCTGCACATGGCCTTCGCGACTTCCCGCAGGCATTCGTCGCCACTGACATGACCGTAAGTGTCGTTGAAATTCTTGAAATGATCGATATCAAGCATGATCAGGGACAAAGGACTTCCGGAACGCTGATGCCTGGCGTATTCGTATGCGAGCTTGGAGTCAAAATGAGCGCGGTTTGCCAGGCCCGTCAGTCCGTCGGTTGCGGCCAGTTCGGCAAGCTTGTCCCGCATTAACTTGAAGTTGACATGTGTGTGCACGCGCGCCTTTACCAGTTCGGGATTGAAAGGCTTGGTGATGTAGTCGACCGCGCCCATTTTCAAACCTTGGATTTCGGCGGCAAGGTCGCTCCTGCCGGTGACGAAAATTACGGGGATTTCGCACGCGTTCCGATCTGCTTTCAGGTGCTTGTAGACTTCAAATCCATCCATGCCTGGCATCATCAAATCCAGAAGAATCAACTGCGGCAAATTGTTCTCCGCAATCTTCAATCCAGCCACACCTCCCTTCGCAACGAGAATCCTGTATTCGTCTCCCAAGATGTCTTCGATCAACTCCAGATACAAGGGCTCGTCATCTACAACAAGGATGGTAGGACGTGTTTGAGGAGATGGCATAGTTCCACTTGGCAGCGACGGCGATGATGGCGGAACTGAAGAAGGTTTCATCTGGACGCATACGTTTTCTGCGAGATGCGGACTCGCCGATGCTCTGCGACAAGATTGGTTTGTGTCCTCATAGCTTGCCCTATCGGCGCGGCAGTGACATCGCATCAGCGCCGCAGAGAAGAGATCGAAGATGCAGGTGACGAAGGTAGTGCAGTCGAGTTCTGTTCCGGGACTCGGACCGTTTCCACACCTGGACATAGCTCACTTCTATCTGTTCAGGTGCAAAGCTTTCGGATTTCCATACAGTTCTGTCTAAATGGAAGATTGTGCCGATAGGGAAAGAATGAAGTATCCAACGACCCAGACAGCGCCAGCTTCCCGCATCCTTGTAGTGGATGATCAGGAGTCTGTGCGCATTTTGTTAGAGGACATTCTGATTGACAGCGGATTCGTGGTCATCACGGCTTCGAATGGATCCGAGGCGCTCGAAATCTTAGAGAACAAACAGATTGATCTTGTTCTTTTGGATGTCATTATGCCTGGGAAGAGCGGATTTGAGGTTTGTCGCGAAATCAAGAGGAATCCCCTAACTTACTTGATCCCAGTTGTTTTTGTTACGGCCCTGTCGGATATCGAGAGCCGCCTGCAAGGCATTGATGCAGGCGCTGATGATTTGCTGACTTTCCCTGTGGATCAAACCGAATTGCTTGCGCGGGTCCGATCCCTTTTGCGCCTGAAGCATCGAACCGATGAGTTAGAGCGCGCCGAGGCTGTCCTGTTTACACTTGCCCTCATTGTCGAGTCGCGAGATCCGAATACGCTTGGGCATTGCGAGCGCATCTCTCATCTTTCAAAGCAATTAGGCGGACAACTTGGACTCGATGCCGAGCAAGTGGCTGCGCTTGGGATCGGCGGCGTGGTCCACGACATTGGAAAGGTCAGTGTCCCGGATTCAATCCTGCTAAAACCCGGCCCGCTCACTGCGGAAGAATGGGTTGTGATGCGCGAGCACCCGATCGTTGGAGAGCGCATTTGCACTCCGTTAAGATCACTCCGACTAGTTCTTCCGATCATCCGTCATCATCATGAGAAACGAGATGGATCCGGCTACCCCGACGGACTAATGGGAGATGAGATTCCGATCACCGCGAGGATATTGCAAGTGGTTGACGTCTATGACGCACTCACCTCGATGAGGCCATACAAGGCGGCGATGTCGGGAGCCGCCGCAATTGGAATCATGAGAGAAGAGGTCGGAAGAGGGTGGTGGGATCCCAGAGTGCTTGAGGCGCTCGAGCATCTTCTGGAGAACGAATTCCGGGAACCAGCTATTGCGCACTATACGTCCCATCTTATCCACTGAGTAACTTATCAACTGTTCAGCGGAGAAGCGTGCGACACACCTTGGCATTGACGAAGTCATTCATTCTCGTCGCCCTTCCGATCAGCGAACCTTTTCAAGAGTAGTTACTGAGCGAGCAGTGGTCTTTTGCGACGGGCTAGAACGCAGACCGCGACCAGCGCGGCGGTGAAGGCCGACGCAGCGCCCACTGCGAGCGACCAGCGCGGACCGAAGTGGTTGGCAACCCAACCGACGATGGGTGCGCCAATCGGTGTTCCTCCGAGTGCGATGGAAACGCGCAACGCCATCACCCTGCCACGCATTGCCGGCTCTGTGGAGAGTTGCATCATGCTGTTGGTGCCATTGACGAAGGTCAGGGCGGCCACGCCGACAATCATGAGAGCTGCCGCGAACCACCAGTAACCGGGAGCCAGTGCGGCCAGGCCACAGCCCAGGCCGAAGACCGCGGCACCGGCCAACAGGGAGGACATACTTGGTTTCATCCGGCTGGCTGCGAACAACGATCCGGTAAGAGTGCCCACGGCCATGAGGGAAGAGAGCAGGCCGAATCCACGCGCATCGGTATGGAATATATTCACGGCCATGGTTGAAATAAAGATGGGAAAGTTGAAGCCGAAGGTTCCAATCAGAAACAACATCAGCAGGATCGCGCCGAGGTCCGGCCTCTTAGCGACATAGCGAAGGCCTTCGATAAATCCACCGGCAGTGCGATGGGCCCTCGGGTTGGGGTGCAGCTCCGAGCGACGAAAGAAAGACATCGAGATGAGGACCGCGGCGAAAGAGAGTCCATTGAGAAGAAACGCCCATCCGAGGCCAACGCCCGCGATGAGCAAACCGGCAACGGCGGGGCCGATCATCTGCGCGGAGTTGAAGGACATGGAGTTCAACGCGACGGCATTGGGAAGATCGTCATCGCCAACCATCTCTGCAACAAAGGTCTGTCGAACGGGAGCATCCAAGGCCAGCGCAGAGCCGGAGAGGAAGGCCAGCACATACACATGCCATAGCTGGACGACTCCGGTAAGGGTGAGAACTCCGAGGATGAGCGCGAGCACTCCCATCGCGGCCTGTGTGAACATCAGCAGCTTACGTTGATCAAGGCGATCGGCGGCCGATCCTGTCCATGGCAAGAGGAGAAGGAGCGGGGCGAACTGCAGGCCAATGACGATGCCCAAGGCCGACGCATCATGATGGGTGAGTTGCGTCAGCACAAGCCAGTCCTGCGCGATGCGCTGCATCCAGGTGCCGATGTTGGAAACCAGCGCGCCGGCCGTCCACAAGCGGAAGTTGAAACTTCTCAGGGAGCGGAAGGTGCCCGCCGCCGGGTTGATCATGGGTGCTGGGGCGTGTTGCCCCCATGAAACTGGCCGAAGTGACGCGCGGAAAAGAGGGTGATGATCAGCGCGCCGAGACCGAAGGCAAGGATATGGCTTGTGATTCGCGGATCAAATGCTCCGACGCGTGCGACGAGCAAATAGGCGACGACGGCATTGAAAAATCCCCAAACAACATTGACCGTTGAAGAGGAGAGCCCTATCCCTGAAGGTTTTGCAAAGGGGCTTTGAAAGGGGCGTCCCATGGCGCCGGAGACAAAGTGAGGGAGGGCGTTCGCGGCAAAAGCTCCGCCAAAGAAGTACGACACAAGCCAAAGCCAATTCATTATGCAGATCTCCCTTTTTCAAGCAGCGCAATGATTTCGTGTGTAGATCCTGTCTCGCCAATACGAGGAAAGACGTTTCCGATGCTATATTGGTGCGCTTCATCGCGCATATCGGTCATTGCATCGAGTGCGAGGGTGACGTTGAACCCCTGCTCGTAGGCCTGGCGAGCAGTTGCCTCAACGCCGACGGAAGTCGCTACTCCCGTGACCACAACCTGGGTAACGCCTCGTGATTTGAGCTGGGCGTCAAGGTCCGTGGTTGCGAATGCGCCCCAACTACGTTTTGTGACGACAATATCGCTGGGTTGCCGATTCAACTGCGGAAGAAGGTCGGTCCATCCCTCGGCAAGTGCCGGGCTGCTGCGCGGACCCTGCTCTGTGCGGCCTGGCGCCCGTCCGGCCACGTTGACCAGCACGACAGGAAGGTTCTTCGCACGGAAAGCATCGATCAACTCTCGCGTGCGGTCGATGATGTCAGCGATGGGATGAACGAAGTTTCCGCTGGCGATGCCTTTCTGCAGGTCAACGACGATCAGCGCGGTGCTGGGGTCAAGAGTAGTAACCGGCATAGAATTCTTCTCCTCGGAAACATAGTTGAAGTGTGTACGACGCAGGACGCAGTGAGATCAATCTTCAACGAGCCGCGCAAGCAGTTGGAGTGCCTCCCGAAGTGTCTCTTGCTCGTGAACAGAAAGCTTCTGTGAGATGGTAGCGGCGATCCAGTCCTGTCTGGCGGCCCTGCCCTCCTGAAGCCATCTCAGGCATTTGGGAGTGAGAGACATCAGAGTTTGCCGCCCATCGCTCGGGTCAGGTGCACCTCGGATTAGCCCGGACTCCTGCAACGGCGCAACGATAGCGCTCATGGACTGTGGTCGCATGCTTTCAGCTCGCGCCAAGTTTGAAACTGTTGCCGCACCGTCCTTTTCGAGTCGAAGAAGAACGGAGGCCTGGGATGGCGTCAGATCGTTGCCGCCCCCATGCTCGCGCACACGCAGCTTGAGTTTGCGGAATACCATGCGCATCTCGGCAGCAAGCGTTCGAGCGAGCTCGGTTTGAGTAGAAGACTTTCGAGTGGTCACATGATCAATATCGCACATCTACAGGCAAACTGTAAAGTATGACTGTACACAATCCCGGCCGATCGCCTGTGGAACTCTTGCCTGCCTGGTCCATCTTCAATGCTGGTCACAATTTAGGACGAATTCCTCACTCCGATTGAATCCGATCGTAGCAACAACGGGCAGCACGATTCCGCCTGTCCCTGCAACATCGAGAGATTCATCCATTCAAGGATCGGTGATAATTGTCATCGTTGCTCAACGAATTCATTGCTGGAATAGATCCTCGAATTTGTTCCTTGTGCGTTGGTCCCGCTGTCCAATACCAATCCGCTCGGGACGCTGGTGACGTTATCTGCAGATTCAGAACCATTGACGATACCTTGTTGATCGAAAGTCTAGGTCTCTGACCTTACATTCCGCAGGTCGCGTCGCCAATATAGCGTGAATTTCCTGTCTAGCTTGCCGACTGGAAGGCCTGTTCTGGAACGCCAAGTAGGGCAAGCGTCTTGAGCTGCAG
>Ga0302320_10014475_pt1 | contig 16324 bp, 17 predicted proteins | sample Bog_T0_3_FD_202130 | JGI IMG/M metagenome (GOLD analysis project Ga0302320, IMG submission 202130) | Peat permafrost microbial communities from Stordalen Mire near Abisko, Sweden - Bog_T0_3 | ecosystem: Environmental > Terrestrial > Soil > Wetlands > Peat | place: Sweden: Abisko, Stordalen Mire... | reverse complement strand
CCGAGGATGAACGGACCAAGCTGGGTCAACATCTGCGCGATCAGCATTTCTACACGCGCTCCCTGATCGAATCCAGCATCGACGCCCTGATGACCATCGATTCGTTCGCGATAATTTCCGATGTCAATAGACAGATGGAAGCGCTCACCGGCTGCACGCGCGACGAGTTGATCGGCGCTGCGTTCAAGAGCTGCTTCACGGATCCCGAGCGGGCGGCGGCAGGAATCAAGCGCGTGTTACGCGATGGCCGCGTCACCAACTACGAGCTTACGGTTCGCGCAAGGGACGGCCACCTCACTGTGGTGTCTGTCAACGCGGCCACCTTGTATGACCGTCACAGGAAGCTGCAGGGAGTGTTCGCCGCCGCGCGCGACATGACGGAGACCAAGCAATACGAAGAAACTCTGCGGGAGGCAATGCATAAGGCCGAACAGGCGAACCGTGCGATTCTGGATCTCAACGCGAGTCTTGAGCGTCAGATTCTCGAGAGGACGGCCACTGTGGAGTCCGCACGGCATCAACTGCTGAAGTCGAATGAACGATTCGCAATCGCCGCAGATGCCGCCTGCATCGGCATCTGGGAATTCGACGTGGTGCGCAACTCGCTCAGCTGGGATGATTGGATGTATCGCATCTACGGGCACACGCGTGGGCCAGATATCGAGCCGTACACGCTATTGGTCAATAGCCTGCACCCGGAGGACCGTGCGCGATGTGAAGCGCATATCGGATCCGCGGTACGGGGTGAGTGCGAGTTCGTAACCGAATTCCGCATCGTTCGGGCAGACGGTGAGATTCGACACGTCAAGGCCGCCTCACGAACGTTGCACGCCGCGGACGGCAGCGCGCTCACGATGACTGGCGTGAACTTGGACGTCACCGAGCAGCGGCGCGCTGAAGAAGCGAAGATCGCGAGCTGGGATCCGTCTGGGTAATTGAGCCATGCGGACCGCGCGGTCTGTGAATATAAGTGGTGCCAGTCGTGGGATGGCAGGACTGACTGCTATTCGAAACGTTGAATGGCAGGTATGGAGAATGCTGAGCGTCCGGACTGGGTCAACCGTTGGTTGCCCTGCGCCCCTGCGCATAAAGCGGATTTGTCGATGGCCGCTGAACCAGTTCCGAGAGGTGCGTTAGGATAATCATTATGCGCAAGCCCATTTTGTTGTCAGTCCTGCCGGCGTGCCTTGCATGCTGTCTTACTGCCTACAGTGCATCGACGACGAATCATGCGGCCCGCTCAGTCAGTTCGGTCCCGCTTGAACTGCATAGCCCCAACGAACCAGTCTTGATTGCCAAAATCAACGAGGTGGAAATTCCGATTTCATTCGATCTGGGCGACAGCTCCCCGCTCTCGTTGCAGCAGAGCGCGCTGGATGAAATTGCGGCAGTACCCACTGGGGAGTCCATCCGGCAACAGGGCATCGATGGGTTCTTCACGGTACCCACGTACAAAATCCATCGCCTCCGGATCGGCAATGCCATCTTCACCGATATCACGGCGAAACTCGATGCGCCGCAGGGAACCTATGTGCCTTCCACCCTCGTGCGGGGAACCCTCGGCAGCGGTCTCCTGAAGTCCTATTCGGTACTCATCGACTACCCGCGGCGCCGTATGGCGCTGTTGAGACATGAGACGCCGCAGTTTCTTTCCCTGTGCCGGGGGATGAGCGTGAAGTTCTCCGACCGCCCGGCAGTCTGGCAGGGAGAGGCATTTACCGAAGCTGACACCGATTTTGGACACGTCACATTGGCCTGGGACACCGGGGCCCAGATGACGGTGCTGAACCAACTGGTCAGTCATGCGACGGATCGGATTGTCTCCCGGCGGTTTAAGCTTGGCGGCCGAAATTACGGACCCTACCCCATGGGCCTCCTAGTCGCCGATCTGCCAGGGTTTGACGGCATGATCGGGGATGATTTCTTTCAGACGCACCGGGTTTGCATCGATTACCCTGGGCGTCGTGTCGTCATTGGGAACTGAGGCAATCGCTTCTCGGCGATTCCGCTCTTGTTGAAGGAGATTATTGCTGCCGGAAAGCCGTCGTTCAGCGATGGCCGCGGTGGGTCCAGACGATGACAAGTGAATAAAGATGAATTGCCGAGGTTGCACGATCCCGTTCAAGGTTGGAGGTATGGATGGGTCTCGATTCGGTTGAACTCGTAATAGCCGTTGAGGAACACTTTGGGATCACTATCCCGGACAAGGATGCCTCGACTCTTGTCACAGTTGGGAAACTGCACAATTGGGTCGTCAAGGAACTGCATCGCTTAAACCGATCTTCCGTAGCCGAGACCGGTGTCTTCGATGAACTTCGGCAGTTCATTAGCGACGAGTTGGGGGTTGTGCCTGAACGAATTGTTCATGAAGCGCGCTTCGTACAAGACCTCCAAATAGACTAGGATTTCCTAACCGGGTTCTCCGCAGCCGACGGTCACGAGCGTCCGCCACGAGCGTCCGCAACGGGTCAGCACGACCGGGCGTAGGCGGTCGCAAGTAGGGGCGTAATTCATGGTGTTCAGGATCTTGGGCGCTCTCTCCCTCGCGTTCGGCATCGTGGTGCTGATATTCGGCATCAGCAATCACGGGGGACCCGGTGAGGCTGGCAGTGATGGACCAGTCAGTAGTCACGCATTGGACGTTCCCAGTCGCGCACGATGAATACATTGTAAAGTCGAGAATTGGCGAAACCGCCTATGGCTTGTGCGGAGCGGCGACGATTGTGGGCGGCTTCGTCTTCATCCTCGGGCGCACTTGGGGCATGTATTGCCGCGTTACCGGGGCGGCGGTATTAATTTTGTTCGGACAACTGGCGCGGCCAGTAGCCGCCAAGCCCTATCCTATGAACGGTCCCGGCTTAGACGATTTGTTTTTCGCCTGTTGTCTTGCGAAGTTGGCTTCACTGGCATTTGCGGTGCGACCTCGACGGCTCAACGAAGTTGCGGACCAATAATTGACTTTTCGCAGTTTCAGTCAAGCGCACCCTACCTCATCGCCGTGCAGCGCGGAACGGTACAGGTCCGGACTGCTATGATCAGGGTCACAAATTCCCATACTAAGCCACGTGGGACAAACGCTCGCAAAACCGGACACGGCCCGCGTCGACATGAGCGGATTTCACGGGTGGTCAAGATTCGATCGTTTGCCGGGCAGAGCGCGATGATCTATTTTTGCAGTCATGAACATCAAAGGCATAGTGGGCATCTTGGCTGCAACACTGTTTTCCGGCGTGGCGCCTGCCGCTCCTGCGACCCACCCGGTCGAGCTCACGCAGAGTCCTTTGGTCATGCGGCTCGACAAAGATGAATTTCGCATCGCGTTCGGCATTAACGGTGAGCGTTTTGCCGCCACCGGCTGCACGGGCTCGATCCGTTATCGCGTCAACTGGCGGACGGCCACGGGAGACTTGGGGTCCGAACTCAAACAAGTGCGGTACACGGTCGCTCCGGGTTCGACCCGCACGATCGCAGTGGACCGTCAATTCTTCGATACGGCTGAGGGAGCCAATACAACCGACGTCGTGAACGTGAGCGTCAAGTCGATTTCCTGCCGGCCCAATCCGTCGATCAAACCGTAGATCCGCTGGGATACCGTAACAGGCGAGACATTCTTCGGCGGTTCATCAAGGGACACTAAGCGGAAGTTCTCGCGCGTAACGACGGGGAGTTTCCGTTCGCTCATCCGTACATCTGACGCTTGAGGAATTTCAGTCGGTTGATTTGACCTTTGACTCGCCCGCCACTCGAGGGCAGTTCGAAGGCCGTCCGTACGGCCGACAGATCCGCCGTCAGGCTCGGCGCAAAGCGCCGAACTTCGTGAGTTTTTCTCTCCCTGGCGCGCACCAACCATCGGTCGAAACCATCGACATCGCGACGGTGAATCAATCCGAGGAACTCGCGAGTCAGGCCGCTCGCCTGCGCATTCCGGCCAAGGCGGACAGTCGATCCGGTCATGACGGACAGCCCCGGAGCGAAGCGGCGTAAGCTGTATGGTTAGATATCAGACTGTCCGGCATGGAGCAAGTCTGACCGATTTTTTCGCATCGATTCCTTGCGCATCGAGTCCTTGGATGCGACCTCGATGCGATGCGCCGTGTGAATGATCCGATCCAAGATTGCGTCCGCGATCCGCCCAGCGCCGAGGTATTCGTGCCAATCGGCCACGGCTAGCTGCGATGTCACGATCGTGGCGCCAACACCGTGGCGTTCCTCGATGGCTTCGAGCAGATCCTGCTTCTGTTGCTCGGTGAGGCTGCCAAGGCCCAGGTCGTCGAGGATCAGCAAGGCGATTTTTGAGAACCGCTTGAGCAGCCGGTCGTAGGTGCCTTGCGCACGGGCCTCGACGAACAAGGCCAGCAACTTTGGCATGCGCAGGTACTGCACCGTGAAGCCGCTGCGGCAGGCATGTTGCCCAAGGGCCTGGGCGAGAAAACTCTTTCCCGAGCCCGATGGCCCGGTGATGAGCAGAGACTCGTGGGCACGCAGCCAGTGATTCTGCGTCAACTCGAGAACCTGGTCCTTGCGTAGTCCCCGGGGAGTGGCGTAATCGATGGCCTCGACGGTAGCGGAGCGCAGTTTGAACTTCGCGACTCGCATCCGTGCCGCGAGTTTGCGATTCTCGCGATACAACCACTCATCATCGACGATCAGACCGAAGAACTCGGTCTTGCTGAGGTCCTGGTGGTCGCGTCGCTCGAGGCGATCCTTGAGCGCGTTGGCCATGCCGAAGAGTTTCATGGCGATGAGCTTGTCGTGAGTTTGTTCGTGCAACATATAGAGACTTCTCCTGATTTGATGTTTAGTTTGGTGGTCGAGATCGAGAGCGATTGATTTCGTGGGTGGGTTACCTCCTTTGGTTGGGCTGTGCCTGTGTTCATGATCGGTGGGCACTCAGTGGTAATAACCCGGCCCGCGCACGTTCGCGGCGCCGAGGGCCGCGCTCGATTCCGCGGCCGGGTCATCGGACTTCACGCCCTCCATGTGCTGCTTGAGCATGGTCTTGATCGTGCGATAGTGCGGAGAGTGGATATCGAGCGCTCGGGCGCAGGCGAGTTCGAGTCGATCGTTGCCGCAGGAGCGCGACAGGCGCAGGATGCCGAGCGCCGACCGATACCCTTGCTCCGGGTGCGGCTTGCTGCGGATCACGTGCTCGATCACGGCCGCGGTGTGCATGCCGATGCTGCGGCCCCAGTCGATGAGCCGCGACGGTGTCCACTCGAGGTGTGCCCGGTGCGAGGCGGGACGGTGCTCTGGATGCGTGCTGTAGTCGTACTTGACGTGGCTGCGCACGTGCAAAGTGATGCGTTTTCCCTGGTGTATCAGCTCGATCGTGCGCGCCGTCGCTCGGCACCACAGAGTCTCGCCGACCAGGGTATACGGCGCGCTATAGAAGTGGTCATCGAAGCTCACGTGATAGTCGATGTTGACACCGACCTTTTTCCATTCGGCGTACTCGTAGGGGTGGACCGGCAGGGCTTTGAGCGCGGGACGGTCGAGGCGCTCGTAGAGATCGCGGCGTGATTGCTTCACATGCCGCATCACACGGTTGTTGAGCTTGGTGAGCAACTGAGCGATTGCTTGATTCAGATCCTCGAGGTGATAAAATCGACGGTGCCGCAACACCGCTAATATCCAGCGCTGGGCGACGAGCACGGCGGCCTCGACTTTTCCCTTGTCCCGCGGTTTTCTGACCCGTGCTGCGATAATGCAAGTGCCGTAATGCTCAGCGAGCTCGCGGTATGCGGGGTTGATCTCGGCCTCGTAGCGATCCGGAGACTTGATCGCCGACTTCAAGTTGTCGGGCACCGTGATCGCGCTGGCGCCAGAGAAAAACTCGTACATGCGCACGTGGCAGTCGAGCCATGTCGGCAGATCTTGCGACAGAGTCGCCCACGCGAACGTGTAAGAACTCGCGCCGAGCGCGCCGACGAACAACTCCGTGGCAATCCGCTCGCCGGTGTGTTCATCATAAAGCGGCAAGCCGTCGCAGAAGTCCACGAAGCTTTTCTCGCCGGCGCGATGCGGCTGGCGCAGTACCACTGAGAGCCGCTTTTCGAAGCGGCGGTACAACTCCGCGAACTGCGAGTACTGGTAGCCGTTCGGGTGCTGCCCCTTGTATTCTTCCCACAGCAACGCGAGCGTCACTTGGTGGTCGGCGCGTGCCAGTTCCTCGCGCACCTTCGTCCAGTCTGGTAGCGGCCGCGCCGCCGGCCGTGACGGGGTGACGCCGGCAGAGGGATACAGCCGTCGCGCCAACTCCGCTTCATCTAACTCGGCGACCAGCGGCCAAGAACTTAAATTCGCGAGCCTGGCGCGTCGTAAGCAGTCGGCCACCGCCGACTTACCGCATCCCACGGCGCGGGCCATCTGCCGGCAGCTCTCCACCCCGCCGACCAGGTGCAGACGGAGAACATCTTTGATTTTTTGCATTGCAAGCCTCGGTTGCGCCACCCCTTCGCTCCTTTTCGTGAAAAAAGGGCGAAGGATGGCGGTTTACAAAGGCTTACGTCGATTCGACCGATGCCGGGCGGTCCGTCCCGGGGCAGGCCATGCCGGACACCAATCCGACATGCCGGACAGCATTCCGCTCGAGCAGCGAAATCGTCCGCCATCCCACTGGAACGCTGTCCGGCATCACTCCGGAATGCTGTCCGCCATCATCCCGGAATCCTGTCCGTCATGGCGCGGAACGCGCACTCGCCTCGGCGATCTCCCGCCCCAATCGCGCCTTAAGGCGTCGACGAATCGACAATGATCGGCGGACTTTGGCACCGGGTTCCCGCATTCATCCCTACCCACGATCCATGCGTAGACGCACCGCGCTGAAGGGAGCGAAGCTCGCCGGCCAGGTCGGCCTGCCGGGTCAGTCGACGATGATACCGGGTATGCCCGGGCCATCGCCAAACGGCGTGCGCGTCCATTCAGTGTCAATTGTGCCGGGCGACCGCCATCGCCGCTGCGCGGCGCTGGCGTCGAACTCGGCTTGTTGTCCGTCGGGAGTTCGCATCAACACGCCGAACGGGTAAATTCGCTTGGCGGTTCCTCGATCCACATACGATGGTGCGCCCGGAGAGATTCGAACTCCCGGCCTCCTGGTTCGTAGCCAGGCGCTCTATCCAACTGAGCTACGGGCGCAACGGGCCGCGAATATTAGCACAATGCCGCGCGGGCGCGATCAAGTCGTGGTGACGCCAGGGGCGTCGCGAATTTCGAGCCCAGGTGGCCGCGTTGGCGAATTCGAAGGAGGGCGGGCGCCCCGCCGGCGGTCGATAACTACCAGCTCGCGGTCAACGGCTCAGCCGCTGCGCGGCTGAGCCCTCGCTTGCGCTCGGGACCGCCGTCGCTGACGCGACATCGGCCTCGCCGCTCAGGCGGCGAGTCGAACCCACTTGTTGTCGATCGAGGTTCGAATCCCCGCGTCGCGACGCGGATCAAGTCGGGGGCTTGAACCCACGTGTATTGCGAAGGACAAGAAAATGGCGGAGAGGGAGGGATTCGAACCCTCGATGGGCTTTTGACCCATACGCCCTTAGCAGGGGCGCGCCTTCGACCACTCGGCCACCTCTCCGATGGGACGCTATCGGTCCCTGCGGAGCGCGGGATGATACCCGTGCCGGGCTCGGAAGGTAAAGCGGAATGGGGCCTATGCCTGAGAATCAGGTCGTGCGGTCAGGTATCTTGATCGTCGGGCGTGACGGAGGGGCCTCGCCCTCTTCCTCCCGCTTGATACGCTCGTAGATCTCTTCGCGGTGCACGGCGATGTCCTTGGGGGCATTGACGCCGATGCGGACTTGATTGCCCTTTACGCCTAAGACCGTGACTGTGACATCGTTCCCGATCATCACGGTCTCACCGACACGTCTGGTCAAAATCAACATACCTAAGCTCCTGGCATCCTTGGCGGTGCTACGAAGTTAGAGGTGCCTGAACTTGAGGCAACACACTGACGATTTCGTTCGCTGATTTGTTCGATCCACTGAGAGGGTTATCGGAAACCAAGGGAAATCTTGAGTTGAACCTTGCGATAACGTGAATCAAAGACGATTCTCGTGATCGCTTATGAGACATATCGTCGACCACCCACATCATTATAAGAATACTAGAACCCGAATTGAAATGGGGCGTTTTTATCGTGCCCGATATTTTTTAACTTAGCCCGCCAGACGGCTGGAAACAAGGGCTTCCACACTGGCCAGGGCCTCCTTGAGTTTGTCGGGTTGGGTGCCGCCCGCCTGTGCAAAATCCGCCCGGCCACCGCCTCTTCCACCGACTTGGGCGGCAACGGCCCCGACGATGTCGCCCGCCGCGACACGACCCTTCAAATCATCTGACACACCCGCCACCAAGACGACTTTGCCGTCCTGAACGCTGCCCAATACGATGACCGATGAACCGAGTTTCGCCTTCATATCGTCCACGGCGCTGCGCAGCGACTTCGCATCCGCGTCCTCGATGCGCGCCGCCAACACCTTGATTCCGGCAATTTCCTTTGCGAGGGCCGTCAAATCGCCACCTTGACCGGTGGCGAGCTTTGCCTTGAGCTGCTGCACCTCCTTTTCGAGGCGCCGCGCTCGATCGATCAGCTCGCGCACCTTCTCATCGACGTCTTCTCGGCCCCCGCGCACCAGCGATGCAACATCGCGCAAGACGTGCTCGGTGTGAACGACCCAGTCGTAGGCGCCCTGACCCGTGAGGGCTTCGATGCGCCGAATACCCGCAGCGACGCCCGACTCGGCCAGGATCTTGAACAGTCCGATGTCGCCCGCGCGCGTCACGTGTGTGCCACCGCACAACTCCTTCGAGAAATCACCGATCGACAGCACGCGCACGTCGCTTGCATATTTTTCACCGAATAAGGCCATCGCGCCGTGGGCGACCGCATCGTCGAACGGCATGACCTTGGTTTCCACGGCCGCATTGCCGCGAATCGCTTCGTTGACGAGCTGCTCGACACGGCGCAATTCTTCGGCGCTCAATGCCTGGGTATGCGAGAAATCGAAACGGAGTTTGTCGGGCGCGACCAAGGAGCCCTTCTGCTGGACATGCTTGCCCAGCACCTGCCGCAATGCAGCGTGCAAGAGATGCGTGGCCGAATGATTGAGCGCCAATGCTTTGCGCCGTTCGGCGTCGACCGTGGCTTCGAGCGCATCGCCGAGCTTTATCTCACCGCTTTCGAGCACGCCGATGTGGGCATGCGCAGCTCCCAGTTTTTGCGTGTCCTTCACGACAAACCGGCCGCCGGCACCGACGAGCACGCCCGAATCCCCCATTTGACCGCCGCTTTCGGCATAGAACGGCGAGTGGTCGAGAATCACTTGGCCGGGCTGGCCGGCCGGCAACCGGTCGACTTGTGCCCCGCCCGCGATCAAGGCCGTGACGACCCCAGAGTCGGCAAGCCGCTCGTAGCCTGAAAAGTCCGTCTTGCCGTCGAGTTGGACGGTCTCGTGCTGGTCGGCGCCGAACTTGCTGGCCGCGCGCGCGCGACCGCGCTGCGCCGCCATCGCCGCATCGAAGCCGGCCTGATCGATCGACAGGCCGCGCTCGCGCGCCACATCCGCCGTGAGATCGACCGGAAACCCGTAGGTGTCATAGAGCTTGAAAACGGTTTCACCTGGTATCACGTTGGATGTCAGGCGACCGGCCTCGGCGTCGAGCAGGGCCATACCGTGCGCGAGCGTCTCGGCAAAGCGGTGTTCTTCTTGGAGCAAAATCTGTGCCGCACGCGCCTCGCCGCTCACGAGTTCCGTGTAGTAACCGCCCATCTCGCGCACCAGGCTCGGCACGAGCTTATGTAAAAATGGCTGCGTCTGGCCGAGCTTGTAGCCATGCCGAATCGCGCGCCGGATGATACGCCTGAGCACATAGCCCCGACCTTCGTTGAGCGGCACGACACCGTCGACGATGAGAAAGGTGCTCGCTCGGATGTGATCGGCGATGACCCGCAGGCTCGACGACGTCAAATCATCGGACCCCGTCACGGCAGCAGCGGCCTTGATCAGCGCCTTGAACAGGTCGGTGTCGTAGTTGCTGTGCACGCCCTGCATCACGGCGGCAACGCGTTCGAGTCCCATGCCGGTGTCGACCGATGGTTTGGGCAGGGGCGTGAGCACCCCGTCGGCGCTACGGTCATATTGCATGAACACGAGGTTCCATATCTCCACGTAGCGATCGCCGTCCTCGTCGGGCGATCCCGGCGGACCGCCCGGAATCTCGGCCCCGTGGTCGTAGAAAATTTCCGTGCAAGGCCCGCACGGCCCCGTCTCGCCCATTTGCCAGAAATTGGATTTCTCGCCCATGCGGGTGCAGCGGGTGGGATCGATGCCGATCTCCTCGGTCCAGATGCGCTCGGCCTCATCATCCTCGCGAAACACGGTGACCCAGAGCCGATCCTTCGGGATCCCAAGTGTGCCCGTGACGAAATTCCAGGCGAAATGAATCGCCTCGCGCTTGAAATAGTCGCCGAAGCTGAAATTGCCGAGCATCTCGAAGAACGTGTGATGGCGGGCCGTGTAGCCGACGTTCTCGAGGTCATTGTGCTTGCCGCCCGCGCGCACGCAGCGCTGCGCACTCGCCGCTCGCGAATACTCGCGCTGATCCTTACCGAGGAAAACGTCCTTGAACTGGACCATGCCGGCATTCGTGAACAGCAAGGTCGGATCATTGCCCGGCACGAGCGAACTCGAGGGGACCACCGCGTGGCCGTTCTTACGAAAGAACTCCAGGAAACTCGCCCGGATCTCCGTACTCGTCATCATTCTCAGCTTCGCGTCGCGTTTCATAACTCGTCGTTGTCCGCATCCAAGTCGGTGTCGAAGCCTAATGCAGTTCTGATCTGAGCGCCCGTGAAACCGCGGTAACCGAGGAACCGCGCCTGGCGCTGTTTGTCAGCGTACTGGGTCGGCAGCGCCGCGCCAAACTTCTTGTGCCGGGCGGCGCGCAAGTGCGGCAGCCATTCAGGGAAGGCCGCAATGCCGGTCTCCACGAGTTCTGCTGGGAGCCCGCGCTTGCGCAGCGCGGCGCGTACGTGCAAGGGGCCATGGCCCCTTGCCGCATGAAGACCAACGAAATTATCCACGTAACGGCGATCATCGAGCAAGTGTTCCGCGAGCAAGCGCTCTACGACGCCGGCGACCACTCCCGACTCGCAGCCCTTGTCAAGCAGTTTCCGTGCCAGTTCCACGGAAGCGTGGTCGCGGCGCGCTAGCGCATCGAGTGCCAGCACGCGAGCGGCGTGCGCGTCCGTCGGATCGATCGGATTGCGGCGCAGGCCTCAGGCCTCCTTGGCCTCTCCACCGCGGTTCATCGTCGCCTTCTCAGGTATCAGCTTGGCTCGTACCTGAATTTCGATGTCCTTGGCAATTTCCGGATGTTGCTGCAGGAACGTGCGCGCATTGTCCTTGCCCTGGCCGATCCGTTCTCCCTTGTAGCTATACCAGGAGCCGGATTTCTCGACCAAGTTATGCAGGACGCCGAGTTCGATCAACTCGCCTTCCTTCGAAATCCCGGTGCCGTACATGATCTCGAACTCCGTTTCGCGAAACGGCGGAGCCACCTTGTTCTTGACGACCTTGACTCGGGTCAGCGAACCGACGACTTCTTCGCCGTTCTTGATCGCACCGATGCGCCGGATGTCGAGACGCACGGACGAATAGAACTTGAGCGCGTTGCCGCCGGTCGTGGTTTCCGGATTTCCGAACATGACGCCGATCTTCATGCGAATCTGATTGATGAAAATCACGATCGTATTCGAGCGCTTGATGTTGCCGGTGAGCTTGCGCAAAGCCTGGGACATGAGCCGGGCTTGCAAGCCCATGTGCTGATCGCCCATCTCGCCCTCGATTTCAGCCTTCGGCGTCAAAGCCGCCACCGAATCGACCACCACGACGTCGATCGCGCCGGACCGCACGAGCATATCGGTGATTTCGAGCGCCTGCTCGCCCGTGTCGGGCTGCGAGACCAACAGATCGTTGACCTTTACACCGAGCTTTTCGGCGTACACCGGATCGAGCGCGTGCTCGGCATCGACGAATGCCGCCGTCCCGCCATGACTTTGTGCGGATGCAATGATCGCGAGCGTGAGCGTCGTCTTACCGGAGGACTCGGGCCCGTAGATCTCGATGACGCGCCCTCGCGGAATGCCGCCGACGCCGAGCGCGATATCGAGCCCCAGCGAGCCGGTCGGTATCGTATCCACCTCATAGGTCGCGCCCGCGTCGCCCAAGCGCATCACGGAGCCTTTGCCGAATTGCTTTTCGATTTGGCTCAAGGCCGCAGCAAGCGCCTTCTTGCGATTCTCTTCCATGTTCTATCCTCACCGGGTTGTTGGCTTATTATTTCATATCCAGCGCGCAACGCTCGCCCCATATGAGACGTAATCGCAGAGATTTCGCGCGAGGTTCACCACTCATCCAGTAGTGGCCAGGTGTCGACTACTGTATAGACCGAGTGCTCGGCCCCGGTCGTGGAGCGCACGAGGTGAAACTCGTTTGCGGTCCATTCGAACGGCGACATCGTCGCAGGTACAGGCGCTTGCGCGACTTTCCTCGCGAGCGTGACATGTGGCCGCAAGCGCTTCGGCTGCAGTTCGAAGCCCGCTTGTGCGAGGCACGCATGCAACGACGCCCAGAGTCGCTCGAGCGGCGCCGGAATCTGGCGCGCCGCCACGACCGCAACCTCGGGCTTCGGCCAATACTCATACGCGTCGATGCGCAGCCGCACCGGCGACGCGCGCTGGTCCCGACCGATTTGCTGCAAATCCGCAAACCGGCGGCTTGGCACCTCACCGACGAACGCCAGCGTCAGGTGATAAGCGTCGGCGGGGACCGCACGCGCAGCAGCGCCGCAATCGAGCGCGCATGCGGCCAGCGTGAGCCGCTCGCGTGTTTCGCTCCCGGGCCAAAGCGCGAAGAACATGCGCAGAGTGTCGTCGGCGCAGGGATCGTTCATCGCACGAGCAAGCCTTGCAGAGCGACGCGCACGGTCTTGCGGCGCACGGCATCGCGGTTGCCCCGGAAATGGCGCAGTTCCGTCGACACGCGCGTGCGGCTGCCGTGCCTGACTGCCCAACAGAGCCAAACCGTGCCGACGGGCTTGCCTGGGACCGCGCCGCCCGGTCCCGCAATGCCGCTGACTGCAACCGCGATGGCGGCGGCGGAACGCAGCAGAGCTCCCCTGGCCATCGCCTTGACGACCGCCTCGCTGACGGCACCGGAGTTCGCGAGTACCCTGTCGGGCACGCCGAGGCTGCGCATCTTGGCCGCATTGCTGTAGGTCACGAAGCCCTCTTCGAACCACCGCGAACTACCGGGGATATCGGTGAGCACTTTTGCAATCCAGCCGCCCGTACAGGATTCGGCGGTTGCCACGAACCGGTCTCCTGCCAGCAGCAGTTCGCCTAAGCGGCTCGCCAGCCGATGCAGAGTCTCGTCGGATGGATTCGATGCACTCAAGGTCTATCCCCTTTCCGTGGCGTTCGGCGACGCCGCAGCCGGTGATGCGGGCCGGCACGGTCTCGACCCAACGCACGCGGTCGCCGAGACGATCGTCAAGCGGGTAAAGCACGGGCCGCTGATCTTGGCTCAATCGAGCATGGATCGATGATATATTGAAATGCCATGAACGATCATCGTGGTCGTCGAGTTGCATGACCTGCCGGCCTTGAACCCGCCGCGGTACCGCATCGAACGTCCGCGAAGCCACAGGGCGGCGCACGCGGATCATGCCGAACCGCGCTGCGAAATCGTACTGCGAGGCAACTCCTGCGGCGATCGAGGCAAGGCTCCGCGAGCCTGCGTCTGCGCGAGTCGTTCGGGATTTCTGAGGAGCGCACGTGACGGACACTTTGCGGGAATCGCCCTCGATCGACGCGCTGTTCACCGAGGCCACGGAAGCTTATCGGACGCGTGACTTTGCGCGCGCGGTCCCGCTGTACGAGCGCGTCATCGCCGTTCGCCCGGAACACACGCAAGCCCACTACAAGTGCGCCAACGCGCAGCGGGAGCTCGGAAAGCTTGCGCAAGCCCTCGCCCACTACGACGCCGCCGTAGCACTCGAACCCGAATTTGCAAACGCATGGTGCAACCGCGGCGCCGTTCAGCAGAGCCTCGCCCAGCACGACGCCGCACTCGCGAGCTACGATCGCGCAATCGCGCTCGATCCCGCCGACGTTTTGGCTCACTGCAATCGCGGCGGCCTGTTGCAGTTCTTGTCGCGCTGGGGCGAGGCGCTCGCGAGTTATGACCGGGCCCTCGACCTGGAACGGCAACTTCCCCACGTCTGGTTTCATCGCGGTAATGTGCTGCGCCAGCTCGGGCGCCTCCAGGACGTCGTGGCCAGCTACTCGGAAGTGACGCGCTGCATTCCGGAGAATGCCGAGGCTCACTACAACCTCGGCGTCGCGCAGGAACTGCTGCAAGAGACTCGACCGGCGCTCGCCGCCTACGATCGTGCCCTGGTTTTGAATCCGGAGTTCTATGAAGCCGAATACAATCGCGCCGGTGTGCTGAAGGGCTTGGGAGAATTCGAGGCGGCGCTCGCCGGTTATGATCGCGCCATCGCACGCAGGCCGGAGTCCGCGGAAGCTCACATGAATCGCGGCGTCGTGCTGCAGGAATTGGGTCGACGCGACGAGGCGCTCGTCAGCTATGGGCGGGCGCTTGCCCTCCGGCCGAACCACGCTGAGAGCTTCTTCAACCGCGCCGGCTTGCTGGCCTCCGAGCGGCGGTGGCCGGAGGCCATCGCCGACTACGACCGCGCCATCGCCTTGCGACCCGACTTCGCCGCGGCCTACGGGGAGCGCGGCCGCTTGCACATGGATCTGTCGCGATTGCCGGAGGCCTTGGTGGATTTCGAGCGCGCGGTAGCCATCGATCCCGAACTCGCGGAGGTACAACATCATCGTGCGCTCGCCTTGTTGCAAACAGGCGATTTTCTCAACGGCTGGGCGAGCTACGAGTGGCGCTGGAAGAGTGTGCAGCGCTTCGATTTGATCGTTGATCGAGTCTTCGATCGACCCCTTTGGCTGGGCGCGGAGCCGATCGAGGGCAAGACCTTGTTGCTCTACGCCGAACAGGGTTTGGGCGATACCCTGCAGTTCTGCCGTTTTGCGGCGTCGGTCGCCGCGCGCGGCGCGACCGTCATTCTGGAGGCGCCTGCGGAGCTCGCGACGCTGCTCGTGGGCTTACCCGGCGTCGCGTGGGTCGTGCCCGCCGGCGGACGATTGCCCCCGCATGACTATCGCTGTCCACTCATGAGTTTGCCGCTCGCGCTCGGCACCACGCTCGAGACGCTCCCGGCGCCGCGGCGCTACTTGACGAGCGACCCCGACAAGGTGGCGGCTTGGCACCGCCGCCTCGGCGCGCGCAAGCGCCCACGGGTCGGACTCACCTGGAGCGGCAATCCGCGCCACAACAACGATGACCATCGGAGCTTTGGCTTGACCGCGCTGGCGGGATTTCTGCCGCCGGGTTTCGACTACGTCTGCCTACAGAAGGACGTCCGGCCGGCGGACCGGCAGGTCCTCCTGGATCACCCCGAAATTCTGCGCTTCGATGCGGAATTGCGCGATTTTACCGACACGGCCGCGCTCTGCGACTGCTTGGATCTCGTGATCAGCTGCGATACGAGCGTTGCCCATTTGAGCGCGGCGCTCGGTAAGCCCACCTGGATCTTGCTCGGCTTCATGACGGACTGGCGCTGGCTACTCGATCGCGCAGACAGCCCTTGGTATCCCAGCGTGACTTTGTACCGACAAGGCGAGATCGGGAACTGGAACGGCGTATTTGAGCGCATCGCACGGGACTTGAAGCGGTTTGGCACTCCATGAAGCCTTTTCCGAGAGCCGGCGACATCGAGCAACTGCGCAGCTAGCGTGGCATGCGCAATTGGACCACGGGCATTGTCGATGCGGACAGCGGACGCTCGACACGGACCGCCCCCGCCCGGACCGATCGGCGCTCCGGCACACCAGCGCCTAGGGGCGCTGTGCCCGGCGTGGCGACTCTGAACGAGCGCCAGCGACCTTCGGACACGAGCACCGCTCCTGGACGCCCTTACTGTGCGCGTTCCAGGCAGCCAAGCCGCGCTCGTCCAACGCACTCGTGTCCAGTAACGCTGGGTGCCCGTCCTGGCTCCCTGCGGAGCGGCGGGGCTTTGCCCCCCCGACCCATCCTCCGGCGCGTTGGCGCGAGTCCGGAGGGTTCGGCTCCCCCGCGGAGCTACGTCGCGCCGTAACCGGTAACTGCGCGGCGTACTTTTCGGTTGGGTAATTCGCGGGCATTGTGGCTCCAGTTCAAATCACTGGAGATTGCAATGCAGACGACGAAGC
>Ga0302320_10014474_pt1 | contig 16324 bp, 12 predicted proteins | sample Bog_T0_3_FD_202130 | JGI IMG/M metagenome (GOLD analysis project Ga0302320, IMG submission 202130) | Peat permafrost microbial communities from Stordalen Mire near Abisko, Sweden - Bog_T0_3 | ecosystem: Environmental > Terrestrial > Soil > Wetlands > Peat | place: Sweden: Abisko, Stordalen Mire... | reverse complement strand
GCCGGTACTCTTATTCAGCCGGACAGCGCTACGGCTCAGGTTGAGGGCGCTGCGCTGTGGGGATTAAGTATGGCCCTGCATGAGGGCTCAGAGTTCGTGAAAGGCCAACCCAAGGACACGAATCTCGACACCTATACGTTGCTCCGCATGGGCGACGTACCCGAAGTCGAGATCGAGTTTCTGGCAAGCACGGAAACACCGGTCGGCCTCGGTGAGGCAGCAACGACCGTGGTCGCACCCGCGATTGGGAACGCGATCTTTGCCGCCTCAGGTGCACGTCTTCGTCATTTGCCAATTCGCCCGAATGCCGTGCTCGAAGCTCTCGCGCATCGGGCTTGACTCTTGGGGATTCGTTGGAACCGGATCCCGCACGGCTTTTTGGATGGATCAATGCCATTTGCTGCACTGCTCCTGGCGCGATTCGATACGAGTGGGAGCCTTCGACTCCTTTTGCGCTCAGAACTTCCTGTCGACATTATCCTGCCGTAGCAGTGTCGTGAACGATGACCTTACCAACCAAATAACGGGCAGGTTCCACGCTCAGAATTGCAGCCTCAGTGCCAGTTGGATCGAGCGCGGACCGCCGATCTGATAAAGCGGATTGAAACCTGCACCGTCACCGCCCGCCAGACTGCTGGCCAAGGTTTGTGTCGAGTGGCCGAATAGCGCGTCGGTCAGGTTGCTGTCAGGAGGGCCAAATTCAGGGTGATTGAAGAGGTTGAAGAACTCGCCTCGGAATCGCAGCCCAACCTTTTCCGTGAAATGAAATTGCCGCTGAAACGCGACATCGGCTTGCCAAGCCCCGAAACCGCGCAGCACGTTGCGCCCGAAATCGCCCTGCTGCCCGGCGGGCGGTGCGGTGAATGCGGCGCCGTTGAGAATCTTGCCACCCGGATATTGCGGGCCATAGAGCACCAGCGGCACTCCGGGGACGACGTTAGGACGCGGATAGAGCGCGATGCCGTCGGCGAATTCGAGTGCGCCAATCAGGTCCACCGGCGGAGCCGTCCTCGCGAAAATGAAACTATCCACCGACCAGCCGCCCAGCGCAGCATGAACAATTCCGCTTGATTCGGACGAAGGCAGATTGTACGCCACGCCAGCCGTAAAGGAATTCCGTATGTCGAAATCCGAATTTCCACGGTCTACATCCGGATTCGCGACTGAGCTTGGCGTGTTGAGGTAGTTTGCAAATGCGTCGGTCGATGCAATGTCAATCGAGTGGGACCACGTGTACGAAGCCAAAGCTTGCAACCCGTGCGAAAGACGCCGCTCGAACTTGACTTGTAGTGCCCGGTAGTTCGAAGTCGCCGAATTGCTGGTTACACCCACAAACCCAAAATTCGAATTCGGGGAATCTAAGTCGGTTGACCGAAGCAGGTCACGCCCAACCGCCCCAACGTATGTCAATGACAAGGACTGGTTTTTCCCCAACGACTGCTCAAGCGCGGCATTCCACTCGTAAGTTCGCGGAAGCTTAAGATTCGGTTCGGCTACCAGGATGTCATTGACAGGTGGACTATCAGAAAGAGCCGGAGGAGCGGCATTCTGGGGGCTTAGCGGAAAAGCCACTTCGGAAGCGAATTTGTCGCTCAGGTACGGAAAGTAGCTGGATGCTCCTCCGAGTGAGCCGGACCCAAGATCGTAGAAGGTTCCAAAGCCTCCACGGAGGACGGCAACCCAGTTCTCTCTTCCGCTCAATTGATAGACGAGTCCAATTCGAGGTGCAACGTTCCCATAGGTTGTTTGGAAGAGCGGAGTGCCACGTGGCGCCAAAGCCATATTCGCCGGATCGTTCAGGCCGGTTACCGTGAATGGATCGTCAGCCAGGTTCTTGCCTTTCAAGGGCGGATCAATATCCCATCTGAGCCCGTAAGTCAAAGCGAGCCGGGGCGTGACTATCCACCTGTCCTGGCCATAAAACGAGAAGTTTTGCGATTGGAGCGCGTCAGGCTGGGTGGCATATGTGCCGGCCAGCGATGCCGATCCCGATAGAGCGCCACCCAAGGTTGTTGCCATTCCAGAGAATATTGCAAGCTGAAAATATGCAAACTGATCCGTAAAAGGCGAAAGCCAGCGATAGTCCGTACCAAACTTCAATTGATGGCGGCCCTTCGTTACAGACAGATTGTCGATTAGATTGATCTGACGCTGTTCGTCCGTAGAATACCTGCCGGTGGCGAACGCCCCCGCACCCTCGATTGCGAACTCGAAAACGCTATTCGCGGATGAGAACCCAATGGGAAACAAATCTGAATCCGGAAGCGGCATTGCACCACCGAAATTGTCGAATGCATATTTGTAGACGGTCCTATCGTTGCTGTAATTCGCCCGTATTTCGTTGCTGAGCAGTGGGTTGATCGTTTCCGTCAAACCAACCGTGAGAGTTTGCAAGGAGAATGGCAGAGATTGCGTGGTACTGAGGACCGAACCGGAGCCCGCGTTGGGGCCACGCTGGCTTGCGCTCGACGGCGAGTAATCGTAACGACCGAATAAGCTGATCTTCGAATTGATTCGCTGATCCAGGCGAATGCTCGAAGCGTCCAGCGAGGACGGATTTGAATAGCCGGCATTGAACTCCGCCAAGCCGCCTCCAAGCTCCTTACCGTTCGCAATGGGATATGCGTTCAAATACGGAAGGATTGAGGCTGGAGCTTGCTGGCGCGATGCGGAGTCGGGCACTACGGTCTCCTGGGTTGACGGCTGCCGCAATCGCAGCCCTTCGTAAGAGAAGAAGAAGAATGTTCTATTTTTGAGGATTGGTCCGCTGAATACACCGCCAAAATCGTTCTGCCGCTCTTCGGGTTTTGGAAGGTGGTCGTAGTCTGCAAACCAATCGCTGGCATCCAGGACATTGTTTCTGAAGTATTCGAACAGCGCGCCGTGAAAGCCGTTGGTTCCGGAGCGGGTCACGATAGAAACTTGGCCGCCGGGAGTGCGTCCGAATTCCGGAGCAAATGACGAGGTCTGGATGCGAAACTCCTGCATCGCATCCACCGAGACCAGGCTGTTTGTGCCGCCCGACGCACTGAGCGCTGGCAGTGCTCCGCCTGCCGCCTGCACCAGCGGGCCGTAGCCAGTGACCCCAAAATTGGCGCTGACCCCATCCACGGTGAAGTAGTTGGCATCCGCGCGTTGCCCATTCACACTGAATTGTCCCTGGTCGTCAGAGGCTGTCGCGGTCACGACAACACCGGGAGTGAGCATGATCAAGGTCTGGAAGCTGCGCCCGTTCAACGGAAGATTTTCAGCGAACGTGCGATCGACCACCGTGCTGACGATAGCCGACTCTGTATTCACCAGCGGCGCTCCACCTTCCACCGTAATGCTCTCGGTAACCGACCCGACGGGCATTTCGAAGTCGATCTCTATCGCATCCTGCACGTGGAGGATGACTTCGGGCTTGATCAACTTCTTGAACCCGTTTTTTTCAATTTCCAATCGGTAGGTTCCGGGGGGAAGGTCCGGAAGATCGTAGTCCCCGGAAGTATTACTCGTGGTGTCGTACTCGACGCCCGAACTCATGTTGATCCCAGCAATCTTTGCGCCCATAATCACGGCCTTCGATGGATCGGTCACCCGTCCAGCAAGGGAAGCACTAGTGGACTGAGCGGAGAGCATATTCATGCTTTCGACAAGCAGTGCGAGTGCCAAAGTGGCGGGTCGCAGCATCGTTGACCTCTGGAAGGAAGTAAGTGTTATGCCTTAGGTAAGGAACCTCGGTGCGTAGAATTCTAGCGACTCGATCAGGGATAACAAATTGTACTTTGGTATTGGTTGTCTTCAGGTGAATTCCGGGCTGCTGATCCGATAAAATGTCGAACACCGGGTGAATGTGGAGATGAATGCGGCTGACCTGCGCACTGACGACTATGCTGTTGCTCGTCGTACTCTCATGCTGTGCTTGCGCCTTCGCCCTTGATCCCTCCCTCGACGTAAGTCAATACGCACACACTTCGTGGAAGGTCCGAGACGGCTTTGTGAAAGGCGCGATCTTCTCGATTGCACAGACACCCGACGGTTATCTCTGGCTTGGCACGGAGTTTGGCTTGGACCGGTTCGATGGTGTTCGCGCCGTGCCGTGGCAGCCATCGTCTGTCGACGAGCTTCCCAGCAAATTCGTGCAAGCGCTGCTTGGTGCGCGGGACGGTGCACTCTGGATTGGTACCCACAGGGGTCTTGCCCGCTGGAAAGACGGCAAGCTTACCAATTATCCGCAGTTCGCCGGGATGAACATCGAAACACTGATTGAGGACCGGGACGGCACGGTATGGATTGGGGCATTTGGTTCGAAGGACGGCAATCTTTGCGCTGCCCGGGGCAGCACAATGAATTGCTATGGAGCTGGACAATTCGGGCGCGGAATCAGCGCATTGTACGAAGATCACAAAGGCAATCTATGGGTCGCAGCCGAAACCGGGTTGTGGCGGTGGGCCCCAGGCACCCCAGACCATTACTCGTTTCCCCGAGAGGTGAATACCGTTGATTCTCTGATCGAAGATGACAGCGGCTCACTCTTGATGAGCTCGTTCCGCGGCGGGCTAGGCCGGCTTGTGGGCGGGAAAATCGAGCCCTATCCGCCACCTGGAGTCGCAGGAAAGCTCAACCCTTTTCGCTTATTGCGCAGCAAGGACGGCAGTGTATGGGTGGGGAGCACGCAGGGTTTGTTCCACCTGCATCTTGGCAGGGCAGACAGGTTTGCGGCTGTCGACGGCCTCTCCGGCGACTTCGTCCATGCCTTTTTCGAAGACCGGGAAGGAAGTTTCTGGATTGGCACGTCCGAAGGGTTGGACAGATTTCATGAGCTTGCAACGCCAACGATTTCGCAAAAACAGGGCCTGTTGCACTCAGCAGCGTGGTCGGTACTCGCAACCGCCGAGGGAAGTGTCTGGATTGCGACAGCGGACGGGCTCAACCGCTGGGAGAACGGCCATGTGACTGTCTACCGTGCCCGAAAAGCCCTGGTCCAGGCGAGCGGAAGAGATGACCGGGGGCTCAGTGCCGGTGCGAACGCAAGCGAGGTATTGAACAGCGGACTCACGGGCGATACCCAATCTCTGGGACAGGATGACCGCGGACGGCTGTGGGTCTCAACCACGGACGGTGTCTTCTACTGCGAAGGCGCTCGATTTGTGAGCGTTCTCGGGGTTCCGGGCGGGACCACGTATTCCATCACGGGCGATGGGCACGGGAGCGTTTGGATCAGCAACCTGGAACAGGGTCTTCTCTCCTGGAGGGAAGGAAGTGCAGTTCAGCGGATTCCACAGTTCGGCCAAAAGCACGCGGTTGATTTGCTGCCCGACCGGCAGCGGGGCGGAATGTGGGTTGGGTTTTATGATGGCGGCGTGGCTTATTTCCAGGACGGGCAGGTCCGCGCCTGGTACAACACCGCTGACGGGCTGGGGAGTGGCCAGGTTACCCTGCGGCTTGGCTCCGGTGGCGAGCTATGGGCTGCCACCGAAGGCGGACTGAGCCTTATCAAGGAGGGGAAGGTTGCCACGCTGATCAGCAAGAACGGGCTTCCCTGCGACGCCGTCCATTGGTCAATCGAAGACGACGATCATGCGACATGGCTGTATATGCCCTGCGGCCTGGTGCGGATTGCGCGGTCGGAGTTGGATGCCTGGGTGAGCGACAAAAAACATGTCATCCAAACTACAATCTTCGACATCACCGATGGGGTGCGGACCAATGGAATCCCCAGCGGCTTTTTTCCGCACGTTACAAAGTCACCCGATGGGAGAATATGGTTCACTCCCAGGGATGGCGTCAGTGTTATCGATCCGCGTCACATTCCGTTCAATAAACTTCCGCCGCCGGTGCACGTTGAGAGCATTGCTGCCGACGGCAAAGAGTACGACGTCTCGTATGGATTGCGCCTACCGCCGCACGTGCGCGATCTCTCCATCGATTACACAGCGCTGAGCCTGGTTGTGCCGGAGAAGGTGCATTTCAAGGTGAAGCTCGAAGGCCAGGACAATGACTGGCGAGAACTGGTGAACGTTCGTCGCGTGGAATACACGAATTTGCCACCGCGCACGTATCGCTTCCGCGTGATTGCCTGCAACAACAGCGGCGTGTGGAATGAGACCGGCGACTCTTTCGAATTCTCCATTGACCCGGCGTATTACCAGACCATCTGGTTCAAGATGCTCTGCGCGGCTGCCTTTCTGGTTCTGCTGTGGGCGCTCTATCTGCTGCGCCTTCAGCAACTGCGGCATCAATTCGCCATCGGCATGGAGGCGCGGGTCAATGAGCGAACGCGCGTCGCCCGCGAGCTGCACGACACGCTGCTGCAAAGTTTTCAGGGAGCGGTCTTTCAATTTCAGGCAGCTCGTAAGCTACTGCTCCGCAATGCGGACAACGCCATGCAGGTCATAGATGAGGCAATTCAAGCAGCGGAGGAAGGCATTACCGAGGGACGTGCTGCCATACAGGACCTGCGCCCGGAACCTGCCGCGCAGCGCGATCTTCCGGAATTGCTGAAGGCGACTGGGCGTGAACTGGCAGACACTCACCAATCGAGCGGGAATGCCCCGACCTTCGGAGTGGTCGTTGAAGGTAGACAGCAGGACCTCCCGCCAATGTTTCAGGATGAGGTCTACCGGATTTCCCGCGAGATAATCCGAAATGCCTTCGCGCACGCCGCCGCCAGCCACATCGAAGTGGAGATCCGTTATGATCGGGATCAGCTTCGAGTGCGTATCCGCGATGATGGCAAGGGAATCGATTCCAAAATCCTCGAAGACGGCAGGCAAGCTGGGCATTGGGGCATATCCGGGATGCGCGAGCGGGCACAGCGAATCGGATCGCGATTGGATTTCTGGAGCGAGATGGGCGCTGGTACTGAGGTGCAACTCATTGTTCCCGCCGCCATAGCTTACAAGAAGCATCGGGATGGCCATCGATTCCGATTGTTCCGCAGGGCAGGCAGCGATGAGTAGTTTTCCTGGCATGGTTCGAATTCTCTCGGTGGACGACCACGCTCTTCTCCGCAAGGGCATTGCTGCCGTGATCAATGCGGAGCCTGACATGAAATTGGTCGCGGAGGCTTCGAACGGAGAAGAGGCGATCGAAAAGTTCCGAGCACATCGCCCGGACGTGACTCTGATGGATCTTCAAATGCCTGGTCTCAATGGGATCGAGACGATGATCCGTATCCTGGCTGAATTCCCGGGCGCGCGCATCATAGTCCTTACGACCTATAGCGGCGATGTTCAAGTGCTGCGTGCCCTGCGCGCTGGCGCTCGGGCCTATTTATTGAAAGGCCACGATCGTGAACTCATCGAGACGATTCATGCGGTAATGGAAGGGCGGAAGAGGATACCGCCCGAGGTTGCCGCTGAGCTTGCTGAACACGCCACGGATGATGAGTTGAGTGAGCGGGAAATTGAGGTTCTGCAGTTGATTGCAGCCGGGAATTCCAACAAGCAGATCGCCGACAAGCTCTGCATTGCGGAGGCGACCGTGAAGAGCCGCGTCACGAACATCCTTTCGAAGCTGAGCGCCAGCGATCGAGCGCACGCGGTCACAATCGGCCTAAGGCGCGGAATTATTGAGATTTAATCACCCAAAAGTATGATCTTAGTTCCGAGTTTCAGCCGTTCCCAAGCCGATGCGAGTGCTGTACCGTCGTTGTGGGTGCCTCCTTGCAACGATTATTCTCGACGTTCGCAAATGGCTGGCCGGGCGTCGGCCTTCTCATTCAACGATTGGTCCTGGGCATTGCTCTGCTCTGCCATGCGATTGCTCTGCTCGGGAGAGTCCCTGCGGGTGGGCCGATTGTGCCGGGGTTAATCGGAAGTGTCCTGGGCCTGTTTATCCTCGCAGGCTTATGGACTCCCGCAGTAGGTTCGCTGGTCGCGGCTGTGCAGGTGTGGATCGTCCTGACAGGCGCCGGCGATGATTCTGTGGCAATTATTCTGGCGGCCCTTGGCGCCACGTTAGCGATGATCGGTCCAGGTGCCTGGTCGGTCGATGCGCGGCTTTTCGGAAGAAAGTACATCACCGGTTGACCGAACACCGCCTGTCGCATTCTGTCCCCCCAAAAGTAGGAAAACCGGGCACACCATGGGACGAATAACATTCCTTCGATCTGAGGTTGTCAGCCTTGTTGAAGGGACTGCATATTGGCTTCGTTAGCTTGATGCCGTTCCCGAGCTTGATGCGCTTCCCCAAGCAGTTGCATCAGGCAGAGTCGGATTAACCAGTCCACACGCGACGTGCGCCCCAACTCAGGCACCGGAGGTCACTATGCTCGATTCGAGTTTAATTAGCCTTTCCGAGGAAGCCAGCCCAGCGATATTCGACCGAACCATCCCGAACAAGGATTCCGTATTTCATCGATCGGTGCAAAATTCGCTTCACCGTCCGTGCGATGAGAGCAAAGACAAGCGCATGAATGATCGCCTCGGAAATAAAATCTTCAGCCCGCAGCTTGGGGCAGCTGCGAATCAGTCAGCCATTGATCTCCTGCAGGCAACCCGTTGGGATCAAGAAAAGCGGATTGCAGATGAGGTTGAGCGGCGTGTCGCGGAACGAACGAGGGAGCTTACCGAAGCGGTTAAAGAGCTACAGCTTCAGGCCGGATTGCTACAGCATCTTCCTGTATCCGCCTGGTCGCTCAAGCCTGATGGGACACCGGATTTTGTGAATCAGGTCTGGCTGGACTTCGCCGGTCAGACTCTCGAATTCGTCCGGTCGCACCCCGAGGCCTGGATGACGGTGGTTCACCCCGAGGACCGAGAAAGAGCGTCAAAGGCCTTTTGGGAAGGAATGCACGCGGGAAAGGGTTTTGCTTTCGAAACCAGGTCTCTCCGCGCTCTGGACGGAGCCTATCGTTGGCACTTCCAGCAAGCCGTGGTATTGCGTGACGCGGAAGGGGAGGTCGTCAAATTCTTCGGGACGACAATGGACATCGACGACCAGAAACGTGCCGAAGAAGCTCTCAATAAACTCCGCTCAGAGCTCGCTCATATGGCAAGGGTTACGAGTCTCGGGGCCTTGACTGCTTCGATTGCCCACGAAGTCAATCAACCGCTTGCAGGGATCGTCACTAACGCTGGCACCTGCCTGCGCGCGCTAGGGGCGGATTCTCCCAGTACCCAGGTTGCTCGCGAAGCCGCCCAACGCATAGCGCGCGATGGTCATCGTGCCTCTGAAGTGATCGCTCGATTGCACGCTCTCTTCAGTAGGAAGGAGCCCGCCACCGAACCAGTCGAGCTCAACGCGGCTGCAGACGAGGTCATCGCTCTATCTTTGGATGAGCTTCAGAAACACGGCGTAATCCTGCGGCAGGAGTTTGCAAGCGACCTCCCGCGGGTGAAAGGTGATCGTGTCCAGCTCCAGCAGGTCATCCTCAATCTACTCAGGAATGCCTCAGACGCAATGAGAGGTGTCAAAGATCGCCCTAGGGAGATGGTCATCAGAACGGAGAAAGACGACGGTGGATGCGTGCGCCTGACTGTGCAGGACGCGGGCGTGGGCATCAATCCACAAGACTTGGACAGACTCTTTGAAGCTTTCTACACGACCAAGAGTGACGGAATGGGGATGGGCTTGTCCGTCAGCCGCTCGATTATCGAGAGTCATAGTGGACGATTGTGGGCTACACCCAACGATGGCCACGGAGCCACATTTTCATTTTCAATTCCCTGCGAGGCGAGGAGTTCGAAGAGCAGAGGTGGTTCTTCCCTCTCTTTGTTAGATCCTGTCCTAGCCACTCAATGATGGCGCATGCTGTTTAGGCACAGCGATGTGTGGAGTCTGATCTTTCGCAATTGTCTGCTGCGAGACGCGAGGAGCATTTGCCGCGTCGGCTGTCAATCCCAGAAATCGTGATCACTCCAATTGATACCAAGGCATCGATCGGTACTTTTGTCCAATTGATTTGTATCCTGATCTCTGGCTCAATCAAAAAGTCCAGTTGAATCTGACCGGATCGCGCTGGCGCGCATCGCTTTAAGTCCTGTGAAAGAATCAATGCCCTCTGCAGAACAGTTACTGACGAGGCTCGACGCCCGCGAGGGACTTCGACTCCTTTCGCGCTCAAAACTACCTGTCGACACTGTGAAGTTGGCTCGCTACTTAATCGGCAAGGTCATCGTTCACGACACTTCGAGCAGCCGGCTGAGCGGGCGCATTGTCGAAACTGAGGCCTATCCCGTTGGCGATCCAGCCGGACACGCATTCCGGGGCAAGACACCACGCAATAGCCCCCTTTTCCTCGAACGAGGACACGCGTATGTCTATCTCGCCTACGGCGTGTCGTTCCTCTTGAACGTGTCCAGCGAGCGGGTCGGAGTTGGTGCAGGAGTTCTGTTGCGGGCAATAGAGCCTCTCGACGGTTTTGAAATCCCGGACAGCAAGCGTCGCAATAAACAGTGGGCCGATATTGGAACAGGGCCGGGACGTTTAACTAAGGCATTGAAGGTTGACCTTCGGCAAAACGGATTGGACCTGTGCAGCGCCGATTCTCCCCTTTGGCTGGCCGCGTCACCGTACAAGACTGGCCCGATTGGAAAAAGCGTCAGGATTGGTTTGACTCACGCGGCGGATCGTCCATTACGCTTCTACGAACTCGGCAATGAGCATATAAGCGGCCCCAAACGATTGCTCGAACAAAGATCCGGTTAGAACTCGTCGGCCCACTTTCGCTCTCTTGTCGAGCCGATTCATCAGCCCGTGAACTCACGAGAAAATGTCACACTTTCCCTATCGCTGAAGTTAAGGTGTTCTGAAGATATGTCTCCCCGCCTGCGAACAAAATCGATTGGCCTGCCCGACGTCATCGCAACGTCCCTGAATGTCCTCTTCATCGGCATCAATCCCGGAATGCGGTCGGCCACGGCCGGACTCCACTTCGCCAATCGAACAAACCGCTTTTGGCGCGTTCTTCATCTCGCAGGATTTACCGACCGGCAACTTGAGCCGGAAGAAGCGCGCCTTTTGCTCAATTACGGTTGCGGGCTCACCTCCGCGGTTGCCCGGCCAACAGTCAGCGCGACAGACCTGGGTCGAGCGGAGTATGTCGCCGCTCTTCCTGGTTTCAAACGCAAAATCGCGAAACATAGACCCAGGTACCTGGCTTTCCTGGGGAAGCCCGCTTGTTCAGTGTTTCTGAATCAGCGAGAACTCTCGTGGGGATTCCAGCCAGTTAGATTCCGCGGATCTGCGGTCTGGGTGTTGCCTAGCCCCAGCGGCCTGAACCGCGCCTTTGCCATCGCCAGATTGGCAGTTGCCTATCGCGAACTATTCGAGGCTATTGCACTGCCAACCAAGCTGTAACTGTCTCGACAGTCACAAGTCCGTGTGAAAGCCAGCTCATTTCGCTGTAAGGAGTTTCAGCAGTATCACCGCTTCATTGTGCTCCTGATCTTTGGCGCCATACACCAACGTGACAGCGCCCTTGGCTGCCTCATGTCTGAGGAGATCGACCTCTTCTTTCTTTCCCTTGAGTTCGTCCTTGTAGCGCGACTGAAACTCTGCCCACTTGGCTGGATCATGGGAAAACCATTTTCGAAGTTCCGTGCTTGGCGCAACGTCCTTCAGCCAAAGATCGACCCTCGCCTTTTCCTTCGTGAGGCCTCGCGGCCAAAGCCGATCCACGAGAATCCGCTCTCCGTCCTCCCGGTTCGGCTCTTCATAAACCCGTTTGATCCGAATATTCATCGTCCGACCTCTTCCCCGTATCCTCTCGAATCACTCGCAGACAATCCCCGCCGAAAATCTTCCGCAAATCATGATCCTGTCTCCTTATCCATCATTAAGCCAGAAACGGACAGATGTATCTATTGGACGATGGTATCGACCCGTGCTTTCGCGTTTATTGGCCCACTGATCGACTTTCGCCAGCTGACCAAGAGCAGATTCATTAGATCTGACTTTGAATCGTCAACTCCCTGGTGAGCGCTCCTGTGCAACACAGTTGAACCAAGTGCTTTCGATTTCAACTGGGGACCCGCACTGTGGGCCTCTTCGGTTGGATCATCTGGGCGCTCAATGCGCTGAGAAGAGCCATTCCGACAGAGATCCATATCACTTCGCGATATCCAGAAACGAATGCTTCGTCGAAGGCATGCATTACGAGCGGATCTCTGATTTGAGCGCCCGCCAGTTTCGATCGCTGAGTTTCGACGTTCTCAAGAATAGTTGGAGGCAGCTGCATCCGCGAGAGACTGCGGCTGAGACTACGATTGAACCCGGCGGAGAGCACAAGACCAAAGACTGCGACAGCCAGCAATCCGGCGATACGCGACACCGCATTGTTGACCCCGGAAGCTATACCGGCCTCGTTGACTGGAACCGATTCCATCACCGCTGTCGTGAGCGGAGCGACACAAATCGCCATCCCGATACCCAAAACGGCCACTGCAGGAAAGAAGGTGCTCCAATACATTCCTCCGATCCCCGGTCTTAGAAACAGTGCGAAGCCTGATGCCGCCACTAGCGACCCAATCGAGAGCGGCAATCTCGCGCCATATCGAGCCACCAGCCCTCCAGACCAGCGGGAGAGCACAAATATCAGCAGGATGAGCGGAAGCAGTGCAGCTCCTGCCTGCGTCGCGGAGTAATGCTGGACTTGAATGAGATCGAGAGGAAAGAAGAATAGGATGCCGCTCAACGGCGCGTAAAGCAGGAACGTGAGCAGGTTCGTTCCAGAAAAATCTCTGGATCGAAACAGATGCAAAGAGACCATCGGAGCCGGCGAGCGTGATTCTACGATAAGGAAGCAAAGCAGCGCTCCCACACCAGTCAGGCCCAATATCCAAATGGACGCTTCGGGGCCTGATGTCGCGGCCGAACCCTCAATGAGAGCGTACGTGATCGCTCCCAGGCCGAACGTAACGAGCGTGGCGCCCTGCCAATCGAGCCGCCTGCTTGCTGCTTCGTCGCGACTTTCTGGAACCCGCCAAAGTGAAAGCAGAACTACGATGACCCCAATTGGAAGATTGATGAAGAAGACCCAACGCCACGATCCGTGTTCCACAAGCCACCCCCCCAGCACCGGCCCGATAGCCGCGGTGATTGCCGTGAAACCGGACCAGGTACCGATGGCGCGCCCACGCTCAGCGTCTGAATAAGAAGCGCTGATAATGGCCAAACTACCCGGTACCAGGAGCGCTGCTCCTATTCCTTGAACTCCGCGCGCCACGATCATCGAAGTGATTGAGCCCGCGACTCCGCACCACGACGATCCAAACGTAAAAAGCAGAACCCCGCAGAGAAATATCTTCCGGCGGCCATAGAGATCGCCAAGAGAACCTCCCAGCAGCAGCAGAGATGAAAGTAAAAGAGCGTAGGACTCGACTACCCATTGAATATCCGTCGCCGAAGCGCGCAGATCCGCCTGCAAGGCAGGCAAAGCCACGTTGACGACGGTCCCGTCGATGAATGCCATACTCGACGCGAGAATCGTTGCGATCAACACCCAGGGTCCCCGGCATAATACGGCCGCACCAGGGGCGACGCTGGCTACCGATTCCACGCACGGCGATTTGATAGGAAGCATCATTCTGCTGAGGATAATCTGATACGATGCCGCCCGTCAGTCCGAGTCCCGGCCAAGCCCAAACTCCTTTCTCAATTCGCTCTTTCTGCGCGTCCCCGTTTCCTATGCCGCTGAAACCAACTTCTTCTTCTCATTGAGTGCCGCCAGAAGAAGTTTCAGCAGTGCTTCGTCCGAGAATGGGTTCTGACCTGATATCAACTCGCGATCCTGAAGGACGTAGCTGCTCCATGGAGCGAGCACACTTACGTCACCGCCAGCGGTACGCAAGGCGAAGTCGGGGTAGAAGAGAACCTTCCCACCAATCTCGAGCGGCTCCCGCTGCTGCTCCTCTGCTGTCGAGAAGATCGTCATCTTGTATCCGGCGTAGATCCATCCTTGAGCCTTTGCACGCGCTCCAGCGGTATCGCCCGACGACAGCGCGGCGACAAACTCCTTCGATTCTGAAAGCGCCGAGAGCAGTGAAATCGGGCCATGACAGAGCACCGCTGTAGGCTTCGAGGCTTCATGGAAATGTCTCATCACGATGCCCGCGTTGGGATCATCGAGAAGATCTATCATCGGGCCATGGCCGCCGGGAACGAAAACGGCGTCGTATTGATCAAGGCCCGACGCAACGACATCTTTGATGCGAACTGGATCTCTGAGCCCAAGCAGGCTGTCACGGAATAGCATGTAGTCTTCAAGCTTGGCTGCGTCCCCGCCGAAGAAATCGGCGACTTCTGAATGGACATCCACCTGGGGAGTGTTGCCATTGGGGTTGGCGAAGGTGATTTCGTAGCCCTCCTGCAACAGGGCGCGCACCGGAACCGTCAGCTCGTTGAGATAGTAGCCAGCGCCGTCATATATCTTGCCATCCTTCAAAGGCAACCCGCGACCGCTCGAAACCAGCACTAAGACCTTTCCTTTAGTTGTCATTTTTTGTCTCCTTTTTGAAATCGAATTCTGTTCTCCCGAACATGAGCTATGTCTCTCCCCCGAGCGTGCGCGAGGACCAACCGCCGCCGTTGTTGTGAGTTATGCCCCCGGGAATCCAAACATCAACCACGACTGATTGGCTACCCAGTGTGGATACAGCTCCGTCATCTGATCGAATAGCTCCTGGTCCGACGTCGCAGTTTTCTTGAGCCGATCGAAGTCCTCAAGGTAATGCTTAGTGTCCTGGATCGCCGCGGGAGAGTCGGGCGCGCCCGGCTTTTTGTGGCCTGCTACAACGATCGCCGGGTTCAGCGCTGCTAACCGGTCCAAATCCGCGATCCAATTCTTTCGGCTCTCGGGAGTGGTGTCGCCGACATACATTCGGCATTGGTTGTACACAACGTCACCGGCGACGATCAGGCGGATTGATGGAACGTAAAGAGAGGTCGAATCGGGACTATCGGTGCGTCCCTGCTCGATAATGCGCAGCTCGTGACCCTCGAGAGTGAATGTCTCGTCCTCATACGGCTCAGGCGAAACCAACTTGGTGGGCACTTGCCCGGGAAACATCCGGCGCGCCAGCCGCTCCACTGTGGGAGTGAAGGACATCTGCATGGCGTTCACTGTCTTCGGCGTTGCGATCGCCCGAGCGCCCGGGAAACGGTCGAGCAGAATGCTTAGGCCGTAGAAATGGTCGAAGTGTGCATGAGTTATATAAATGGTTTCCAGGTTGCGATTGTGCAAAGCGACCCAATCTGCGAGAGCCTCGGCCTCAGCCACGGTCCCCATTGCGTCCACCAGCACCGCGTCGTAATCGCCGAAGATCAAAGTCGACGTGATTGGGTCAAAGCCGAGCGCTTCGCCAAAGGGCCTTGGCCGCTCGCCAACCATCGCCTTTCCCGGGGCGGTAAAAACGTTCACATTGAGTGTGCTCGTCGCGACAGGTCCACTCACGCCCGTGGTCTCTTTCAATTCATTAGCGCTGCCCATTTCGAGCCCCCTTCGATGTCACAGCCTGTAAATAGCCAAGGCAAGACTCTCAGAAGCACGACGACGAATCCATAAGACGAACGTATCGAGCAATACCAAAGTCTCGACCCGGCATTGTGGTCAAGGTGCTAGAAGAACCATTCCGGCACTCGACTGCCCCGCTCTTTCAAGTTTCCTGCCTTTTGCTCGATAATCGTTTTCCGCCCGTTACAACCCGTCGGATTTTGACCGAAGTGTTGTAGTTCAATTCGCCCGAAACCGCCAATACCCAGCGTGGGCGCGAGCGATACGTCCTAGGCGCACAATCTGTTGATTTCAATCGGCCCATACCACATATCTCGCCGTTTGCAGTGCCCAGGAGCCCCGTGACCACTCTTTGTCGAAGTCCGAGCCATAGGTCGCAAAACTGCACCAATGACGACGCAATTTGGAAGCGGCCTTAAAAAAATTCGACGAAGTTCGGCGAAATCCAAGCCGAAAAATCGACTACAAGTTGTTGATTTTATGGTGGACGCGGAAGGAATCGAACCTACAACCTGTCGGTTAAGAGCCAAGTGCATGGCTCCCGCTCCTGCTGCTACCGGTTGCTATAAGTTCCTATTCTTTGTGCAGTTTAGCCCCTCCCTCCTTCAAGCCGATTGCTACCTGTACACCGCAGATTATGCCCTATTTTGAAGTAGAGTGGGCACAAAAATGGGTACAGGTTCCTTGGGGCGATCTCTAAGTTAAGACGGCTCTTTACTCGAACCCGCGACCTCTGGCGTGACAGTAAATCGAAGGCAGGTGACCTTGCCCCCGCAAAACGTATCCCTTAGCAAGCTGCTCTAATAGCGAAAGGGAAACGAAGATGAGGCAGGGAACGCGTGGTCGTTACACGCTTGAGTTCAAGCAAGAAGCGGTCCGACTTGT
>Ga0302320_10014470_pt1 | contig 16326 bp, 9 predicted proteins | sample Bog_T0_3_FD_202130 | JGI IMG/M metagenome (GOLD analysis project Ga0302320, IMG submission 202130) | Peat permafrost microbial communities from Stordalen Mire near Abisko, Sweden - Bog_T0_3 | ecosystem: Environmental > Terrestrial > Soil > Wetlands > Peat | place: Sweden: Abisko, Stordalen Mire... | reverse complement strand
CGCAGCTTGGCAAGGACCTGGAACTGACGCGCGACGCGCTCGCCGGCACCAGCCCGCATGCCGAGATCGCCATCCTCCACGACTACGACTCGCGCTGGGCGATCGACTTCCAGCCGTTTACGAAGGACTATGACCAGGAGCAGGTGCTTCTGCGGTTCTACGTGCCACTGGAGCGCGTCGCTGCGGCGAATGGTAAGGCCGTGGACATTATCGATCCGACAACTTCTGTTGACCTGGCTCCGTACAAGCTTCTGGTTGCTCCTTCGCTGAATGTGATCTCCGCGGAGTTGGCCGCGAAGCTGCTCGCTTATGTTAAGCAGGGCGGGAAGCTGATCCTCGGGCCGCGTAGTGGGATGAAGGACGAGTTCAATTCGCTCAATCCTCAGCGCCAGCCAGGCCCGCTTGCGGCGGCCCTCGGCGCGAAGGTTGAGCAGTACTACGCGCTGGAGAAGCCGGTCGAGATCAGCAATCAGTTGTTAAGCGGGGGCTCCGACTCATGGTTTCAGGGCAACGCCGACACCTGGGCCGAGACTCTGGAGATCACCGACCACGAGACGGGGCCGCTATTTGTTTATCAGGATATGGGATGGCTGAATGCCAGGCCTGCTGTCGTCTTTCGAAACATCGGCAAGGGCACTCTAACGTACGTCGGCACTTTGCCCGATCCGGAGCTTCTGTCGCGCATTCTCACTGGCAATGGCCCAACAGGCGCGGTGAGGGACGGTCCGTATGACTTGCCGAGCGACATCGAACTTTGTGCGCGATCAGGTTCGACGCAGACTGTCTACGTCGCCATCAACCATGGCTCCGCAACTCGCGAACTCAGGATGCCCTTGCCGATGCGCAATCTGCTGCAGCCCGGGCGACCGGCTTCGACCAGTTTCACTCTCCAACCGCAGGGCGTAGCCGTTCTCGTATGGGAGCCGGCGCAATGATCACGCGGCGGCGGTTTGTTGAGGGGGGTGTTGCCGCGGCGGCGTACGCGCTTACGGCGCGGCGGATGAGTGCGGCAGAGGGTCCAATTGCCGCGTATCGGACATCGTACAAGTATCCCGAGCTCGTGTTGAAGGCCACCGGCAACAAAGGCGACTTCGACGAGCGCAGCGTTGACGATCCCATCGTCTTTCGCGCCAACGGACATTTTCACATCCTGTACATCGGCTACGACGGGACCGGCTATCAGACCGGGCTCGCCAGTTCCGACGATCTCCTCCACTGGAAGCGCGAGGCTCTCGTCGGTCCTCGTGACCCGGCTTCCGCCTACACGAAGTACAACCTCGCCATCAGCTCCATCCTGCGCGACAAGAACCTGCAAGGGGCGGGCGAGGCGCTCAAGGCGGACGGCGAGTATCTCGCGGCGTGGAACGCGTACCCCTCCGCTGGTTATGAGGAGGGCGCCGCAGTCATCGGCCTCGCGCGCTCCCGCGATCTCCGCCACTGGACACTGACGGACCCCATCCTGCATCCCGAGGACGGCGCGCCTTGGGAGCACGGCGGCCTCTATCGCTCCGACTTGCTGCTGGATCACGGGACGTACTACCTCTACTACAACGCCAAGACCGACCCGCTGCCGAAGTCTGAAGGCGGTGGCTGGCACGAGCAGACCGGCGTGGCCACCAGCACCGATCTCAAACACTGGACGCGCTCGCCTCTGAATCCCATCTTGCGCAACGGCGTGCGCGGTTCCGCGACCTACCCGGTCACGAACCCAGTCCACGATCAGACCCCACCCACTGCCGACAGCCGCGACAGCCGTTTCGCTTCGAATCCTTATGTTGTGAGGAATGGCAGCCAATACGCGATGTTCTATTTTGGCTTCGGATATCAGCGCCCGGGGCGCGCCTGCGAGATGCTCGCGCTGGGCGATGATCCGCTTCACTTCACCAAGGTTCCTGAAATCCTCATCGATACCGGTGCAGCCGGCAGCGTTGACGAGACCTTCGCGCATAAGCCTTCGGTCATTTTCCATCAGGGCGCGCTCTATCACTTCTACTGCGCCGTCGCGGGCAAGTACCCCGACGAGGTCCGCGGCATCGCAGTCGCACGCTCCCGCCCGTGGTAGCCACTATCGTCTGTCAAACTTCTGCGGTCTCTGCTATGGTGTCGCCGTGAAACCTCTTTTTCTCTTCGCGGTCGCGGCTGCCGTCAGTCCGGCGTTGCTGGCGCAGACACCTCCGTCTCAGGACTCTGCCGCCAACATCGCCAGACAGGTCGAAAGAGTCCGCGCAGAAACGAACCCGGCCAACAAGAAAGTCCCTTTCCACGCCTCGTGGGACTCGCTCGCCCAATACCGGACGCCGGACTGGTTCCGCGATGCGAAGTTCGGCGTCTTCCTCCACTGGGGGGTGTACTCGGTCCCAGCTTTCGCCAACGAGTGGTACTCCCGCAACATGTACATACCGGGCAACAAAGCCTACGAGCACCAGATCGCAACCTATGGCCCGCTGACTGCGTTTGGCTATAAAGACTTCGTTCCCATGTTCCGTGCCGAACGCTTCGACCCTGCAGCCTGGGTCGATCTCTTCGCACGTGCCGGCGCGCGCTATGTCGTTCCCGTGGCCGAACACTGCGATGGGTTCGCGATGTATGACTCCGGCATGACCCCGTGGAATGCTGCCGCCATGGGACCACACCGCGATGTCGTTGGCGAACTCGCCGCTGCCACTCGCGCACGTGGGCTGCGCTTCGGCGTCTCGTCGCATACCGCCGAACACTGGTGGTGGTACGGAGTAGGCCGCGCGATCCCTTCCGATGTCCGCGACGAAACTCCGCTGACCGCTGAGCTTTACGGGCCTGCCGCTCCCATGGGCCTCCCTGGGCCGGACGGCAAGACGGACGATACCAGCGAACCCGACCCTTCTCATCTCGAGCGCTGGCAGCCGCCCGACCAGGCGTGGCTCGACAACTGGCTAGCCCGCTCCACCGAACTTGTCGACAAGTACCGCCCCGACTTCTTGTACTTTGACTGGTGGATCGGCCAGCCCGCATATAAACCCGCGCTGCAGCAATTCGCAGCTTATTACTACGACCGTTCCGCTGAACGGAATCAACAGCCCGTTCTCACCTACAAGGAAGAGTCGATGCCAGCCAATGTTGCCACCCTCGACATTGAGCGCGGCAAGCTCGACACATTGCGCCTTCTCCCCTGGCAGACCGACACGTCGATATCGATTCACTCCTGGGGTTACGTGGAACACGATGAGTATCGCACCGCGAAATCACTCATCCATCAACTTCTCGACACCGTGTCCAAGAACGGCAATCTCCTGCTGAATGTCGGTCCCAAGGCCGACGGCACTATTCCGGATGAAGCGCGCGTGGTCCTCCTGCAGATGGGCGACTGGTTGCGGTTGAACGGGGAAGCAGTCTTCGATTCCAGGCCGTTTACAGTCTTCGGCGAAGGTCCGACCAAAGCCCCGAAGAACTCGACAGAGAAGAACTCCGATATACAGACATACACGTCAGAGGATATTCGGTTTACCACTTCCCGCGATGGCAGAATCCTGTACGCTACCGCGCTCGGCTGGCCTGCTTCCGGGGCGCTGACTATCCACACGCTTTTCCGCGCCAACCCCTACCTTCCCGCGCCGGTCTGTGCGGTGGAACTCCTTGGCTCACCTTCCGCAATCCCATTTAGTCAGCTACCCGACGGGCTTCATCTCACTCTGGCCGCCACTGCGCCGCCCGGAGACATCGCTTATGTCTTCCGCATCGCAACACGCTGTTCCGCTTCTGCGCGGCCTTGATCATTTCGAGGCAGATTCCATTCCACGTCGCGGAACAGATTTCTGCAAAAACCCTTGATTTTGGCGGTCATTCGCGATGCCACGACTTTTTTTTCGTTCCGCCTTGACAGTGTCCAGCCCACTCCTTAGGTTGACCTCCCAATAAGGCTTCTTCCAGTTCAAGGCCCGAGTTCTCTTCTCGAACCCCATTGTCTTTTCGGAGGCACAGTATGCTGAACAGCCAGTTGCGTCGCGCCCTATTCCCACTCTTTGTTTTTGTTCTCACAGTTACCGCGAGCTTGCATGCGCAGAACACCACTGCAGGGGCCATCGTGGGAACTGTGACCGACTCATCCGGGGCCATTGTGCAGGGCGCGGAGATCAGCGTCATCAACCAGGGCACGCATCTGGCCTCTACCGCAACGACTAGCTCCACGGGGCTCTACTCGGTCGAGAACCTGCTCGACGGCGACTATACGGTACAGGTCTCCAAGGCCGGTTTCAAGCAGACCTCGGTGACCGATATCCATCTGAACCCCGGTCAGCGCCGCGGTCAGGACATCAAGTTGACGGTTGGCAGTGTCGAGGCAAAGGTCACTGTCGAGGCGGACATCATCGGCGTACAGACCGAGTCCTCCGAAAGCGGGGGCACCATCTCCGCCAAGGAGGTGTCCAACCTCATGCTCAACGGTCGTAACTTCCAGCAGCTTGCCACGCTCGTGCCCGGCGTCACCAGCACCAACGGCGCCAACTCGCAGGTCAACGCCGGCTACCTTGGCCAGACCTCGCTGATCGTCGGTGGAGCTTCTTCGGAAGAGACGACCTACACCATCGATGGCGTGTACGACATGACTCCGACCTCACTGATCAACGTCAACATCACGCCATCTCTGGACGCCATCAACGAGATGCGTGTGCTTACCAACTCGTACTCCGCCAAGTACGGCTACGCCGGTTCGGGCCAGATCTTGATCGACACAAAGTCGGGTACCAGTGCGTTTCATGGTTCCGGCTTTGAATACGTCCGTAACAATGGCTTCGGTGTTGCGCGTCCGTACTCTGTCAGCGGCCTCCCGGTTACCCTGTCCAGCCTTCATCTCAACATCTACGGCTTCTCGTTCGGCGGCCCGATCTTCGTACCTAAGGTATACAACGAGGCCCGAAACAAAACATTTTTCTTTGTCGGTGCAGAGTTCAAGAGCGACCACTACGCCTCGCTGCTGAACTCGCGGTCGGAGTTTACCCAGGCTATCCGGAATGGCGACGAGAGCGCAAACAATAAAGTCTCCGGCCAGACTTGCGGCAGTTCACCTTCAGCGGCTGCTCTTGCGGCCGGGTGCACCGCCGCATTTCCCACGGACCAATGGCTGCAATGCGACAGCTACTGCCTGACTTTGCTCACCGCTCGGAACTTATCTGTGGCGAACTGCTTTTCTAAGGACGCCAACGGGGTCACGAACCAAATCAACCCCACCTGCTTCGACTCGGCATCGAAGTATTTCATCAACCCTGCCAACAACTTCCTGCCGCTCCCCAACGTGCCCCAAAACAACAACACCTCCTTTGCGAACTACATCAACACGAATCCCGAGAAGGACAGTCAAAACGACACCATTTATCGAATTGACGAAAACATAAACCAGAAGAACCTCGTTACCGTCCGCTACATGCATGAGGAAGTCAATGACATTCGTCCGGCACGAAACTATAACGACCCTTCCCCGGACCCCGGCGCCGTTGCCTATACACCGGCGCTGAATGCGCTGGTGCGTTGGAACTATACAATCACGCCGTCGATCATTAATACCGCTAGCATCGCTTACACCTATCAGAAAGTCCAGTTGCTTCCTACGGGGAACTATTTTGTACCTGCAGGGACGTTCAACCAAGCCTTTAGCAACGGAGATCTCCGACTTCCCGGGGTGAATATCGGCAGTTGGTCATGGCTGGGAGTAGGCGCACAACCGAACTTCTCAAAGACCGGCGATGGCATCTTCTCCGATGACTTCACCTGGGTGCATGGCAGGCACGCGGTCCAGGTAGGTGGGCTCTACATGTGGAACATCGTTCGGCTCAACTCCAGCGCGTTTGCGCAGGGTAACTTCGCCTTTGGCGGGGCCCATACCAACGATGTTGCCGCCGACTTCCTGCTCGGCTTCCTCAGCACCTACTCGCAGTCGAACGTGCAGCGCTACGGCAGCTTCAACCAGCATTGGTTCGAACTCTATGCGCAGGATGACTACAAAGTGATGCCACGCCTCACTCTGAACCTTGGCATGCGCTACAGCTTCTACTCGCCATCGACGATGCAAGGCAACGCCATCTCCAACTTCAACGCTGCAACCTTCAACCCGGCGGTTGCGCCGGCGATTACACCCGGCGGCGGGTTCGTCTTCAACAGCTCCAACCAGCCGCTCACCTCCAGCGGTACGATAGCGAACTACCTCACCAATGGCGTCGTTGTTGCTTGCCAGAGCGGGACGCCCTGCGGCTTTACGACACCCGAAAAGGGTCTCTTCGGTCCGCGTGTCGGCTTCGCCTACAGGCTCAACGATAAAGGCACGATGTCAGTGCACGGCGGGTATGGCATCGGATACACGCAGGTGGGCATGTTCCAGGTTTCTGGACTCATCAGCAACTCGCCGTATGTTTCGACGCCGTCTTACTCCAACACGCAGTTCAGCAATCCCGCCGGTGGCACAGCCGGCGCTCCCGGCCTGCAGGCCCTCGCAGGCCTGGATAGCACCTACCGTCCAGCAATGCTGCAGAACTGGTCGTTGACGCTTGAGAACGAGATCGTCCCGCACGGCATCTTCACTATCGCCTACGCGGGTGACAAGACCGACCACATCTTCTCGAATTCGGTCGACCGCAACTTCGCCCTCAACGGCACCAGCGCCAATACCGCATCCTGCGCTGCTTCATCGAACAACATCAACCCTGCTTCGGCGAACTCGTACCTCTACGATCCGTGCATCAACGGCGCCAACGCGGCACTGGGTGCAACCCAAATCAATGTCAATTACTACCGTCCGTATCCCGGATATACGTCCATCAATACCGGCGTCTCCATTGGAACGGCGAACTATCATGCACTGCAAACCGGCTTCATCTATCGGCTTGCCGACCTGCAGCTCAACACCGCTTACACGTGGTCAAAGGCGTTGGGCGATCAGGATCAGACCAACACCGGAAGCGTCGCCTACGGCTTCGACTCCAACATCGGCTTCCAGAACCCGCATAACCCGAAGGGAGACTATGGTCGTCCCAGCTATGACCGCCCGCATGTCTTCACCGCCGCGTACGTCTATGAGTTGCCCTTCTTCCGCCACTCGAGCAACCTGATTGCTCGCGAGGTCCTCTCACACTGGGGTACGTCGGGCCTGGTCACAGCGCAAAGTGGCTTCGCCAACACGGTAAGCCTAAGCTCCTCGTACTCCGGCTTGGCAACCCGTCCGAATCAGATCGCGTCGCTCATCCGGAACTCTGGAAGCGGCAAGAAGGCCATCGGCCAGTCTCCGCTCTACTCGTATTCTTCGTTCGCCGTTCCCGGATGGGGTACGTTCGGCAACTCGGAGCCTGGCGTTCTGCGTGGGCCGAGGGAGGTAGTCTTCGCCACCGCGGTCAACAAAACCTTCCCGATCACGGAGCGTGTCGGATTTCAGATGCGCGCCGAGGCGTTCAACGTCTTCAACCATCCCAACATCAACTCGATCAACACCAGCTTCAACTTCAACTCGTCGACGGACGCAAGCTCGTTCGGCTATGCGACGGCCGCTGGTGACATGCGCCAGATGGAATTCTCCGGACGTGTAACCTTCTAACCGGGTCAACTGATTCTGAGATGAGGGGCGCCTGCTGTCTAGGCGCCCCTCGTTTCTTTAGCGCTTGAATTCGCTGGCAATCCCTGCCTTATTCCTTGTCCGGCACGTCGGAAAGTGACAGATGCACGTACTTAATCGTCTTCCGCTGCCAGGTGTATGTCATTTCCAGGCCTCCGTCGGGCGCCTGGATAAGCGCGGGGTACGAATATTGGCCAACTGTATCCTCCAGCGTTGCAAATACGCGGAAGTGCTCTCCGTCCCTGCTGACGGCCAGATTGAGCGGGGTCCTTCCCACCGTCGTATTGTTGAAGATCATCACAACGCGCCCGTCGTTCAGCGCGACCGCATCGATGCCGGAGTTATTCTGCGGCACATCGATAAATTGCGCCTGCGTCCAGCTCACGCCGTTGTCCATCGAGTCCGCAACAGCAACCTTCGCCGCAAGCGTGCGCGACCTCGCGTATAAGCGAAGATGATTGCCGCCCAGCGAAATGATGGAAGGCTGAATGATTCCGACATACTTTCTAGGGCCTTTGTCCGCGGCCCATCCGGGTGCATCCTTGGGCGGGTCCGCAGCCGGTGGTTCAGCCGCATCTGCCTCCCGGGAGACAGTGATCGGTCCGATCTTTGTCCAGGTCCTGCCGCCGTCCGTGCTGCGTTCCACCCACGCCGCCCAGGTCTCGTGCGCCTCCACCGAAGACCCGCTCACGATCGTACCGTCGTCGAGTACCAGCGGCTTTGCTCGGATTGGCCCCAGTAACCCAGCCGGCAGCCGCTCCTCCTTCGACCAAGTCTTGCCCTCATCGTCGCTGAACATGCGGCCCGCAGCCCACTGCGAAGGCGACGGTCCCACCTTGTAGTAAAGCCATAGCCGTCCGTCGCGCGTGTGGAAGAGCACAGGATTCCATGACGGCACATCCTTCTCTCGTTCGAGTTCGACCGGTGCCGACCACTTGCCGCCGACACGCCGCGAGCCCCAGATCGCCACATCTGGCGCGCCTTCCTTCGTGCCTCCAAACCACGCGGCCATCAGATCGCCACCCTTCAGCGCGACGATGGTTGAGGCATGACACTCCGCAAATGACGTGGATCCCGGCTCGAAGATAAACGTGCCCGTGGGCTTACTTTGGCCGCTCTGCGCTAGGAGAAGCGAAGGCACCAGAAATGCTGCGTACGACAGACTGCGAAGGAGGTTCATCTGCTCCCTTTCAAATCGCCAGGGCTATTGGTTCGCGGCAAAGCTCGACAACGTAACGATCTCGCCCGGCTGGACGACAACCTCGTCCGGCACGGACGCGGAGGTCTCGTTCTCCGTATAGAGGCTGGTGCGTTCAATCTCGGTCCAGCGCTGACCGGCCCACTGCACATCGATCTTCTGCGGCTCGGTGGACCGGTTGACCGCGATCAAGGTTGCCTTTGCGTCGCCCACAAAGGCAGAGGTAAGCAGGTCTGGATTCGAACTCGCCGAGTCGACACGCTTCATTCCTTTCACTACGTGGCGGCTGAAAGCGCCGAGCGCACGCAACTCGAAGCTCGACGCGACCGGGATTTGACCGTGGGTACGGTCCGGAACCAGCAGCGAGCGCGATCCGCCGAAGGTGGGCTGTTCGATATCCAGTAGCAGCCAGCAGTACATCAGCGCTGTCGCATCAAGTTCAGTCAGGTTCTTCTGGTAGAGCTGTGCGATGTTGAAGGCGATACGGTACGAGGGCTCCTGGTAGTGCGGGTCGTTGACGCAGATTTCAGTGGCGAGGAACGGCTTGCTTGCGCTGGCGGCGTGCATGGCGCGCAGGCGGTCGTCGTACAGGTCCGGATTGGCGATGAACTCCTGGTAGTCGTATTCGTGCGCCGCAGTGTAGTCGATGGCGGCCCAGCCCGCGGCATCCTTGGCGAGCGCGTGCGCCCGCTCTATGCCGAGGTACATATAACTCGCGTCGGCCATGTGAATCTTCACAGACTGGAATCCGGCCTTGTCCAGTTCGCGGCGCAACGTCAGCGCCATCGCGGTAAAGACCTCCGGCGGCTGGTCGACTTCGTTCTCGATGCCGACGATCGCGGGTAGGGAGCCGGTGCGCTCCTTTGCCAGCCTGCAGTAGCCGACCACGATCTGAGCATATTCGGCGGGGTCGGCAACGTTACGCGGGCGGGCTGGACCGGACGTCGTCGCTCCGCCGCCGTTTGCGGCTGGCTGTGTTGCCCACTTCGGCAGCGCCCACATCTCGTAGATCACCTCGCCGCCAAGGGCCAGCGCATGACGGCTGTAGTCGAAGCTGGAAACTTCGCTGTTGGGGAAGTTGTCGCCATAATAGTGCGGCGTCGCGTCGCTTGAATCCTCAATGTTGGAGAGGTCGCGCTTTAGCTGCGTGCCCATCGGATACTCGCGGTCGAGCAGCAGGTTGTAGCGGCGCATCAGCTCCCAGTACTGCTTCTTGCCGGCGTCGCTCAATTGCATGTATGCCGGGATACTCGGGCTGCCACCGAATCCGATCATGGTCTGGTAGATCTTGGCCGCGTTCACCACGATTGAGGTCTGCGTGGCCACAGGGGCCAGAAGCGTGCCGGAGACGATCCGATGTTCGTTCCTCGGGCCTGCGAACATCAGTTGATGGCGAGTCACGTCGAAGACGCAGGCTTGGCGCAGGATCTCGCGACCGTTGAGCAGGACCTGCACCGAAAGGTGCGAATCGACGACAACGCTGAGCGTGCGGGCGTGGCCTATGTACTGTTGCTCGTCGTCACGCACGATTCTTTCGGGCCAGTTTCCCTGGCCGGAGTAGAGCCCAGTCGAATCGTAGTAGCGCTGCGTGATGCGAATCTTCGACGAGGTCAACTCGACGGTGAAGCCGGCACGCGGGCCGGTGAAGATCCACGAGAGCTTGGTGCGCGCCGGCACGTCGTCCGACAGGGCAAGCGTACGGCGAAAGAGGGCGGGAAGCTGCTCGTGAAAGTACGTGCGCGCGGTCTCGTCCGGTCGGCTCCAGCCCGGCCCGGTGGGGTCGTCGGAGGCGAAGGAGAAATCTTGCGCGGAGGCCTGCGTGACCGTCGGCGGTGCGGGGAGTTCGATCGCTTGTTGTGCGCGCAGACTGCAAGGGAAAAGCGAGATGCAGATAGCGAGCCATATAGCGCCGCACACGGAAGGCATCCTGGCTGAAAACATGAGTTAATCCTTGTGAGCCGCGTAGATGGAAGTCCGCGGTCCCTACAGAAGCCTATTACGCCGCGGCAACTTCTGAGAAGCGTGTTGCTTTGGGGCGAGCGGAGTCCGCCCGCGATCGTCGTGGAGCGTGGCCGTCGCGCTCTGCTAACATGCGCTGGTTGGGCTCTTCTGAACTGGAGTTGAAAGCATGCCGCAGGATTCTGTCTCTCGTCGCAATTTCATGCTCGGGCTTGGTGCGAGTGGCCTGCTTGCGCCCGCCATTGGCGCAGCGATGGCGCAGGAAGCTGGCGCACCACAGACCGCGTCGGCCGCGGGTGAGACACAGGCCCAGATCGCCGACCGCGCACGTCGGCTGGCGTGGTGGCGCGCGGCAACGTTCGGCATGTTCATCCATTGGGGCCTCTACAGCGTCATCGGCCACCAGGAGTGGGTGATGGAATCCGAGGGCATTCCCATTCCGCAATATGAAATTCTGGCGAAGCATTTCACGCCGAAACCCGGCGCCGCACGCGAGTGGGCCCGCCTCGCCAGACGCGCCGGACAAAAGTATATGGTGTTGACCACGAAGCACCATGAAGGCTTCTGCCTGTGGGACACCAAACTCACCGATTACTGCGCGGCGAAGCAAGGGCCGCGGCGCGACCTGGTGCGCGAGTTCATCGAGGCGGCTCGCGCGGAGGGTCTACGCGTCGGCTTTTACTATTCGCTGATGGATTGGCACCATCCTGACGCCATTCTCTGCGAGACCGACCCTGAAGCTCGCAAGCGATTCGTCGCCTACACTCACGGCCTCATCCGCGAACTGATGACCAACTACGGCAAGATCGACATTCTCTGGTACGACGTCGACAAACCGCTGACCGCGGACCAGTGGGAGGCGGAGCGGATGAACAAGATGGTCTTCGAACTTCAGCCGGACATCATCGTGAACAACCGCAACGGCCTGCCAGGCGACTTCTCCACGCCGGAGCACAAGATCGAAGCGGCAGCGCGCGCGTGGGAGACGTGTGACACCATGAACCTCGGCTGGGGCTATCAGAGAAACGATACCGAATGGAAGACGCCGAAGCGCATCGTCAATGACCTGACGACGTGCGCGCAGCAGGGCGGCAACTATCTGCTCAACATCGGACCGATGGCGGACGGAACGGTGCCGGAAGAATCGGTGCGTGTCCTCGAGTGTGTGGGCGCGTGGCTCCAAGTCAATGGCAAGGCTATCTACGGCACCGATGGCGGCGCTTCGGTGAGCTTCGGCAACTACGACAACTTCACGCGCAAGGGCAACACGCTATACGTCCACGTCTACTTCTGGCCTGCGGCAACGCCTGCTGCGCAGTGGCTTACTTTCTACCAGCCACAGACGGTGGTGGCCGTCGGTGGCGTCCAGGCGAAAGTGCTCTCCGCCCGAATCCTGAAGACGGGTCAACCCATCCAGTTCACCCAGGACAAGATCTCACTGCGGCTGACCGGACTGCCCGCCACTCCACCCGACGATCCAGTCACTGTGCTCGCAGTTGAGTGCGACGCACCGCCAGTCGTCGATCACCACTCTATCCGGCCGGAATGGCAGCGATTCAAGGTGGGCGTAACCGGCTAGCGGACGCTATTTGCCGTTGATGGTTACGCCAGGCCCCCGCGACACCGCATCTCCGGCTGTGGGGGTCACAACGACGTTCTCCTGCGTCATTTGCGCATTCTGGATGACCATACCTGTTGCGGCGGAAATGGTGACGTTCTTGAGAACCAGGTTCTTGATTGGACTTTCGGGCAAGCCCATAATCACCCCCGCGCGTTTCGCTCCAGTTGCAGTCACATTTTCGATGGTTATGTCGTGAAACCGCGGTGTGTGTTCCGTCACCGGCTGGCCCGGATCGTCTTTCACCATGCCGGTGTAGTAGTTCGTGATCTCGATCGGTGTCTCGACCCCTTCCATCTTGATGTCGCGGTAGATGAAGTTGCCAATGTCATTGCCGCGTCCGCGCGCCGACTTGATGCGGATACCCTGCCGGGTTCCGGTAAACGTCACCCGCTCCACCGTCACATTGCGTATGCCGCCCGCGGTCTCGCTGCCGATCGAGAGCCCGTGACCTGCGCGAAACGTGCAATCCCGAATCACAATATCGGTGCTGGGAACATTGGGATCGCCGCGCTCAACCAGGCCCGATTTGATCGCCACGTTATCGTCGCCGGTATCGATCGTCGTGTGCTCAATCAACACGTGACTGGTCGAGAAAGGATCGATGCCGTCGGTGTTGGGCGCACCCACGCCTGGGTTCAGGATGGTCACATTCCGCACCGTCAGGCCATCGCACAGAAACGTCGCGATGTTGTATTGGGGCGAATTCTGGATCGTCACCCCTTCGATCAGAATTTGCTTCGACTTGGTCAGGTCGATCAGCAGCGGCCGCGGCGCTTCGGGGTCGCCCTTTTTTTTCGCTGCCTTCGCATCCCACCAGATCTTGCCGTTTCCATCGATGACGCCCGCCCCTGTAATCGCGATGTCGACGACGTTATCCGCATCCAGCAGCGAGACTTTGCGCCATGGCGCATCGGCCCTGATTGGGAAGTCATCCATATTAGGCGATGCCAGCAGCGTTGCCCCTTTGTCGATCGACAGATGTACATGGCTCTTCAGGGCGAGCGGCCCGGAAACGTAGGTTCCCGGAGTGAGATGCACCACGCCCCCTTCCCCCTTCGCGCAGAGGTCGATTGCGTGCTGAAGTGCAGCCGTATCTGTGGTTTGCCCATCACCCTTGGCCCCTAACGAACGCGCATCGCATTCGGTTACCTTCGCTGCGGCAAATGGACTCAGAATGGCAATGGAGATGACCAACTCAACGAGATGCGAAAAATATCTGGGCCACGCGCGGACCCTCAACTTTGCCATGGAGAACTGCCCTTTCAAAAGTGCTCGCTAACTTTCAATTGTGTGCATATACTGTGCCCTGCTGGGAATACAAGTCAATCCTCTTATGCAAGGAATGTGACTGAGTGCTGGCAAGGGACATCGAGGGAAGCAAAGTCGAGAAAGCGAGTCCGCGTATGCGGTATGCCTCTTGCTGCCTCCTTGTCCTAGTGGGAGCGTACGTGCTCGGCAGCCAGAGCGACTTTCTCCAATGGAACGCACAAGCAGGCCTGGTCGCTTGGCCTGGACACAGTGGCATCAGTCCCGCTATGCGGACTTTTCGGGTCGCAACCGTGAGCCTGCCTTTCTCAGACGGATCGGGAGCGATCTTGGAGAACGAAAAGCCAGTACAAATCGCCGCAAGTGAAGGTGGAGCTCGCTCAACCGCAAATTCGAGTCACGCCGGCGAATACACCTTCGCTGTGAAAGGACGTCTCAGCCAATGAAGCCCGTTCATCGCCTCAAACCGCTCATGCTCTTTATAGCGACGATCCTGATCGCCGGTCCTGCCCCAATGCCTGCGCAGGTCGCCACCACGAGCCAGATCAATCTCTGGCGCCAGCAGATGCGCCGCGCGCTCTTCATTCCCGATCCACTGCCCGCACTTCTGCCGGAGTCTTACGGCGCGATCGCCGCCGCCCCCGGAGTCATCCTCGAGCATGTCTCTTATCGCACTGCCTACAACCTGCGAGTTCCCGCGGACGTCTACCGTCCCGCCAACCCTCCAAAAGGCAAGATGCCCGCCATTGTTGTCGTAAATGGTCACGGCGCGGACAAGTCGAGTTGGTACTCGTACTACACCGGCGTGCTCTACGCTCGCGCGGGTGCAGTGGTCGTCACCTACGACCCCATTGGCGAGGGCGAGCGTAACGACGACCACAAAGACTTCACCGGCGAACATGACAAGCTCATCTCCGACCCGCCCTCCATGCCCCCGCGTCTGGGCGGCCTCATGGTCACGGACGTGATACAGGCCGTCTCATATCTCGCTCAGCGGCCCGATGTCGACCCCCATCGCATCGCCGTCCTGGGCTTCTCCATGGGTTCCTTCGTCTCGTCGCTGGCAGGTGCGGCCGATCCGCGCATCCACGCCCTGCTGCTGGTCGGAGGCGGCGATCTGGACGGCCCCGGTGGCTACTGGGATTCAGGTCATGCAGTGATGTGCCAGGCCGCACCGTACAAGGCGCTCAACTTTCTGGGCGACCGTCCCGCTGTGCTCTTTACCCTGAGTGCGCGCCGCGGTTCCACGTTCATCATTAATGGCACCAACGACACCGTCGTCGATATCCCGCATCATGGGCCGGATTTCTTCGAGGCCATGCGCAAACGCGTCATCGCGCTCAATGGCAGTGATCGCGGAGTATTCACGACATATTTTGATCCCGGCGCCAGCCATCGGCCATCCTGGATTACGACCATCGCCGCGCAGTGGCTTGGCAGCCAACTCCACTTCCCCAACTGGCCGCAGGACAAGATAGCCAGCCTCCCTACGATCTCCATTCGCGACTGGGCGGCGTCTGTCGGTGCTCCACTCAACGCGAGTTCTTCCCGCGAGGATCGCGACGCGGGCATTCAGGCGATTGCCGCCGATGTTCCGCTCATGACTCCGGCACAGACCGACATCCTTAGCCGCCCAGCGTGGGAGTTAATGAAGAAGGATTTTGTCTATGCGAGTTGGGTCGAGCGAGCAACCGCCGAAGCCCAGTCCGGTCCCAGCAGAAAAGACCTTAGGAGACTCAAATGAATCGATTGCTCAAAGCAGTTGAACAAAATGGCGGCCAAACCTTGCTCGGCGCGGCTCTGTACTTCTACGATCCCATCTTTCTCGAGGTCGCGGCCCTTCTCGGCTATCAGGCCATCTGGATTGAGATGGAACACGCCCCGATTACCTTCGCTGAGGCCGCGGACCTTTGCCGCATGGCGGCCGGGTCTGGAATGCTTACCATGATCCGTATTCCTGACTCGCGGCGGGAGAATATCCTGAAGGCTGCCGAGTGCGGCCCCGACATCATCGACGTCGCCATGGTTGACAGGCCGGCTCAGATGGACGAAATGCTCGAATATGGGCGCTTCGCCCCCGCCGGCGGCCGCGGCCATTTCAGCGTCTCTCGCGCCGTCCAATATGGCGTCCACAACTCAGTCAACGAGACCCAGCAGAGTCTCAATCGCGAACTGTGCCTGATGGCCCAGATCGAGACCACCGAGGCGATGAAGAATCTCGACCAGCTTGCGGCCGTGTCCGGCGTGGACTTGTTCGTCGGACCGGCCGACCTCGCGGCCAGCCTGGGCTATCCCGGCCAGACCTTGCACCCAACTGTCCGCGATGCCGCCGCGCGCGTCGTCAAGGCGGCACGCGCCAACCGCAAGTGCGTCGCCTCCGCTTGCGGGCCAAGCGACTTCAAGTTCTGGCTCGATCAGCGAATCGACCTTCTCTTCTGCACCAACGATATCGCCTGCCTTAAGCGAGGCGCCAGTCTCGCACTCAACGAGGCAAGAGCACTTCTACTTCCGGCGTGCCAGGAAGCCGGCTCCGCCCGAAACTTTCCTCTGCGAAGCCGCGGTCAAGCAGCAGACCATCGTACCGGGCGCGCTCACCACGGGCCCCAATCCCGCCAAGCCCTGATGCCACGAGCATGAGGTCCGCTGGCCGCGGGCACCCTCGGCTTGCGTGGACTATTCAATCCTCGAACAGCCAATCCAGGTTCGGTGGTTCAC
>Ga0302320_10014469_pt1 | contig 16326 bp, 16 predicted proteins | sample Bog_T0_3_FD_202130 | JGI IMG/M metagenome (GOLD analysis project Ga0302320, IMG submission 202130) | Peat permafrost microbial communities from Stordalen Mire near Abisko, Sweden - Bog_T0_3 | ecosystem: Environmental > Terrestrial > Soil > Wetlands > Peat | place: Sweden: Abisko, Stordalen Mire... | reverse complement strand
CTGCATGCCCGGCGACCACCATTTTGAAGTGACCACGGAACAAAGCGCCCCCGTAACTCTGTTGGGCTGGGTTGCAACCCAGCCGGGAGTTACGTGGGAGTCGATCGGCATCAACGGCGCCGAAGCCCCGCTGATTCTCAAGTGGGATCAGCCGCTCTTCTCACGCTATCTCAAGGATAACTCGCCGGCCCTGATTGTTCTGGCCTACGGAACCAACGAGGCGGCCAGTACCTATTGGGACGAGGACAGTTATCGCGAGGCCTTTGCCTCCATCGTCGATACGCTCCACCAGTATGTGCCGGAGTCGTCGATTCTCGTGGTCGGTCCGGCGGACCGTTCCACAACCCAGCATCGCGCGTGGCATCCCTTTGCGGGAACCGATCGCATCGTCCAGGCGCAGCGCGCCGTTTGCCGCACCCACGGTTGCGCCTACTGGGATCAGCGTGAGCGAATGGGCGGCCTGGGAGCGATGCAGCAGTGGGTTTATGCGGGCTGGGCGCAGCCCGACCACACCCATTTCACAGGCGAAGGATACCGGGCACTGGCCGACGCGCTGCTGGCCGACCTCATGACCGGCTATGACGCCTATAAAGAACACAACCTGGCAGGCAGCGAAACGACAGCACAAGGAGCGATCAATGGAGCCGCAAGCGCGAATCCTTAAAGTCCTTCAGAAAGTTACTGGAAAAGAGATCACTCCAGCCGCGGATGAGTCTCTGTTTGTTTCCGGATTACTTGATTCTTTTGCCCTAACTGACTTTGTCAGCGGCCTGGAAGAGGAGTTCGGCGTCTCCATTCCCGATTCCGACTTATCGGCGCGCAAGTTCGACACCATCGGCAAGGTCGAGTCTTACCTTGCTGCCAAGGCATAACTCATGGCTTATCTGCGCGCCTTTGGGTCGTGGCTTCCGCCGCGCCGCGTGAGCAATCGGGAAATTGCGCCACAGGTCGATGCAACGCCCGAGTGGATTCTCGAAGTCAGCGGCATCGAGGAGCGCCGTTACGCCGCCGATCAGGACACAATTGCGGGAATCGGTCTGCTGGCTGCGCAGGATTGCCTCGAAAAGGCCTGCGCAAACGCTGCGGAACTCGGCATGATCCTGGTGGCCAGCGGATCGAGCGACCGTTTTTGCCCCGGCCCCGCCAGCCAGATCGCCGCCTCGCTCGGCCTTGCCTCCACGCCGGCCCTCGACATCCCCGTCGCTTCAGCCGGGTCGCTCATTGGGCTGGTTTTGGCCGCGCAGCTTGCGCCCACGGTGGGCCGCGTGCTGGTGGTCGGCGCTGAAATCATGTCGCGCCGCGTCGCTCTCAATCCCGAAGGCAAAAACACAGCCATCCTCTTCGGCGACGGCGCGGGAGCAGCCCTGGTCGACGCCGAAACCGGCTTTGCACGCATCGCCGACTCCTGCCTGTTTACCGATGGCACGGCTGCCGACATCCTTTTCGTGCAGGATGGGCGCTTTCACATGGATGGGCCGGCGGTGATCATGCACGCTTCGCGCAAGATGCCCCGCGTCATCAACGAACTGCTCACCCGCAACGGCATCGCGCCCGGCGAGGTTGAAGCCTTCCTGCTGCATCAGGCCAATCTAAACCTGATTACTCGCGTGGCCGCCGCCGTCAAAGCGCCCAGGGAGCGATTCTTCACCAACATCGCCCGCTACGGAAACACCTCGTCGGCATCGTTGCTGATTGCTGCCGCCGAGTGGCATAGCGCGCAAACGACGGCACTCGCCGGCCCTCTGGTCTTCTCCGCATTCGGCGCTGGATTGAACTGGGGCGCGATGCTGGCGCTGCCACGCTAAGACGTGTGCGTTCTTCTCCAGGTTCACAGCTCGACATATTAATATGCACGGTTTTGAAAATATAGGAGGGGGTGGGGTATTAATTTTCCGGTAACTAGAAACAAAGGCGAATGTTTTTCTATTGCCGCTCGACCCGATTCGCAACCCAGCCTTTGCTCGACTTCATTGCCCACCCCGTCCTCGATCCAATTCCTTTGTGCGTCAACGGAAGCTAATTCTCCGCAAGCCCAGCGCGTCGCGCTGCGGAAGGGGAAATCGGCCCTGGCGGCAACCATTTCCAGGTATGACAATTATGTAGTGACCTTCAGTTACAGATGAGAGTTTTTGGGATCATTGGCAGGAGTTGAGTTGTTTGGTTTACCAGGTTTCAGTGGCGAGAGCTTGTGCATCCGGCCCCGAGTGGTCCGATCACCTGATCGAGCGCGGCGGGCATTTGTGGAGGAACAATTTGGGAAGGAATATCTGAGGGAGAACGGATGTTAGCTGGTTCTTGAGTGCGAGTTGGAGCATCCTGCGTCTTCAGGCATACAAAGTACGCCGACCACGAAGGTAACGCTGATTTATTCGGCTGCCGGTTTGTCGAGGTTCTGAGATTCATTCAGAATCTGTTCGACCGTAATTCCTTTCAGCCACGTGTGACGGTCGCGGGTATAGTCGCCAGGACCTGTGCGATACGTGCGCAGGAATCGGGCCATTCCATAAGGGCCGAGTTCTTTTTGCAGTAATTGAAGCGTGTGTTGTTCAAATTGCTCGTCCGTCATCTCTTCCATCTGGATCATGGCATCACCTCCTGCATATAGTCTAACGGATTTACGACTCGGACAGAAGGATTTCCGAGTTTGCGGCGGGCTTGGCGAAGAAATTGGTCATCCGTCGTCAGCAGCTGATCGGCTTTGGAGCGCTCGGCCATTGCCAAGTGCAATGCATCGAATTCACCATAGCCCAGAGCATGCAGCAATCTGCCCCTCTCGGCCATGCGAGAGTCTGGAAAGTACATCTCCGCCGCTTGGCGCAACATGGCAAGCGCATCTTGCCACCGCTGCGCATCGGGGTTCTTGCGCAGTTCGGTTTCCAGAATGGAGCTGGCAACCCAAACGACCTTGCCAGCCCGGATATGGCCGAAGAAATGCTCCATGGCCTCCGCCTCCAAGCGAACACGCATTTGGCTCGGATCGTCCGTCAACCGACTCAGTGCGCAAGCGTCCAGATAAATCCCCATGGTTGCTCCCATTTGTTGTTCATTCACGATACTGCTCCTTTCCTGCTGCTCGTTATGAACTAATGGGAAAACAATGGAACTCTGAAGTCACTACCAGGAAACCGTCATTCGTTAACCGAACTCTTGGCGGTTCGAGGGAGGAGAACGATCAATCCGATTTTGCTTCAAGATCGCGATCCCTGACACCGAATACTTTGGACGCAATGAATACTGCAGCTTCATAGCAATGCCCCTGCGTAAGCAGCTTCGTCAATCGAGGCTTATCGCGTGGGCCTAATCTCGAATACGTTTAATCAATTCCTCAGCTTTTTCTGCCGCTCGTGATGCGATCCACTCTTTCTCCCCATGCGCTCTGTCCAAGGCTTCGTTCCATTTCGACAATTCGTCCTGAAACGTGCGCGCGGCCATTCGGGCACCAGATTTCCTGTAGGACCGCTTAATGGCAGACGCACGTGGATTGGGGTTGGCGGCTCGTCGGAACCCTTTTGCTATGGCGCTAAGAATTTATCTTTTCCTCTCATCTCCAATATCCGGGCGAGCAAAATCCACCCTGAAAAGCTGTTCCTTGAGCCAATCGGCATCGAAAGCGAGGCGCGGAAAGTGTGCTATGAAGTCGCGTACAACTTTCAGGCCATTGGGCAGGTTCGCTTCTTGAAAACAGCGTTTGTAGACTTCAATGATTCGCCTGAGTCTCGCATCGTCGGAGATTATTACTGGGCCAGGGGAATGTCTTGGGTTGAGCTTCCGCTCGAAATCTCCCCGTTCAAAAATCTTCTTTTCGTGAAGGGCATCCTCAATCGGGATATTCTCAAGTCTCATAAAGTGGATTTCCTCCCGCATTTTCCCCTGGCAAACCTCTTCGGGCTTCTGCGTACTTCCCTTGCCTACCCGTTGTCTCGACAATTTAACCTCCTCGAAAAACCAAATAGCCCACGGCGGGTGTCCACTCTTCCCGGGTGCCGAAATGTGTGTTGGATTCCGCGATCCTCCGACCGTTGATTTCCAATCCCCACATAATAAAAGGGATCCCGCTACTCCCGCACAATCTTTACGAAGATCCCATCGGGTAATTCGCCTTCCAGCAGATGGACCACGCCATCTTTCACATACCCTTCCAGGATTTGGCGGGTGGGCTTGGCTACCGGCGGCGGAGCGGGCCGGTTCGCTACTGGCCGGCTGACTTGCTGACTCGCAGGCGCGCCACCACCACTCACTCCGCCGACGCCGCTCACAACGCTAGCTCCGCTCACCGGCTTTCCCATTCCCTTGTCCATGGCATCGTTGGCCAAGCGGTCGGCCTCCTGGTTGCCGCCGCGCAGGGTGTGGCGCATCTCAAAGCGGTCGAGGCGGGCGGCAAGGCGCTTGGCTTCCTCCCATAGCGGGAGCAAGCCGGGATTCTTCACCTTGTAGAGGCCCTTCATTTGCTTGACCATCAGCTCGGAGTCCGAGACCACGCGCAGACGCTTCACGCCGTTCTCGCTTGCCCACTTCAACACGGCCAGCAGGCCGGAGTATTCGGCGTAGTTGTTGGTCTGGCGGCCCAGGAACTGGCTTAAGCGGGCCACAACGCGGCCCTGGGCATCTTCAATCACGGCGCCGTAGCCGGAAGGGCCGGGGTTGCCGCGGGAACCGCCATCGCAGTGGGCGGTGAGCCAGTCGGCAGCACTGGCGGAAGAGGGGGCGGAATCAGCAAAGAGGTTTCCAGTCATTGCTTTCTAGTGTAGCGGGGATTCGAGCTGAACTGCGTCGGAGCCAGTCCGCTGCGCAGAATCTCCGGCTGGCTTGAGCGCCAAAAAATCGAAAGGGAATTCGCCACTCGTCTGGAACTGCGCAGTTTGCTTGGTTATGATTTCCCCATGCGGGCGAAGGGGCTGCCGGAGATCTCGAACGGCGTATGCGATGGGTGCGGTTTGCCCGTCGATGAGTGCGGTCCCGTTTGCGAGTCGATGCGCGACGAGTTGCTGGCGCGGGATTTCGAGCAGGCTGCCTATTGGCGATTCCATCGGATGGCTGTGGACGCCTATTGCCTCAGCACCCGAAGCGTTATTGCGAGTCGGCGAAGTCCCTGGCGGCGCATCTGTGCGGCTTGTGCATCGCCTTTGAGATGAATAACGACCAGGAAATACTGCGCGGGATACAGGGATGGCTCAGCAGCAATCCGGCACTGTCCAAACCGGAACTCCCGGAATCCCACGGGGAAAAGACCATTGCGGATGTCTACGGCCTGGACGAGCCATCCGCGTACGGACGAGCGGTCGAGGGCTGGGCCCGGTCGGTCTGGACTGCCTATAGCGGTCTGCATGGTCTGGCGCGAGACTGGGTCTCAGAATCCCGAAGGCCGCGTCCTTTCAAAGCGAGGTGATCCGCGGGTTCTTGAGGAGCAAAAGATCCCCTGGCTGCCTGGGCCTGTCTGCTTACCAAAACCCCACTTTCCCGTCTATTCGTGTGCAGACATATCTCTAACCCGGAGAAGAGATTTCGATGGCAACGGATGCGGCGATTTACCCTATTTCCCCGGAGGCGGTTCCAGCGGCTTTGACCTGGCCGGTTGCAAGGAGGGTACAATTCTCTCCAGGTATGGCTGCAACCACGACAACAGACGGGGCAAACCGGGGCGGTGCGCGAACCGCGCAGGAGCGCTTGCAGGCGCGCGCCCCCGAGATGGAGCTGATTCGCGAGGCGCAGGCGGGTTCTCGCCTGGCCTTCGACACGCTGGTGCGGCAGTATGAGCACCAAGTGCTACGGCTGGCGCTGCACCTCACCGGCAGCGAGCACGACGCCGAAGACATCTATCAGGAAGCCTTCTTGAAGGCCTACCGGTATATCGGGAATTTCCGCTTCGAGTGCTCGTTTTACACGTGGATTTACCGGATCGTGACCAACCTCTGCCTCGATCAGCTTCGGCGCAAGAAGACGCGCAAGGAAGACCACGCGGTCATCATGGACCACTCCGGAGACGAGATAGACCGGCTGGCTTCAGTCTCCGACGACCGGTCGTTTTCAAATCCGGCCAAGGAGCTGGACCGGAAACTGCTGGGCGAGAGGATTCAGGGCGCTCTGGAAAAGCTTACGCCCAGGGAGCGGATGGTTTTTGAACTGAAGCACTATCAGGGACTCAGGCTGCGCACGATCGGCGAGATGCTCAGCACCACGGAAGAGACAGCCAAGAATACGCTCTTCCGGGCAACCAAGAAGTTGAGAACACAGTTGGCGGAATTGCGGTAAAGCGCCCCCAGGCAATTCCCAGACGGGATGCGGATTTTTCGAGGCGCGAAGGCAGGATTTCTGAGGCTGGAAGGACGTAGAGATGAATTGCGAACTTGCACACGAGCGGATTGTGGCGGCGGCTTATCAAGAGCTGCCGGATGAACAGATCCATGAGCTGGACCGGCACCTGGCCGCGTGCCCGGAATGCCAGACTGAGCGCGATCAGGTTTTGGCGCTCAAGATTCTGGCCGATGCGCACCCGGTCGCGGAGCCTCCGGCCAATCTGGTGGCTCGTTCCCGCCTGAGATTGGAAGAAGCGCTGGACGCGTTGCCGCCCATGCGCTGGTATGAACGGTTCAGCCAGCGGATCGTCAATAGCTTTGCGAGTTTGCAGGCCGCGCCCGCGGCCGCTTGCCTTTTGCTGGTTGCTGGAGTTGGAGCGGGAGGCCTGGGCGGATATGAGTTTGCGCAAAACCGGGCGGCGCACACGGCGGCCGTGCTGACCGCGGCGAAAGCTGGCCAGCAGCCAGTCCAGCAAGCGCCCGCCGCGCCGGCTGAGATCGCAAACATTTCGAGCATCGTGCGCCAGCCCAACAGTGAGATCGTCGAGGTGCGCTACAACCAGGTGGTTCCGCAGCGGATGCAAGGCTCGCTGGACGATCCGGCGATTCGGCAGTTGCTGATGCTGGCCAGCGAGAACTCGGCTTCCGCCGGCGTGCGAGACGATTCGGTAGGGCTGTTAGCGGCCGAGTGCCGCGCCGGGCACAGTTGCCAGGCGGCGGGCATACGCGATGCGCTGATGGTGGCTCTCCGCTACGACAAGAATGCAGGAGTGCGCGAGAAGGCGCTCCAGGGGCTGGAGCCTTATGTGGCCGAGGATGTGCGGGTGAGGGATGCGGTGCTGGAAGCGCTTCTCAACGATGCGGACCCGCGGATTCGCACTGCGGCAATTAACATTTTGGAGCCGGTGGAAGGGGACACCAGCGTACGTCAGGTGCTGCACACGGTTGCCTATTCCGACCAGAGTCCGCAAATCCGAACCGTATCGAGAGAAGTCTTGAGACGGGTGCCGGAGATTCAATAGCTATGCCTTGAAAGCCGGTTACTGCAACGCAAGAAAAGAGTGCGGAGCCGGATGAAGGGAAATACGGGAGAAGACAAATGAAGCACTTGATGGGGCCTTACAAAAATCTCGGAAATATCGTGTTGCTAGGCGCTGCGGCGATGGTGGCGATCGCGCCGCCTGGGGTTCGCGCGCAGTCCATGAGGATCGTGCAGGTTCTTGAGACGCCGAATCCGCTGTTGATGGGCAACGGCTCGCAGGGCTATCTGGGTGTGGACGTAACGGACGTTGACCAGGAGAAAGCGCAGGCGCTTAAGCTCAAGGAAATGCGGGGTGCGGTCATCACGCTGATCGACCACGATGCTCCGGCTGGGCAGATCGGACTCAAGGTCAACGATGTCGTGCTGCAACTGAACGGGCAGAATGTCGAGGGTGCCGAGCAGTTGCGCAGAATGCTGCGGGAGATTCCAGCCGGCCGCAAGGTCAGCATGGAGATCAGCCGCGACGGCAACGTGCAAACGCTGGCCGTTGAACTAGCCGATCGCCGCATCATGGAGCATGACGTCTGGAACAAGATCGGTAGTGGGGGGGATGTATTTGCGCAGGGTTCGGGAATGGGCATCCTCACCGGCGGCGGCGATGCTCCGATGCCGGGTGGATTCCACATGCCGTTCTTCGGCAGCACGCTGAATGTGGGCGCAATGGTGGAGCCATTGACCTCGCAGATGGCCGAGTATCTGGGTGTGGGCAACGGGCTGATGGTCAAGCAGGTGGCGCACAAGAGCGAGGCGGCCACAGCGGGCCTGAAGGCCTTCGACGTGATTCTCAAAGTCGGCCCCGACGCCATCGTCACCCTCGCGGACTGGGAGCGCGCGCTGCACGCCAACCAGGGCAAGCCAGTGCAGGTGACTATTTTACGCGACAAGAAGCAGCAGACCGTGACGCTTCAGGTGGATTCAAAGCGCAAGCAGGGAGATTTGAATTTCGAGGAGATTTTTCCCGCGGGCGTCGGGCCGATGGTGGCCGAGCTTGACCCAGAGTTTGCCCAGCAGTTGGCCTGGAACGATGAAGCCGCCGCCGAGGCGTTGCGCAATCAGGCCGAAGCGTTGAAGGAACAACTGCGCTCCGAGGATTTCAAGATCGATCCCAAGCAGATGGAGGAACTGAAGCGGCAGGCGGAGAAGTTTCACGACACCTTGAAGAGCGAGGATTTCAAGATCGATCAGAAGCAGATGGATGAGCTCAAGCAACAGATGGAGGATTTCCGCAAAAGCTTCAAGCAGCAAGACTTCAAGATCGACTCAAAGCAGATGGACGAGCTCAAGCAGCAGATGGAGCAGTTGAAGCGGCAGATGGAAGATTGGAAGGCCTTGGGACTCTGTAACCACGTCTGAGCTTTTTGGAATTGAAGTTGCACAAAGGGCGCTGCCGGATACCGGCTGCGCCCTTTCCGTTTGGGAAGGAACGATTGGGATCTTGGGAACCAGTCGCGGAGAAATCCTTCCCATCGCGCCAGTCAACTCGCAGATCTCAACCCGCTCCCACAGGAGCGAAAAGCCCAGCCGCGAAGGCTGGGCTTTGGGCTGCGGAGAGCGCATCTTGCACTATGGGGTTGTCGACTGGGTGGAATGGTTGCCGTGAGGAACCGAGGTCAGCGCAGTGGGGTTTGCGCCCGTGGGATAGGGGGTGGCCTGCGTGGCGGTCAGAGCGCCCGTATCCGTATCCATGCGGAAGCCGGAAATTGAGTTTCCAAGATGGTTGGCGGTATAGACAAACCGGGCCAGCGCCGCATCCACAAGAATGGCGACAGGCTGTGTGTCGGTGGAATTGTTGCTGACGCTGGGCGCGCCCGAGGGAGTTCCAGTTGCGAGGTCGATGACATACGTCGTGACCGACGAGTCTAGCGCATTGGCGACGTAGATGTACTTGCCGCGCGGATCGATGGTAACGGCGGAGGGCTCGTTCCCCGCCCTGAAAGGGCCGTTGATGAGAAAATTCAGGACGCTTCCCGACTGAATCGTGTATCCGATCAACTGGCTTGAAGCAAAGTCGGTGGCATAGACAAAGCGGCTTGTGGGGTCGGCTGCAATGGCGGTGGGCTTGATGCCTGCCTTGTATGGGCTGCCCGCGGCCGGGGTCAATGCGCCGCCCGAGCCTACGGTAAAGCCGAATATCCAGCCGGGATTGGCGGCGCTGGTTGTGGTTCCGCCGGGATTGTAAGCCGACTTGTCATAGGCCGTAACGTAGACGGCATTGTTGTTAGCCAGAACGATAACCGCGGTCGGTACGATTGTGTCGCCGGCATAGCCGGGGACGGTCAGCGCTGCCTGTGCGACAGCAGCGCCCATCGCGCCCGAGGTCAGGGGATAGGCCGTAAGCGTGGCGGATGTGGTTCCAGAGACTGCATACAGATAGGTAATTGCCTGGTTCACCGCGATGGAAACGGGCGTTGTGCTGGGTGTGACGATGTCCTTCTTGGTCAAAACGCCGTTGCCGTCGAGAGCGAAATGAACCACATTGCCGTCTCCAGCGCCAGTCCCCTGGTTGGCAACGTAGAGGTTCGCAAAGTCTGAGCTCGTGACCATCGAGACGGGATTCGCCCCACCGGAGGGCACCGCCGGCTGTCCGACGCGCAGAGCGCCGCTTTGGGAGTCTGCATCGTAAGTCTGAATTTGCCCAGTGCTGCTCGAGCCTGAGCCCGCGGAGTTGGCCACGAAGACATAGTCGATGGTTACGATCTGGCAGGCCGTCAAGAGGGTGGCCACTGCGAGGCCGATCATAGAGACCAGAAACAACTGGCTCAATTTGCTGAACTTCATGCGCTTCCTTCGTGGTGGGCCATCGGGTTCAAGCCCAGAAAAACTCGTTTAGGTTGCCCCGCAATCATTGTAAAAGGCCATTGCGGGGTGTTGCTACCATGCTGTGCTCAAGCCGCGCAGGCTCTTATTTCTGCGTGCCGTTATGCGGAATTGCCGCCACGGCCGTCGGCTGGGCGTTGGACGTGTAAGGTGAATTCTGCGAATTCACGAGCGTGCCGGCCGTGGGACTCAACTCAAAGCCGGAGACTGTGCCGCCAAGAAAATTGGCGGTAAAAAGAAAGTGGTTCGCCGAAGGATCGATTCCAATCGCGACGGGCTGCAGGCCGGTGGCATACGTGCCGATACGCGTGAGCGCGCCGCTGGACGTGGAGTAAGCCGTGATCGATGAGTCTACGGAATTGGCCACATAAACATAGGAGTAAGCCGAATCGACAGTGATGGCGGAGGGTTGATTGCCGGCCGGGTACGGGCTCCCGCTGAGCGGGGTCAAGAGGCCGCTGTGAACCGAGTAGCCAAGAAGATTGCCGCTGGTCATATCGGTGACGTAAACGTAGCCGCTCGTGGAGTCGCTCGCAATGGCGGAAGGATGTATTCCCGCGGTAAATGGCACGCCGCCGTTCAGCGGAGAAAGAGCACCGCCAGAACCGATCGAGAAGGCAAAGACATAGCCGGCGTTGGAGGTGGAATCGTACGCGGAGACAAACACATCCGCCCCTGAGGCCAAAACATTGATCGCAGTCGGCAGCAGCACATCGTTTGGCTTGCCCGGCAGGCTCAGCGGCCAGTAGTTCAGGCTTCCGTTGGCAACCGGCGATCCAAGCGAGTCGCTGGGAGGGGTGTTGGGCCCGACGGTAATGGGAAAGACCGCGATGGAACCGGAACAGGGCGCAGCGGGTGAGCAGGAAGGCAGCGGCTGGTATGTATCCAGAACAAAGAGGTTCTTGCCGCTTACCGTAACCGCGAGAGGAAAGATCCCCGGTGTGTTCACCGTGTTCTGAGGATAGAGCTTGCCGTCGTTGCCAATGATGAACTGGACGATGGTGTTGTCGTCCTGATTGACCACATAGAGGTTCGTGTTGTCTGAGGAGACAGCTTCGGCCACCGGGTTGCGTCCGCCCGACGGAAAGGGCGAGGTGGGGATCTGCCGCATGGCGCCTGACTCCGAGTTAATCTCGAAGACATCGACCTCGCCGTAGTTGCTGGTCCCCGCAGCCTTGGAACTGGTCACGAAGACAAAATCCACAGTGAGTGAGCCACAGGCAGTCACGAGGGATGCCACCAGGAGGCTGGCCGCGGAGACCAGCAGAAGCTGGCCGGATTTGTTGAACTTCATGCGCATCTTTCGTCAGCGAGCCAGAACCAAACGCCCGCGGGAAAATCTGTTTTGGAATCGAACCCCGTACGTCCATGCAAAGGCCGCACCCGGCATTCGGCTACGTTTCTTGAAGAATCCTGTGCATCGAGAATCCGGTGCCTGAATTCGCAACCGGAATCAAGGGCGGGGCGAGTTAAGAACCTGCCCCCCGCCCAGAGAAAACTGAGCCTGTTGCCGGTCTAGTCGGTACGCCCGTCAATCACGCACCATGTGGCCGGACCTGTGAGCGCATAGCTGCTGGCCACGCGCAAATCGTTAAGCACGCCGGAGTTCGGATCTACCACGCGGCCAGTTACGGTGGAATCGTTGAAGTTGGCCGTGTAGATGAACTGGTTCGAGGGATCTTCCACAAGGCACTGTGGACCAGCGCCCGAGCCCCACGGTTGACCGGGGATAAAGCTGAGCTGGTGAGAAGTTTTATCGATCACATAACCGGCCAGACCGCTTTGCGCGTTGGTCGTGCTGGTATTGTTCCCCTGGTTGGCTACATAGACGAAATTGCCTTTGGACTCCACCAGCATATTAATGGGATTGGAGAGCGTCGGATCGTCTGGGACGATTCCGCCGGTTTGAACTGTCAGAGAGCCGCCGTTTCCAGCCAAGAAGGGAAGAATCTGGCTGGCCGATGTGATTTGCAGGCCATTCACTGTAACTGTGATCGGTTCGTTGTCGAGCACGTAGACATAATTGGAGCTGCTTACGATGGCCGTCGCCTGCCCGATATTCAGCAACTGCGAAGTATTCTGGCTGACAGTCAACTGCCCATTATTGGCGTTGTACGGGAAGACCGAATCGCCCGTCGCGGGCGTTCCGCTCAGAGTGAGGAAATATCCTCCAGTCTGCACGAAGTCAATGGGATTGGCCGGGACCGGGAAGTACGTCAGCGCCGACCCGTTGGCTTCTGTAACTTGCGCGTTCACAATCAGCTGCAGGCGGCCGGTAGTCGAGTTGATGGCGAAGGCCGTAATGTCTCCGCAGGCTTTGACGCCAGCGCCCAGCGCGAGATGGCACTGCGTATTGTCTGGGGAATCGTGATCGAGTACGTAAAGGTATTGGCCTGAACTATCGGCGAGGATGCGGATAGGGTTGATGCCCTGGGTGTAAAAGGTCTGCTGCGGCGTCAGGACTCCGTTGCCGCCAACCGCGAACTGCGTGATATTCGAGTTCAGGCATGGGTTGGCTGTGGTGCAGACCGAGCCGCCAGAAGCGTTGGCGCCCCGGTTGAGTACATAGAGGAAGCGGCTGCCGGAGATGAGAATTGCGCGGACCGGGTTAGCGCCGCCGGAGGAGACGGGCAGTCCATTGACGGGGTTGAGCTTGCCGGTATTGTGATCGATCTTGAAGCCCGTGATGATGCCGCTGCCGGAAGTCTGGGCCGTCACCGTACCCGTCACATACAAAAAGCCAACCGTGTAGCTCTGGACGCAAGACGTAACGCTGAGGACGACCGCAGCAGAGAGGGCGCTCATCAGAAGTGCCTTGCCGAATTTCGTAAACTTCATGCGATTCCTTCATCCTGGTCGGGCGTGCGCCGCCAAGTTTGCTAGTTCCACAGCAGAGCTGGGTTGGGACGGGTCCCTTGCTGCATTGTAAAAGGCGAGGGCTGGTTATGCCTAGTTTCAGCCTGTTAAGGGGCAAAACACGTCATTTTTCCAGGCCCAAGCCGTCTGGGGCGCCCCCGCCGGCGTCCGGCTGAATCGAGATCAAGCTTTTCGGGTACGGCTGCGGTTTGGACGCCTGGATGGCGGAAAACGTCAACAGACAAGCGCCGGAAAAATCGACGGACTGGGACGCAAAGTTCCCGCTCGGAGTATTGCAACCCGAGGGTTCTTGGGACGTATTGCAACCTTGTGGCAAGACGGAGGCAAGACAGCGAGATGGCCGGGGCGCATGTTTTAGTTCCCGCCGACGAGCTTTCAAGCCTGATAGAAACGGCGCATCTACTGCGCTCGCCCAAGAACGCGGAACGGCTGCTGCAGGCGCTGGCGCAGTCTATCGCCACCGATCGCAAAGCGCGCCCGGCACAGTCTGCAACCGTTGCTCTTCAGAAACTGCGCCGATCCGTGGGGCTTGAGCCGCTTTCTGCACGCGAGGCAAAGCGTAGCCGATGAGCAAGAGCATCGAGCGGGTAGCCCTCTTTCTACCTGCCTTCCGCGAAGACTTGGCATACTTCATCAAGACCGACCGCAAGGTCGCCCTTCGAACTCTCGATTTAGTCGAGGCTGTGCTCGTTGATCCCTTCAGTGGCGTCGGCAAGCCTGAGCCGCTGAAGTTCGAACTGGCAGGTTGCTGGAGCCGCCGCATTACACAGGAACACCGTCTGGTCTATCGAGTCACCGCCGAGCGGATCGACTTTCTGCAGGCGCGTTATCGCTATTGATCTCCGGCCATCGCCTTCCGCGCCTAACGGACAACTTCCGCAACGACCTCGATGGCCTGATTCCGCGTGGAGCCAGGAAGATCGAACGATCCCAGCGTGAGCGGCTTGCCGAGCGCCAGAGTCGATGTTCCTTCAAGCACGGCCTGATGGATCACCGGATCTTGCGGGCCGACCCCGGACTTCTCGTCCCCAAGGCTCGATTGCTCGACTTTTGAATGCAATCTCAGGCCATCCGCGTACGCGTCCACCGTTGCGTCGATTTGCAGCCCCACATCCTGATATTGCATCTGGGTGCTTTGTCTTGCAGTTCCCTGATCATAACTCCCGGTAACGATGGGCACCCGGCTGCCCTGCTTGAAGACTGTCTTCTGTCCCAGGGCTGCGATGAGAACGATGCTTTGCGTTCCGGTGCGCTTGCCGCTGTCCGTCTCTGTGATCGTGTACGTGAGACGGTATGTTTTCTTCGGGCGGTCAAGCTCCGAGATGATCTTCTGCGCAAGCTGAATGTCCTCGGGAGTGCCGCGTACGGAGATGGCGTTCTGCGATGCGATGGAATACACCCCCTCCCTCGTGATCATATTGCGCAGATCGGTCTGAATATCGAGAAGATCACTCAGTTGAGTAATGTTGGTCAGGAAAAACGTCTGGGTAACCTCCAGAGCAGGTTTCGTTTCGGTAGTCTTAGAGTCCGCTAGCTGCGCTTGCGCGCCTGCGCCGAATGCAATGAACAGCAGCGCCAGCGCGGCTCCACCCAACATTCGGGCGACACTCCTCGTCCGCCTTCCAATCTCGTCATGATTCACTTTCATTTCTCCTCTCGCGTTTTCTTGATCCGAAGAACGCCACGCCGCAACCATCGCGCAACACAATGCCTCTCCTGTCCACACAGACGCTCAACATCGGTATCCGCTCGACCATTCTCTTGAAATCTGTGTGCAAGGCGGCTGGGATATATTGAGTCCGTAGCTGAATGCGCTTTTATTCCTTCGTATCGCGGAGAAACACATTGAACAGTTGGCACGTTGTGATGGTCACAGCCTCCTCGGAGCGGCAGGCGGGGCTGTACCGCGATGAAATTGAGCGGCGCAGATTGCGTGGAATGCTGCCCGCGGAGACCGAGTTTCTTGTGGTTCCCGATCCCGGCGACCGCAGGGTCGGCAGCGGCGGAGCGACAATCAGCGCGCTCGCCGTTCTGGGCAAGGATCGCGCATGGTGGAGCGAGCACAAGGCGCTGCTGATTCACTCCGGCGGCGACTCACGGCGGTTACCGCAATACTCGCCGGGAGGCAAGCTGTTTGGCGTCCTGCCTTCGCGCACCCAGCCGCGAGCGACGACGACAGTCTTTGACGAAACCCTGGCGCTCTCGGCCGCATGGGCAGAGGGAATTCCGAACGGGTTGCTTGTAGCTTCGGGCGACGTGGTGCTGCGCTTCGACGCAAGCCAGGTGCAGTGGGACCGGCCCGGCGTAACCGGCGTTGCCATGCGGCTGGATGCGGAAACGGGAAGCCATCACGGCGTCTATGTGGTCGGAGCTGGAGATCAGGTCTATACCTTTCTGCAAAAGCCCACGCCGGCTGAGGTAAAAGCCGCGGGTGGCGTGCTTGAGGATGGCCGGGTTGCCGTCGATATTGGATTGCTGCGTTTTGACGCCGATCTCACGGCGGCGCTTGCCGGACTGGCGAGGTTTAGTCCGCTGCCCGCCGTGGATCTTTACGATCAGATCACGCGCGGGTTGACGGGCCAATGGAAGCCCGAGAACCATGCGGCGCCGTTCTGGCTGGAGCTGGCCAAAATTCTGCGTGATCCCAAGCGGCCGACAGCATTCCACTGCGCGGTGGTTGAGGGTGAGTTCCTCCATGCGGGAACGACACGGTCGTTTCGTTCGCTGGCAGCGGGGTCGGGGGGAATCCTCGACAGTGTGATTGGCGGCGTATGTCAGGCCGGGCATGAGGCTGTGATTCTGGAATGCGACCTGGACGGACCCGTGACTGCCAGCCGAGGAGCAATCCTGCATGGCCTCACCGGATTGACCGGGCCAGTGGAAGTTCCCGAAGACACCGTGGTTCACCAATTGCCGGTGGAAACGGCCGGTGGCAATGGCTGGGTGATCCGCGTCTATGGAGTTGAGGACGATCCGAAACAGGCCATCGACAGCGCCACCTGGTTCAACCGGCCGATTCTTGAGACGCTGGAACGTCTGGGGCTGCACAGTGAAGAGGTTTGGAGCGCGGGCGAAGCGCCGACGCTGTGGAATGCTGCACTATTTCCCGTCATCACGCCGGACGAGGCCTGGGCCTGCGCGCGCTGGATGATGGGGTACGCAAGCGGATATGGCCTTGCGAACTGGCGTGCTGCGCGGCGCTTGTCGCTGGCCGAAAGCGCGCATTGCGCCAGCGGCAAGGCTCTGGCCGAGGCGCGCAACCACCGCTTGCAGGGCATTTGGCAACAGACCGCGGTC
>Ga0302320_10014468_pt1 | contig 16326 bp, 14 predicted proteins | sample Bog_T0_3_FD_202130 | JGI IMG/M metagenome (GOLD analysis project Ga0302320, IMG submission 202130) | Peat permafrost microbial communities from Stordalen Mire near Abisko, Sweden - Bog_T0_3 | ecosystem: Environmental > Terrestrial > Soil > Wetlands > Peat | place: Sweden: Abisko, Stordalen Mire... | reverse complement strand
TTGTCGAGAGCCGGAGCGTTGGCCAGAGTGCGCGCGGTCATTTTGGTACTCCCACCATAGTTACTATCGTTCGATATATTTTGTTACACGAGCGAAATTGCAACAATAACGGCCCTCTCTAGCATTGCAAACTGGCATTACTTCCCAGGGGCATGGTCGTTATGAATCGCGAAAATTTTTTTACCCATCTGGTCGTTCTTGCCCCGCCGACCACGGCGCAGCCGCTGATTCGGTATTTCATGCAACTCAACGCCCGGCTTTCCTGCAGTGCCGCCGGCGATGCGGCCGAACTCGACAGGCTCTCCCAGGCCTGCGGCGGTGGCGCCCGGCTGGTCTCTTTTGGCACCGACCTTCTGGTGCCACCCGCCATACTGGCCCGCTTCGCGTTTGGCGCCTATAACTTCCATCCAGGTCCGCCGGCCTATCCCGGCTGGGCACCGGCCAGTTTCGCGCTCTATGACGGCGCCACCACCTTCGGCGCCACTTTGCACCGCATGGTCGAACAGGTCGATGCCGGACAGATCGTCGGCACCGAATTATTTGTCGTGGGCGTTGCCGTCAGCGCCGATTTGCTGTCGACTCAATCGACCGCGGCGATGGCCAGGCTGCTGAAAAGACTGGGGTGGTGTTTGGCCAATCAGTCCGACCCCTTGGCGCCCTTGCCGATTGTCTGGGGGGAAAATCGTGGCAGCAAGGCCAAAGCGACCCGTCTGCGCGCCCTCGACGGTGCGCCGGGCGAGGAGGAACGGGCGCGGCGGCGGCACGCCTTCAGCATTGCCGAATTTGTCTATCCGGATTCCATGGCGTGCCAGCCCGGCGGTCACGGCGTGCCGGCCAGCACCCGCAGATAGGCTGGGCTGGGCGGCACGTAACGGCCGCGCAGGGACTGCAGATCGCGCGTCAGCGAATCGAGTCGCTCGTCGAGATGGAAATGGACCGTCTCGGTCTCGGCCGGCGGGCGGGGACGGACGATGCGGGCGCGCACATCGTTGAGCCGCTCGGCGGCGAGGCCGGTGCAGTCGGTGAGGGCGGCGATCCAGGCGGTCTGCTTCGGACCCAGCTTGAACACATAGGCGGCCGCCAATGGCGAGCATTTCAGACATCGGCCACGCGCCATAAGTCGGCGCACCTTGGCTTTGGCGCGGCTGCGCAACAGTCGGGCCAGCGTGGCCAGTCCGGGAAAGCGCTCCGCGAGGGCGCTCACGCATTGCGCCTGCTCAAGCGCGCGATTGAGGCGATCCAAGCCGGGATGTTCGTGCGCGCCACCCAAAGGATTCCACTGCTCGACGGCCGGCAAGCCAAGATCGGCGCCGGCCGCGGCAAGAATGGCAGTGATCAGGGTCGAGCCGACCCGCCCATCCGAAACGATCAGAATGCGGCGCCGCTCCGAATCGACAAGCGGCAGCGCACCCTGTGCCGGCAGCGCCAGGTTCAGCCGCGGCGGAGCTTCGGGCAAGATCGCGTATCGGCCCCCCCTTTCTTTCCGTTTCGAAAGGAAGAATAGGCCCGGCGTTTTTCGCCGCCATTTCAGCAATCAGGTATTCTGTAACATTTTATGATCGCCGGGCCAGCCAATCGGCCAGGGCATCCCGCACTTGTTCCAGCACGCTTTCCCAATCGCCTGCCGCCGGCTGGCGGAACAGCCGGGCCGACGGATACCATGGCGAATCGCTGCGTCCATCCAACCAGCGCCAGCAGCCATCGAAGCGGGACAGGATCCAGACCGGCTTGCCCAGCGCGCCGGCCAAATGCGCGACCGAGGTATCGACGCTGATCACCAGGTCAAGCGCACTCACCAGGGCGGCGCTGTCGGCAAAATCCCGCAATTCGTCGGTCCAATCCACCAGGGACAGCGGAGCGTCTGCCGTCTGGGCCGAAGGCGGCCCCTTCTGCAGGCTTATCAGGGTCACGCCGGCCAGGTCGGCCAAAGCCGAGAATCGGGCCAGGCCGAGACTGCGGCGGCGATCGAGCAAGGATGCGCTGCGCTGTCCGGGCCGCGCATCGCCCGACCAGACCAGCCCGACCTTGGCGCCGGGCAACCGGGCGAGCCGGCTTTTCCAGCGGCGCACGGCCGCCGGCTCTGCGGATAGATAAGGAATTCGGGCCGGCAATTGCGCCAAATCCAGCGCGTAGCATGCCGGTACGCTCATCAGCGGCAGATGAAACTCATATTCCGGCAGCGCCTCGTCGCTGTCGAACACTGCGGCGACGCCCGCCAGGCTGTCCATCAGGCGGCGCAACGGCGGATGGGTGCGGAGCAGGATATGGGCCCCCTGGTCCGCCAGCCAGGGCACGAAGCGGCAGAATTGCAGGGCGTCGCCCAGGCCCTGCTCGGCGCTCAGCAGCAGGGTGCGGCCGCGCGGGTCGCCGCCCGGCCAGTCGTCGGGAGGGTCGAAGCCGCGCCGCCGCGCCAGCGCCGCTGGCGTATGCCGGCGTCCCTCATAATGCTGCCAGCCTTCGACCAGCCGTCCCTGTTTCAGCAGCACGGCGGCGAAATTGAAATGGATCTGCGCATCTGCGGGAGCGATTTGCAGGGCGCGCTGGAAGTTCGCCGCGGCGCGGTCGAGGCGGCAGGCCAACAATTCGCCATTGCCCAGATTGTTGTAAACATCCGAGCGCCCGGGTGCCAGCACCAAGGCCAGGCGTCCGACAGCGGAGCCGGCCTGCGCCTCACCGAGATCGAGGCGCAGGCCGCTTTCATTGACACAGGCATCGGCAAATTCGGGGTCTAGGGTGCGGGCGCGCAGAAAGCCGGTCTTGGCGGCAGGATAGTCGCGCCCCTCAAAGCAGCCATTGGCATAATTGTTGTAGGCATCGCGCTGCCCCGGCAGCAGCAGGATTGCCAGGCAAGCCTGACGGCAAGCCTGGTCGGCTTGGCCGGCCGCCAGCAACAGGGCGGACAGATTGGCCCGCGCCGGCGCCCGATCGGGCACCAGGCGGACTGCGCGCCAGGCCAGCGACAGCGGTTCGGTTGCCCCCGCGGCGGCCGGCAGGATCGCCAGATTATTGACCAGTTCGATGTCGGCGGGGTCGATGCAAAGGCCGCGTCGAAACGCCAGCAAGGCCAGGTCAGGGCGGTTGAGCAGCCGCCAATTCTCGGCTGCCACGCGATGCGCGGCGGCCAGCAGCGGCGCCAGAATTTCACCCCGGCGGCACCAGGCGGACGCCGATTGCGGGCGGCCCAAGGCCTGCCAGGCGACCGTGCCGTTGACGCAGGCTGAGGGATCGTCAGGCCGCAAAGTCAGCAGACGGCGATAGTCGGCCAAGGCCGCGGCGGGATCGCCTTTACGTTGCGCCCCGAGCGCGCGGCCCAGCAATTGTTCGGCCGACAGGCTCATCGGCGGCGGCGCGGCTTAGACAGAACAACGGCCGCGGCGGCTTGGGGGAAAGCCGCGGCGGCCGCTCGGGGGGACGGGTTCAGGCGGCCTTGAAAGTGCTCGCCACGGCTTGCAGGCGGGCGTTGATCGGCGCCACGCTGTTGGTCACCAAAGTGCTGGCCAATTCCTGGATCTTGCGGCTTTCGGCCACCAGATATTCCAGATTGCTCTTGGCGATGGTGGTGTAGATGGACTGGAATTCGGTCGGCGATTTGACCGCGGTCAAAGCCTTCACGGCCGAAACCGTCTGCTCGATCGACTGATTGGCGAGCGTGGTATAGGCCTTGGTCAGCTCCTCGATGCCTTTGACGGCGAGGCTGCTGCTCTTGACGATGGCGTCGGTGTTCTCTTTGCCGAACGAAATGATCTGGTCGAAGGACGGGGTGGTGGTCATGGCGGACTCCTTGGCTGAATGGGGGGTGCAATGCGCTTTGCTGCATTGCAACATTGGAGATAATACGCCGGTTCGAGCATTTTTCAAGGGCATTTTTGTGCAGTGCACAATAAATTTTAAGGCGTCCCGGCCAGACTCAATTCGATCGCGGCCAGCGCCTCGCCGCCGCGCGCCGCCTGCGGTCCGCCGGCTTGCGCCATGTCTGGGCGACCGCCGCCGCCGCTGCCCCCCAGACTGGCCGAGCCGACCCGCACCAGATCGACCGCCGACAGCCGGCCGGTCAGGTCGTCGGTGACTGCCACCACCAGGGACGCCTTGCCGTCGGCGGCGCTGACCAGTGCGACGACGCCTGAGCCGATCTGTTTCTTGATATCATCGGCCATGGCTTTCAAATCCTTGGCCGGCACGCCGTCCAATTGACGGCCTGCGAATGTGACGCCACCCACCTGCTTATTGGTTGACGAGGCCCCGCCGGTGGCTTGTTTGCGCCTCAGTTCGCTTACGTCGCGTTCCAGTCGGCGGCGCTCGTCCAGCAGGGCGTCGATGCGGCCCGGCAATTCCGCCGCGCTCGCCTTCATGCGTTGCGACAGCGCTGCCAGCAGCTGGGTCTGGTCGAGCACCCAGCGTTCGGCGCTGGCGCCGACCACCGCTTCGACACGGCGCACCCCGGCTGCCACCGCGCTCTCGCCGATCAGCTTGAACAGGCCGATATCGCCGGTACGGCGCACATGGGTCCCGCCGCACAGTTCCACGGAATAGGACTCGGCCTGGTCGCCCATCGCCACGACCCGAACCTCGTCACCATATTTTTCGCCGAACAGCGCCATGGCGCCGGCGGCGATGGCGGCATCGGGCGTCATGAGCCGGGTGGTTACCGGCAAATTCAAGCGAATATGCCGGTTGACGTCGTCCTCAACGCGCCGTGTCTCGTCGGCCGACAGGGCTTTCGGGTGGCTGATGTCGAATCGCAAGCGATCGGGCGACACCAAAGACCCCTTTTGCGCCACATGCGTGCCAAGCGTGCGGCGCAGCGCCTCATGCAGCAGATGGGTGGCGGAATGATGCGCGCGCAGGCCGCTGCGCCGTTCGGAATCGACCGACAGCGTGACGAAATCGCCGACCGCCAGCCGGCCCTCGGCCAAAACCCCGAAATGCACAATCAGGGTGCCCAGCTTCTTTTGGCAGTCGGTAACTTGCATTCGGCCCTTGCCGGCGGCAGCGATCACGCCAGCATCGCCCATCTGTCCGCCCGATTCGCCGTAAAACGGGGTCTGATTGGCAATCAGCGTCACATTGTCGCCGGCCTGGGCGGAATCGCTGCGCTCGCCATCCACCAGCAGGGCTGTGATCTGACCTTCTGCCTGTTCGGTGTCATAGCCGAGGAACTCGCTGGTGCCGACCTGATCCCTGATTTCGAACCAAACTGCCTCGGTGGCGGATTCACCTGACCCGGCCCAGGCTTTGCGCGCGTCGGCGCGCTGGCGCGCCATCGCCTTGTCGAAGCCGACCAGATCGACGGCGATGCCGCGCCCCTTCAGGGCATCCTGGGTCAGATCGAGCGGAAAACCATAGGTGTCGTAAAGCCGGAAAGCGATGTCGCCGGGCAAAATGGCGTTGCTGCCGAGCCGGTCGGTTTCCTCGTCAAGCAGCTTGAGACCGCGTTCCAAAGTCTGCCTGAATCGGCTTTCTTCAAGCATCAGGGTCTCGGCGATCAGGGCTTGGGCGCGCTGCAATTCGGGAAAGGCCTGCCCCATCTGCGCCACCAAAGCCGGCACCAGCCGATAGAGCAAGGGTTCGACACAGCCCATCAGCTGCGCATGCCGCATGGCACGACGCATGATGCGGCGCAGCACATAGCCACGGCCTTCATTGGCAGGCAGCACCCCGTCGGCGATCAGAAAAGAGGAAGACCGCAGGTGATCGGCGATGACTCGGTGGGAAATCCGGAAGGGTCCGTCAGGATCGGTACCGGAGGCGGCGGCCGAGGCCAGAATCAAGGCGCGCATCAAATCGATGTCGTAATTGTCGTGCTTGCCCTGCAGCACCGCGGCGAGCCGTTCCAGCCCCATGCCGGTGTCGATCGAGGGGCGCGGCAGTAAGAGCCGCTGGCCAGGCGCCAGCTGCTCATACTGCATGAACACCAGATTCCAGATCTCGATGAAACGGTCGCCATCCTGGTCGGCGCTGCCCGGCGGTCCACCGGCGACCAGCGGCCCATGATCATAGAAGATCTCGGAACAGGGGCCACAGGGGCCGGTGTCGCCCATCGCCCAGAAATTGTCGCTGGTGGCGATACGGATGATCTTGTGCTCGGGCAGACCGGCAATCTTTTTCCACAGGTCGAAGGCGACATCGTCATCGTGATAGACGGTGACCAGCAGCCTGTCCGCGGCCAGGCCAAAGTCGCCTGTCAGCAAAGTCCAAGCGTAGTGGATGGCGCTTTCCTTGAAATAGTCGCCGAACGAGAAATTGCCGAGCATCTCGAAAAAAGTGTGGTGCCGGGCGGTAAAGCCGACATTGTCGAGGTCATTGTGCTTGCCGCCGGCACGCACGCATTTCTGCGAACTCACGGCGCGGGCAATGGTGCGCTTTTCCATGCCGGTAAAGACGTTCTTGAACTGCACCATGCCGGCATTGGTGAACATCAAGGTGGGGTCATTGCGCGGCACCAACGAACTGGATGGCACGATCTCATGGCCACGCTCGGCAAAAAAATCGAGAAAAGTGCGACGAATATCGTTGGTGGTCTGCATGGAGCCCCTGATCATCACGATTGCAACCGACGTTGTAACAACCCCCCCGGTTCCTGTCCAGGAAACGGCCGGAACGGAGATGCGCGATGCGGACGAGAGTAAGTTGTGCCTGGTTGGCGATCATTCCAGCGTTGCTGTGGCACATGCCGGCCTGGCCGCGTTCACCGGCCGAGATCATCGCCGCCGCGTCACCCGCCGAGTGGCGCCGACTCGATCCCGATAACGGCCTGCTGCTCGATCTGGCCGGTCACAGCGTGATCATCGAACTGGCGCCGCGATTCGCGCCCTTGCATGTCGCCAATATCAAGCGGCTGGCGCATGAGCATTTCTATGACGGGCTGGCGGTGGTCAGGGTGCAGGACAATTATGTGACGCAATGGGGCGATCCCGACGCCGACGACCCCGCCAAGGCGCGTTCCTTGGGCGGCGCCGCGCCGCATCTGCCGGCGGAATTCTGGATCCACGCCAAGGGTTTGCCGATCGACCGTCTGCCCGACCCGGACGGCTGGGCACCGCTGACCGGCTTTGTCGACGGCTTTCCGGTGGCGGTTGATCAGGCCCACGACCGCGCCTGGATCACCCATTGCTATGGAATTGTCGGCGCCGGCCGCTCATCGGCGATCGACAGCAGCACCGGCGCCGAATTATACGCCATCATCGGCCAGTCGCCGCGCGGGCTCGACCGCAATATCACGGTGGTCGGACGGGTGTTGCGCGGCATGGAATTTCTGGCGGCGCTGCCGCGCGGCACCGGAATGATGGGATTCTACCAAGAGCCACAGCAGCGGACAATCATCACCAGCGTGCGTTTGTTGGCCGATCTGCCGGAGGCTCAGCGTCCGACGCTCGAGCTGCTGCGCACCGAGTCTGCCACCTGGCGTGCCCTGGTCGCCGAGCGGCGCAATTTCTCCAACGATTTCTTCGTCACCAAAGCCAACTTCACCAATGTCTGCAATGTGGCGGTGCCGGTGCGCGTCGCGACTCCCCGATCTTAATGCTGCTCGCGCGTCGCGCTGAAGGCGATCGCCGGATAGTCCTGCTGGGCACGGTTGAGGGTCCAGCTGTTGCGGGCCAAAAACACCGGTGCGCCATCGCGGTCCTCGGCCATCGCCTGCGCGTTTTCGAGCGCGAAGCGCTTGAGCTGCAGCGGGTCCACCGCCGAAACCCAGCGCGCCGTGTCAAAGGGCGCCGCCTCGAATCCGGCTTTGAGGTTGTATTCACTCTCGATGCGATTGGCGATCACTTCGAACTGCAATGGCCCCACCACGCCGATGATCCAGCTGCTGCCATTGGTCGGTTTGAACAGCTGGCTGACCCCTTCCTCGGCAAGGTCCTCGAGCGCCTTGCGCAGCTGTTTGGCTTTCATCGGATCGTCGAGCCTTACCCGGCGCAGCATTTCCGGCGCATAGCTGGGAATGCCGGTGAACTGCAGATCCTCGCCTTCGGTCAGCGCATCGCCGATCCGCAGACTGCCGTGATTGGGAATACCGAGAATGTCGCCAGGAAAGGCCTCTTCCGCGAGTGCCCGATCGCGTGCCAGAAAAAACACCGGATTGACCATCGAGATCAGCTTGCCGGAACGCACATGCTTCAGCTTCATGCCGCGTTTGAATCGGCCGGAACAAACGCGAAAAAAGGCGACGCGGTCGCGATGATTGACGTCCATATTGGCCTGGATCTTGAAGACGAAGCCGGACAGCTTGTCCTCGTGCGGATCGACCAGCCGCGACAAAGTCGGTTGCGGACGCGGCGGCGGCGCCAGGCGACCGATGCCGTCGAGCAGTTCGGCGACGCCGAAATTGCGCAGCGCCGAGCCGAAATAAACCGGACTCAAGTGGCCGGCACGATAGGCTTCGAGGTCCCAGGAAGGGTTGGCGCCCTGCACCAGTGCAACCTCCTCGCGCAGTCGGGCGGCGGCATCGGCGCCGACCAACGCGTCGAGCCGCGGGTCGCCGATCGCCATGTCGACGCCTTCGGGAATGGTGTCGCCGCGGCTCTGATCGAACAGCAGCACCCGGCTGGTGACCAGATGGTAAATACCCTTGAGGTCGCGTCCCATGCCGATCGGCCAGGTCATCGGACAGACATCGAGCGCCAGCGTCTTTTCGATCTCGTCGAGCAGGTCGAAGGGATCGCGACCCTCACGGTCGACCTTGTTGATGAAGGAGGTGATCGGCACGTCCCGCAGTCGGCACACTTCGAACAGCTTCTTGGTCTGCGTCTCGATGCCCTTGGCGGCGTCCAGCACCATCACCGCCGAATCGACGGCCGTCAGGGTTCGGTAGGTGTCCTCGCTGAAGTCCTCGTGGCCGGGCGTATCGAGCAGATTAAAGGACAGGCCGTCATGCTCGAACGACATCACCGAGGCGGTCACCGAAATGCCGCGCTCGCGTTCGATCGCCATCCAGTCGGAACGGGCACGCCGCTGTTCGCCCCGCGCACGCACCGCGCCTGCCATCTGGATGGCTCCGCCGAACAACAGCAGCTTTTCGGTCAAGGTCGTCTTGCCGGCATCCGGATGCGAAATGATCGCGAAAGTTCGGCGGGCGTCGATGGGATCCGTCAGAAGAAGTCGCCCAGAAACGACCCGGAACGTTCGATCTGCACCGTGTCGCCTGCGGTCGGCGCCTTGCCGAGCGAGGCGTTGTCCTGCAGACGCTTGGCCTCCCCGGTCGGGTCGACCGCCTCGCCAGGGAGCGGCTTGGTCCGCCAGAACAGCAGACGTTCGGTGAAACTGTCGTCGGCCTCGACCAGGGCGGTGGTTTCCTCGTCGATCTTGCGACGAATGTCGGCGGGTGCCTTGTCGGCGCCGGATTTGGCCAGCAGAAATTGTTCGCCCTTGCTGAACGCGGCTTTGCCGGCAGCGGGCGTGGTCCGGCCCGGCGTCAGCGACGCCCGGGCCTGATCGGAGGAAGTGCCTTCCTGCGGCCTTGGCGCGCCGGGCGCCGGCGGCCGCAGATTGTAGTCCGGCGGCTGCGACAGCGGCGCGCGCGCCACCACGGCGAATTCATCGGGCGGCGCTTTGTCATAACCAAGTGCGCGACGGGCGTCGGCGCAGCCGGACAAAGAGGAGGCGGCGAGCAGGGCGGCGACAGCCACAAAGCCCGCCTTCGTAGTGCGAAGGGCGATCATGGCGTATTCTTATGCGAAAGCGGCCGATCAAACAAGGAGTCGAGAATCATCAGTGCAGCCCCCACGCAAATCGACGAATCGGCGAGATTAAAGATCGGCCACCAGTCGAAGCTGCCGAAATGAACATAGATAAAATCTTCGACGGCGCCAAAACGCAGCCGGTCGAGCGCATTGCCAAGCGCGCCGCCGACCACCAGTCCAAGCGCCAGCAGCACCAATGGGCGCGCGCCTTTTGCCATCCAACGCACCAGCCAGGCGCTCACCAGGACGGCCAGGGCGACGAACAAAAAGCGGTCATAAGCGCCGAGATGGCTGCCGATGCTGAAACTGACGCCCCGATTCCAGCTCAGCTCCAGATCGAGCCAGCCCAGCACCGGCTGCCGCATGTCGGCGGAGTAGCGCCACCGCGCCAGGACCAACAGTTTCGACAGCTGGTCGAGCACAATCACCAGCGCCGCCAGCAACAGGCCGGCGCTGACCCGGCGCCCTGCTGCGGCCATTGGTTTCATTGGCTCATCTGGCGGGTCACCACGCCGTCGCAGCGCGCGCACAGTCCGTCATGAAGATGCCGACCGACATCGGGCAATACGCGCCAGCAGCGTTGGCATTTTTCGCCGGCGGCCGGGGTAAACCGTACTCCCACCCCGGCAATTTCGGGCAAGGCAAAAGCGTCGTCGGGCGGCGGCGCGACCTCGAGGGTCAACCCCGACGTGATGCAGACTTCCTCGAGATCGATGCCGGCCAGACGAACCGCCTGATCGGCGTTGACGAACAGGATCGGCGCCGCCTGCAGCGACGCGCCGATGCGTTTATCGGCCCGCTCCCGCTCGAGCGCGCCGGTGACGACCCGGCGGATGTCGCGCACCACCGACCAGCGCTCCGCCAGCGCGGCATCGTGCCATGCCTCCGGAAGTTCGGGGAATTGCAGCAAATGCACGCTGCCGTCGCTGTCCGGATGGCGGGCCAGCCAGGCCTCTTCGGCGGTGAAGCAGAGAAACGGCGCCAGCCAGCGCGACAGACAGGTAAACAAAATGTCCATCACCGTGCGCGCGGCACGGCGGCGCGGATCCTGCGGATGATCGCAATAGAGCGAGTCCTTGCGGACATCAAAATAAAACGCCGACAGGTCCTTGGTGCAAAAGGCATTCAGCTCGGCGAACAGGCTGTGGAACTGGAAATCCTGGCAGGTCCGCCGCACCAGCCGGTCCAGCTCGCTGAGCCGGTGCAACACCCAGCGTTCGAGCTGCGGCATGGCGTGCAATTCGACCATTTCCCCGGCACCGAAACCATCGAGCGCCCCCAACAGATAGCGCAGCGTGATGCGCAGCCGGCGATAGACGTCGATTTGCGTCTTGATGATCTCGGGGCCGATGCGAACATCCTCGGCGTAATCGGAACAGCTGACCCACAGCCGGACGATGTCCGCACCCATGGTGCCGATCACGTCTTGCAGTTCGACGCCATTGCCCAGCGACTTCGACATTTTGCGGCCCTGCTCGTCGAGCAGAAAGCCATGCGTCAGAACGGTGTCGAAGGGCGCGCGGCCGCGCGTGCCGCAGCTTTCCAGGAGGGAAGACTGAAACCAGCCGCGATGCTGGTCCGAACCTTCGAGATAGACATCGGCCGGCCATTTGAGATCCCAGTCGCCGCTTTCCAGCACGAAGCTGTGGGTGCAGCCGCTGTCAAACCAGACATCGAGAATATCGGTGACCCGCTCATAGTCCGAAGCGTCATGATCGGCGCCGAGGAATTGTTCGGCCGGGGTAGTGAACCAGGCGTCGGCGCCCGCGCGCGCGACGGCCTCGGCAACCCGATCCTGAACGACGGGATCGCGCAGCACATCGCCGGTGATCTTGTGAACGAAGACGGTGATCGGTACCCCCCAGGCGCGTTGACGCGACACGCACCAATCCGGCCGGCCTTCGACCATGGCGCGTAGCCGGCGCTGGCCTTGCGCCGGGATGAAGCGGGTGGCGTCGATCGCCTCGAGTGCGGTGCGGCGAAGACCGCTACGATCGAGCGCGATGAACCATTGCGGCGTGGTGCGAATGATCAAGGGCGCCTTGGAGCGCCAGGAATGCGGATAGCTGTGGGTCAGTTTGCCGGAAGCCAGCAACGCGCCCTGGCCCTTCAGGGCCTCGATCACCGGTTTGGCGGCGGGAGAATAGTATTTGCCGTCCCTGCCCTTCGCCAGCACGGCCAGCCCCGCGAAAAGCGGAACCGACGGCAAATAGACTCCGTCCGGCTGCACCGTCTCGGGGATTTGGAGATGGTTCGCTCTCCCCAGACGCCAGTCGTCCTCGCCATGGCCGGGCGCGATATGGACGAAGCCGGTACCGGCGTCGTCGGTGACGAAATCGCCGGCCAGCAGCGGTGCCCGCAAATAGAATCCTGACGGGTCTGCCGGGTGCAACGGGTGCATCGCGACCGTTCCTGCAAGTTCGGCGCCGGCAAAACGTTCGAGACAGTCATAGGCGGTGACCTTGGCGTCGGCCATCACCTGGGACGCCTGGCGACAGCCCAGCAGCAGGGTCTCGCCCGGCCGGGCCAAGCTTCCATCCGCCACTTCGGACACAAGATAGAGACCATAGTCAAGCGTTGCGCCATAGGCCACCGCGCGATTGCCGGGTATGGTCCAGGGTGTGGTGGTCCAGATCACCACAGACGATCCATCCAGCACAGGCTTCGGACTGGAGTGGACCGGAAAACGCACCCAAATGGTGACCGACGCGTGGTCGTGATACTCGACCTCCGCCTCTGCCAAGGCGGTCTTTTCCACCACGGACCATAGCACCGGTTTGGCGCCCCGGTAGAGATCGCCGTTCAGCACGAATTTGCCAATCTCGCGCACGATTTGGGCCTCGGCGCGGTAATCCATGGTGGTATAGGGATGCGCCCAGTCGCCCACCACGCCGAGACGCTGGAACTCGGTGCTTTGGACGGCAATCCATTGCTCGGCAAAGGCCCGGCATTCGCGCCGGAAGCTGACCGGGTCGACTTCGTCCTTGTCGAGTCCGGCCTCGCGATAGCGCTCCTCGATCTTCCATTCGATCGGCAGGCCATGACAATCCCAGCCCGGCACATAAGGCGCGTCCTTGCCGGTCATTTGCTGGCAGCGCACGACGATATCCTTCAGGATCTTGTTGAGCGCATGGCCGAGATGCAGATGACCATTGGCATAAGGCGGCCCGTCATGCAGAACGAATTTTTCCCGCCCCGCCGACGCGGCTCGCAATCTGCCGTAGAGGTCCATCGCCTGCCAGCGCGCCAGCAATTTCGGCTCGAGTTCCGGCAGACCGGCTTTCATGGGGAAATCGGTCACCGGCAAAAAGACGCTGTCGCGGTAGTCCCTTGTCATCGAACGACGGCCTCAATCGACTTGGCCGCGGCAAAAAAAGCGCGTGCCTCCTGGCAATCGAGCGCAATCTGCGTCTTCAGCTGTTCGATCCCGTCAAATTTGCGTTCCGCCCGCAAATAGCGGTGCAGCGCCACCCGCAAATGGCGGCCATAGAGATCGCCGTCGAAACCGAACAGATGCGCTTCGAGCACCAGATCCTTCTTGACGAAAGTGGGCCGGTGGCCAAGGTTGGCGACCGCGTCATGCCACTCGGTCGCGCCGCCGCGATCCACGCCGGCGCGCACTGCGTAAACACCCACCTTGGGGCGCAAATAATCGGCAAGATCGACATTGGCGGTGGGAAAGCCGATCAGCCGGCCTCGGGCGTCGCCAGGCTCGACGCGGCCTTCGATTTCCCAAGCGCGGCCCAGGAGGCCAAAGGCGTTCTCGGGATGGCCGTCGACCAGCGACTGGCGGATCAGCTGCGAGGAATAGGTCCGGCCATCCGCGGCGCATTGAGCGCCGACCGTTATCAAGCCGAATTGCCCTTGCTGCGCCCGCTCCTGCAGCAGCGCCAGACTGCCGCCACGCCCCTGGCCGAAAGCGAAGTCGTAGCCGACCACCACGCTGCTCACCCCCAGGCCGCCGACCAGCACCTCATCGACGAAGCTTTCGGCGCTGTGGCTGGCGAAGGCCCGGTCAAAATGCTGCATCAACAGATAGTCCACTCCCATCGCTTCGATCAGGCGGGCCTTGATGCGGAACGGGGTCAGCCGGAATGGCGGCGAGTCCGGGACGAACAGGGTGCGCGGGTGCGGTTCGAAGGTCATCACGCCCGAGGCGCGGCCCAGTTCGCGGGCATGGCGGATGGCGCCACCGATCACCGCCTGATGGCCGATATGCAAACCGTCGAAATTTCCCAGCGCCACGACGCCGCCCCGACGGGAGTCTGGTATTTCGGCATAGTGACGATAGATGCGCATACTGTTGGGAATTATCCCGGCAAGTGGAAAACGGCGGTTAGGGGTAGTCGATAATGTCGGGAATGGCAACCACCTGCTGCTAAGATTGGCTGTCGGGCAGTGCTTGCAAGAGGCTCTGTTCCATGGCTTTATGCTTAGCCCGGGCTAGCTCTTGCCCTTGCCGGAAATCGCCATGCCTGCAGCGCTGCCCTTGCTCTTGGTTTTGCTGCTTTCTGCCTGCGCCACGCAATCGCCGCAGGAGTCCCGCGATCTGCAGTCTTGCCGGCGCGCGGCCGACAGCGGCATGGGGCTGGGCGTCTCGATCGATCCCGCCGACGAATACACCGCCAATCCGATGGTGTTGGCCAATCGCGAAGCTCTGCGCGACCAGTATCAGACCCTGGTCGACCAGTGCATGGGACAGAATCACTGACGCCGCCGGTTGATTCCTTCCCCGCTTTGGGGCCACTTGTGCGGGAGGTAGGCTGAAACCCTGTTAAAGCCGGGCCGCTGCCGCCTGGGCGCCTGACAGCCGGTCAGGGAGAAATTTCGCCATTCGGTCCCGAACCAGCGCCAAGACGTCGGCTGGCGCGGTTTCCGGCCGGCCGGCATTGAACGGCGGCGCTGGCGCATATTCGATACCGAGTTGCAAGGCTTGGGCGATTTTCTCCCCGGCCAGCTCTGCCGCCACAACCAGAGCAAAATCGATGCCTGCCGTCACACCACCGCCAGTAATGATGTTGCCGTCTCGGGCGACACGGGACGAGTCGGGTTCCGCACCAAAAAGACTCAGCATGTCGCGCCACGCCCAGTGGCAGGCTGCGCGACGCCCTTTCAAAAGACCCGCCGCGCCGAGCACCAGGGATCCGGTACAAACCGAGGTGAGGTAGCGTGCCCCGGCGGCAAGGCGACCTATTTGCTGCATAAAGGCAGGGTGGTTGATCGCATCGGTGACCGACATGCCGCCCGGAACGAAAAGCAAGTCGCAGCGCTTTATGTCGGCAAGCCGAACCGTACCGGCAAAGATGAGCCCACCATCGGAGACGATTTCCCCACCGGGTTCGGATGCGACGACGGTCTCTGTTTCGGGAATCCGACTGAAGATCGTATGCGGCCCGGTGAAGTCGAGTTGGGTCATGCCCGGAAACAGGGCCTCGACGATGATGAAAGGCTGATCGGCCATGATGTGCCTCCTTTGATTTGACAGACCCATCTTGCCAGGACTAGGTTTTGGCATGAATGACATTATTCCCTCGATATCAGCCATTCCGCGTCGCATAGGATTCCTGATCTTTCGCGATTTCCAGATACTCGATTTGGCAGGCCCGCTCGCCGCTTTCGAGATCGCCGGCCGGTATGTCGGCGGCACCTATCGCCTGGCAATCCTGGCAGCGGCATCGGGGGCAGTGGAAAGTTCCTGCGGTGCGACGATCAATGCCCAAGCGATCACGGATACAGAGTCGCTCGATACGCTCTTGGTGGCCGGCGGCCAAGGTACGCGAGAGGCGGCGCGCGATGCGGCAATCCTCGACTTCGTCCGGGCGACCGCTCTCACCGCGCGGAGAGTGGCGAGCGTCTGTTCGGGGACATATATCCTGGCCGAGGCCGGTCTTCTGGACGGCAAGCGTGCAACCACCCACTGGAGCCGAAGCGCCGATTTTGCGCGACGGTATCCGGGAATCCGGCTTGAGCCAGATCGAATCTTCGTCCGCGATGGCACGGTATGGAGTTCTGCCGGAATCACCGCCGGAATCGACTTGTCACTCGCCTTGATCGCCGAGGATCTCGGGGAGACGGTGGCACGACGCACCGCTCAGCAGCTGGTTGTCACCCGGCAGCGCCCGGGCGGGCAATCGCAGTTCTCGGCCCTTCTGGACATGGAGCGTCGGAATGGCCGTTTCGGTCCGCTGCTGGCCTGGACGCAGGAGCGGCTGGAGGAGCCGCTGACGGTGGAGCGACTCGCCGAGAGGGCCAGGATGAGTCCCAGGAATTTCGCGCGGCGTTTCACCGAAGAAACCGGTCTGACCCCCGCGCGCGCGGTCGAACGTCTGCGCGTCGAAAATGCCCGATTGCGGGTTGAAAATAGCCCGGAACCCATTGAAGCCATAGCGCTCAGCGTGGGATTCGGCGATCCCGAGCGAATGCGCCGCGCCTTCCTGCGCGCTTTCGGTCAACCGCCCCAGTCGCTTCGCCGCGCCGCGCGGTCGTGACCGGGCTCGCTCAAAAAGGCCACTGTCAGCGTAAGAGCAAGACGCCGCCCGCAACGGCGACTGCCACGACAAAGTTCCCATAAAAAGGGAATTCTCATTTATTGTTGACCACCTGCTTATTAGCCGTAATTACAGTGGCAATTGCAATTACGGTGACAATT
>Ga0302320_10014467_pt1 | contig 16326 bp, 14 predicted proteins | sample Bog_T0_3_FD_202130 | JGI IMG/M metagenome (GOLD analysis project Ga0302320, IMG submission 202130) | Peat permafrost microbial communities from Stordalen Mire near Abisko, Sweden - Bog_T0_3 | ecosystem: Environmental > Terrestrial > Soil > Wetlands > Peat | place: Sweden: Abisko, Stordalen Mire... | reverse complement strand
GTTGAAGGCGCCGGACAGGCCGCGTTCGCCGGTACAGACCAGCAGGAGATGTACCTGATCGCTGCCGGTACCGGCCATCAGCACCGGCGCGCCTGGCGAGCCCGCCGCGGCACTGGCGATGTTCGAGATCACCGCGTCCATTTTTTCCGCATAGGGCCGTGCCGCTTCGGCGGCGCTCTGCGCCCGGCGCAGCTTTGACGCCGCGACCATCTGCATGGCCTTGGTGATCTTCTGCGTCGCCTTGGTGGAGGCGATGCGGACCCGCATGTCTTTCAGTGAAGCCATTCCAGTCTAACTCACAGCCCCGGTTGCGCCCCCCACCCCGCCTGCGGGGGGAGGTGAAGAAAATCAAGCAAACGTCTTGGCGTAACCCTCGACCACGCTCTTCAGCTTGCCGGCGGTGTCGTCGGAGAGATCGCGGCTGTCGCGGATGGTATTGAGAATGTCGACGTTCTTGCCGCGCAGCAGCGACAGCAGGCCGTCCTCGAAGCTGCGCACCTTGGCGACCGGGATGGCGTCGAGATAGCCGTTGACGCCGGCATAGATCACCACGACCTGCTCTTCCATCTTCAGCGGCGAGAACTGCGGCTGCTTGAGAAGTTCGGTCAGGCGCGCGCCGCGCGCCAGGAGGCGCTGCGTCGAGGCGTCGAGATCGCTTCCGAACTGCGCGAACGCCGCCATTTCGCGGTATTGCGCCAGCTCGCCCTTGATCTTGCCGGCGACCTTTTTCATCGCCTTGGTCTGCGCCGACGATCCGACGCGCGACACCGACAGGCCGACATTGACCGCCGGGCGAATGCCCTGGAAGAACAGATCGGTTTCGAGGAATATCTGGCCGTCGGTAATCGAGATCACGTTGGTCGGGATATAGGCCGAGACGTCGTTGGCCTGGGTTTCGATGATCGGCAGCGCCGTCAGCGAGCCCGAGCCATGATCGTCGTTCAGCTTGGCGGCGCGCTCGAGCAGGCGCGAATGCAAATAGAACACGTCGCCGGGATAGGCTTCGCGGCCCGGCGGACGGCGCAGCAGCAGCGACATCTGGCGATAGGCGACCGCCTGCTTCGACAGATCGTCATAGATGATGACCGCGTGCATGCCGTTGTCGCGGAAATATTCGCCCATGGTGCAGCCGGTGAAGGGGGCGATGTACTGCATCGGCGCCGGATCGGAGGCGGTGGCGGCGACGATGATGGAATATTCCAGCGCGCCCTGCTCTTCCAGCACCTTGACGAACTGCGCCACCGTCGAGCGCTTCTGGCCGATCGCGACATAGACGCAATACAGCTTGATCTTTTCGTCGCCGGTGGCGTTGAGCGGCTTCTGGTTCAGGATGGCATCGAGCGCAATCGCGGTCTTGCCGGTCTGGCGGTCGCCGATGATCAATTCGCGCTGGCCGCGGCCGATCGGGATCAGGGCATCGATGGCCTTGAGGCCGGTCGCCATCGGCTCGTTGACCGATTTGCGCGGAATGATGCCGGGCGCCTTGACGTCGACGCGCTTGCGTTCGGTGGCCTGGATCGGGCCCTTGCCGTCGATCGGATTGCCGAGCGCGTCGACGACGCGGCCGAGCAGGCCCTTGCCGACCGGGGTGTCGACGATGGCGCGGGTGCGCTTGACGGTCTGGCCTTCCATGATCTCGCGGTCGGCGCCGAAGATCACGATGCCGACATTGTCGGTCTCGAGATTGAGCGCCATGCCGCGCGTGCCGTTCTCGAACTCGACCATCTCGCCGGCCTGGACGTTGTCGAGGCCGTAGACGCGGGCGATGCCGTCGCCGACGGACAGCACCTGTCCGACTTCGGAAACCTCGGCCTCCTGGCCGAAATTCTTGATCTGGTCCTTGAGGATTGCGGAAATTTCCGCGGCGCGGATGTCCATCAGCCTGCCTCTTTCATCGCGTGCTTGATCGAATTGAGTTTGGTGCGAAGCGAACTATCGACCATGCGGCTGCCGAGCTTGACGACAAGGCCGCCGATGATCGAGGGATCGACTTTCACGTTGAGCGCGACGTCCTTGCCGGTCACCGATTTCAGCGCGGTCTTGAGGGCGTCGAGATTTTTGTCACTGAGCGTTTCGGCCACGGTGATGTCGGCAGTGGCCTCACCCTTGAATTTGGCGACCAGCGCGCGGAAGGCGCGGATCGCGTCGCCGACGGCGAACAGCCGGCGGTTGGTGGTGAGAACGCGCAGGAAGTTGGCGGAAATGCCTGAAATACCTGCCTTGTCGAGCACCGCGGACAGCGCTTTGCCTTGCGAATCCGCCGAAAAAACCGGGCTGCGGACCAGCCGCTTCAGATCGGCGCTGTCGGCCAGCATGGCGTCGAACCGATCGAGATCGGCCTTCACCGCATCGATTGATTTTTCATCGCGCGCCAACTCGAACAGGGCCGTTGCATAACGACCGGACACTCCCGAGACGGACGGATCTTCAGCAGCCACAGACACGCTCTTTTTGCTGTCAAATTCGCAAGGGAAAAACCATCGCCACGAAGCGGCGCCTAGCGATCCAAGCCCTTGGAATTCAAGCGGGACTTCGATTTTCGACCGGTACCTAGAGGACCGGGACCGTTAAAATCGCGGCTTTGCTAACATAGCAAGAGCGCAGGTGCAACATGACGACAGCGGCCAGTGATGCCTTGTCGCATGCACTGTTTGGAAAGCGAAAGCGCGTCGGCGGGCCTCGTCATTTCCACCCAAAGCGCGGGGCTAAGCCCGTCGAGAATCCGCGCTGCAATAACACGAAGAAATCAAGTCGCACGGAGCTTTGCAGCCTTCTGTCCATTCGCGCGTCAGAACGCTCGCAAAAAGTGCAGAGCGGTATTTATAACATCATGAAATTACATGATAATTATATCTTTTCGCAATTGCACAAAACGCCGGAATCACCGCTCATTCCAGCATCGTCCGAAGGGGCGATGCGGACCGACAATGACGCCGACCCGACATAGCTTCGGCACGCGAGTGCGTTTCGGGTGGGCAATGCCATCGCCACAAAAAAACAGGGCCGGCCGGCGACAAGGCTGACGGCGAAGCCAGCATCACGCTTTCCCATCTGATCGAACTGACCAACGCCATTCGCGTCACCACCGCGGACAAGATCAACGGCATCCAGAAGGTCACCGGCCTGCTTCGCATGCTGGCGCTCAATGCCATGATCGAAAGCGCCCGAGCCGGCAGCCACGGCCGCGGATTTTCGGTGGTTGCCGCCGAAGTGCGCGAGATCGCCGCCGCCGTCGGTCTGATCTCTGAACAGTTGCAGAAAGAGCTCGCTACCCAGATCGACACGCTGAGCGAGTGCACCCGGTTGATGGCCAACGCCGCCATGGGCAGCCGCATGGTCGATCTCGCGCTCAATGCGATCGAGATCATCGACCGTAATCTTTGCGAGCGAACCTGCGACGTCCGCTGGTGGGCGACCGACAGCGCGGTGGTTGATTGCGCCGCCAACCTGACGCCGCAATCCGTCGCCTATGCGCGAGCCCTGCGGTCGACGAACCAGCGATTCTCCGACCCGGCTGCGAACGATCCAGGTTGCGGGGTCCAAAGCTGCATGGATCCGATCCATGCAGGCCGGCAACGATCGGCTGTCGGGCCGTTCATTACGCGCATTACTTGATCAAAACTCGCCGCTGCCGGCGATGACTTAATTCATTGGTATTTCAAAGTAATAAATTGGTTAAAAAATCATTAATCCGTAGAAATACGGGATCTACATGGTTGATATGCATTAAGTCACAAGATGTTTCAGTGGCTTATAAACCAATTTACTGCCCAGCTTACGCCTCATTAGCCAACCAAACGGCGGTCACTCAAAACGGGACGGGGGTTCCACTTGCCACATATGTGGCAATACTATCTTGAGGGACTAATATATGAACGTAGCCAAGAACCCTACACTGGGAAACGTAACCCAGTCGCGCACGGCGCTCACGCTCTTCGCCGCAACTCTTCTGGTCGGTGGGAGCTTCACCGAAGCCTCGGCCAAATCGCACCGATACCATCACAGCCATCGCCATTCCCACCACGCCAGCAACTCGCCCGATGGCGCCGGCACATCCTGGCGCGATGCCAACGCCTCGATCGCCGCAACATCGGGCTCCGGACACAGCTTCTCCGGGGTGGCCTCCTATTACGGCAATGAATCCGGCAGCAAGACCGCTTCGGGCCAGCGTTTCAACCAGAACGCCATGACCTGTGCGCACCGTTCGCTGCCGTTCGGCACCAAGCTCAGGGTGACCCTTGGCAGCCGCAGCGTCGTCGTCACCGTCAACGACCGCGGTCCGTTCGTCCGCGGCCGCGTGCTGGACCTGTCGACGGGCGCTGCCCGCGCCATTGGCCTCGGCGGCGTTGGCCGCGTCACGGCAGAGGTCGTCTCTTAACCTCTCAGGCGTCTGAACGCCTCCTCCACGACACAGATCGTAAGCGTTGCGTGGCGTAACGGCCGCAGGACTTTTTGCGCGCCGGAGAAAAGCCTGCCGTCGCCCATGACGGCAGGCTTTTTACGCAACGTCATTCCGGGGCGAAGCGGAGCGATGAACCCGGACTCTCGAGATTCCGGGTTCATCGCCATCGGGCCTCGCTTCGCGTGGACCCGTTGGCGATGTCCCGGAATGACGAAGGTCACAAAAAACTCTGCGGATCGACGTCGACCTCGAGCTTGAGGTTGCCCTTGGTCCTGGGGCCGGCGGCGAGCCATTCGCGCAAATATTGCGACAGGTCGACATTGCGCAGCGACTTGACCAGCAGCCGGAAGCGGTAGCGGCCCTTGATCACCGCAAGCGGCGCTTCCGCCGGTCCCAGCACCTGGATCCGCGGATCGATCGGCGCGATCGCCGCCAGTTTTCGCGCAAAACCTTCTGCGCTCGGCCGGTCGCCCGCGGAAATGATCAGGCTCGCCAACCGGCCGAACGGCGGATAGCCCGTGCGTTCGCGGGCTTCGATTTCACTGGCATAAAACGCCTCGCGGTCGCAGGCCACCAGCGCCTTCATCACGGGGTGCTCGGGCTGATGGGTCTGCAGATAGCCGACGCCGCGGCCCTGATCGCGGCCGGCGCGGCCGATCACCTGATTGAGCAGCTGGAACGTCCGCTCGGCGGCGCGCGGATCGCCGTTGCTGAGGCCCAGATCGGCATCGACCACGCCGACCAGATTGAGCCGCGGAAAATTATGCCCCTTCGCCACCAGCTGGGTACCGATGATGATGTCGACGCGGCCTTCCGCGATCTCGTTCAACTCGCTTCGCATGGCCTCGATCGAGGTGATCAGGTCGCTTGACAGCACCATGGTGCGCGCATCCGGAAACAGCTGGGCTGCTTCCTCCTGCAGCCGTTCGACGCCGGGGCCGACCGCGACCAGCGAATCTTCCGCCGCGCAATGCGGGCAGACCTGCGGACGCGGCATCGAGAAGCCGCAATGATGACAGACCAGGCGCTGGCGAAACCGGTGATCGACCAGCCAGGCGTCGCAGATGGTGCAGGCAAAGCGGTGGCCGCAGGCCCGGCACAGCGTCAGCGGCGCGTAGCCCCTGCGGTTGAGGAACAACAGCGCCTGCTCGCGCCGCTCGATCGCGATCTGGATTTCCCCGGCGAGCCGCGGCGAGATGAAGCGGCCGCGCGGCGGCGGCTCGCGGCGCAGGTCGATCGCCTCGATATGCGGCATGTGCTGGCCGCCGAACCGCGACGGCAGCACCACGCGCTGGTAACGGCCCTTGCGCGCATTGACTTCGGTCTCGACCGACGGCGTCGCCGAGGCCAGCACAACGGGGATTTTCGCGATATGCGCGCGCACCACGGCCATGTCGCGGGCATGATAATGCGCGCCCTCGTCCTGCTTGTAAGCCTGGTCGTGCTCTTCATCGACCACGATCAGTCCCAGATTGGCGTAGGGCAGAAACAGCGCCGAGCGCGCGCCGACCACGACCGGGGCTTCGCCGCCCGCGATCGCCGCCCAGTTGCGTTGCCGCGTGCGCGGGGTCAGTTCGGAATGCCACTCCATCGGCCGCACGCCGAAACGCTGCGCGAAGCGATCGAGAAACTGTCCGGTCAGTGCGATCTCCGGCATCAGGATCAGCGATTGCCTGCCGCGGCGGATGATCTCCGCGATCGCCTCGAAATAGACCTCGGTCTTGCCCGAGCCGGTGACGCCGTCGAGCAGCGCGACGTGAAAACTGCCATTGGCGGCCAGTGCCCGCATGGCGTCGACGGCGCTGCGCTGCTGGCGCGAAAAATCAGGCTCGGCGAATGACGGATCGGGCGCCGGCGGCGCCGGCGCGGGCGGCATGGCTTCGGTCGCCAGCGTGCCCTCATCGACCAGTCCGTCGATCACGCCGGCGCTGACGCCGGCTTCTCTCGCGGCTTCGGATTTGCTGTGCAGCAGGCCGTCCGACAGGATGTCGATCAGCCGCCGCCGTGCCGGGGTCATGCGCTTCGGCGGCTCGCCGATCAAACGCACGCCTGCCCTCGTCCGCTCCGGGCCGAGATGTTCGCCCATCCGCAACGTCATCCGCAGCACCATGCCGCGCGCCGACAGCGTGTAGTTGGCGACCCAGTCGACGAGAGAGCGCAGTTCCTGCTTCAGCGGCGGCACGTCGAGCTTTTCGCCGACGTCCTTGAGGCGATTGTGCAGCCGCGGATCGGGATTGGCGTTCTCGGCCCATACCACCGCGACCACTTCGCGCGGCCCCAGCGGCACGCACACTACATCGCCCGGCTTCAGCTCCATGCCGCGCGGCACCCGGTAGGAATAGTTCTGATTGAGCGCAACCGGCACCAGCACATCGACGACCCGTGTCGACGATGCGGAGGAGGTACCTGGGCGCGCCAAATGATCCATTTTGAAAATTCTGCTCGACCGAAAGAATCACCCTCGAATGCCGGAGGGCAGGCGCTAACTTAAGACCGCGCGACGGCCGGGGCCAGCGTCCGGCCGCGCCTGCCCTCGCAAGTTAGCGAACGGTAAACGAAGGAGGTGCGATATAATCGCCAGGAATCATCGCGCTGCCCGCAAGGCAGCGCAAGGCGGTCCAAGAAGGTCCAAGAAGGTCCAAGAACGTCGATGACAAAACCGGCACCCGCGCCTCAACCGATCGAACTCGCCTGCGCCGACGACGGCCTGGCGCTGCAGATGACGCGCTGGCTGTCGCATCTGCGCAGCGAGCGAAGGCTGTCGGCCAAAACGCTGGAAGCCTATGCCCGCGATGTCCGCCAGTGTCTGGAATTTCTCTGCGAACACTGGGGCGCGGAGGTGACGCTGGCGCGATTCGCCGCGCTCGAGGCCAGCGACGTCAGGGCCTTCATGGCGATGCGGCGCGGCCACGATATTGGCAGCCGTTCCCTGATGCGGGCGCTTGCAGGCTTGCGCTCGTTCGGACGCTTCCTCGAGCGGGAAGGCAAGGGCAAGGTCGGCGCCTTGTCGGCGATCCGCGCCCCCAAGGTCGGCAAGACCCTGCCGAAGCCGATCCAGATGATCGCCGCCAAGCGTTTCACCGACGCCACCGAGCGCGCCGGCGAGACCCGCGATCCCTGGATCTGGGCGCGCGACGCCGCTGTCATGGCGCTGTTGTACGGCTCGGGCCTGCGTATCTCCGAGGCGCTCGGCTTGAAACGCCGCGACGTGCCATTGCCAGGCGCCGGCGATGTCCTGATCGTCACCGGCAAGGGCAACAAGACCCGGATGGTGCCGGTGCTGCAGAACGTGCTGGCGCTGGTGCAGGACTATGTCGCGATGTGCCCGCATCCGCTTGCCCCGGAGGGTCCGATTTTCGTCGGCGCCCGTGGCGGCCCCCTCAGTCCCCGGATCATCCAGCTCACCATGGAACGGCTGCGCGGCGCGCTCGGCCTGCCCGACAGCGCGACACCGCATGCGCTGCGGCATTCGTTTGCGACCCACCTTCTGAGCCGCGGCGGCGACCTGCGCGCGATCCAGGAACTGCTCGGCCACGCCTCGCTCTCGACCACCCAGATTTACACCGGCATCGACAGCGAGCGGCTGTTGGAAGTCTACCGCACCGCGCATCCCCGCGCCTGAGTTCGGCCGCTTTTCCACGCTGACAAATTCCCGTCGTATCCGCTTGCCTCTTGCGCGGTCGACGCTGTTCGGTCAATCGTTGATCCGATCCAAGAGGAGGGAATCATGAGCGCGCATGAAAGCATGGAGCAGGCGGACCAGGCCAAGGAGGCTTCCGGCGAGAACCGGAAGATCGCCCTCTTGATCGCGGTGATCGCGCTGTGCCTGGCGCTGTCGGAAACGCTGGGCAAGGGCGCCCAGACCGAATCGATCAGCAAGAATGTCGAGGCTTCCAACCTGTGGGCGTTCTTCCAGGCCAAGAGCATTCGCCGCAACGTGGTGCAGACCGCCGCCGAACAGGGCAAGCTAGGTCTCGGCACCGCCGGCGACGATGCCGCCAAGGCGGCGCTGCAAAAACAGATCGACGAATGGCAGAAGACCGCGGCGCGCTATCGCTCCGAGCCCGAAACCGGCGAAGGCCAGGAACAATTGTCCGAACGCGCCAAGCACGCCGAGGAAGAGCGCGATCTGGCGGAAGCGAAATATCATCACTACGAACTCGCCTCCGCCGCGTTCCAGATCGGCATCGTGCTGGCGTCGGCGACCATCATCACGGGCATCGTCGCACTGGCCTGGATTTCGGGGTTGCTGGCACTGGCCGGCATCGCCTTCACCGCGCTCGGCATCTTCGTGCCGCATCTGCTGCATTTGCCGTAGGAGCGTCCTCCCACACAGCTTCATCCTTCGAGAAGCGGCCAAGAGGCCGCATCCTCAGGATGGGGACGTTCCCCGGACGCAGTGCAGCGCGACTTCGCGATGCGCTGCAGAGCCGGTGGGTCAAGACCAGGCGCGCGTCGCCATGGGTCCCGGCTCTGCGGAGCAGCGCGAAGTCGCGCTGCACCGCGTCCGGGACACGTAACTTCATCGCGCTTCGTGCACGCTTTTGCGGAAACGCTGGATCAGTCGCAGCGTGCGCGCTGACCAGCTGCTGCCGTCGCCGCGTAGCGCATCCCTGATTCGCGCCTTGATCGGATCGACCAGCGCATGCGCCCTCGCCCGCAGCGCCATGACGAATTCATAGAGTTTTTCGAACCAGTCCATTTCCAAGAGCTTCGGCCGCGTCACGTCGAACACGAAGGCGGCAACGCCGACGCCGAGGAACTTTGCGAAGATGATAGTGAGGACGGCGCTGACCCAGTATTCATGGGTCAGGAGCCAGAGCCCGGCCATCTTCAGCGGAAACAGCGGAATCACCGGCACGAAGAACACGATCAGCGTCATCGCCGGCGACAGCGTATCGACGCGCTCGGTCAACCACGCCTTGAAGGCGCGCATCGGAATCAGCGCCACCACCCAGGCCACGATCGGCTCGAGGTGATCCCACAGCCAGGCCTCGATCAGGAAGATGACCGCGAGCAGAACCCAGACCGGTTGAAGAAGGCGGCGCATCATCCCTGTTATCCCCGCCCCAAACCCCCGGGCGATGATCACATATGTATCGCGCGCTTGCCGACTGCAAGCGCGGCTTCCTTGATCGCCTCCGAACGGGTCGGGTGGGCGTGGCAGGTGCGCGCCAGATCCTCGGCAGAGCCGCCGAATTCCATCAAGACGGCCGCTTCGTGGATCATTTCGCCGGCTTCGCGGCCGACAATGTGAACGCCCAGCACCCGATCGGTTTTCGCATCTGCGAGAATCTTGACGAATCCGTCGGTGGTCTGGTTGACCTTGGAGCGGCCATTGGCGGTAAAGGGGAATTTGCCGACGGTGTAGGCTGTGCCAGCCTGCTTCAGCTCTTCCTCGGTCTTGCCGACCGACGACACTTCCGGGGTGGTATACACGACACCTGGTATAACGTCGTAGTTCACATGCCCGGCCTGGCCGGCGAGAATCTCGGCTACCGCAACGCCCTCGTCCTCGGCCTTGTGGGCGAGCATCGGGCCGGCGACGACATCGCCGATGGCGTAGACGCCCTTCACGCTGGTGGAAAAATGCGCGTCGATCTGTACCCGGCCGCGATTGTCGAGCGCGACACCGGCCTCCTTCAGGCCGAGGCCCTCGGTATAGGGAATGCGGCCGATGCAAACCAGCACCACGTCGGCCTCGAGCGTCTCCGCCTTGCCGCCGGCGGCCGGCTCGACCTGGGCAACTAGCGTCTTGCCCGAGGTGTCGATGCCGGTGACCTTGGCGCCGAGCTTGAATGCAAAGCCCTGCTTTTCGAGGATACGCTGGAATTGTTTTGCCACCTCGCCGTCCATGCCCGGCAAGATGCGGTCGAGGAATTCCACCACGGTCACCTTGGCGCCGAGCCGGTGCCAGACCGAGCCGAGTTCGAGCCCGATCACGCCGGCGCCGATGATCAGCAGGCTTGAAGGCACCTTGTCCAGCGACAATGCGCCGGTCGACGACACGATGCGTTTCTCGTCGATCTCGATGCCTTTCAGCCGCGCGATATCGGAGCCGGTGGCGATGACGATGTTTTTGGTTTCCACGGTCTGCGTCTTGCCGTCGCTGCCGGTAACTTCAAGCTTGCCGGTGCCGAGAATTTTTGCCTTGCCGGGGATGACGTCGATCTTGTTCTTCTTCATCAGGAACTCGACGCCCTTGACGTTGCCGTCGATGCCCTGCTGCTTGAAATTCATCATCGAAGGCAGGTCGAGTTTCGGTGCCGGGACGCTGACGCCCATTTTCGCAAAGGAGTGCCCGGCCTCCTCGAACATTTCGGAAGCATAGAGCAGCGCCTTCGACGGCATGCATCCGACATTGAGGCAGGTGCCGCCGAGCGTTGCGTTCTTCTCGACCACGGCAACCTTCATGCCGAGCTGCGCGGCACGGATCGCGCAGACGTAACCGCCGGGACCGGTGCCGATGACGACGAGATCGTAAGTGGCCATAATTGAAGTCCTGTAGCTGAAAACTGTGACAGGTAGTTACCGTCCACCCGACACATCAAGGATGGCGCTGGTCACGTAGGAGGCATCGTCCGACATCAGCCAGACGATGGCGTTGGCGATTTCCTCGGCGGTGCCGACGCGCTTCATCGGCACCGACGAACTCAGCCGATGCGCGCGGTCGGGCTCGCCGCCCGAGGCGTGAATTTCGGTATCGATCAGGCCGGGCCGGATCGCGGCGACCCGGATGCCCTCGCCGGCGACTTCGTGGCCAAGACCGATGGTGAAGGAATCGATCGCGCCCTTGGAGGCCGCGTAATCGACATAGACGCTGGGCGAGCCGAGCTTGGCCGCCACCGACGACAGGTTGACAATGACGCCGCCCTTGCCGCCGTGCCGGGTCGACATCCGCTTCACCGCCTCGCGCGCGCACAGCATGCTGCCGGTAACGTTGACGGTCATCATGCGCTGGATGCGCTCGGCCGACATTTCGTCGACCCGCGAGGTGGTCCCGACGATGCCGGCATTGTTGACCAGCGCGCCGAGCGTGCCGAATTCGTCGGCGGCCTTGAACAGCGCCAGGATATCGCTCTCGCTGCCGACATCGCATTTCAGCGCCATCGCCTTGCCGTTCTTGGCCTCGATGGCGGCAACCACGGCATCGGCTGCCGCTTTATTGCTGGCATAACCGATGCAAACACGGAAGCCGCGCGCAGCCGCGGCGATGGCGGTGGCGCGGCCGATGCCACGGCCACCGCCGGTGATGATCGCTACCTTGTCGGTCAAATCTGCCCCCTCAGGTCAAACGGCGTTTTACTATAAAAAGCCGCAACCGGCGTCGCGACCCGTGCAACCGGTCACAAATCCAGTACCAGCCGCGCCGGATCCTCCAGGCTCTCCTTGACCCGCACCAGGAACGTCACCGCTTCCTTGCCGTCGATGACGCGGTGATCGTAGGACAGCGCCAGATACATCATCGGGCGGATCTCGACCTTGCCGGCGATCGCAACCGGGCGATCCTGGATCTTGTGCATGCCGAGAATGCCGGACTGCGGCGCGTTCAGGATCGGCGTCGACATCAGCGAGCCGTAGATGCCGCCATTGGTGATGGTGAAGGTGCCGCCTTGCATCTCGTCGATCTTGAGCTGGCCGTCACGGGCGCGACGGCCGAAATCGGCGATGCTCTTTTCGATCTCGGCAATCGACTTCTGGTCGCAGTCGCGTACCACCGGCACCACCAGGCCCTTGTCGGTGCCGACGGCGACGCCGATGTGATAATAATTCTTGTAGATCAGGTCGGTGCCGTCGATCTCGGCATTGGCTGCCGGAATGTCCTTCAGCGCCTGCACGCAGGCCTTGGTGAAGAAGCCCATAAATCCCAGCTTGCTGCCGTGCTTCTTCTCGAACACGTCCTTGTACTGGGAGCGCATCGCCATGATGTGGCTCATGTCGACCTCGTTGAAGGTCGTCAGCATCGCAGCCGTGTTCTGCACGTCCTTGAGGCGGCGCGCGATGGTCTGCCGCAGCCGGGTCATCTTCACGCGCTCTTCACGCGCGGCGTCGTCGGCGGGCGAGGGCGCGCGGACCTGCACCGCGGCGGCGGGCTGATTGACCGGCGTCGGCGCCGAGGCGGCCTTTTCGATCGCGGCCAGCATATCGCCTTTGGTGACCCGGCCATCCTTGCCGGAGCCCGGAACGGTCGAGGCATCGATACCGGTCTCGGTCGAAATCTTGCGCACCGACGGCGCCAGCGGCGTATCCGCCGGCGGCGCCTTTGCGGGTGCAGGTGCCGCTGCGGCGGCAGGTGGAGGCGGCGGGGGCGGAGGCGGCGCAGCAGCCTTGGCGGGAGCGGCGGCTGGTTTGGCGGCCGCGACCGCGCCGTCATTGATCTGTCCGAGCAGCGCGCCGACCGCGACGGTCTCGCCATCCTTGGCGATGATGTCGCCAAGCGTTCCGGCCGAAGGCGCGGGGACTTCGATCGTGACCTTGTCGGTCTCGAGTTCGACCAGCGGTTCATCCACCGCGACGGCATCGCCAGCCTTCTTGAACCAGCGGCCGATGGTGGCCTCGGTCACGGATTCGCCGAGCGTCGGAACGCGAATTTCAGTCATTGGCTGTTTCCTCTTGCACGTCACGGCCGGAATCGCCCTCCGGCCATCGACGCCCCAAATCGGCTTTCAAAAAAGGTGGCCGTGATGCCCACGACAAACGCGGGCATCACGGCATCAGTAATGGCTAGTTCAATGCCTCGTCGAGCAGGGCCTTGAGCTGCGCCAGATGCTTCGACATCAGGCCGGTTGCGGTCGCCGCCGAGGCCGCGCGTCCGGCATAACGCGGGCGCTTGTTCGGCGCATTGATCTGGTTCAGCACCCATTCCAGATAGGGCTCGATGAAGTGCCACGCGCCCATGTTGCGCGGCTCTTCCTGACACCAGACCAGTTCGGCATTCTTGAACCGGCCAAGTTCCTGCACCAGCGCCTTTAGCGGCACCGGATAGAGCTGCTCGACACGCATGATGTAGACATCGTCGATGCCGCGCTTTTCGCGCTCGTCGTAGATGTCGTAATAGACCTTGCCCGAACACAGCACGACGCGGCGGATCTTGTCGTCCGGCACCAGCTTGATCTTCTCGTCCGGCAGCATCACGGCATCATCATAAAGCAGGCGATGGAAGGTGGCGTTGGCGCCAAGCTCGTCGAGCCGCGAGACCGCGCGCTTGTGCCGCAGCAGCGACTTCGGCGTCATCAGGATCAGGGGCTTGCGGATCTCGCGATGCAATTGACGCCGCAGCACGTGGAAGAAATTCGCGGGCGTCGTGGGATAGACCACCTGCATGTTGTCTTCGGCGCACATCTGCAGGAAGCGCTCGAGCCGCGCGGAGGAATGCTCCGGTCCCTGCCCCTCATAGCCGTGCGGCAGCATGCAGACCAGGCCGGACATGCGCAGCCATTTGCGTTCGCCCGACGAGATGAACTGGTCGAACAGCACCTGCGCGCCGTTGGCGAAATCGCCGAACTGCGCCTCCCAGATCGTCAGCGCGTTCGGCTCCGCCAGCGAATAGCCGTACTCGAAGCCGAGCACGGCCTCTTCCGACAGCAGCGAGTTGATGACCTCGTAATGGCCCTGGTCGCCGCCGAGATGATTGAACGGCGTATAGCGGCTCTCGTCTTCCTGGTCGATCAGCACCGAATGCCGCTGCGAGAAGGTGCCGCGTTCCGAGTCCTGTCCCGACAGCCGGACGTGATGGCCTTCCTGCAGCAGCGTGCAGAACGCCAGCGCCTCGCCGGTCGCCCAATCGAGGCCGACGCCGCTCTCGATCGCCTTGCCGCGGTTTTCCAGGAACCGCTGCACGGTGCGGTGAATCCGGAAGCCATCGGGCACCCTGGTGATCTTGCGGCCGACCTCCTTGAGCACCGCGATATCGACGCCGGTGACGCCGCGGCGGGCGTCTTCCTCGGCATCGGCCGACTTGAAGCCGGCCCATTTGCCGTCGAGCCAGTCGGCCTTGTTGGGTTTGTAGCCCGAGCCGGCCTCGAGCTCGGCATCGAGCCTGGCGCGCCAGTCGGCCTTGGCCTTCTCGACCTCGCCTTCGGTGATGACGCCTTCGGCGATCAGCCGCTTGGAATAAATCTCCACCGTGCCCGGATGCGCCGCGATCTTCTTGTACATCACGGGCTGGGTGAACATCGGCTCGTCGCCTTCGTTGTGACCGTGCCTGCGATAGCAGAACATGTCGATCACGACGGGCTTGTGGAATTTCTGCCGGAACTCGATCGCGACCTTGGCCGCGAACACCACGGCTTCCGGATCGTCGCCGTTGACGTGGAAGATCGGCGCGTCGATCATCTTGGCGACGTCGGACGGATACGGCGAAGAGCGCGAATAGCGCGGATAGGTGGTGAAGCCGATCTGGTTGTTGACGATGAAATGCAGCGAACCGCCGGTGCGGTAGCCCTTCAGGTCGGATAGCCCGAAGCATTCCGCGACCACGCCCTGGCCGGCGAACGCGGCATCGCCGTGCATCAACAGCGGCAATACCGAGATGCGCTGGTCCGGCGGATCGCCATGCTGGTCCTGCTTGGCGCGCACCTTGCCGAGCACCACCGGATCGACGATCTCCAGATGCGACGGATTGGCGGTCAGCGACAGATGGATCCGGTTGTTGTCGAATTCGCGGTCCGACGACGCGCCCAGATGATACTTGACGTCGCCGGAGCCCTCGACCGCGTCGGGATTGGCGGAGCCGCCCTTGAATTCGTGAAACAGCGCGCGATGCGGCTTGCCCATCACCTGCGTCAGCACGTTGAGGCGGCCGCGATGCGGCATCCCGACCACGATTTCCTTGACGCCGAGATTGCCGCCACGCTTGATGATCTGCTCGAGCGCCGGGATCAGGGATTCGCCACCGTCGAGGCCGAACCGCTTGGTGCCGGTGAACTTGGTATCGCAGAACTTCTCGAAGCCCTCGGCCTCGATCAATTTCATCAGGATGGCGCGGCGGCCCTCGCGGGTGAAACTGATCTCCTTGTCTGGACCCTCGATACGCTCCTGGATCCAGCCCTTCTGCGCGCCATTGGTGATGTGCATGAACTCGACGCCGAGCGTCTGACAATAGGTGCGCTCGCAGATTGCGACGATTTCCCGCAAGCTCGCATATTCCATGCCGAGCACATGATCGAGGAAGATCTTGCGCTCGAAATCGGCCTCGGTGAAACCATAGGAACGCGGATCGAGTTCCTCGCGATCGCGCGGCGGCTCGATCCCGAGCGGGTCGAGCTTGGCGTGGAAATGGCCGCGCATGCGATAGGCCCGGATCAGCATCAGCGCGCGGACCGAATCGCGCGTCGCCTGATGCAGGTCGGCCGCCGTCAGCTCACTGCCCTTGGCCTGCGCCTTGGCCGCGAGCTTGGTGCCGACTGCCTTTTCCACCTGCGGCCAGTTGCCATCGAGCGCGGAGGTCAGATCATCGCGCGGCGCCAGTGGCCAGTTGTCCCGCGCCCAGGATGGTCCTTCGGCGTTTTTCAGGACGTCGGCGGGCTGGTCCTTCAGGCTCTTGAAGAACTCCTGCCATTCGGCGTCGACCGAACTCGGGTCCTTCTCGTAGCGGGCGTAGATATCGTCGATATAGGGGGCGTTTGTGCCCTGCAAAAACGATGAGAGAGCAAATGCTGCGTTCGCGTCCTGGCGAGACATGATGAACGTCCTGGTGATTTCGACTAGCGCATGGAAAACGGCGCAACGGCCAATCCGGTCACTGGATCAGCGTGATAGAGGCCTTTTAACCTATATAGGCCGAATCTTCGCCCCGAAAAGAACCAAAGAGTGAATTAACCTTTCAGTTTTTCAACGAGGGTCTTCCCGAGCCGTGCCGGCGACGGCGAGACGGTGATTCCGGCGGCTTCCATCGCCGCGGTCTTGGAACCGGCGTCGCCCTT
>Ga0302320_10014466_pt1 | contig 16327 bp, 17 predicted proteins | sample Bog_T0_3_FD_202130 | JGI IMG/M metagenome (GOLD analysis project Ga0302320, IMG submission 202130) | Peat permafrost microbial communities from Stordalen Mire near Abisko, Sweden - Bog_T0_3 | ecosystem: Environmental > Terrestrial > Soil > Wetlands > Peat | place: Sweden: Abisko, Stordalen Mire... | reverse complement strand
GATGTCGATTACCGGCGAGCCCGACGAGCCCCCGGAGGTGCCGGAGGCCGCCTGGAAATAAAACGTGTTGAAGTCGTTGTACTTGCCGTAGCCGTATTCCGGCGACTCGCGATCCAGGCGCGCCAGGGTGCCGGCGAGAATCGACAATTGCTCGCCTGCATCGTTTCCCACCACGCGAATCTCGCGGCCGATCACCGCTCCGGCCGGATACAGGGGCAGTTCCGCCGGCTGGATGAATCTCAAGGTCTTCGGGTCGTAGTGATAGATGCCGAAATCATGCACCGGATCCCTGTAGATGGGATAGAGCTGCACTTCCTCCCGGTTCAGGAAGGTGGCTTGCGCGGTCACCGGGCCGGGCGTGACGACGTGACGATTGGTGAGAATCAGGCCGCGCTTGGCATCGATGACGAAGCCGGTCGCCTGCGCCGTGGTGTTCCATTCGGTGTCGAAGGCCCGCGTGGCATCGATTTGAATGCTGACCACGCCGGTGGCGATGCGTTCCAGGGTTTGCGTCCAGTTGGCCGGCGGAGCGGATGCGCCGGGAATGCCCGGAGTGGAAGGCGCCTTTGCGGCAAACGCACAAGTCATCGGCAATACGAGCAGGGACAGAACAAGCGGCTTGCTGATCATGCACATCCTAGAGGTTTAAGGAGCGTTCAATGCAGGTGGTCTGACAGGATCAGCAGCCACACGGTTCCTAGCAATGCGAAACTCAGCATCACCGCGGCGGATCCCATGTCCTTGGCCATTCCGGCCAAGGGGTGGCGCTCCGTGCCCGATCGGTCGACCACCGCTTCGACGGCACTGTTGAGTATCTCGACCACCAGGATCAGCAGCATAGGGCTTACCAATAATGCGCGCTCGACGCCCGAGCGGCCGAGATATAGGCCCAGCGGTATCAGCAGCACGGCCAGCAGCACCTCTTGCCGGAACGCGGCCTCTTCCCGCCAGGTATGAACGAAGCCTTGGAACGAATAACCGAAGGCGCGCAGCAGCCGCGTGATGCCGGTCGGTTTGTATCTATCGCTCATTCATGCTGCGGGTACCCACGCCAGATCGAGTTGCTTCGCCGCCCGCACATCGTCCAGCCGGCGGACCGGCATGGTATGCGGAGCGGACGCTAGTTTACCCGGCTCGCGTTCCATTTCTTGACGAATCGCGATCATGGCATCGCAAAAACGGTCCAGATCTTCCTTGGTTTCGGTTTCGGTGGGTTCGATCAGCAGGCATTCCGGGACCAGCAACGGGAAATACGTGGTCGGCGCATGAAAACCGTAGTCCAGCAGGCGCTTTGCGACGTCCATCGCGGTCACTTGATAGAGCTTGTGCTCGCGCCTCAGGGTGATGATGAACTCATGGCTGGCGCGGCGCGTCGGATAAGCCGCTTCATAGCCGGCCGCCTGCAGGCGCTTCATCAGGTAATTCGCATTGAGCGCCGCGAATTCGGCCACGCGCACCATGCCTTCGCGGCCCAGCATCCGCATGTAGATGTAGGCGCGCAGATTCACGCCGGCATTGCCCATGAAGCCCGACAGGCGCCCGATCGATTGCGGCAGGTCGCGCTCGTCCAGCCAGCGATACTGATTTGATTCCTTGCCCACCATGGGGATCGGCAGGAACGGCGCCAAGCGCGCGCCGACACCGACTGCGCCGGATCCGGGTCCGCCCCCGCCGTGCGGCGTCGAGAATGTCTTGTGCAGATTCATGTGAATCACGTCGAATCCCATGTCGCCCGGGCGCACCTTGCCGAGAATCGCGTTCAAGTTGGCGCCGTCGTAGTACAAAAGGCCGCCGACATCGTGGACGATCTTCGCGACCTGCGCGATCTTGTGCTCGAATACCCCGAGGGTCGAGGGATTGGTGAGCATGATGCCTGCGGTATTCGGGCCGACACTGGACTTGAGCGCCTCGATATCGACGTCGCCGTTGGCGTCGCAGGGAATCTCCTTCACCTCGAAGCCGCACATGGCGGCGGTGGCCGGATTGGTGCCGTGCGCCGCCTGCGGAACGATGATCTGGTTGCGCGCTAGATCCTTGCGGGCGCGGTGATAGGCGCGAATCATGGCCACCCCGGCAAATTCGCCTTGCGCGCCGGCCATCGGCGTCAGGCTCACGCCCTGCATGCCGGTAACCGCCCTGAGCATTTCCTGCAGCTCGTACATGCACGCCATGAAGCCCTGCGGTTCAGGCGCGAGCGGATGCCTGGCCAGAAATTCCGGCAACATCGCATAGCTGTTGCAGGCCTTGGGGTTGTATTTCATGGTGCAGGAACCCAAGGGATAAAAGTGCGTGTCGATGGAGAAGTTCATCTGCGACAGGCGCGTGTAATGCCGCACCACCTGCAGCTCGGACACGGCCGGCAGCGGCGGCGGCGTTGCGCGCCGCAGGTGCTCGGGGATCTTGCCCGGTGCCGTGCCCGGAACCCGCGGCGGAAATTGACTCCCCGCATGCCGTCCCGGCTTGCTCAAGTCGAATATGACCGGTTCCCGCAATTGAAGCTCTGCCATCATGGTTCCTTACGCGGCTGCGCCGGGGCGCGACTGGTTCATCACATCGGAAAGCGCGGCGGCATATGCGCCGATATCGGCGTCGAGCTTGGTCTCCGTGGCGCAGACCAGCAGCGCCGGCCCCAGCTCCGGAAAACTGCCGCCCAGATCCAGCCCGCCGACGATACCGCGGCGCTCCAGCGCTGCGAGCACCGGCGCCACCGGGCGATCGAGCAGCAGCACGGCCTCATGGAAGCGCGGCGCGCTAAACGCCGCTGTTACGCCCTTTATCCGGGTGAGCGCCGCGACCAGATCGTCGGTGCGCTGCACGCTGGCGGCTGCGACCCGCTCGAGCCCTTCGGCGCCGAGCAGCGAAAGATAAATCGTCGCCGCGGTCACCATCAGCCCCTGGTTGGTGCAGATGTTGGAGGTCGCCTTGCTGCGCCGGATGTGCTGCTCGCGCGCCTGCAGGGTCAGGCTGAATCCCGGCCGCCCCTCCACATCCAGCGTGCGCCCGACGATCCGTCCCGGCATCTGCCGCACGTACTGCATGCGTGTCGCCATGAAGCCGAAGTAGGGACCACCGGAACTCAACGGGATGCCGAGCGGCTGGCCCTCGCCGCAGACAATGTCCGCGCCCTGCTTGCCTGCAACCACTTGCCCCCAGCGCCCGGGTGGCTCGAGCAGCGCCAGCGAGGTGGGATTCACCACCGCGATCACCACAGCGCCGTTGGCATGCGCCCAGTCGGTGAGCGCGCCGACCTCTTCCAGGTTGCCGAAAAAATTCGGCTGTTGCAGCACCAGTGCGCTGACATCCTGACCGCTGTACGCTTGCAGCGCATCGAGCAGGGTGCGCCCCTGCTCACGATCGAAATCCACCGGCTCGAAGCCGATGTCCTGGTTGCCGGCGATCGCGGCGGCGACTTTCGCATAGGTTGGGTTCACCGAGCGCGGCATCAACACGCGCCGCGAGCTGGAGGCGCGATTCGCGCGCACCGCCATCAGGCACGCCTCGGCCAATGCGGACGCACCGTCGTAGAGAGAGGCGTTGGAGACCTGCATTCCCGTCAGGCCGCACATCATGGACTGATACTCGTAGATCAGCTGCAAGGTTCCCTGGCTCGCCTCGGCTTGGTAGGGGGTATAGGCGGAGTAGAACTCGCCGCGCGTGGCAATCGCCCAGACGGGCGCGGGAATGTGATGCTCGTAGGCGCCGGCGCCGATGAAATTCAAGGGCCGCCCGTCGAGCGTCGCGCGCTCCATGAGCAGGCGCCCGACCTCCATTTCGCACAATGCCGGCGGCACTCCGTCGAGCGATTTTATCTTCAGGGTTGCGGGTATCTCATCGAACAGGCTCTCGATGGACTGCACGCCGATCGTCTCGAGCATGCGCGCCACGTCGTCCGGCGTATGCGGTATGAATGCCACGATAGCCCCTAGCCTGCCGCGTCAGCCAAGCTGTTCGCATAATCGCCGGCGCTCAGCAACTCTGCGCCCTTCGCGGATGAATCGAGCTCGACCCGCATCAGCCAGCCGGCGCCGTAGGGATCCTGATTCAAGAGTTCAGGCCGGCTCGCCAGCTCGGTATTGCTCGCCGTGACCTTGCCATTCACGGGACTATAGACATCGGATGCCGCCTTGACGGACTCGACCACGGCGCAGCCCTCGCCGGCCTTCACGAGGCGCCCCACCTCCGGCACTTCGACAAACACCAAATCGCCCAGCGCGCCTTGCGCGTGATCGGTAATGCCGACCTCCACCTGGCCGTCACCTAAGCGACGTATCCATTCGTGGCTTTGGGTGTATTGCAAATCCTTCGGAATGTTGCTCATGAATTCTCCTGCGCTGGTGGAATCATTGGCTTGCCATGACGCACGAACGGCGGCTTGACGACGGTGGCGCTGTGCAGCTTGCCGCGAATATCGACTTGCACGCGTGGCCCCACGCCAACCGGCACGCGGGCGAGCGCGATGGAGCGGCTCAAAGTCGGCGAGAATGTGCCGCTGGTGACCTCACCCAGCATCGCGGCTGCGCCCTGCCGGTCCGCGATCACCTTTTGGTGGCTGCGCAGCACGCCGCGATCCTCGAGCAGCAGGCCCACCAGCCGGCGACCCGGGCTTGAGCGCGCCTTTTCCAGCGCCGCGCGTCCTGAAAAATCCCGGTTTGGATCGAAGGCCACCGTCCACTCGAGGCCGGATTCCAAGGGATCATGATCCTCGTCCAGGTCATTGCCGTACAGGCTCATGCCGGCCTCCAGGCGCAGCGTGTCGCGCGCGCCCAAGCCCGCCGGCGCGACCCCCAGGGCGTGCAGCCCGGCCCATGTCGCGGCCGCCTCATCGGCGGGCAGCATGATCTCGAAACCGTCCTCGCCCGTGTAGCCGGTGCGCGCGATGAACCACGAGCCGAAGTCGCCGCCGACGAATGCACCCAAGCTGGAGGCGGCGGCGCGCAGCTCCTCGGGCAGCAGCGCCAGCACCTTGTCGCGGGCCCGCGGGCCCTGCACCGCGATCATCGCGAAATCGCTGCGCTCCTCCACGCCGACTTCGAATGGCGCGGCGTGCTCGCGAATCCAGGCGAGATCCTTGGCGCGCGTTCCCGCATTGACCACCATGCGGTACGAGGAATCGCCCAGGTAGTAGACGATCAAATCGTCGAGCACGCCGCCGCTGGGCAGCAGCATGCAGGAATACAGGGCTTTGCCGTGGATTTTGAGGCGCGCGACGTCGTTCGCCAGCAGCTGCCGCAGAAAATCGCGAACCCGGGAGCCGCTCAAGTCCACCACTCCCATGTGCGAGACGTCGAACATTCCGGCGTCGCGCCGCACCGCGTGGTGCTCTTCGATTTGCGAGCCATAGTGCAGCGGCATGTCCCAGCCGCCGAAATCGACGATCTTCGCGCCCTGCGCAACATGGGTGTCGTATAGCGGAGTCTTCAGGCCCATCGCATCCTCGCTGCGAAAAGAATTCGGAACGGCAGCGCCAAAAAAAGCGCCGCGCCCCTCTGTCCTTTGGACCTGAGAGATCGAGCGCGCTCGAAGCGCGCCACTCCCCTTCGGTGGACCGGCACCGACGTCGATGCGATCGCTCTCCAGAGATCGCGAGAGACTGCCGTTCTTGTGCCTGAGCGTTTCCGGGCGGTTGCGCCTTCGGCGGTCCCCTCAAATCGAGGACTCTCTCCAGACAGCTCTTGTCGCGATCGGCGGATGATACACGATCCGCTTCAGCTCATGGCAAAATGGGCCGTGGGCGCGCGCTGCAAACCTAGCCGCCCGCCCGCTTCGCCTGCCATCCCAGCTTGATGAGCTCCGCGACGAGGGTGTCGCGGTGATCGCCCTGGATCTCGATGACGCCCGCGCGCACGGTGCCGCCCGATCCACAGCGCTTCTTCAGCTTGGCGGCCAGGGCCTCTACATCGGAGTCGGACAGCGGCAATCCGCTGATGATGGTCACGCCCTTGCCAGCCCTGCCCTTGGTCTCTCGAGCCACGCGCACGGCGCCAGGCCGCGCCGCGCCCGGCGCGCCCTTGGGGCAAACGCAGTCGCGAACCGGATGCCGGCAGTTGGGACACAGGCTGCCGATTCCGGTCGAATAGACGATTCTCGAGTTCATCGCCCGCCTATATAGCAGCTAAGGCTGGCCTTGTCCGCCTCCGGCGCCGTAGATATTGCCGGCAGGTCCTGTACCTGCGTAACAAGAAACGCGCGACCGGCCGAGGCGGCCGGGGTAGAATTCGCTCCCGAAAAATAAATAATTGCCGTTACCGAGGGAGCCTCGCCATGCCCACCGTATCCCTGGGACCGAAGTTCGTGTCCGCGTTCGCATTCGCTCTGCTGTTCGGCCTGCCGCCGTTGACGATGGCGGACACCTTCACCTACACCGTCATATTCGGCGGCGTGAACGTGGGCCACTTGACGGCGCAGGTCAACGGCGACCAGACCCGCATCGATTTCAACGTCAAGAACAACGGCCGCGGCCCGACCATCGCCGAAACCATCAAGCTGGACGCCGATGGGCTGCCGACGCAGTGGACCATCGAGGGAACCACGACATTCGGCAGCAAGGTGGCGGAGCGCTTCGCCCGCCATGGCGCGCGCGCCGAATGGGTCGACTCCACCGGCAAGGGACACGCCGACGTGCGCACTCCCAGCCTGTATGTCGGTCAAAGCGCCAGCCCCTGGGCGGACGGAATCTATGCCCGCGCGCTGTTGAAGGTTTCGGCCATGCAGCTGCCCGCGCTTCCCGGGGGCGTGTTGCACCTGGAGAAGGGCCAAACCCTGACCGTTCAGGGCAGCGGCGGCGCGCTCGAGGTCACGCGTTACGATCTGCTCGGACTCGATCTGCAGCCGGACACCATTCTGCTCGATCCCAAGGGCAATCTGTTCGCCTCCGTCGATTCTTCTTCCATTCTGGTGCGCACCGGTTATGAGGGCGAAGAACAACGCCTGCGCGGCCTGGCCTCGACCTGGTCGACCGAGCGGCTGGTGAACATCGAGCACGATGTGGCGCACCACTACGCCGGACCCGTGCGCATCCGCAACGTCCGGCTGTTCGATCCGAAAACCTCCGCGCTGACGCAGCCGGTCTCGGTGGTGGTGATCGGCAAGGTCATTGCCGCGGTCGAACCGCTCGACAGTCCTCCGACCCCGGGCGAGACCACAGTCGACGGCGCCGGCGGCACGCTGCTCGCGGGCATGTACGAAATGCACGCCCATTTGGATCAGGATGAAGCCCTGCTCAATGTGGTCGCCGGCATCACCAGCGTGCGCGACATGGGCAACGATAACGCCGTGCTCGACAAATTGATCGAACGCATCGATAGCGGCGCCATCGGCGGCCCGCACGTCATCCGTTCCGGCTTCATCGAAGGCAAAAGCCCGTTCAGCGCCAACAACGGCATTCTCGTCGACAGCGAAGCGAAGGCCGTGGATGCGGTGCGTTGGTACGGCGCGCGCGGCTATTGGCAGATCAAGATCTACAACAGCATGACCCCGGCATGGGTGCCGGCCATGACCAAGGAGGCGCACCTCTTGGGCATGCGCGTCGCCGGGCACATACCGGCGTTTTCGAATACCGACCAGATGATCGCCGCGGGCTACGACGAAATCACTCACATCAATCAATTCTCCCTGGGCTGGGTTATCGGGCCGGACGAGGATACGCGCACCCTGTTCCGCCTCACGGCCTTGAAGCGCCTGCCCACCCTGGATTTGCAAAGCCCCAAGGTACAACACACCATCGACCTGATGGTCGAGCACAAGATCGCCATCGACCCGACCTTGGGGATTCACGAACAACTGACGAAGCGGCGCGACGGGCAGATTCCTCCCGGCGCGGTGGACTATTTCGATCACATGCCGATCGCCTGGCGGCGGGATCAAATGAAGGCGCTGATCGATGCCTCAGCGCCCGGAGACGACATCACCTATCGCCGCGCCTTCGACAAGCTCGTCGACGTGGTGCGCATGCTGCACGAGCGCGGAGTATTCATCGTGTTCGGCACCGATACCGGGGGTTCCTTTTCCTATCACCGGGAGCTCGAGCTGTACCAGCTTGCCGGGATGACTCCGGCCGAAATCCTCAAACGGGCGACCTACGACTGCGCACGCTATGTAGGACAGGATCAACGCATGGGATCCATCGAAAAAGGCAAGCTGGCGGATTTCTTCCTGGTTCCGGGTGATCCGACCCAGAATCTCAAGGCCATCAAGACCATCAGCATGGTGGTCAAGGACGGCACCTTCTACTTCCCCAGCGAGGTGTATCCGAAGTTCGGGGTGCAGCCGTTTATTGCGCCCCCGGCGGTGACGGAAGCCGCGAAACCCTGACCATTCTTCAGGATTGCTATAATAGGGGGATGAAATCTCGTCGACAGTCCCTCACCGTTAAAGTCGGTGGCGTCTCCATTGGCGGCGCCGCACCCATCGTCGTGCAATCCATGACCAACACCGACACTGCCGACATCGAGGGCACGGTGGACCAGGTCAAGGCCCTCGCCCGCGCCGGCTCCGAGCTGGTGCGGGTGACCGTCAACAATGACGAATCCGCGGCGGCCGTGCCGCACATCCGCGAACGCCTGGATGCCATGGGGGTGGCGACGCCCTTGGTCGGGGACTTCCACTTCAACGGCCACAAGCTGCTCAAGGCGCATCCCGCCTGTGCCGCAGCGCTCGGCAAGCTGCGCATCAATCCGGGCAATGTCGGCCGCGGTTCCAAGCGCGATCCGCAATTCGCGGAAATGATCGAGACCGCGGTCAAGTACGCCAAGCCGGTGCGCATCGGCGTCAACTGGGGCAGCCTGGACCAGGACCTGCTGACCCGCATGATGGATGAGAATTCGAAACTGGCGGAGCCCCTGCCGGCGATCGACGTCATGCGCGAGGCCATCGTCGTCTCCGCGCTGGACAGCGCAAAGCGCGCCGAATCGTTGGGCCTGGGGTCCAACATGATCGTCATCAGCGCCAAAGTGAGCGGCGTGCAGGATCTCATTGCCGTATACCGCAATCTGGCGGCCCGCTGCAACTATCCATTGCACTTGGGGTTGACCGAAGCGGGCATGGGCAGCAAGGGCATTGTCGCCTCGACCGCGGCAATCGGCGTGCTGTTGCAGGAGGGCATCGGCGATACCATTCGCGTGTCGTTGACCCCGGAACCGAATGGCGACCGGACGCAGGAAGTCATCGTCGCCCAAGAGATCCTGCAGACCATGGGACTGCGCGCCTTCACGCCGATGGTGATCGCATGCCCCGGCTGCGGCCGCACCACCAGCACTTACTTCCAGGAATTGGCGCAAAAAATCCAGGGCCATATTCGCCACCGCATGCCGGAATGGCGCAAGCAGCGCGCGGGCGTCGAGGACATGACGGTGGCCGTGATGGGCTGCGTGGTCAACGGCCCGGGTGAAAGCAAGCATGCGAACATCGGCATCAGCCTCCCCGGAACCGGCGAACACCCGGTGGCCCCGGTGTACGAGGATGGCGCCAAGACCGTGACGCTCAAGGGCGATCGAATCGCGGAGGAGTTTCAGGACCTGGTGGAACGCTACATCGAGCGCACCTACGCGCGGATTTCGCCGTGAAGGAATTGTCGGCCAAGAAGTGCGTGCCCTGCGAAGGCGGGGTCCTACCCCTGACGCGCGCGCAAGCCGGCGCGCTGCGCAAGCAATTGCACGCCGGCTGGAAACTCTCCGCCGATGCGAAGAGCCTGCGGCGCGCGCTTAAATTCAAGGATTTCTACCGCACAATGAGCTTCGTGAATGCGCTGGCGCACATCGCCAACGTCGAGGATCATCATCCCGATCTGGAAATCGGCTATAACTACTGCCGCATCAGCTACTCGACACATTCCATCGGCGGCTTATCGCAGAACGATTTCATCTGCGCGGCCAAGATCGACCGGCTTTAGCCTAGGGCGGATCCACGCGCAGAAAGCCGGGAACATCGCCGATGAGCCCCAGCGCGCGCTGCGCGAATTGGCGCTTGACGAATGCCAGCTTGCCCACCGCACTCAAGCCCGCGGCACGCAATCCTGAGACGCCGGGATTGGAATCCGCGAACAGCCGCTCGAGCGCATCCAGTGCCGTCGCGGCAAGCAGATTTTCGCTCCTGCGCCAGCGTTCATAGCGCCGCAGCAGTCGGTAATCCCCGAACCTGCGCGGATCCTGCTCAGCGCTCAAGACTTCTGCGAGCGAGCCGCAATCCAGCAACCCCAGGTTCAGGCCCTGCCCCGCCAGCGGGTGCACCACATGCGCGGCATCGCCGAGCAGCAGCGCATGGGGCCGAACGTAGCGCAGCGCGTATTGCAGTCGCAGCGGAAAGCTCGCAACCGGCGTCGTCAGCTCAACCTCGCCCAGTACCTCGTCCGCGGCCGCGCTCAGCGCAGCAGCGAACGCCTTCGCGTCGAGTTCTTTCAGGCGCTTCGCCTCGCAGCATCCGACGCTCCAGACGACGGATGAACGCCCATCGGGAAGCGGCAGGAATGCCAGCGGCCCACTGGCGAGAAATCGCTGCCACGCGGTGTTGCGATGAGGCTGCGCGGTGCGTACATGCGCCACCAAGGCATCTTGCGCGTACCCGTGGCCGGCGGTATCGATGCCCAGCAGGTCCCGCGCCATCGACTCCGTGCCGTCCGCGGCAATCAGCAACGCGCTGCGCAGCTGCCGCCCATCGTGCAACCCGATCCGCGCGCAGTCCGCGTCGATGTCGATGCGCTGCAGGCCGCCCTCGATCAGCACGGCGCCGGCGGCGGTGGCCTGCCGCAGGCAGTGTCGCTGCAACGTATTGCCCTCGACGATGTAGCCCAGATTGGGCTCGCCCAGTTCCGCGCAGTCGAAGCTGAGCGAACCCTTCCCCTGTGGGGCGCCGCCGGCATCCCAGACGCACATACGTTCGTAGGCAAAGACGCGCGGCGGCGGCAAGGCATCCCACACCCGGCAGTGTCGCAGCAGGCGTTCGGAAGCGCGGCTTAAGGCAAATACGCGCAAGCCCCAGTCAGCATCCGGGGCACGATCAGGCGGCAGCCGGTCCGCGATGATGCCCACTCTGCCCGGCGCGCACAGGTTCCGCGCCAGCAGCAGTGCGCCCATCGCCGCGCCGACCACACCGGCTCCGACGATCAGCACGTCGAAATCGCGGCTCACTTCAGGCCCACCCCGCGCGCCAGCTTCGGCACGCGCCCGGCGGATCCGGTGCTCAAGGTGGACAATGCCGCCTTCGCCGGCGGCAGCAGATCGAAGGCCAGCAGCCCAATATTACGCAAGCGCCGCACGCTGCGCAGCGGATTGGAAAAGAGCCGGACCAATCCATCGGTGAAGGCGATGATGCCGTCCCGGTCCGCCGCCCTCCAGGCATCGTACTCGGCGAGCAATGCCGGGGCGCCAACGTCGGTGCGACCGTGGCGGAGCCGCTCGGCGATGAGTTCCGCCAGGCTCGCCACATCGCGCAGCCCCAAATTGAAGCCCATGCCCGCGACCGGATGCAGGCTCTGGGCCGCGTTGCCGATGATGGCGCAGCGTGGCGCGCTGGTCGCTGCTGCGCGCGCGAGCGAGAGCGGATACGGGACGCGGCGGCCTACTTTCAGGAATCTGCCGAGCCGAAATCCAAATCGGCGCTGAAGCTCGGCCAGGAACTCGCCGTCGGACCACGCCATCGCCGTCTGCGCCATCGAGCTGCTCAAGGTCAGCACCAGAGTGCATCTGCCATCCGCGAGCGGCAGCAATGCGAGGGGGCCGCTGTCGGTGAACCTCTCGTATGCAACATAATCATGGAAGCGCTGCGGCAGCACGGTGGTGATGACCGCGGTTTGCTCGTAGTCGCGCACTGCCGCATCGATTCCGAAAGCAGTGCGGACCGCGGATTGCGCCCCGTCGGCCGCCACCACCAGCTGCGCTTCGATGCAGGGGCCGGCGCCGTTCGCGGCTTCCAGCCGCAGCTCGACCGAGTTGCTCCGCGCAGTCACCTCGGCGACCAGCGCCGGGCAGAATATTTTGACGGCCGCGGCGGCGCCGAGCTGGGCCCACAGGGCGGCTCCCAGGGCACGGTTGGGCAGCACATAGCCCATGGCGCGCAGTCCCTGTTGCGCGGCATCCAGCCGCGCGAAACCGAAGCGGCCCTGGTCCGACACATGGATCTTGGCGATCGGCGTCGCGGCGCGGGCAACCTCCGGCCATATGCCCAAGGTCTCGAGAATTCGGCGGCTGCCGTTCGACAATGCAGTGGTGCGTTCGTCGAAGCTCGGCTGCGATGCCGAGTCGTGCGCGAAGGCCTCGATCAGCGCCACACGCACGCCGAGGTCCTTGAGCGCGACGCTTAAGCTAGCACCCACCATGCCGCCGCCCACCACCGCGATATCGAAGGTCTCGGTCACGCGGCCTGCACCAGGCGTTCGATTGCCTCGGCGCTCTTCTCCAGGGCCGCGGTCAGGACCTCGGCGGCGCCCTCGCTCACCAACAGGTCGTCCTCGATTCGTACGCCGATATTCCAGAACTCCTTCGGAATCTTCGGCGAGGGACGGATGTAAATACCCGGTTCAACGGTGAGCGCCATGCCGGCCTCCAATACACGCCATTCTCCGCCCACCTTGTAGTCGCCGACGTCATGCACGTCGATCCCCAGCCAATGCCCGGTGCGGTGGTTGAAGAACGGCAGGTAGGCCTGATCCTTGATCAATCGCGGCACCCGCCCCTTGAGCAGGCCCAGCTTGACCAGCCCTTGAGTGACCGCGCGCACCGCCGCCTCGTGCGGCTGGTTCCAATGGTTGCCCGGGCGCACCTTGTCGATGGCTGCGGCCTGCGCTTCCAGCACCACCTCGTACACGGCGCGCTGAGTCGCGGAGAAGCGCCCCCCGATCGGAAATGTGCGGGTGATGTCCGAGGCGTAGTAGTCGTGCTCGCAGCCGGCGTCCAACAGCAGCAGGTCGCCGTCGCGCAACGCTTGGTCGTTGTCGCGATAATGCATGACGCAGGCGTTGGCGCCGCCACCGACGATCGGGTGGTAGGAAATGTCGGCATTGTGGGAGCGGAATTCGTGCAGCAGCTCCGCCATGACCTCGTATTCCATGCGGCCAGGACGCGCGAAGCGCATCGCGCGGCGATGCGCGCCCATGCCTATCTGCGCGGCGCGCCGCAGGTTCGACTGCTCGGCGCGGCTCTTGTACAGCCGCATGTCGTCAAGCACATGCGCCAGCGCGACAAATTCTTTTTTTCGCAGCCCGCTTACCCAGCCTTGGATGCGCGGATCAAAATCCGGATGCGTGCCCATGGAATAAAAGATCCGCGAACGCTGTTCGATCAGGCCGGGCAGGATCTCATCGATATCGGCGATCGGAAAGGCATCGTCCGCGCCGTAGCGCGTCACCGCGCCTTCGGTGCCCGCGCGCGGACCCTCCCACGCCTCGCGCAGCGCATCATGCTCGCGCACGAATAGCAGATACTCGGCTTGCGCGCGTCCCGGGACCAGGACGGCAACGGCCTCCGGCTCCGGGAATCCGCTCAGGTAATGGAAATGGCTGTCCTGCCGGTAGGCGTACTCGATGTCACCGTTGCGATGGCGCACCGGAGCGGCCGGCACTATGGCGATGGCGTCCTTGCCGATGATGCGCATGAACTGGCGGCGGCGGCGCGCGAACTCATTGGGGTTCATCGCCGTTCAGTGCAGCCGCTGTTCTGCCGGATAGACCTGCGCGCGCAGCGGCAAGAGCTCCTCGAACACCACTTGAGCCGCCACGCGAATGAATTCCACCAGCTCGGCATAGGCTTGCTCGTTGGATTCGTCCGCGTCCGCATCGTCGCCGGTCGCGCGCGAGATCTCGGTAAAATCCCGCACGATCTCGCCAACATCGCCGGTAAGCGCGCCTAGATCGGAGATTTGGCCTGACCCTAAGCCGTACAGGAACCCGGAGCACCATAGTGCCAGGGCATTTGCGCGCCCATTGAGCGGCTGATCGTCATCCGGCAACAGCGGTTCGAATTCCATCCCCTGTTCGCCGAAGGTCGCGGCCGTGGCGGTGAACACCCTCTCGATCATGGCGACCGATTCCTCCGGCAGTGCGCCCGCATCCGGCAGGATCTCGTTGACCCAATCCTGCACCCGATATGGAGCCATGGAACACAGGGCGCCACACAGGGATCCATGCGCCTCGGCGGCGTCGGCAAGGCTGCCGGCGGTCGCCAGCAGGTCCTCGAAATCCTTGAATCGAATGTCCGACATCATGATCCTTGGAATAATACCGCAGTCCCCTTTGCATTGCGGAATCGGCCCCTCTATATTGGCGGCCTATGAGCGAAGGCACATCGAAGTCGGCGGTCGACATGGAACTCAAGCGCTTGGAGAAGCGGCTCGAAGATCTCATCGCAACCGTCAGTCAGATCAAGGAAGAAAATCGGGCGCTGCGCCAGCGGCAGGATACCTTGACCGCGGAGCGCGCCGGTCTTCTGCAGAAGAACGAGCAAGTGCGCGCTCGCGTGGAAGCCATGATCGGCCGCCTCAAGGCGATGGAGCAGGCATGAGCGATAATCAAGCGAGGGTCAGCGTGCGCATACTCGAAAAGGAGTATCACATTACCTGCCCGCTCGAGGAGCGCTCCGACCTACTGGATTCCGCCGAGTTCCTCAACACCAAGATGCGCGAAATACGCGATACCGGCAAGGTGGTCGGCCTGGACCGCATCGCGGTGATTGCCGCGCTGAATATGGCGAATGAGCTGATTCGATTCAGAAAAAGTGACACTCATCTCGATTCCGATGTCGGCGGCCGCTTGCGTATCCTGCGCGAGCGCGTAGAGTCGGCTTTGGAGAGGGGTCGGCAGCTTGAATTATAAGGCGCCTCTCTCGAGCGATTAAGTTTGGCGCTGCCTGCGGTGTTCGATGCGGATCGGGTTACCTCCTGACCCTAATTTGTAAACCCCAGGGGCCATTGCTTGCTGGCAACATTGTGCAAGTCCGCCTCGAGCGGAAAGCCTTAAGTGCCGCAGTTAGCCCCACCTGTTGCTCAGGTCGGGAGCAACGGTCCAAGACGGCACATGCGGGTAGCGCCATCTCCCTACCGCCTAAGAGCACTACCGCCTAAGAGCATATGAGCGGGCATAAATCCTCCCTTCGCAAGCAGCTGCGCGCCAAGCGCCGCTGCATCAGCGCCGCCGATCACCGGCGCCGCTCGCGCCTTGCCGCCAAGACGATTGCGCGGCTGCCGATGTTCAAGAGCGGCGCGCGCATCGCGGTTTATTTATCCTTCGACCGTGAAACCGACACCGCTCCGCTCATTGCGGCCGCGCGCCGCCGCGGCGTGCGGCTATTCGTGCCCGTGGTCAGCGACCGGCGCCACCGCCGCCTGCGCTTCTACCCGCTTACCTTGAAGACGCGGCGCGGCGAGTTCGGCATCGCCGTCCCCGCGCGCAACTCGAACCCGGTCGCGCCCCGCTGGCTCGACGGCATGGTCGTCCCGCTGGTGGGCATCGATGCCGAGGGACGGCGCCTCGGAATGGGCGGTGGCTTCTACGACCGGGCGCTGGGGTTTCGCCGCAACCGGCGCCGCTGGCGCGGCCCTCACTTGGTAGGATTCGCCTTTGACTGCCAGCGCGCCGAGTCCGGCTTTGCTGAACCCTGGGACCTGCGCCTCGATTCGCTGGCGACCGAATCCGGCCTAACCAACTACGCACGGTGATCCATGAACTACTGGCTTCTCAAATCGGAACCGGACAGCTTCAGCATCGATGATCTCGCCGCCGCCCCCAAAAAGACCGCGGCCTGGGACGGAGTTCGCAATTTCCAGGCGCGCAACATGCTGCGGGACTCCATGAAGAAGGGCGATCAGGCGTTTTTCTATCATTCGAGCTGCGCGCTGCCAGGCATTGCCGGAATCGTCAGCGTGGTCAAGGAAGGTTATCCCGACAAGACCGCCGACGACCCATCGCATCACCACTATGACGCAGACAACCGCGCGCAGGGCGCGTCGGGGGAACCGCGCTGGTTCGTGGTCGACGTGAAGTTGGTGCGCAAGTTCAAGCACATCATCTCGCTCGAGCAACTGCGAGTTCACCAGTCCAAAGCGCTGCGCGACCTGGTGGTATTGCGCCGTGGGAATCGTCTGTCGGTGACGCCGGTGACAAAGAAAGAATGGCTTTTTGTTCTCTCGCTCGAGTGAAGGCAATCACATCGCTAGCACATCGGCGTGCAAGAAGCGCGACGTATTGCTTGTAAATTAATGAATCGTGTATATACTCGGTCCCCGGACTAACCCGACAACGGAGTTTCTAACATGGCAGCGAAAGCAAAGAAGGCGAAGAAGAAGGTAGCTAAGAAAAAGGCCGCTAAGAAAAAGTAAGCCTTCGAAAGTAATCAACTGTGCCCGC
>Ga0302320_10014465_pt1 | contig 16327 bp, 15 predicted proteins | sample Bog_T0_3_FD_202130 | JGI IMG/M metagenome (GOLD analysis project Ga0302320, IMG submission 202130) | Peat permafrost microbial communities from Stordalen Mire near Abisko, Sweden - Bog_T0_3 | ecosystem: Environmental > Terrestrial > Soil > Wetlands > Peat | place: Sweden: Abisko, Stordalen Mire... | reverse complement strand
GGTGATCCAGTCCGATCGCGTGGATGCCGGTCTGAATTTGCCGCACCCGGCGGGTCAGCGTGTCCTTGCCCTCGTCGAACCAACTGATGTCCTCGGTCTCGCGGGTGAACTCGCGTGTGGTGTCGCCGTATTTGACGTTGCGCCGCATCGGCATCCAGTGGCGGATGTCCTCCGCCAGCAGGGCCAGCCACTCATCGTGCCGCCGCTCGTCCAGCAGTTCCGCCTCGGCATAGAGGAACTGCGCGACGTCCAGCGTCAGCAGAAGCCGGTCCGCATTCATGCCTTGCCTCCCTTGCCCGCGCGCAGCTCGATTCCGGCCATCGCTTCCAGTACCCGGGCGACGACGGGAAAGCCCTCCTGACCCCAGCCCGCCGCCTGCGCCCGCCGGTACGCATCGGAAGCAAGCGCACCCAGCGCCGCCGGGGCGCCGACGTCACGCGCCAGTTGGCACGCCAGCTCGATGTCCTTGGCGACGATGTCGAGCGTGCCCCCGGCGGCAAACGTGCCGGGAAACACGCCGCGGGGAATATTGTCGAAGGTGCGGCTTTGCCCGGCGCTGACCGGCACGATGCGCGCCAGCGTTTCCAGGTCGATCCCGGCCTTGGCGGCGATCAGCATGCCCTCGATCGAGGCGATGAAACTGGTGTAGCCCAAATACTGCGTCACCAGCTTCGCCGTCGCGCCCGCCCCGCTCGGTCCGACATGAAACACGTTGGCGGCGATCGCATCGAACAGCGGCCGGTAGCGCGCGAATGCCGCGTCGGTCGCACCGACCATCACCGTCATGGCCGGCGGGCGGCCGCTGACCGGCGCATCGATCAGTTCCACCCCGCGCCCCCGGCAAGCCTCCGCGACCAGGGCGACGGTAGCCGGCGCATTGGTCGTCAGGTCGATATGCGCGGCGCCCCGCTGTAACCCGGCCAGGATGCCGGTCTGCGGTTCCAACATCGCCGCCTCGAACGCAGCGGGGCCGGGCAGCGAGGTGAACACCACCTCACTGTCGCGCGATGCAGCGAAGCCGGTGTCCACGCGCACCGCGCCTGCGCCACACAGCGCGGCGGTCGCCTCCGAACGACGGTCATAGACCGCGAGCGAATGGCCGGCGCGGATCAGGCATTCCGCGATCGGCGTCCCCATTGTGCCGGTGCCGACAAAGCCAATCCGCATGGTGCTGGCTCCCTCCCAGTTGGGACAACAGGCCGCGGCGGCGACCGGCTGGTCTAATCGTCGCCGACCGCACGCAGCTTCTCCGACGGGTCTTCGGCGGGGATGTTGATCCCGCCGCCGCGCCGGGCGGCAATGGCGTTGGGGGTGCCGTCGCTCGCAACGACCGACCGGCCATAAGCCGGAATCGACGGGATCGCATCGCGCGCCAGCGGCTGCATCCATTTCTTGCGCTTCAGCGCCGACTCGATATACGGCGCCAGTTCCGCCTGCTTGCGGGCGTCACGCTCCGCCTGATCGGCCTTCAGCACTGGCATCACCTCGGCGGCGAACAGTTCCAGCGACGCGATGATGTCATCATGCGTGTTGCGGCCGGCCTGCTGCACGAAGATCACCTGATCGACCCCGGCGTCCTGATACTGCCGCAGCCGGTCGATCAGTTGCGCGGGCGTGCCGATGCCGTTGCCGACGGCGGCGGGCATCGCGGCGCGGCCGCGCTCGAACCGCTCCCAGACATTCGTCACGCCGGGGATGTGCTCGCCGTAAACATAGTGGTGGCCCAGCGCGAAGCCGAAGAACTGGAAGCCGTCCTGGCCGCGCCTGATCGCTTCGGCCTCGTCATGATGCACCGAAAAGCCCGTTGCCATCGCGATATTGGCGTTCACCGCATGGCCGATCGGCACACATTCATCGGATTTGATGATGTCGTAATACTCGCCGGCCCATTTCGACGCCTCGGCCGGATCGACGAACGCGAAGGCCAGCGCGCCGACGCCGTTGCGCGCGGCGACATGGATCGTCTCCTTGTTCGAGCAGGCGAGCCAGATCGGCGGGTGCGGCGTCTGCAACGGTTTCGGAATGACGTTGCGCGCCGGCATCGAGAAGAACTCGCCCTTGAAGCCGGGATACGGCGCCATCGCCATCATATTGGCGCTCTGCTCCGTCGCCTCCGCCCACATCAGCTTCTTCAGCGCCGGATCGACATTGAAGCCTTCCAGTTCGGCGCGCGACGCGGACGACCCAGTGCCCCATTCCGCTCGGCCCGACGACACCAGATCCAGCATGGCGATGCGCTCCGCCACGTGGGCCGGTGGGTTATAGCCCGGCGGCGACAGCACGACCCCGTGCCCGACATGGATCTGTTTGGTGCGTCCGGCGGCGGCGGCAAGGAACACTTCCGGCGCCGAGTTGTGCGAATACTCCTCCAGGAAGTGGTGCTCGTTGGCCCAGACGTAGTCAAAGCCGAGACGATCGGCAACCTCGACCTCAGCCAGCGCGTCCTGCACCAAACGGTGTTCGGACCCCTCGTCCCACGGGCGGGGCAACTGCAGCTCATAGATCAGGCCGAACCTCATGGTGTAGCTCTCCCGCGTTGCGTCTTTGGACTCGATCGATCAGTAGCGAAGCCCGCTTGGCGCGTCCAGCGCCCCGGCCGGAGCAAGGGCGCCAGCCAGACGTTCAGGGCGCGATCAGCCGGTACACCTTCGCCGCGGTGCCGCTATACAGCGCGGTCTTTTCGCTCGCCGAGGCGCCGGCGGTGATGCGTTTGAACGCATTCCACAACGCGGTGTAGCTGCCCGACTGCTTGTCCGGCGGGAAATTACTTTCGAACATGCAGTGATCGACCCCGAATGCCTCAATGCACGGTTCGACATACTGCCGCCATGCCGCCGCCAGATCCTCCGATGTCGGGGGAAGCTCGCGCTCATGAAAGTCGAAGCCGAACGAGACCATGCCGATGCCACCAAGCTTGCAGTAAACGTTCGGGCTTTTGGCAAGCTCGAAGATATCCCTGCGCCAGCCAGCCAGGACCTCCTGCCGCCGCCCCGCATAAGGTCCGACGCCAAGGACGCCGCCGACATGGTTGAGGATGATGGTGGTGTTGGGAAACGCTCGCGCCAGGTCGATCGCATCCGGTAGTTGCGGATGATACTGCCATGACTCGAAACTCAGGCCCAGCGGCGCGAGCTGGGCGAACCCCTCACGGAATTTCGGGTCCATCACTTGGTGCAGCGGCACGGTGCGGGCGGCGAAATTGCTAACCGCCGGGTGAGCATCCCAGGCGACGCCGTGACGCAGCCCGCGCAGCCGCCCACCGGAGGCGTCAATCTCGGCTTCCAACAAGTCGCGCACGCTGGCGCCGACGGTCAGGTCGCCGCCGCCCACGATGCCCTCGGCGACCCGGCAGGAACCGTAATTGCCCGATGCGCTCATCGCCGCCAGACCAGTAACGAATTCCACCTCGCCCAGCGCGGCCAGTTCGCGCGGGCCGTCCTTGCGATACATCGCGCGGCACTCCAGGAACACCGTGGAGACGATGTTGTGCCCACCGCCAATATCGGCCAGCAGTTCATGCAGCAGATAAGGTCCGCGTTGTGGCGAATCCCAAAAATGGTGGTGCGGATCGATGATCGGCAGGTTCGGCTCCAGCGCCGCTTCCGCGGGGCGCTTCGCTAGCCATGCGGCGAGTGCGCTGTCGTTGCGGACGGTGGTGCCGCGATATTCGCCTTTGGCGTCTGCGACGTGGGGCATTTTTTGTCTCCTCCTTTGTTCGTTGCGCCGGGGCGCGACCGCGGGATAATGCGGCGTGCGGCCGCGTGTGTCACTTCCCGCGCTCCGCTATGGCCCTGCGTTCAGTAAGCCGCTTCCAGCAGCCGCATGGCGTCTTCGACCTGCTCCGCCGGCGACCGCTCGCCGGCATTGAAGTTGAAGTTCTTCACCGTTTCAGCGGCGACCGCCCGCAGCTCATCGCGCGGGATCGCAAGCTGTTCCAGCCGTGTCGGCACCCCCACGCGGGTATAGAAGGCGTCCAGCACGTCGGCGACAGCAAGCGCCGCCTGACGCGCGTCCATGTTGTCATGCCAGATACCAAGCGCCTGGGCGATTTGGCGCGCGGACCGTGGCTCGATCGTTTCGGTCAGACGGATTTTGGCCGCATGCACGACCGAGGTGGACTCGCCCTGCCCGACATGCGGATAGCGCACATGCAGCGCCGTCGAAACCGCGTAGTTGCCGGCAAAGGCGCCGCCGCGGAACCGGCGGACGCCGTCGTCCTCGGTGCGATTCTGCAGGAAGGCGGCAATGCAAAGATCGATGCGCAAGGCCGGGTTGTTGGGTTCGTCCACCAGCCGCGGATAGGCGCGCAACGCCAGCCGGAAGGCATGGTCGCGGTCGCCCTCGGCCAACGGGTTGATGCCGGTCTGTGCCATTGCGGCGACGGCACTGGCGAACACCGTTGTGGCCGTGGAACGGATCAGCGCCGGCGGCGCGCTCAGCAAGGCCTGTTCGTCGAGGAAGATCGAATGCGGGCGGGTCTTCGGATCGAAATACTCCATCCGGTGGTCAATGTCGGGGTTCTTCAGGCCGGTGCCGGCGCGGTTCATCGCGCTGGTCGGCGTGGTGGGGATGTTGATGATCGGCGGCTTCGGCGCCAGCAGGCGCGGGCTGTGGGCCGGCTTGCCCTCCGGATACTGCGTCATGATCCGGAACGGGTCGCCCGGTTCCGCCAGGAAGATCGCCACCGCGCGGGTCGCAACGATGACGCTGCCGCCGCCGACCGCGATCAGCAGGTCGGCTGAGGCGTTCCTGGCTGCCTCGGTTGCGGCCCGGACCGAGGCATAGGTGGAGTCTTTCTCGATCCCGTCATACACGCCGGCGTAAAGCGGCCCGAGTGTGGCTTCGATGCGGCGGACAGTGTCGGTGCGGCGGTTGACGGAGGGCGAGCAGACCACGAATGCCCGCTTCGCGCCCGCGCGGTCCACCGCCGGCTTCAGGTCCTGCTCGATGACCTGCTTGCCGCAGTACAGGCGCCAGGCGTAGCCGGCGGCGCGGAATGGTTCGGTCATGGGGCGGCCCGTCCGATGAGATACAGGGCGGCAACACTAGTCGTGCTCAATCGAAACCGGAAGTTAGCGCGCCGATGGCGGCCGCCGGCCCGCAGCAGCTGCACGCAAACGCAACCCATCTGTGAGTCGACTCATACCGCCCCGGCGAGATGATCGGCCACACCTCCACGCCACCAAGGCCCTGATGCCGTTTCGCGTCAGGGCGCCGCACCGGAGGGCCACCGATGATGTCGCCATTCGCCATGCTGTCACGCCGCTTTGCGCTGGCCGCCCTGCTGCCGCTGACGCCGCTCGCCGGCGCCAATGCGGCGCCTGTCACCGGCAGCGGCCAGCCCATCCCCGTCGTGCAGCCGACCCTGGGCCTGAACTACATCGTGCGCACCAGCGATCCCACCAACATCGCCGATGTCGGACAGGTTGACCTGTTCGCCGGCAATTTCGCGCCCGGTGGCTGGGCACTGGCCAACGGCCAACAGCTGTCGATTGCCACCAACCAGGTCCTGTTCTCCCAGATCGGCACCCTCTATGGCGGCAACGGCTTTACCACGTTCGATCTGCCCAACCTGAACGGGCGCGTCGCCATCGGGGCCGGCCAGGGCACGGGCCTGAGCAACCAGCCCCTCGGTAACGCAAGCGGTTCCAACACCCAGACGCTCACCCAGGGTGAGTTGCCACCCTTCGGCGGCGCGAATGGCGCGAGCAGCGGCAGCACGCCGGTGCCGATCCGTCAGGCCTCGTTGGCGCTGAACTACGGCGTCGTCACCCAGGGCTTCTTCCCGACGAGCGGCGGCCAACTGGCCCCCGGTCTGCTCCTCGGTCAGGTCGTTAGCTATGCCGGCCCGACCGCCCCCGCCGGCATTCTCCCCGCCAATGGCCAACCAGTCTCGATCATCCAGAACCCGGCGCTGTTTTCGGTCCTCGGCACCACCTACGGCGGCAACGGGATAGCCACCTTTGACCTGCCCAACCTGCAGGGCCGAGCTCCCACTGAATCTGGTCAGGCCCCGGGCCTGCTGCCGGAGAGACTGGGTGAAGCCACCGGCGCCGAACAGGTCCTGCTGACCACCGCCGATTTGCCGCCCCACCGTCTAACTCGGCCGAACGGCACAACCAGTACGTTCGGTGGCGGCCAGCCATTCTCCATCGCCCAGCCGTCAATCGGCCTGCACGCGATCATCGACCTGGACGGGACGTTCCCCACGCAGGGCACCATAACCGGCGACGAGACTCCATTCCTGGGCGAGATATCCTGGTTCGCCGGCACTTTCGCGCCGTTCGGCTGGGCATTCGCCGACGGCCAGTTGCTGTCGATCGAACAGAATCCGGCCCTGTTCAGCATCCTCGGCACGACGTACGGGGGAAACGGCATCACCGATTTCGCGCTGCCGGACCTGCAGGATCGTCTGGCCATCGGCGCAACCATCGGTTTACCGCTAGGTGCGCCGGAGGGCAGTGCCACCGATACTCTGACCTACGCGCAACTGCCGCTCGGCTACCCCGCCACACTGCCGGCGATTTCCGCGGTACCTGAACCACGCAGCGCCACCATCATAGCGCTTGCGGCGGCAATCCTGATGCTTGCAAGCCGGTTAACGCGCCGGGGCCGAACAAGCAATGCCTGCCCCGGCGAAGTCGTTACGCCTTGACCGGGACGCCGTGTTCCTTCAGCAGCGTCTCCAGTTCGCCGGCCTGGAACATCTCGGTGACAATGTCGCAGCCACCCACGAACTCACCCTTGACGTAGAGCTGCGGGATGGTCGGCCACTGTGAGAATGCCTTGATGCCCTCGCGCAGTTCAGCGTCTTCCAGCACGTTGGCGGACTGGAACGGGACGCCGATATGGGTCAGGATCTGGATCACCCGTGCCGAAAACCCGCATTGCGGGAACATCGGGGTGCCCTTCATGTAGAGCATCACGTCGTTCGAGGTGATGTCGTTCTGGATACGTGCTTCGATCGTGTCGGCCATGCTGGGAATCTCCTTCTGCCCCATTATTCAGGTGCGGAGGTCTGTAATGCAAGAGCGTGAAGTTCACCGCCCATCCGCCCCCGCAACGCCGCATAGACGATCTGGTGCTGCTTGACGCGGGAGATACCCCGAAATGTCTCACTGACGACGCTGGCGGCGTAGTGGTCGCCGTCGCCGGCCAGGTCTTCCACGGTGACTTGCGCATCGGGCATCGCTGCCTTGATCAGATCTTCGATCTCGTTGGCTGCCATCGCCATCGTGTGGTATCCTTTTCAGCTCGTGGTGCCGTTCATCCAGGCCGGGAAGAAGCGCTCGTGGGCCGCCCGCAGGGCAGCAACCGATATTGTGCCACCATCGGGAAGAGTCAAATCCTGCCCGCCGGACGTGCCGAGACGCACCGCCGGGACGCCGGCCGCATCGGCGATGCGCGTAAACGCAGCGTGGTCCGGTACGGCCACGACGTAGCGCGCCTGGTCCTCACCGAACCAGAAGGCGTGGCCAGGGATATCGCGCGGATGCGCCGACAGCCGCGCGCCGATCCCGCTCGCCATCGCCATTTCCGCAACCGCAACCAGGATGCCGCCATCGGATACGTCGTGACAGGCCCTGATTGTGCCGTTCAGGATCTGGCCCCGCACAAAATCGCCGTTCGCCCGCTCGACCGCCAGATCGACCGGCGGCGGCGCGCCGTCCTCTCGCCCGGCAAGCTCCCGCAGCCACAACGACTGCCCAAGCCAGCCAACCGTGGCGCCGATCAGCACGATGTCCAGCCAGGGCGGCAACGCCAGCCCGACCGCCTTCGCCGCGTCCTCCAGCACGCCCAGCCCGCCGATCGCCGGAGTCGGCAGGATCGCACGCCCCTCCGTCTCATTATAAAGGCTGACATTGCCCGACACGACCGGGAAGTCCAACGCCTCGCACGCCGCCGCCATGCCACGGATCGCCGCTGCGAACTGCCCCATGATCTCCGGCTTCTCCGGATTGCCGAAATTCATGTTGTCCGTAATGGCCAACGGCCGAGCACCCACAGCGGTCAGGTTGCGCCACGCCTCGGCCACCGCTTGCGCGCCGCCAATCTCGGGATCGGCAAGACAGTACCGCGGCGTGCAATCGGTGGTCAGCGCCAGCGCGCGCCGCAACCCCTCCAGCTTCACCACCGCCGCATCCGCAGCACCGGGCCGCTTCACCGTTTGCCCGCCGACCGTGCTGTCGTACTGGTCCCAAACCCACGCCCGCGAGCACAAATCCGGACACGCCACCAGCAACTCCAGCGCTCTGGTCAGGCCGAAGCGGTCCTCGATCCGCGCCGGATTGAGCTTTTCGGATTTGCGCGTGTCGGTGGTTGGCCGCGTGTACAGCGGCGCCTGGTCGTTCAGCGGCGCCAGCGGGATATCCGCCTCGACCACCTCGTGGTGGCGCACGACGATGCGACCGGTATCGGTGATCTGTCCGATCACGGCGAAATCCAAGTCCCACTTCTGAAAAATGTCGCGCGCAAGCTGCTCGCGGTCCGGCCGCAGCACCATCAGCATGCGTTCCTGGCTTTCGGACAGCATGAACTCATACGCTGTCATTCCGGTCTCGCGCGCCGGAACCTGATCGAGGTCCAGTTCGATGCCGACCCCGCCCTTGCCCGCCATTTCCACCGACGAACTGGTCAGCCCCGCCGCCCCCATGTCCTGGATGGCGACGATCGCATCCGTCCCCATCAGTTCCAGGCACGCCTCGATCAGCAGTTTTTCCGTAAACGGATCGCCCACCTGAACGGTCGGCCGTTTGTCCTCGGAATCTGCGGCAAACTCGGCCGAGGCCATCGTCGCCCCATGAATCCCGTCCCGCCCGGTTTTCGACCCGACATAGACCACCGGGTTGCCCACCCCGGCCGCCGCGGACAGAAAAATCTTGTCCTTGCGAGCAATACCCACCGTCATCGCGTTGACCAGCGGGTTGCCGTCATAGGCCGGGTGGAAATTGATCTCGCCGCCGACCGTCGGCACGCCGACGCAGTTCCCATACCCGCCGATGCCGCGCACCACGCCATCCACAACGCGCTTCGTCCGAGGATTCTCCGGCCGCCCGAAGCGCAGCGCGTTCAGGTTGGCGATCGGCCGCGCGCCCATCGTGAACACGTCCCGCAGAATCCCGCCAACCCCCGTCGCCGCCCCCTGGTACGGCTCGATGAATGACGGATGGTTGTGGCTCTCCATCTTGAATACGGCGGCCAGTCCGTCGCCGATATCGACCACGCCGGCATTCTCGCCGGGCCCGTGGATCACCCAGGACGCCTTGGTGGGAAGCTGCTTCAGCCAGACACGCGACGATTTGTAGCTGCAATGCTCCGACCACATGACGCTGAACACGCCGAGTTCGGTGAAAGTCGGGGTCCGGCCCATGATCGTGAGGACGCGGCCATACTCGTCCGCGCTCAGGCCGAAGCTGCGGGCGAGGGTTTCATTGACAGGGGGGTTCATACGCGACGTTTACGCCGCGGCGAGCGCATCGAACAGCGGCTTCCCATCCGTTCCACCCATCAGCGGATCAACCAGATCCTCCGGATGCGGCATCAGGCCGAGAATTCGCAGGTTAGGACTCAGAATCCCCGCGATCGAACGCGTGCTGCCGTTCGGGTTCGCCTCCTCGGCGACGTCGCCCGTCCGCGTCGCATAGCGCAGCGCCACCAGGTTTTCGGCTTCCAGCTGATCGAGCGTAGCGTCGTCCGCAAAGTAGTTGCCGTCGCCGTGCGCCAGGACGCTGCGAAACGTCTGCCCGGCCTGGTAGCGGCTGGTAAAAACCGTGTCCGCGCGCTCCACCCGCAGGTGGCAGTCCATCGCCAGGAACCGCAGCGACGCGTTGCGCAACAGGGCGCCCGGCAGGATGCCGGCCTCGGTCAGTATCTGAAAGCCGTTGCAGACGCCCAGGACATAGCCGCCGCGGGCGGCATGGTCGGCAACGGCCCGCATGATCGGCGAGTGCGCCGCCATCGCGCCACACCGCAAATAGTCTCCGAAGCTGAACCCGCCGGGGATGACCACCAGGTCCACACCGGCCAGTCCGGTGTCCTTGTGCCACAGCATTTTCGGGCGGGCGCCGAACGAGGCTTCGAGCGCGATCGCCATGTCGCGTTCCCGGTTGATGCCCGGGAAGATGATGATGCCGGCTTTCATGCGAGGCTCACTGCCAGAATTCAGGGGAAGACGCCAGTGGAGCCGCAGGTGGCTGCATATCCAACTGGCACCCAGATCGGCCACCTGATAGGAATAGACATGAGCCAAGGCCCGCATCGGCCGCTGCTGACAGTCGATGAATTCCACGACTGGGAGCCGCCCCCCGGCCTGGAAGATCGCCGTTGGGAACTCGTTGACGGCGAACCGGTGTGCATGGCCCCGCCCGGCATCAATCATGGTGCTATTCAAAGCCAGGCCGCGATGCTGTTCGGCCTGAACCTGCGGACCCACCGTCCGTCGTGCAGCGTCATCACCACACCGGGCGTCATCCCCCACCTCAGGCCGCGGTTCAACGAGCGTGTGCCCGATCTCGGCATCTCCTGCGCGTCGTTCACCGACGCCCGCGCCTTGGTCGATCCGGTTCTGTTGGTCGAGATCCTGTCCCCGTCGAACGAGGCCAAAACCCGCATCAACGCCTGGGCCTACGCCACCATCCCAAGCGTGCAGGAAGTGCTGATCCTCTCCAGCACCGCCATAAGGGCCGAAATTCTCCGGCAAGGCGACGATACCCCGGCAATCGTGGTCGGAAATGAGACACTGTGCCTGCAAAGCATCGGTTACCAGGGCCGTCTGGCCGAGTTCTACGCAACCACCGATCTGTCCTGACGCTCGATCAACCGGCAACCACCACGCCTTCCACTCAGCCCGCGGCCTCATCCGGAAACCAGCTCCCCATCACCTGCTCCTCGATGAAACTCAGCTCCTTTATCGCCACCACTGGCGTTTCGCCGTAGATCGCCATCGTCGCAGCGACCACCTCCCTTGCCTCCACAACCTCCTCCGCAATCATCCCCCCAACCTCACGCCGCAGGCTCGGACTGCCCCGAAGCGTTCGCACGATGCGGCTTCGCGCATGCAGCACCGACGTCTTCCAGCCATTTCGAGGCTCGACCGCCGGCGCGGCCGTCAACTTGATCAGAAGTTCCAGCACCGTCGCGATATGGCTGCGCAGCGCCGACCGTTCGGAGATACCCACGCTCTCGATCTCGTCGGCGATATTCTCCCAGTCCAGCGCGCTGTCATTCACCAGTTCCCCGGCCGCGCGCCGGCGCAGCAGACCGGCCTGCTCGACGGACCACGCCAGTGCGTCGATGCCGTAGCCGCTTCCCACGCTTACCCCTCCACCACCGCCACCCGGAAACTCTCGATCACCGTGTTCGCCAGCAGCTTGCGCGCCATCTCCTCGGCCGCCACCCGAACCTTATCCGGGTCCGTCTCGGCCAACTCGATCTCCAGAACCTTGCCGGCCCGCACGTCGTTCACGCCGGTGAACCCCAGCGTCCCCAGCGCATGAGCGATCGCCTTGCCCTGAGGGTCCAGCACGCCCGCCTTCAGCATCACCGTCACCACTGCCTTCACTGCATCAACTCCGGCCCCTTGAGGTCGCGCATCCCGGCCTCCGGCAGAATCCCCAGCCGCCGCGCCACCTCCTGGTAGCCTTCCTCGACATTGCCGAGGTCGCGGCGGAAGCGGTCCTTGTCCATTTTCTCGTTGGTTTTGCTGTCCCACAACCGGCAGTTATCCGGGCTGATTTCGTCGGCCAGGATGATCCGCATCTCGTCGTTTTCCCAAAGCCGGCCGAATTCCAGCTTGAAATCGACCAGCGTGATCCCGACCCCCAGCAGCAGCCCCGACAGGAAATCGTTGATTCGCAGCGTCAGCGCGACGATGTCGTCAAGGTCGGCGGTATTCGCCCAGCCGAAACAAGTGATGTGCTCCTCCGACACCATCGGGTCGTTCAGCGCGTCGTTCTTGTAATAATACTCAATGATCGAGCGCGGCAGGCGCGTCCCCTCGGCGATGCCCAGCCGCGTCGCCAGGCTGCCGGCGGCGACGTTGCGGACGACGACTTCCAGCGGGATGATCTCGACCTCGCGGATCAGTTGCTCGCGCATGTTCAACCGGCGGACGAAGTGTGTCGGCACGCCGATATCGTGCAGCCGCAGCATCAGGTACTCGCTGATGCGGTTGTTCAGCACCCCCTTGCCGGTGATGATCCCTTTCTTGGCGCCGTTCCCGGCGGTGGCATCGTCCTTGAAATACTGCACCAGGGTGCCTGGTTCGGGTCCTTCGAACAGGATCTTGGCTTTGCCCTCATAGAGCTGTCGGCGGCGGGCCATCGCGGGTTTCCTTAGGTGGTCACCGCATCGCGCGGCGGCGCGGTTTGATTGGTTAGGCGGCGGCGCGGTTTCAGTCGTTATGCGGCACCGCGGTCAGAATAAACGTGCGGCCGAGGAGCGGGAGTCCCACGGCGTCGCGATTATAGAATCTCCAGGCAGGCGGGTATAGCAGCGCCATCTGTGTCACAAAAGGTTCGGTCGCTCCTCCATCGCGATGGGACGAAACGCATTGTATGCGGCAGCCCGCCCAAGCACAGCCATATAGGGCGGCCTGCGGCAGGAAGCGTGACAAAAGATGAGCAGACCGTCCCGAATCCGCCGCGCGGGACGATCATGAGCGGTTCCCCGCGGCCGCCGCTGCGATCCGACAGCAGGGCGTGCCACACATCCCAACTCAGTTCCGCCGCCTGGAAATGCGGCAGGTGGTAGGCGGCTCGTGGGCTGTCCAAGGCGTTCGGGTCATACGCGGTGATCATCGACACACCCGGCGGAAGCCGGTGGGTCTGCGGCTGATCATAGTCGATGCCCTTGACGGACCATGCCTCCGTCCGGTCGGCGAGCACCATGTTAAAGCCGCGCCACAGGGTTGCACCCACTTCGGTCAGCGTATCCGCCGCCTCTCTGGCCGTCGCCTGTTCGAGTGCGAGCAACGGCAGTTCGCCCCGGCTGCGGTTGCCGACGGCGGGTCCCAGCGTGCCGCGTCGGTTCAGCACCGTCGCGACCACGCCATCCCGGTTGATCGCCATCCAGGTGCCGCCGGCTGTGCGGTCACTTCCGCCAATGACCCCCGGACGGCCGGGCCACCAGGCGCCCTGTGGATCCCACGCGCGATCGATGCGTTCGTCACGATTGGCGGCAAGCAGGATCCGATCAGGACGGACGAGACCAATAACTGTGCACACGGACGGCAACATGGCCTGGGCAGATACGACGCGCGACGGCCGCAGCCTATCCCGAACCGCCGCCGGCTCGCACATAGAGAACAAGCCGCCCGTCGGCTCCACTCGATCACAGACAGTTATGGGCGGCACCCGAAATATCATCCCACTGCCAAAGACGCAGCCAGTCGCGGCACTTAGGCTTCGCTCCGGTCACTTGCCTTGACGTGACCGTTGCTTTCACAGCGATGCGTGAGGGGATGCGATGAATGGTAAGATCAAGGTGAAACAGACGACGCTTTGGGCAACAGCCGTAACCACGCTGTCGCTCGCCGCACCGCCCGCTTCCGCCCAGAGCGCCTCGCAGATCGAGGCGATCGAGCAGCAGATCAAGGCACTGCAGGCCCAGTTGAACGAGGTCAAGGCGAACCTCGCCGCGCGCGACCGGGCGCTTAAGGAGGCGCAGCGGCAAGCCAGGGTGGCTCAGGACCAGGCGGCTGCCACCTCGGCGCAGGCCGCCCGGATCGCCGCGGCACCACCACCCCCGGTCCCAATCGCCGCACCCGCGCCCGCGACCCCGCCAGAACCACCGCTGCCGCCGGGCGCCTTCCGCGTCGGCGGCCTCACCGTCACCCTCGGCGGTTTCGCTGCGGCCGAAGGCGTCTACCGCTCACGCAACGAAGCCGCCAGCATCGACACCAGCTTCGGCGGCATCCCGCTGCCCAACGCCGCCAACAATCACATCGGCGAATACCGCGAGACAGCCCAGCAGAGCCGCCTGTCCCTGCTCACCGAGGGCCAGCTTGACGACGCGCAAAAGCTCACCGCCTATGTCGAAACCGATTTCCTCAGCGCCGGATCGTCGTCCAACTCCACGGAAAGCAATAGCTACACGCTGCGGCTGCGCCAGTTCTGGGGGAACTACGATAACACCGATCTCGGCCTGCACGTCCTCGGCGGGCAGGGGTGGAGCTTGGCGACACTCTACAAGTCCGGTCTGATCCCCCGGCAGGAGAACGTGCCGCTCAGCATCGACGCGCAATACGTCGTCGGCTTCGACTGGGCGCGGCAGCCCGAATTTCGGGTGGTCAAGGACTTCGCCGATCGCCGGCTCTGGGCCGGGCTGTCGCTGGAGTCGCCGCAGACGACCTTCAGTAGCGCCGGCGGCCCCAACTGCCTGACCGGTGCCCAGGCAAACACCGCGACCGGCGGTGGCACGCTTGAATACACAGAGTGCGGCGGATCGAACGTCAACTCGGTCCAGGCCTACAGCGACAACATTGCCCCCGATGTGATCGCCAAGCTCGCGGCGGACCCTGGCTGGGGCCATTACGAGCTTTACGGGCTGCTGCGCTTTCTCGGCGGCCGTGTGTCACTCGCCTCCAGCGGCTCCGGCAAAAATTATCAGACCACCGGCGAAGGAATCGGCGGCGGCATGATCCTGCCGGTGCTGCCGAAGCTGCTCGACTTCCAGCTCAGCGGTCTGGCCGAACAGGGAGTCGGCCGCTACGGCACATCGCAGCTTGCCGACGCCACCTTCTCCCCCACCGGCAAGATCGAACCCCTGTCCGAGTATTCCATCATGGGAGGCTTCGTCGGCCACCCGGTGCCGGCGGTGGATGTCTATGCCTATGGCGGCGCCGAGGGCGTCGCGCGCAAATCCTTCTCGGGAACCACCGGCTACGGCAATCCAAGCGCGAACCTGTCGGGGTGCGAGGTCGAACTCGGCTCCTGCGGCGCCGTCACCTCCGGCGTCGTCGAGGGCACAATCGGCGCCTGGTGGCGCGTCATTAAGTCGGCTTATGGCACGGTGCAGGCGGGTGCCCAGTACGCCTACGTGAACCGCAACACCTTCCAGGGCGTCGGCGCGACGAAAGGCAGCACGGTGGCACCATCGGCGAACGAGAACATGGTCCTGTTCAGCCTCCGCTACCTGCCGTTCCAGTAGCGCCGCGCGCGAAACCGCCTACCCCTTCCGCACCCCCCAGAATACCGGGGCCGATCCCTTCACCAGCCCGGTGATATTCGAACGCCACGCCGCATGCGGCAGATACTGCCCCAGCGGGATGCTTGGAACCGAGGCGAACGCAGCCGCCTGGAAGGCAATTTCCTGCTTGCGCCGTTCGGCGTCATCCGGCGCGTCAATCCACGCCTCGTACGCCGCTTCCAGCACCGGATCGTCCGGCCAGCCGAACCAGGCCTTGGCGCCGTTGCTGCGCAGCGTATTGGCCAGCAGCGGATCGACATACTCCGGCCCTGGCGCGCCGGCCGGGAACATCGACCATCCGCCCTTGTCCAGCGGTTCCTTCGATGGCCGTCGCTGCACCACCGTTCCCCAGTCGGTCATCTGCTCATCGACGTTCAGCCCGGCCTTGCGGAACGCATCGACCACCACGATGCTGAACGCATTGTAGGCAATCTGGTCCGTCGGGTGCAGGAACACGATCTTCTCGCCGCCATAGCCGGCCTGATCGAGCATACGCCTGACGTCATCAACGCTGTGGCGCGTGCGCACGAAATCCATGCCCGCGTCGTTGGCGGATCGGGACGTCGGCAGGAAAAACCCCATCGGCGCCCGCCACGAACTCGGATCTTCCCCCATCGCCGCCAGCATCACTTCCTTCTGGTCGATCGCCGCGAACATCGCCCGCCGGACCCCGACATTGCTGGTGGGCGCGTTCAGGTGGTTGGGACGCAACACCCCGACCGTCCCGTATAGATCGAGCAGCCCGGTGGTCACGCCTTCCGTCTGTTTCAGCATCGGGATCAGGTCGGGTTGCGGCAGTTCCAGCCAGTCGACCTCGCCGGCTGTCAGAGCGCTCGCCGCGGTCGCGCTGTCCGGGATGACATGCCATTCCACCCGATCAACCAACACCTGATGCCCGCCGGCCGTATACGACGCCGGTTCGTTCCTCGGAACATAGCCGTCGAATTTCTCGAACGCCACGAACGCACCCGACACATACTCCTTCGCCAGGAACCGGAACGGCCCGCTGCCGACGATTTCCGTCACCTGCTTGAACGGGTCGGTGGCCGCAAGGCGTTCGGGCATCATCACCGGCTGTGGCTGCACCTTCGACAGGAAATGCGGCAGCAGCGGAAAGGGCTTGCGCAACCGCCAGACCAGG
>Ga0302320_10014464_pt1 | contig 16327 bp, 13 predicted proteins | sample Bog_T0_3_FD_202130 | JGI IMG/M metagenome (GOLD analysis project Ga0302320, IMG submission 202130) | Peat permafrost microbial communities from Stordalen Mire near Abisko, Sweden - Bog_T0_3 | ecosystem: Environmental > Terrestrial > Soil > Wetlands > Peat | place: Sweden: Abisko, Stordalen Mire... | reverse complement strand
CGGTATGCGCGACGCTGTTATAAGTCACCGTGGAGGCGCTCAGAAATCCACTCCCGTTGATGGTCAGCGTCTGCGTCGTAGCACCCGCCGTCAGCGAAGAAGGAGACAGCGATGTCACTGTCGGAACCGGGTTGGTCGCCGAAACCGTGAAGCTGACGGCAGACGAGGAGCCGCCTCCAGGAGCCGGGTTCGTTACCACCACCGGATATGAGCCAGCCGTAGCGAGGTCTGCCGTGGCCAGCGAGATGGTCAACTGGCTGGCGCTCACGTAAGTCGCGGTATGCGCGACGCTGTTATAAGTCACCGTGGAGGCGCTCAGAAATCCACTCCCGTTGATGGTCAGCGTCTGCGTCGTAGCACCCGCCGTCAGCGAAGAAGGAGACAGCGATGTCACTGTCGGAACTGGATTGGTCGCGGGGGGCGTTTGGGATGTGCCACCACCACCACCACCGCATCCGGCAATGCACAACGATCCAAGAAAAGAAAGGGCAAACAAAGCCTTGCAAGCCATACACGCCTCTTTCAAAACCAAATTGTCCGTGGGGTTTCTGCGGCACAGACTATATCACGTGAGAATTGAGCTATGCCATCAAAAATTTCGCCAGCATGATGGCATCGAGGAAAGAAAGCTCGACTGTGCTTTAAGTCAATCAATCTAAAGGGCACGAGACTAATGGCTCAAAAAACTGCGTGACGTAGATCACAATATTTAGCATTTCTAATGAAGACTTATGCGATAAATCGCGTTGGCGTCTGTTTATTAAGTTATCAATATGGAGAGTATTTTTCCGTGACTGGAGTGTGGTCGGCAGAGCAAGCGTTGCACTTGCGCTCTTCAGTGGGTTTGCTATAGTGACAGGGTCTTAAGCAGCGTAGTGGAGATCGCCCACCCGCCTCGCTCTTGGAAGCCACCAACACCATCCATGACCACAAAGGCAACCCAAAAGCGAATAGCTCGAATCCGCAAAGGATCCTTGTTCATGTGTGTCTATATAAGGGCGGTGGTTGTATAAACGACCGGAATTCGCGCTAATGCGTCGATCACGAAAAGAGGTGACGCTCTGAGACTGACTCTTCCAGACAGCCGCAGCCCCGCACAAAACATCTTCGCTGACCTTCGACTATTCGAACATCCCGGCCGGTCCTCGTTATTTAGCATCAGGGCCGGCCAAGACGTTTGAGAGCGTCCAGCACTGAACCTTTCCATTTCAATACGGCGAATCATTCTTCGCTACGCACTCGGGGACTCCCGTCTGGCAACCATCGCACCCCTCACAAGTGCACGGACACGCCTAATACTCCGTCCCCGTTTTGGGGCTCATCTTCCTCCGGTATGCCGACCACAAGTTCGCCTTGGCCGAGAAGAAGCTGGCTCAGCAGATCACCGGACGCCGCAAGGTCGGTAAGACCGACTATCAGGCCCAGGGCGTCCTCTTCATCCCCGAGACCGCCCGATTCGCCCACCTGCTCTACCTCCCCAGGGTGCCGATGTCGGCAAGGCAATCAACGCGGCCATGAAGGCCATCGAGACGTAGAACGAAGATCTCCGCGACGTTCTGCCCAAGACCTACAACGCCCTCGGACGGTATAGTATCGTATCGTACACATTTCATTGTATTCCGCAGGCAAGTTTATGGAGCGTTTCGGGCACAAGCTGACCTATGTTTAATCTGCCTTTGACACGCGCCTCCTCGGTAGTCAGGAATATGTCAGCATGAGCCAAGTCGTAATCGAAAACCCGATTATCAACTCGCCTTTTGAGGAGCCTGCCCGTCACTTCAAATTCGATGATGAGGGAATCACGAATGAAAAAGTAGAAGGCCGCCGCACCAGCTCCTATTTTGTGCCTATCGCCAAGCCGAAGAAAAAAGGGGCGAAGCAGCTTCAGTTCGATACAGAATGGACGCAGGACAGAATCGAAGAAAACAAACTGGTCAACGATATTCGCCGCCGGGTGGCGCAATGGCGCAAGGGGGGATATTTAGGCGTTACCCCAACCACTGCCCGGCTGATTGAGCATTGGACTGACCCCAACCGCGAGAAAAAGCTGTTTTTCTGCCAGATTGAAGCCGTTGAAACGGCAATCTACATCACAGAGGTAGCAAAGAAGTACGGGGATGCATGGATTGAGAACACGCTCCGAGAAGCCAACGACACCTCCAATCCTGGCCTTCCCCGCACGGCCTTCAAAATGGCGACGGGTTCCGGCAAGACTGTAGTCATGGCCATGCTCATTGCCTGGCACACGCTCAACAAACAAGCAAATCCGCAAGACATTCGTTTCTCAGACACGTTTTTGATTGTCACTCCCGGCATCACCATCCGTGACAGATTGCGCGTGCTCATGCCAAACGACCCTGAGAACTACTATCGCCAGTGGAATATTGTTCCCGCGCACATGCTTGAGCAACTCGGCCAAGCCAAAATACTCATTACCAACTTCCACGCGTTCCTTTTGCACGAGAGTTCAGATGGCTCTAGGCTGACGAAGGTGCTTTCCGGCCAAACTGAGACTGGCGTGAACAAGGAATCACCAGACCGGATGGTGCGCCGCGTCTGCCGCGAACTGGGCGGGAAGCAAAATATCATCGTCCTGAATGACGAAGCCCATCACTGTTATCGCCGCAAGCCGGACGGTGAAGATGAACCCCTCACAGGAGACGAACGAGTTGAAGCCAAGGCGCGGGAAGAGGAAGCCCGTGTATGGATTTCAGGACTTGAGGCAGTTAAAGCCAAAAAAGGCATAAAGGCAATCTACGATCTATCGGCCACGCCGTTTTTCCTCAAAGGCTCCGGCTGGCCCGAAGCTACGCTCTTCCCTTGGGTTGTCTCGGATTTTTCGCTGATTGATGCGATTGAGGCCGGAATCGTCAAGGTGCCGCGTGTGCCTGTCTCCGATAATTCCATGACCGGCGAACAGCCCACATACCGTGACCTCTGGCTCCGCATACGCGAAGACCTGCCCAAGAAGGGGCGAAAGACCGAAGACCTTGGCGGTGAACCAAAGCTGCCTGACGAATTGAAAGGGGCGCTCTACAGTCTCTATAGCAACTATGAGAAGTCTTACCGTCTTTGGGAGCAAAACACGGATGCTCAGGCGCGTGGCATTACGCCGCCAGTTTTTATCGTAGTCTGCAACAACACCAATGTATCAAAGAAGGTCTTCGACTACATCGGCGGTTGGGAAAAGCAGATTGCAGATCGAATTATCGTCCAGGCAGGTCAATTGCCGATCTTTTGCAACGATGATGGCGAAGGCGGCTGGCTCCATCGTCCCAACACGATTCTGGTGGACAGCCGCCAGCTTGAATCCGGCGACGCGATGAGCGATGACTTTAAGAAAATCGCATCCCGCGAAATCGAGAATTTCAAGGCGGAGTATCGTGACCGCTTTCCTTCCCGCGACGTTGAAAATCTCACAGACTCAGACCTGCTCCGAGAAGTGATGAACACCGTGGGCAAGGCTGGCAAGCTGGGCGAAAATATCCGCTGCGTTGTAAGTGTTTCCATGCTGACGGAAGGCTGGGATGCAAACACCGTCACGCACGTTCTTGGAGTACGCGCCTTTGGAACCCAACTGCTCTGTGAGCAGGTTGTCGGGCGTGCTCTCAGGCGCATGAGCTACGCCGTAAATGAGGATGGACCGGACAAAGGCAGATTCAATCCAGAGTATGCAGAGGTTTACGGAGTCCCGTTCTCATTCATCCCTTGCAGCGGGTCAACTAAAGATCCAAAACCCGGCCCATTGCCTACGCGGGTTCGCGCTCTCGATAGCCGCATCGAATGTGAGATTCACTTCCCGCGTCTGCTCGGCTATCGCTATGACATAAAGGGTGACCGGCTGACACACAAGTTTACGGATGAATCCATCTTGCCGCTAACGACTGCCGATCTGCCTACCTGGACAGAGAGTGCTCCCATCGTTGGCGAGACTGTCATTGACACGCTCGATGACCTCAAACGCTTCCGGCTGAATTATGTCGCATTCTCGCTGGCCAAATTGACCTTGGAGACATACTTCCGGGATGACGAAGGAAACGACAAACCCTGGCTCTTCCCGCAACTGCTCGACATTGCAAAACGTTGGCTGGCGGAGTGTGTCACACTCAAGGACAACACCTTCCCTCAACTGCTCTTGCTTACGAAAAAACATGATGCGGTGGACAGGATATATAGGTCCGTTGTTGCGTCTACTGATGGAACACTTGCCCTCAAGCCCATTCCCCGCCCATACGACACCATCGGCTCCACGCGTTACGTTGATTTCGACACCACCCGCCCCGTCTACGCGACTCGCCCGGACAAGTGCCACATTTCGCATGTAGTCGCAGATACGGACTCATGGGAGCAAAAGCTGGCACAGACCATTGAAGAAATGCCGGAGGTGATTCGCTACGTCAAGAATCACAACCTCAATTTCACCATCCCCTATACGTTCAACGGCGAAGAGCACCAGTACATTCCAGATTTCATCGTTTGCATAGACGATGGGCATGGCCGGGATGACTTGCTCAATCTCATTGTTGAAGTCACCGGAGAAAAGAAGAAAGACAAGGCCGCGAAGGTAGCGACGGCTCGGACCCTTTGGGTTCCGGCGGTCAACAATCACGGCGGCTTTGGGCGCTGGGCCTTCCTTGAGGTCGCGGACCCCTGGGATGCGCAAAACCTCATTCACGGTTATCTGAAACAGTTGCACTCGGAATCGGCAAAGGAAGTTGCTCATGGCTAAGAAGACGGCAGAACCCAAAAAGGTTGAATCACTCAAGCACAAAGATAAAAGGGCAAACATCCCCACCGAGGAGTTGCGCGATTTCGTCGCCGATGAGGAACTGGCCCCCAAGACAATGCTCTACCCGCGTGACCCGTCTCTTGACCCGCAACTGGTTTGGAAAGGAAAGGATGAGCAGGACCGGGAAGACTTGGCCGTGCCCGTTGTGCCAATCTACATTCAGGAGAAGATTCACCCGCAAGCGATTATCGACGCATTGCCGCGTATAGAAAAACAGGCGAATGACCAGCCCAACCTTTTCGCAGACTTCAACGGCGGACCAACGGAATTTGAGAAGAAGGTGGACTTCTACCACTACCAGCAGAACTGGGTAAATCGAATAATCCTTGGCGACTCGCTTCTGGTGATGACCTCACTGGCAGAGAAGGAAGGACTCAAAGGCAAAGTACAAACCATCTACATTGATCCGCCCTACGGCATCAAGTTCGGCTCCAACTGGCAGGTGAGCACACGCAAGCGAGATGTGAAGGATGGCAAAGCGGACGATGCTACGCGACAACCGGAACAGGTGAAAGCGTTTCGTGACACATGGAAGCTGGGCATTCACTCTTATCTCGCTTACCTCCGCGACCGGCTGGTGGTGGCCCGTGACCTGCTTACTGAAACTGGCAGCGTTTTTGTGCAAATCGGGGATGAGAATGTGCATCTGGTGCGTAACTTACTGGATGAAGTATTCGGAAGTGAAAATTTCCAAAGTCAGATCACCTTCACTAAATCGGCTGGTGGATTACAGTCGGTAAATCGCGTGGGAGCAATCGTTGATTACATAATTTGGTATGCCAAAGATGCCGACCAGGTGAAGTATCGCCCACTGTATGAAACCAAGGTTGACGCAGTCTCGGCTGGCTATACGAAAGTGGAATTGACGGATGGTACTCGGCGTAGCATGACGCCTGAGGAAAAGTCTTCTGGAGAAGTCCCTGTTGGAGCACAACCATATATGACAGTGCTAATGACCAAGCCCGGTCCAGGGTCAAAATTCGAAGTCCAATATAAAGGCCGATCTTACGACGCAGGAAATCGATGGTGGGGGACTACACCTGAGGGTATTCATGCTGTGATTAAGGCGAACCGCATTGAGGCAACCGAAAACAGCATAAGGTTTGTAACCTACTTTAATGATTTTCCGTGCCGAGCAATGACGAACCTCTGGAGCGGCTTTGGAGGTGCAGCAAATCCTGTGTACGTGGTCCAGACTAACGCTGAGATCGTGAAACGCGCTGTCCTATTGACCACTGATCCAGGAGACTTGGTGCTCGACCCAACCTGTGGCAGTGGCACTACCGCTTATGTGGCCGAACAGTGGGGACGCCGCTGGATTACCTGCGACACTAGCCGCGTCGCCTTGGCCTTGGCACGTACCCGCATCATGTCTGCGATTCACCCATACTATCTTCTGGCCGATTCGGCTGAAGGTATCAAAAAAGAATCGGAATTAACCGGCAAGATGTCGCCCGAACACAAGACCGAAGAAGACATCAGAAAAGGATTTGTCTACAAGCGAGTGCCACACATCTCGCTTGCAACTATCGCGAACAATCCTGAGATCAAAGAAGGCATGACACGCAAACAGATAGAAGCTGCCATTGCAATACATGCCGAATCTGAGAGACTCCTCGATCAACCATATGAAGACAACAAGCGTGTGCGGGTATGTGGCCCGTTCTCTGTTGAAAGTCTCTCGCCGCATCGCGTTTTGTCCACTGCCGACAATGACCAAATCGGCCCAGTCACCGAGCAGGAAGCCCGCAAGCAGCAGGATTTTGCCACCATGATTCTGGAGAACCTGAAAAAAGCGGGCGTACAGAATACGCGCAAGGGCGAACGGCTGACCTTTGACCGCCTAGACGCATATGCGGGCGTGTGGCTGAATGCCGCTGGCGAGTACAACGACGCAGAGGGCAAGTCCCGACGGGTTGCAGTTACCATTGGCCCGGAGTACGGCACGGTTGGCCCGCAACAGGTGAAGGAAGCAGCCAAGGAAGCCGTGCAAGGCGTTGGCTTTGACTTGCTGGTGGTGTGCGGCTTCGCCTTTGACCCGCACGTTGCCGAAGAGGTGAAACGCTACGGCAAGCTGATTGTGCTGCCCACAAAGATGAACCCGGACCTGGCGATGGGCGATGAACTGCTCAAGAAGACAGGCGCGGGCAATCTCTTTATGGTTTTCGGCGAGCCGGACGTGGACATTCGCCGGGATAAGAGCGGGCAGATCGTAGTGGAAATCAAGGGCGTCGATGTGTACGACCCCACTACCGGCCAGATTCGCACTTCCTCCACGGATGACATTGCTTGCTGGTTCATTGACACGGACTACAACGGGGAGAGCTTCTTTGTCCGCCATGCCTATTTCACCGGAGCGGAGGAACCCTACGAAAAGCTGAAAAGGGCATTGCGGGCTGACATTGACGAAGCCGCCTGGATCAGCCTGTACAGCACCACCAGCCGCCCCTTCAACAAACCGGAGACCGGCAAGATTGCCGTCAAGGTAATCAACCACTATGGGGATGAGGTGTTGAAGGTTTTTCAGGTGTGAGACTGGGCCTAACCCGTGAAGTTGCATAACGATTGTGAATTGGTAGCAGGAGGGAAACGATGAATGAATCGGAGATGAAAGCGGAGCTGGAGCGCCTGCGGGCGGAGAATGCCAAACTCAAAATCAAAGGCATCACTCTGAAGGTGAGCGAGAAAGGAGCGGTCTCGCTCTATGGCATGGGCCGCTTTCCAGTCACGCTCTATAAGGAACAGTGGCTTCGTGTCCTGGCGAGTGCAGCGGAAATTGAGGCTTTCATCCGCGAGAACGACTCCAAGCTGAAGACGAAAGAGTAGGCGACCAGTACCGCCGTTTGCACCGCGCCCCATTCATATCTCGTCACTGTCAGCTTAATCTCAGCGGCAATCCTGCCAAGGGTGGCGTGTCATCCCACTCATAGCCCTTGCAGACCGGCAACCCGTTGCTGTATCTAGTCGGACACGAGCACTGGGGATGCCATCCCCCGGAGTCCATCGGCACGCTGTCCCACTGCCCCGCGCCGAGGAACTGGCCGCGCAGGGGATTGTGGAATCGGCGGAGCATGGCATCCTATTACTTTGGACTTCGCTGGTCGCGCCCCTACTTACTCTTCGCCTCCCGCATACGCCCATCAACCCCGCCCCTGTCCCATTGCGTGCTCCGGCACATCTTGCTGGCGCACAGAGTAGGACTTTCCACCTGTGGAATCCAAGCGTGGCAGACTGTCGGGCCGCAGTGATTCAAGATATTTTCATTTTCACGCTGATTTCTAGCTGGGAAAACCAGCCAAAACTTTTCACCGCCCGGTATACTATAGTATGGGCATAGTTTCTGCTTCCGCACCCGAACTCTACTGTGTAGAGATTCAACGCCACGCCCGAGATTTAGGCATTTCAATTGTCCTTCAAGCAACCTGTGAATTGATGGCACGCTGTGAAGTTCTCCGCCTCTTTCCCGAGTACAAACACAGTCTCATTTTGATGCAAACCTACCGCGCCCGGTACGTCGAGGTTGATTCGGATAGTGGTCGCACCATCGTGGTCAAGCAGAGGCGGCGACCTCAGATTCCCGCGTGTGTTGCGGCGGATGAAAAGCCAAGACGCCCAAGACTTCCTCGACTCGAAGAAGAGGGAGGCGCAGTATGACCCAAATTTGGGAGAGACTATTCATTGGCGGATTGACCGATGCCCAGCGGTTGGTAAAGGGGAATCCGAACCATATCGACACAGTGATTTCACTTTGTGAGCAATGCATAACCTCCAAGCGTCATGGGGTGAACTACGTCCACATCCCCATTGAAGATGAAAGCCCTCTTCCAGCCGGTCAATTCGACAGCATTATGGATGCACTAACCGAAAACATTAGGTGGGGAAAAGTTCTGCTGCATTGTGGAGTGGGCATCTCTCGCGCCCCGAGCTTAGCTGCGGCATACATGGACGCCGTTGGCTACAAGAATTATGACGTTGCTATCGAAGAAATCAGACAGTTGCGGTCAATCATCAATCCATCAATGATTCTATTCAAGAGCATTAGGAGGCATTTGTGATGAAGAAATCCGTACAACAACCTGAACCCCACGTTGGCATTTTCTGGTTCTTTGACAATAAGCTCATCCTCAACTCCTCGCCGCTCTCCATGGCAGAACCTTACGGCACCGCCTTGGGTCATACCACCAGCCACATCGACCACTGGACTCGGCTCCAGTGCAACAGAGCCGTACCAGCGGATACGGAATACGATGAGCCGCCGCGTGGGCGCGTAGTCTTCGATGGGCGAGAGCAGCGTTTTCACCTGATGGCCGACAAGTGCATTCTCGGGCGGCGTGATGTGGTCGCCGGAATAATGGAAGCCATGCACTTGCCAGATGACACAAAACTATCCACGGACTCACATTACCGCTGCCCCCGCTGTCTCGCAGGGAAGCCGCTGTAGGGTCAACCACAGAACAGTTTGAAGGAGCATCTGAAATGAAGAAATGCGCGATTTACGCCCGTGTGAGCACTCCGGAGCAAAATATTGACAACCAACTCTACGACCTCCGCAAATTCGCTGAGCAACGCGGATACGAGGTCTCATGTGAATACACGGATGTCGGCATCTCCGGCAGCAAGGCTCGTCGCCCCGGTCTCGACCAGATGCTGAAGGATGCTCGGAGGTCGAGATTTCAAGTGGTTATCGTCTCTGCTTTCGACCGCGTTGCACGTTCAACAAAGCACTTCCTTTCCGTGGTTGACGAACTCACGGACAGTGGGGTCGAATTTGTTTCGAGGCGGGAGAACATCGCAACAGATGGCGCAATGGGTAGGCTGTTTTTGACGATAATTTCCAGCATCGCGGAGCTTGAATCCGACCTGATAAAGGAGCGCATCAGAGCTGGTATGAGAAGGCGAAAACTTGATGGGCTCCCGTGTGGTCGTCAGCCTTTGGACATAGACCATCACGCTGTTGCAGCAGACCGGCTCAGTGGTATGAGCCTGACGGATACTGCCAAGCGGCACGGAATTTCAAGGGCAACAGTCGTGAGGTTTGTACGTGAAGCAAGATTAAAAGGACTGCCCCAACATGAGGCCGACCAACTGCCTATGGCGTGTGCGGCCTAAAAGGAGATGCAATGCAGAATGTGACTTTCAAGTTCCGCCGCCCGAGTGGCTCTCGGCAGCATGAGCCAAGCATGGCAATGACCGAAGCATTGCAGCGTCTCAGCGAGACCGTGGAGATGCAGCCCCTACTCGCTCACGCCAGCAAGAGCGGCAAATCCGTCGCCATCGAGGTTTTCCAAAACCGCGATGGTCAACCTCTACTTATTCACTTCAAAAAGGAGGCAGCATGAAGACGTTTGACAATTCAGGGAAACTAGTGAGCGAGATTAACCACTTCCGCACAGCCGATGGGAAGTCGGTCACCACCAACACAATCTTCAACACGCATAACAGCCAATCTGCCAACCAGAACATCACCGTCTTTGAACGGAATGGTAAGGTCACCAGCACAAACGTAATCAATGGCAAGCTACTGCCGTAAATCCCTCGCCATGGACTTCTCCCCGCCAGACTGCCACACTGCCCAGTCGCCGCCTTGTACCGAGACCGACTGGGTGCAATGCGCCGAGTGTTCTCGCCTAGTCTGCATGGTGCATGAGGAGGTCGCCCGTGTCAGGCACGCTGGAAGGTACGCAGCAAGCACGTCCAACGTCTGCGCCCACTGCGTTCAGGTGCTCTACGAGCGTGGTGAGGTCGCGGCGATTCGCAACGGCTTTCAATACATCAACAGGCGTTGACTCAGACGCGGCGACGGCGACGGCGATGGGGCAGCACCGGCTCCAGTTTCTCGTACACGCCATCCTTGTCCAGCCCCTGTACCAGCTTCGACATCGGCAACTCGAAGACCTCACAGATGCGGAGGAGGGTGGTCACCGTGATAGGCCGACCGGCCTCCACCTGCTGCCAATGGCGGGTAGAAAAGCCGAAGCTGAGCATGTCCTCTTGTGAGTAGCCCCGCTTCTTGCGTAGCGCACGGACTCTCGTCCCCAAAGCGTAGAAGAATTTGTCTTGATTGGCCACACCTTGACGTGTAATGTAATACGTGCAGAAAAACCACGAGCGGATTAGCGTGGTTAAGGGTTCTTTGCTTCAAAAGATGAGAGGATTTTCCATGTCGAACGTAACGCACCCACGGTCCGCCTCGCTATTGTCGATTTCTGCAATCATGCCCAATGTTCTCCCGCTTTTTCGTCGCCTGACTGGAACTGGACGAACTTTGTTCCTAATATTGGTCATGCCGTTGCCCATTGCTGTAGGCTGCGGTGGCGGAGCAGGAGGCGGATCGACTCCCCCGCTTCCAACCACTTACACCATCGGCGGCGCCGTCTCCGGACTCACCGGCACTGGGTTGGTTTTGCAGGATAACAGTGGCAACAATCTGACTGTGAGTGCAAATGGCGCTTTCACCTTCTCAAATTCTGTTGCCAGCGGCTCCGCCTACTATGTCACGATGCTTGCCCAGCCCACAGGGCAGTTCTGCACGGTGACCAACGGCAGCGGAACAGCAAGTGGCAATGTGACGAATGTACAGGTCGTATGCTCAAACATTACCTACACTGTTGGCGGCACCGTCTCCGGACTCGATGGCGGCATAGGGCTGGTTTTGCAGGATAATGGCGGTAACAATCTAACAGTGAGCGCAAATGGTGCCTTCACCTTCTCGAATTCGGTTGCCAGCGGTGCCACCTACAGCGTCACGTTGCCCACCCAACCCACAGGCCAGATCTGCACAGTAACCAACGGCAGCGGCACGGCCAGCGCTAATGTGACGAATGTCCAGGTCGTATGCTCGGATGTTTATACCATCGGCGGCACCGTCTCCGGCCTCACCGGCACGGGACTGGTATTACAGGATAATGGCGGCAACAACCTGGCGGTGAGTGCAAATGGCTCCTTCACATTCTCGAATTCCGTTGCCAGCGGCGCGGCCTATAGCGTCACGGTCCTAACTCAGCCTACCGGCCAGAGCTGCACAGTGAGCAACGGCAGCGGAACGGCCAGCGCCACGGCCCACGCCAATGTGACGAATGTCCAGGTTGCGTGCTCGAATAAAACCTACACCATCGGCGGCACCGTCTCTGGACTCACCGGCACTGGACTGGTTTTGCAGGATAATAGCGGCAACAACCTGGCGGTGAGCGCCAGCGGCAGCTTCGCTTTCAGCACAGCAGTTGCCAGCGGCGCGGCCTACAGCGTCACGGTCCTTACCCAGCCCACCGGCCAGAGCTGCGCGGTGACTAGCGGCAGCGGCACGGCCAGCGCCAATGTGACAAATGTCCAGGTCGCATGCTCGACTGCTTACTACACCATCGACGGCACCGTCTCCGGACTCACCGGAACAGGGCTCGTCTTGCAAGACAATAGCGGCAACAACCTGGCGGTGAGTGCCAGCGGCAGCTTCACATTCAGCACGGCAGTTGCCAGCGGCAGCACCTACAGCGTCACGGTCCTTACCCAGCCCACCGGCCAGAGTTGCACGGTGACCAACGGTAGCGGAACAGCTAGCGCCAATGTTTCCAATGTGCAGGTGACCTGCACTACGACCACCTATACCATCGGCGGCACGATCAGCGGATTGACGGCTAGCGGCCTGGTTCTCGCCGATGGCAGCCAGACCGTTTCCCCGGCATCGGGCGCTACCTCTTTCACCTTCCCGACTGCCGTTACTTCTGGTTCAAGCTATGCAGTAACAGTGAAAACGCAGCCGAGCGGTGAGACCTGCACGGTCACCAACGGCGGCGGCACGACCAGCGCCAATGTTTCCAATGTCCAGGTTACCTGCTCTACGACCACCTACACCATCGGCGGCACCGTCTCCGGACTGACCGGCACCGGAATGGTGTTGCAGGATAACGGTGGCAACAATCTTGCGGTGATCGCAAACGGCAGCTTCACATTCAGCACAGCAGTCACCAGCGGCGCGGCCTACAATGTCACGGTACTCACTCAGCCTTCCGGCCAGAGCTGCGCGGTGACTAGCGGCAGCGGCACGGCCAGCGCCAATGTGACAAATGTCCAGGTCGCATGCTCGACTGCTTACTACACCATTGACGGCACCGTCTCCGGACTCACCGGAACAGGGCTCGTCTTGCAAGACAATAGCGGCAACAACCTCGGAGTAGCTCTAAACGGATCCTTCTCCTTCACGAGTGCCATTGCCAAAGGCGCGGCCTATAGCGTCACGGTCCTAACTCAGCCCACAGGCCAGAGCTGCACGGTGATCAACGGCTCCGGCACCGCCAGCGCCAACGTGACGAATGTCCAGGTCGTATGCTCGACTGCTATCTACACCATCGGCGGCACAGTCTCCGGGCTCACCGGCACAGGGCTGGTCTTGCAGAATAGTGGCGGCAACAACCTGTCAGTCAGCGCAAACGGCGCCTTCACATTCTCGTCTTCCGTTTACAGCAGCTCTACCTACAGCGTCACGGTCCTAACCCAGCCCACCGGCCAGACCTGCACGGTGAGCAGCGGCAGCGGCACGGTCACCACCAATGTGACGAATGTGCAGGTTGCATGCTCTACTGCTTACTACACCATCGGCGGCACAGTCTCCGGGCTCACCGGCACTGGGCTGGTTTTGCAGGATAATGGCGGCAACAACCAGGCATTGAGCGCCAGCGGCAGCTTCACATTCAGCACAGCAGTTGCCAGCGGCGCGGCCTACAGCGTCACGGTGTTCACTCAGCCCACCGGCCAGAGCTGCACAGTGAGCAACGGCAGCGGCACGGCTAGCGCCAATGTTTCCAATGTGCAGGTCACTTGCGCCGCGACCACCTATACCATCGGCGGCACCGTCTCCGGACTCACCGGCACTGGGCTGGTTTTGCAGGATAATGGCGGCAACAACCAGGCATTGAGCGCCAGCGGCAGCTTCACATTCAGCACAGCAGTTGCCAGCGGCGCGGCCTACAGCGTCACGGTGTTCACTCAACCCACCGGCCAGAGCTGCACAGTGAGCAACGGCAGCGGCACGGCTAGCGCCAATGTTTCCAATGTGCAGGTCACTTGCGCCGCGACCACCTATACCATCGGCGGCACCGTCTCCGGCCTCACTGGCACCGGGCTTGTTTTGCAGGATAATGGCGGCAACAACAAGGCGGTGAGCGCCAGCGGTAGCTTCACATTCAGCACAGCAGTTGCCAGCGGCGCGGCCTACAGCGTCACGGTCCTTACCCAGCCAACCGGCCAAAGCTGCACCGTGACCAACGGCAGCGGCACGGCTAGCGCCAATGTGACGAATGTCCAGGTCATATGCTCGTCTGCTTACTATTCGATCGGTGGCACCGTCACAGGCCTCACCGGCACCGGGCTGGTCTTGATGCTGAACAATTCCCTTAATGAATTAGGAGTGAATGTCGATGGCTCCTTCACCTTTTCGGGTGCTGTTTCCAGCGGTGCGGCCTACAGCGTCACGGTCCTCACTCAACCCACCGCCGAAACCTGCACAATAACCAACGGCAGCGGCACGGCCAACACGAATGTGACTAATATCCAGGTGGCATGCTCGTTAATAACCTACACAATTGGCGGCACTGTCTCAGGACTCACTGGCACCGGGTTGATCTTGCAGGACAATGGCGGCAATAACCTGTCGATGAGCGCAAACGGTACCTTCGTCTTCTCGAATTCCGTCGCGGGCGGCGCGGCGTACACTGTCACGGTCCTTACCGAGCCAACCAGCCAGGTCTGCACAGTAACCAACGGTATGGGCAGGGCAAACACCAATGTGGGGAATATTCTGGTCGCTTGCTCGGCTGCTTACTACACCATAGGTGGCACCATCTCAGGACTCACCGGTACAGGACTGGTCTTGCAGAATAACCTCAACAGTCTGGCGGTGAGCGCAAACGGATCGTTCAACTTTTCCGTTGCCAACGGCGCTCCCTACTACATCTCAATACAGACCCAGCCCACGGGGCAGGTCTGCACAGTAACCAACGGCTCCGGCACCGCCAGCGCCAACGTGACGAATGTGCAAGTAGCTTGTTTGAACCTTTACAGCATCTCCGGCGATGTCTCCGGGCTCACCGGCACCGGGCTAGTCTTGCAAAATAACGGCGGCAACACCCTCGCGATCAGCGCAAACGGAGTTTTTACCTTGCCGAATGGTGTGGCGAGTGGCTCGACCTACAACATCACTGTCCTTACCCAGCCCACGGGCCAGAGTTGCACAGTGACCGGCGGTAATGGCACTGCGAGCGCCAATGTTGGGAATATCCTGGTCGCATGCACGGCTGTTTACTACACAATCGGCGGCACTGTTTCAGGACCGCTTCTGTTACAAGGGCTTGTGTTGCAAGATAATGGCGGTAACAACCTACCGCTAAACTCAACCGGATCCTTTACATTTTCAATCTCTGTTCCGGGAAGGGCAGCCTACAGTGTCACCATCTTAACTCAGCCGATGGGACTGAGTTGCGCAGTGAGCAACGGTAGCGGCACCGCGACCGCCAATGTGACGAGCGTTCAGGTTGCATGCGTCGGACAATGGATATGGACGGGTGGCAGCAATACGGGTAGTCAACATGGAGTCTACGGAACACTTGGAACGGCGACATCCACGAACGTCCCCGGGGGGCGCTATGAAGCGGTGAGTTGGAGCGATGTGTATGGCAATCCCTGGCTCTTCGGCGGGACTGGAATTGACTCGACCGGAACGGTAGGTTCGCTCAACGACCTGTGGGAGTTTGACTTTTCATTAGGTTCTAACGGCGAGTGGAAGTGGATGGGCGGTAGCACCACAGTTGGCAGCAACGGCGGCCGATCCGGAATCTACGGACCAGTGGGAACGGCGACATCCACGAACATTCCCGGGGGACGGCAGGATGCAGTGAGCTGGACCGACAGCAGCGGAAAATTTTGGCTCTTCGGAGGGTACGGATACGACTCGACAGGAACGCTAGGATGGCTCAACGACCCGTGGGAGTTTGACCCTTCATTGGGTTCGAACGGCGAGTGGAAGTGGATGGGCGGCAGCACCACGGTTAACCAATCCGGCGTCTATGGGACGCAAGGAACGGCAGCTTTTACAAACATCCCGGGAGGACGACAAAATGCAGTGAGTTGGACTGACAGTAATGACAATCTCTGGCTCTTCGGAGGGGTTGGCTACGACTCGACCCGGACACAAGGACCTCTCAACGACCTGTGGAAGTTTGACCCGAAGCCGGGCTCAAATGGCGAGTGGACGTGGATGGGCGGCAGCAGCACAGGCAATCAAATAGGCGTCTACGGAACACTGGTAACGACAGCATCCACGAACATTCCAGGGGGACGGCAGAATGCTGTGAGCTGGACCGACAGCAGTGGCAAATTCTGGCTCTTCGGAGGGTATGGCAACGACTCGACCGGAACGGTAAGATCGCTCAACGACCTATGGAAGTTTGACCCATCATTAGGCTCAAACGGCGAGTGGACGTGGATGGGCGGTAGCAGTACGGGCAATCAATCCGGCGTCTACGGAACACTGGGAACGGCAGCATCCAC
>Ga0302320_10014463_pt1 | contig 16329 bp, 11 predicted proteins | sample Bog_T0_3_FD_202130 | JGI IMG/M metagenome (GOLD analysis project Ga0302320, IMG submission 202130) | Peat permafrost microbial communities from Stordalen Mire near Abisko, Sweden - Bog_T0_3 | ecosystem: Environmental > Terrestrial > Soil > Wetlands > Peat | place: Sweden: Abisko, Stordalen Mire... | reverse complement strand
ATGCGGGCCTTGTTCGAAATGGCCAGCGCTTCGTCGGGCCCGGTGGAGGGGGCGAGCGATCCGCGCACCCACATCGCGCCCTCATCCAGGTGGGGTAGAAACTCCGATCCGATGACGCCGGACAGGAGGTAGAGCGACATCAGAAAACCCGCGGCGCCGATGGTGACCGGGACCGCGCGATGATAGATAGCCCAGGTGACGCCTTTGCGATAGCGATCCGCCAGAAACTCCATCACCACGTTTCTCCACTCCCTGGTGCCCCTGGGGAAGAGGAAACTGGCCATTACCGGCGCAACCACGATCGAGTAGAGCAGCGCTCCCAGCAGGGCAAAGGCCACCGTCCAGGCCATCGGTTTGAACAGCCGGCCCTCCACTTCCTGCAGTGTGAAGATCGGAACATAGGCCGTGATCGTGATCAAGATTGCGTAGAACACCGGCCGCTGGACCTCGTGCGCGGCCGCGCGAATTTTTTCCTGCGGTGTTTCGTCATGGTTGTTCGCACGGTTCAAATGGTGGACGATGTTCTCCACCATCACCACCGCGCCCTCCACCACCATGCCGAAGTCCAGCGCGCCCAGTGAGAGCAGGTTGGCGGGAATATGTTCCAGGTCAAGGCAGATCGACGCGAACAGCAGGGAGAACGGAATGGTGATCGCGACGATGACGGCGCCGCGCACGTTGCCCAGGAAGAGCATCAGGACGATGACGACCAGAACGATGCCTTCGGTGAGGTTGTGCAGCACGGTGTGGGTGGTGAGATGGATGAGGTCGCTGCGGTCGAGGAAGGGAACAACCTTGACGCCCTTGGGCAGAATGTAGCGGTTCAGCTCCTCCACCTTGGCCTCGACTGCTTTGAGCGCCGGATCGGCGTCCGCTCCCTTTTGCAGCAGGACTGCGCCCTCGACTACGTCCGGGTTGTCAATTAGCTTGCCGTCTTTGTAATGTTTTTCGCCCTTCTTGTCCACCGTGTACGGTTTGTAGGTCCTGGAGATCTGTCCGAGCCGGATCTTCGGGCCCTGATCGACCACAGCGATATCTTTGATGTGCAACGCGGCGCCGGCCTGGGTCTTAACCACCGTGTCTTCGATCTGCTGCACGGTTTGATACAGGCCCGCGGCCTGCACGTTGATCTGCTGCGCCCCGGCCACGATGAAGCTGCCGCCCGCATTGGCGTTGTTGTTCGCCAACTGCTGCTCAATCTGACCGATGCTCAATCCGTAGGCGATGAGCTTATCCGGATCGAGCCGGATCTGATACTCCTTGGTGGCCCCGCCGAAGCTGGCGACGTCGACGATTCCGGGCACGCTCTTGAACTGCTTGACCAGGGTCCAGTCCTCGATCGACTTCTGCTCCATCACGTCGATGTTCGGGTTCTTGCTCTCGATGGTGTACCAGTAGATCTGGCCGACGGGACTCCAGTCGGTCTGCATTTGGGGCACCAGTCCCGCAGGCAGCGTGATCGTGCCCAGCCGCTCCAGGACACGTTCCCGGTTCCAGCTATCGACGGAGTCGTCGTTGAAGTTCATCATGATGCTGGAGATGCCGGCCAGGCTGAACGAACGCAGATTCTTCATGTCCGGGATCCCGGCCATTTGGATCTCGGTCGGAACGGTGATCTGCTTTTCGATGTCCTCGGCCGAATGCCCGGGCCACTGGGTGATGATGTTGACGTAGTTGTCCGCCACGTCGGGATAAGCTTCGACCGGCAGATTGTGAAACGAGATCGCTCCCCAGATGAAAAGCACGACCGCTACCGCCAGAATCAGGAAGCGGTTTCCAAGAGCAAAGTCGACGATCCGTTTGATCATTGGGCCTCCAACGTGGCTTCCAGTTGGAGAACATTCGAAACGACCTGCTGACCGGGTCCTATGCCGGAGAGGATTTGCTGCCGATTGCCGGACAGCATGTCGCCGGCAGTCACTTCAACCCGCTTGAACTGATTGTTTTCAGCGGGCACAAAGACCCAGTCGCGGTCGTGAAGGTGCAGGATGGCAGCGGCAGGGACGACCGCATAGTTGGTCTTGCTCTTGCTCTCAAAGGTCGCGGTGACGAACATGCCCAGCTTGAGGATGCCAGGGTTGGCGACCTCCATGCGGACCTTGGCGGTGCGGATGCTGGGATCGAGGATCGGGCCGATGTCGCTGATGTGGCCGGTCAGCGTGCGGTCGGGATAGGCAGTCAGATGGATCCTGGCGGTCTGCCCCAGTTGCAGCTTGGGAATATCGCTCTCGTAGACATCGCAGACGATCCAGACGACCGAGAGATCCGCGATGGTGAACGCGGTCGCGTTCCCCGCATAGGTCATGCCCTGGGCGGCCGCGATGGTGACGTTCTGGGCAACGATGACGCCCGAGATGGGCGCGTAGACGGGGACGATGCTTTGAGGATCGTTCTTGTCGATGCCGAGAGTCTTCAACTGCTCTCCGGCCGCGGTCAGGTCCGCCTGATTGTCCTTCTCGGCGTCCTCCGCCTGCTCCAGCATCTCCAGCGAGATGACGCCGTGGGCGTAGAGGTCCTTGGCGCGAACGTAGGCCTTGTTCGTCATCTGCTCGTCGTTGACAGCCTTCAGATAGACGTCGTATGCGTTGGTGACGTCGGGGCTCTGCACCTTCAACAGCAGGTCGCCCTTCTTGACGTAGTCGTCGAGCCGCGCCTTAATGTCGACGACACGGCCGCTGGCCAGCGAGATTGCCGGCACCTCGCGGGAGACGTCGGGATAGACCGCGCCCGTGACCTCCAACTGGGCGGGGGCGGAAAGCTGCTCCGCGGCAACCAACGGGAACTGGTCGGGCTTGTCGACCCGAACCAGGCTCATATCGCCGGCGGGAACGACCTCAGCAGGCGACGCGGCGCCGTCGACCGGATTGAACTGCTTGCTATGGCATCCGACGAGCGAAAGCGACGCCGCCACGCAGAGGGAATACCGCATTAAGGACCGAAGAGTCATGGAATCACCTCGCGACCGACGGCAAGATTCATCTGGCCGGCAGCAGTCATATAAGCGCCCACCAGTTGCAGGTAGGCCAGTTGCACGACGCGGTAGTCGCTCTGTGCGTTGAGAAAGTCCATCAAGGATGCTCCTCCGTGCTGGTAGGCATAGGTCACGGTATCGCGCACGCGCGTTGCTTGATCTTTGTACTGGTCGCGATACGGCACCAGCAGCGCGATATTGCTGCGCACCTGCTCGTACGCGGATTCCACGTCGCTGAAGACTTGCGCCCGCGCCGCGTCGGTCAACTGCTGGTTGCGGTCGATGTCGATCAGCGTGCGCTGCTTCTCACCCTGGTTGCGGTCGAAGACCCGCAGTGGAATCTCCACGCTGAGGCCCAGGGTCTGCAGACCGTTGGGGTTGTTGTTCGACGAGTTCCAGGTGTACCACGCGCTGTAGGTGGGGTCGGTCGAGCCGTTGGAGATGGCAAGCTTGTGGTTTGTCTTCGACTGTTCGATTGCCTGAATGGCAGCGCGCAGGTCAGGACGTGCATCGAGCGCCGCCTGCTCGAAGTCGGTGAGCGGTTTGAGGTCGCTGCTGAAGTCGTATGGCCCGCTCACGTCGAACTGGTCGACCGGGGTGCGGTCGTCCAGCAATTGCAGCAGCGCGATCTTCGCCGTGCGCAGGTTGACGATGGCGGTCTGGATCTCCACCTCGTACTGCACCCGCAGCAACTCGATGCGATCGAGGTCGATCTGCGCCAGGCCGCCGGCATTGAAGCGGGCCTTGCTGATGTCGATGATCTTGTCGTAGTACTCCAGCTCGGCCTTGGCCAGGTCCAGCACGGCTTTTGCTTCCAACGTTTGCACAAACGCGGAGCGCAGCGTAAAGAGCAGGGTGCGATCCAGATCCTGATGCTGCGACGTGGCAATCTGGGTGCCTTCCTGCGCGCTCTGCAGGCGCAGCTCGCGCTTGTGATCGCGCTCGTGCAGATAGCTGAAGTTGGGTGACAGGAACGTACCCTTGGTTGGCTGATAGACGCCGTCGTGCGGAGCGATCGAGGTGCCGTCGGCGGTCATGGTGAACTGAGGATTCGGCCGAAGGTAGGCTGTGATCTCCTCGGCCTTCATCTCGTCCACGTTGGACTGGTCCGACTTCAGCACCGGGTTGGCCGCTTCGAACTTTGCCTTCGCCTGCTCCCAGGTCAGGGCCGACGGCCCCGCCGGCGGTGGCGCGGGCAGCCCAGGAATGGCCGCTTGCGCAAGCTGCTGAGGGTGCGGACGATCGGGCAGGCCCTGCGCATTCACTTGCCCAACCTGTTGCGCCTGCTGGGCCGCCGCAGGGCAGGCCGCACCCGGCAGGACTCCCAGCATCACGACGCTACAGGTTGTCCAGAAAATTAATCGGATAACACTCATGAAGTGATTTCGCTCTCGTTTCCGAATATGAAGCGTTATGTTTTCCCCCGTGCAGCGAGTTCCGCGTGAGGAGATATACATACAGGAAGGAGAAAACTCGCCTCATATGCACCCCCCCCCCTGTGCCGTGGTCTGCCCGGCAGACGCGGAACGGCAAGCTGAAATGCGGAAGAGATAGGAGGCAAGACTCAGACAGCCGGCGGGGGGCGGCTTTGGATGGAAGCCAGTGAAGGGTTGTTCACTGTGGGGACGTGCAGATTGAAGGACAGGGCACTGCGCAGAAAACCAAAATGAAGCTCGCTAAGAACAGGCACGGGCAGCCCGGCAGCAGCGGGAAAGTCAGAGTGCTGGCCATCGACCGCGTGGTCGCGGCGCAGGCAGTTGACGAATACATCTGCGATGGCGGGGTTTTGAACCGCTAGCAGATCGTCTGTCATTGAGATCGCGGGAAAGAGGATCAGGAGGCTCATGGTCAGAGCGACCGGTTGCGCCCAACGCTTTGCTCGCTCCCGCTGGGCATAGAACATCCACAGCCGTATCATGACGGCTGCCAGCACTGCCCAGACCATATTGAGAGCAAACTCCATTTACCGCACTCCTTGGCAAACCTTCGCTTGGCAGCAGCGCCGCAATAGCGCCGAAAAACCAGTGCTGCTCAATTTTAATTCATCCATCCACTTCTCAAAGAATCGATCAGGTGACATAAGCATGGCCTAAAAACAAAGCCGAAAGTTCCTAAGAGACGTGTCCAGGCGCCCCCTCTTGCAGAAGCTTCAACTGGCGGGCGCATCCGGTACATCGTTCTCAACCAGCTGCTCCGCGAAGCGATAGCCAACGTAAGCGTCGGTGAGCAGGTACTTGGGGTCGGAGGGGTCGTCTTCAATCTTCTTGCGCAATTGGCGGACGAAGGTGCGCAGATAGTCCACCTCCTGGCGGTAGTCCGGGCCCCAGACCGCGGTGAGCAGCTTGCCGTAGGTGACCGCGCGGCCGGCGTGGGTCATCAGGTAGTAGAGAATGTCGTACTGCTTGCGGGTGAGGTGGATGGACTGGCCCGCCTTGCTGACTGCGCGCCGGGTGGGAAGCACCTGGATCTCGCCGATGGCGATGGGGGCGTCCTCGTTGCGTTCCGGGGTTTGCGCGCGGCGCACCGCGGAGCGCAGGCGGGCGACACACTCGCGGATGCTGAAGGGTTTGGTGATGTAATCGTCTGCGCCGTTCTCCAGGGCCTCCACCTTTTCCTCTTCTCCGTCGACCACGGTCAGCATCAGGATGGGCAGACGCGGAGCGAGCGCACGCAGGCGTACCAGCGTCTTCATGCCGCCAATCCCAGGCATGTTGACGTCGAGCAGAACCACATCGAAGGTCTGCGTCTGCACCAGGTGCAAAGCATCTTCTCCGCGCACCGCCTCGGTGGTCTGGAATCCCATTTCGTTCAGCGGGGTGCGCAGCGCGCGCCGGATGGCGGGCTCGTCATCGACCAGAAGGACGCGGATGGCGGGAATGGAAGACGATGCGGTCAAGTGCGAATGCCTCCTTGGGGAGTGATCGGCAGGGACGCATAAAAGGTCGTTCCCTTTTGAAGGTCACTGGTGACCCAAACGTGGCCTCCCTGGGCCTGGGCGGCGCGCTTGGCGATGGAGAGGCCGATACCGGTGCCGGGCGCCTTGTTGGAGGAGGCGGACGACCTGTAGTAACGGTCGAAGATCCGCTCGAAGTCAGCGGGCGGAATCACCGGCCCCTTGCTGTGCACGGAGAAGATTACCTCAGAGTCGCCGTCCTCGGCGTGGATGGTGGCCGCGGTCCCGGGGGCCCCATACTTGGCGGCGTTGTCGACATACTGGGTCAGCAGAGCAACCAGCAGACCGCGATCGCAGCGGAGCGACAGATCGTCACGCGCAATCTCAACCCTTACGCTGACCTTGGCAAGCTGATCGCGCAGGCTTGCCACCACGTCCTCGACCAGGGACGCGACCTCGACCTTCTCGGCATGGGGAATCATCTCGGATGCCTGCAGCCGCGCCGTCCGGAGCAGGCTGGTGGTCAATCGGTTGAGCAGCGCCGTCTGCTCCTCGATCTGCGCCACCAGCTCCGCCTGCTCCAACGACAAACTGCCCCTGGCGCTCAGACCTTCGCTGGCCGCCCGGATCACCGTCAAGGGCGTTTTGTAGGCGTGGGCCAGGCTGTCGAGCACGGTGGTGCGCAGTTGCTCGGTCTGGCGGGCGATCTCGGTCCGGCTCTCGTTGGCGAAGGAGTGGTAACGATCGAACGTGATGGCGACCACAGAGGCGATGGCAGTCGCTATCTGACCGCGAGTCTCTCCGCGGATGACCAGCGCGCCGATGGACAACAGGCCCATGTGAAGCACCCTGCGACTGAGGCCGGTCTCCGGATCGTCGCTGACGGTCTCGAAGGTGGAGATATTTTGCAGCATGTTCTGCGGGTCGTCGAACCACTCCCCACTCTGGTAGACCTCGTGCAGATCGGCATCGAAGATGGCGACCGACTCGACCTGAAAGATGGATCGCACGAGGAAGGCCAACTGGTGGCCGGGTTTGCGGTGGGGATCGAGCTTCGTGGTCTCGTGGATGAGGCGACAAAGGCGTTCCGCGTCAAGCTGGGACTGGGCCACGGCGGGGGCTGGAGGTGCGGTCGGAGCGGACGCACCACCCTGCGCAAGCGTCTCGCGACGTCTGCCAGCGGGCAGAACCCGGCGGAAATTCATCATCCTCACTCCGTCCAAAGTCGGATGTCCTTCTTCGATTTCGCCCACAAGATTGAGCGGCAAGAACAGGTGCTCCCGTGCGTCGCGCCGGAAGAAATGTGAAAGCTGGTCGGAGAGGAAAAGAACCTCCGGAATTGGCGTCTTTCGTTCGATCCAACAACGGTTGCGGCGCTCTTCTTTAGCAGAACTTCGATGAAGTGTGGGGGGTAACTAGCAAAGATTTTAGCATCTTATCGGGAATTAAACCTTCTTTTGACGAAATCCGCGAAAAGCACGGCATAAGGGATTTCTTTATGAATTCTTTATAACTTCCTTGCGTTCATAGGAAGTACAGAGACAGACCTATCGCGGCGCCCCACTCGGGAACGCCGACCAATTGGGACAGCCAAGGCGAATCAGCCGCAGCGTCTCTTCGCACAGTTGCAATTGCAAGTCAACTTTCTCGGAGGAACTGAAAAGATGGAAATCAAGCCGCAGAGCGTGTTGCAAGGTATGGCCGGAGCGATCCTGTTCCTCGCCATTGTCGCGGGAGCTCAGACCCCAGCTCCTGCCCCATCCTCAACGACTGCCCCAGATTCCACCACCGCGGCCCCGGCTGCTCCCGCCGCGGCTGCGCCTGCCGCTGCACCGGTGTGGAGCGTTGGCACGGTCGATTTTAGCGGCTACGTCGACGCCTACTACAGCTACAACGAGAACCGTCCCGGCAACTTCGGATCCTTTGGCCAGGTCAACGATCTGTACAACTTCGACGATGCGACCGACCAGTTCAATCTGGAGGCTGCGAAGCTGACGCTGAATCACGACCCCGATCCAGTCGGCGCGCATCTGGACCTCATCTTCGGCCGGACCAATTCTCTGATTCACTGCGGAGCCTGCGATACAACGCTCAACTACATCGAGCAGGCCTACATCAGCGTCAAGCCGCCCAAAGCCAAGGGCTTTGAGTTGGACGCTGGCCAGTTCGTCACCTCGGCCGGCGACGAAGTGATCGAGACCATGAGCAACTGGAGCTACTCGCACGGCCTGCTGTTCTCCTACGCAATTCCCTACTACCACTTTGGCGTGCGGACTTCGATCCCGGTCAGCAAGGTCTGGACGCTCGGCGCGCAGGTGGTGAACGGCTGGAACGACGTGGCCAACAACAACGGCGGCGTCACGGGCGGTTTTACCAGCGCACTGGTAAAGCCCAAGTACACCTGGAACGTCAACTACTACGTCGGCCCGGAACCGGAATCCGCGGGCAAAGGCATGACCCCTTACGGGGCCACCGGCGACCCGACCAACCAGAAGGTGGTGCGCAATCTGTTCGATACCACCTTCCTGCTGACTCCGAACGCCAAATTCAACGCCTACGTCAACTACGATTATGGCCAGAACAAGAACTCGGCGTACTCCTACTACAATGGCGGCGGCACAACCAAGGTGCCTGAGATGTCGCAGCACTGGCAAGGCATCGCGGTATCAGGGCGTGGGCAGGTTACGCCCAACGCGGCGCTGGTGGTCCGGTACGAGTATTTCTACGACCAGGGGACTCAGACCCAGTACGTGAATCCCAAGACCGGGTTGATTGCTCCGCAAACCCTCGATGAGATCACTGCCACCTATGAGTACAAGTGGGTGGAGGGTCTGCTGATGCGGGTTGAATACCGGCGCGACTGGTCGGACAAAGCCTACTTCCAAAAGGGCACTTACGAGACCAACACGTCGCAGGACACCGCGACCGTGGGCTTGATCGCCTTCTTCGGACCGAAACGCTAAACCCCTGTTCCGGCTGCGCCTCAAAGATTTGGGAGGTGCGGCCGGAACATAAGGAAAAAGTTAAAAATCTCCACGAGATCTTCACGCCGGTCAGTCAACAATTAACCCATCCCATCTTTGAACCACAGGAGACCGTTATGGCAGAAGCGAATACCGCCCCACAAATGCAGAAGACGCTCGGTCTGACCGGCTTGACCAGCAACGCTATGGCTCTGATTGCGCCAGGCGCCTTCCTTTGGCTCACGTTCTTCATCCAGGCGACGACCGGCGCAACGTCTCCTTCCATGTGGATCGGGATCTTTGCGGCTCTGATGCTGTGTCTGGCGACCGCCGTATCCTACGCTGAGATCTCCAAGCTCTATCCCGGCACCGGCTCCAGCTACTACTATGCCGAGCAGGCGATGCTCTCGAAGGACGCGTCGTTCAAGTACGCCCGCATTGCTAAGTTCATTGTCGGCTGGGGCTCCCATCTCTATTACTGGGTATATCCGGGCGTGATGGTCGGCGTGACCGGAGTGTTTGTCGGCTACATTGTTGGCTTCCTCTATCCCAACTTCATGAGCGGCTCCAACCCAGGCCCGATCTTTATGGCGCTGGTCGCGGTGGTCTTCACCTTCCTGGTTGCTGCGATCGCACAGCGCGGCGCCAATGCCTCGACCGCAGTCAACCTGGCCATCAACGTCATTCAGATCTCGGCGCTGGTGCTGTTCAGCTTTCTCGCCATCTCCTATCGCGCCCAGCATCCGCAGGGCGCCAAGGCGCTGAACTACGATTCGACCAGTCTGGCGACCTATACCTACAACTTCGCCACCAAGGCTGACGGCACGGTCATCCGCGATGCCAGCGGCAACCCCACTCCGCAACTGGGCAGCGACGGCAAGCCGGTCCCATTCACCATCGACTACTCCCCGTACGACTCGACCGGCAAGCTGTTCCAGGCCCACCCCAATGCAAAGTCGGTCGTGTCCATGCACAGCTTCAATTGGATGATGATCCAGGCCACGGTCGCGATTCTGATCCTGGTCGGCTTCGAATCGGTAACTTCGATGGGCGGCGAAGCAAAGAACGCGAAGCGGGACATTCCGCTGGCGGTCATCTTCTCGCTTCTCATTCAGGGACTGGTGTGTTATCTCTTCGAGTATTTTGCCGCCAATTACTTCCTCAATTCGGGGTACACCATGCAGAGCGCGGCGGGGTCTGCTGCGCCGATCGGCGACATGATGATCATTGTCGGCGATGCGCTGTTCGGACAGGGCAACGGCAAGTACTTCATGCTGGCTGAGGCGGTCACCGTGTTCCTGGCGCTGATCGGCACCACCCTGGCCTGCATGAACACCGGAGCTCGCGTGACCTACGCGATGGGCAAGGACGACGAGGCGCCGGAGCACTTCGGGATGCTTCACGCGAAGACCCTGACTCCGCACCGCGCCGTACGCACGCTGTCGTTCATCACGGCGGTCATCGGCGTCATCTCCATTTCGCTTCTCTTTGGAGATGCGTCCGCACCCACCGATGCGACGATCGCTGCGCTGCCCCACGGCATTTTCTCCAGCGTGGGTTATCTCTCGCACGATACGCTGGCCGCTCTTCCCAACTCGCTGCTGATGATCACTCTGGTCTCCAACTTCGGCACGTTCATCCTGTATGCGCTGAGCTGCATTCTGTGCATGGTGGCCTACCACAAGCGTCCCGATCACAGCTTCCTGAAGCACACGCTGATTCCGCTGTTTGGCGTTCTGGCCAACGTCGGCTGCATGGCGTTCTACCTGATCGGACCCTTCCTGGGTATCGGCACAGCGAAGGAGCCGCTTGGGGCGCTGATCATCGCGGCTCTGTGGGGCGCTTATGGTGCGTTCTACTTCCTGAAGTCTTCCAAGGCCAAGGGCAAGACTGTACTGCTGGAATCCAAAGCAGCGTAGGCATAACCCGTCTGCGCAAACTGACACGCTGTGCCTTGCAGGTAAATCGCCTGGAAATTCCGCCCCTCCATATCGTGCTGGAGGGGCGGTTCTCCTTCGCCTGCCAGGACACGCAACCACCCGGAACGACAACGGCCAAGCTGGTCAGGGCGGTGAATCCCCATGTTGGATGTGGTCTTTGGACAGGCAACCGACTCGGGCAGAGTGCGGCCGCATAATGAAGACGCCACCGCAGCGTTCATCCCGAGGTCGCCGCAAGAAGCACGTTCCCGCGGCTGGATGTTCGCAGTTGCCGACGGCGTGGGCGGACGCGACCTGGGGGAGGTGGCGTCGGCCAAAGCGGTGGAGACCGTGGCCGAAGGCTTTGGCCAGGCCGCCGAGGGCTTGTCGCTGGGCAGACTTCTGCCGCGGCTGATCCAGCAGGCAAACGAGGCGGTTCACGACGAGGGCCAGCAGGCGGAACGGCGAGGGCACCACATGGCCACGACCATTGTCTGCTGCGCGCTGCGCTACGACCAGGCCATCATCGCCCACGTGGGCGACTCGCGCTGCTACCAGGTGCGGGACGGCAATGCGACCCTGCTGACCCGCGATCATACATGGGTCAGCGAGCAACGCAAGCTCGGCCTGATCACCGCCGCCGAGGCAGAACGCTCGGAGAGCCGCCATGTGCTGACCCGGTCGCTCGGCCCTGAACTGCTGGTCACGGTCGAGACGGCCAGCGTTTCGCTGAAGCCGGACGACACGCTTGTGCTGTGCACCAACGGTCTCTATGGAGGCATGTACAGCGAAGACATCGCGCGCATCGCTTCCCAAAGCAAGGAGGCGGAGGCAATCGCCCGGGACCTGGTGCGCTATGCGGTGGAGGTGGATGGTTCAGACAATGCGACCGCCCTGGTGGTCCAGGTCCGCTCGATTGAGCCCATGTGAATCTGTCGCGGCCGCATGCACCCGCTGCCCAAGGGATGATCGCAAGGGTTGTATGTGGAGGAAGCCGCAGTGGTCTTTCGATCCGGTTCGGCACCGGGCAATTACACGAAGGGGGCACCTCTTGATGACGAAGAAAGAAGTCTGCACCCGAATTGGAACGACCGGCATGTTGCCGAGTATCCGTGTAGACACGGCGGAATTGGCGCTGTTTGCGGCAGAGACAGTGTACGAGGCAGGAATTCCGGTGGTGGAGATTACCCATACCGTGCCCAGGGCGGCCGAGGTGATCCTTGAGCTCACCCGCAATTACCCCGACTTGATCGTGGGCGCCGGCACCGTGCTCGATACGGACACAGCGCGGCGTTGCCTGGATGCAGGAGCCCGGTTTATATCCAGCCCTGGCCTGGTTCCCGACGTGCTGGAATTCTCCCTCAAGAATGGCGCTGTCGCCATTCCGGGCGCACTTACGCCCAGTGAGGTGGCCGCCGCGTGGAAGAGCGGCGCAGATTTTGTGAAGATATTCCCATGTGCGCCTTTGGGCGGAGACCAATACATCCGGGCGCTAAAAGCTTCGCTTTCTCATATCCCGCTGATTGCGTCCGGCGGCGTCAACCAGATGACTGCGGCTAACTTCATCCTTGCCGGCGCCGCAGCCTTGGGAATCGGGTCCGAACTCACACCGCGCAAGGCCCTGATCACTCGGCACGAGAAGTGGATTCATGAACTGGCGCGACGCTTCACCAAATTGATCTGCGACGCGCGCATCCGCATGTGTGTCGAGAATGCGGACCAACCGCAACCCGCCCGCAGTCCGGGACGAGTGCAGCTATAATGAACAGCGAAGCGGGAGTAGTTCAGTGGCAGAACGTCAGCTTCCCAAGCTGAATGTCGCCGGTTCGATCCCGGTCTCCCGCTCCAGTTCTTCGACCTACCCGATTGCCTTCCACGCCTCCAGAAAGCGCAGCAGTGTGCGCGGGCAACATGTGCCCGAAGAATTCCCTGCTCGCAAGAATTGCAATGTGGGTGAAGATTGCCGGCCTTCGCTGGGCCGAGCTGCGATCGCAACCGTTAGGTGCAGCCTTAGTGGGCGGTGCCGATGCTGGCAGTCTGCTGCGGCTTGCCGCGGTCTTCCAGCGCCATCGCCTCCGGCAGGAAGGTGACGGCCTTGGCGATCTCGGGGTCAGCCAGATCGCGAACCTTCTGACCCTCAAGCTGGCCGAACTGCGAGGTGAAGAGCTCGGCTCTGATGTTGGTCTTGATCCAATCCGAAACGCCGGCGAGGTCGGCATCGGTCGCATCCACCTGATTGGCCTTCAGAAAGTCCTTGAACTGCTGCAGGATCGCATCGTCGACGACGAAGTCCCTGGTGACGGTGTGGGTCGCCAGATAGTGCTTGGAGAAGGTGCCGACGCCGGTGGGGACAAACACATAGTGCTCGAGCAACGCGATCTGGAAGCGATTCAGGTCGGGGACCGCGATCTTCTCGTCGGGAGTAATGCCGCCGCCGCCATACACGGTGCGCCCTGAGTCGGTCAGCTTGACCTCGGTGTTGGATTTGTCGGCCTTCTTGGCATCGTCGCGGACGTAGTAGTAGTCGTAGAGCGATACGCCGTCGTAGGAGCGCTGAATGAGCCGTCCCGATGGCGTGAAGTAGTGATAGGTGGTCAGCGCCAGGCCGGTGTTCTCGGAGATCTGGAAGACGGTCTGCACCAGACCCTTACCGAAGGTAGTCTCGCCGACGATCAGCGCGCGGTCGTGGTCCTGCAGCGCACCGGAGACGATCTCGGCGGCCGATGCGGTATTGCGATTGACGACCACGACGATGGGATACTTTTCCTTTCCATCCTCTCCGTGGGGCGCTTTATAGACCTGGTCGGGGAAGGCGCGGCCACGCTGCGAGACCACAATCTGGCCTTTCTGCAGCATCTTGTCGCAGATGTTCACCGCCTCGTTCAGCAGCCCTCCCGGGTTGTTACGCAGGTCGATGATCAGTCCGTGCAGATTGCCGTTGGCTGCCTGGAACTTGTCCAGTGCATCGCCAAACTCGCGGCTGGTGGTCTCGGAGCTGAAGTTGAGGATATGGATGTAGCCGATGCCCGGCTTGAGCATGAAGGAGAAGTCGACGGAAGGATGGGCGATCGCGTCGCGCACCAGATCGAAGGTCAGCGTGCCCTTGCCCTCGCGCGCCATCACCACCGACACGTGGGTGCCTTTGGGCCCTTTGAGCAAACCGGCTACGGCTGCGGAGTCGAGGCCATCGGCGGACTTGCCGTCGATCGACATAATCTCGTCGCCCGGTTTGATGCCTGCCTTGAAGGCGGGCGTGCCTTCAAACGGAGCCAGCACCACCACATGCATGGTGCCGCTCTTGTCCGGCTGCGGCTGGATCGACATGCCCACGCCGTAGTAGTTCCCGTGCTGGTCTTCGCGCATCTGGGCGAAGGCTTTGGGATCGTAGAAGTTGGAATGCGGGTCGAGCACATGCAACATGCCGGGGATGGCACCGTCGTAGATGGCCTTGTCGACCTTGTCCTGGTCCAGCGGCTCGGCGTAGTTCTGCTCGACGAGGGAGTAGACGTTGGTGAACTCGTGCAGCGAATCGCGCAGGGTGGACTCGTCCGATGAGGACTGGGCCGCGACCTTCTCGCTGATGAATGAGCCGATTACGGCGCAGGTGGCCAGGAAGAGGGTAACGGTGAAGAGCGCGCGGCGTGTGCGGGAAGCCATCAGCGTGGGGTACCTCAGAGAAAGTGCGGAGGGGATCTGCTGGTCCGCGTCAGGAAGCCGGGTTTGCCCAGTTGAAGCTCCAGTCCACCATTGGACGAGTATAGCATCCGTTGTGTGAGCAGCCTATGGCTTTCGTGCTGGGATATCCGCTGATGCTCACGGGATGGATTGCGACGGGGCGGGCGGTTTCTGGGCCTTGATTTGGGCCATGATTTGGGAGTTGATCCAGGCGGCGATGTCGTCGATGACGGGCGCGACGACGTGGCCGGGCTTCTGGTAGTCGGCCGGAGTCCCCAGCCCGGAACCCGGCGAGCTGCTGGGCATGAACAGGTGGAAGAGGCCGGGATAGAGCTTGAAGGTAACGTCGGGGCGGCTCGCCAGAGACTTCTTCCAGCCGTCGAAGTCCTCTTGGGTGACCTGGTAGTCGCGGTCCCCGCGCAGGACGAGCATGGGGATCCCGAGTTTGGCCGCGACTTCAGCGGGGTGGTAGTCGCGCAGATCGAGGAAGTAGGAGCCGGGGATGGTGGAGCCCATCACGTCCAGCCTTTCGTCTGGGGTGAGACGAGGGCTCTCGACCTGTTTGGCAAAAGCCTGGGCGTCGTCGATCTGCTTCTTTTGGGCCGGAGTGATCTTGCCCTGCAGGCTGTCGATGTACTTGATCTGCTCCACCATTACCCGCTCCAGCGGGCGGGTGGTCCCGGCCAGGATGACCAAGCCGGCCACCTGCGGGTCGCCTTGCGCGATCCGGGGCGCGAGCGCGCCTCCCAGGCTGTGACCGAGCACGAAGATGCGGCGGGAATCGACCTCCAGCCGCGCGGAGAGAAGAGCGACAGCGGCGCGCGCATCGTCCACCGCCTCCTGGTTGACGGTAAAGCCGGCGTCGTTGAGCTTGATCTGCTCGGCATACTGCAGGGTGCGCTTGCTGTAGCGCAGGACGGCGATGCCCTGGCTGGCGAGCCCCCACGCGATGTCCTTGAACGGCTTATTGCCGGAGATGGATTCATCCTGGTCCTCCGGACCGGAACCGGCGACCAGCGCAACCGCGGGGAATGGGCCGTCGCCGTTGGGCAGGGTCAGGGTCCCGGGCAATTGCCAGGGGGAATCGCCGACAGTGACCGGCAGTTCGTGGAAGCTGGTGGGATGGGCATAATCGGGGGGCGTCCACTTGGTCGCAGCTTCCGGCGTGACGATCGGCATGATGAACAATCCGCCGATGCGGTCCTTCGAATCGAAGACCCACCTGAGGTTGAGGGTCGCCTTCTCGAACCTCGTGGTCACCACGGCCACCTGGTAGCCCTGGACATTCTGGGGCGGGGCGATGGCAGTAATCGTCTGGAAGGCCCCGTCCTGGGCGATGGTCGCGTCCCAGATCTCGGCCAGTTTGGCGGCCGGCATTGCGGCGACCATCGCGTCATCGAAATAAGAGACAACGGCATCGATCTTGTGCGCGGCCAATAACTGGGTCAACTCCCTGGCCTTGTCCTGAAGGTCGGCTGCATCGGGCGGCTGCGCGTGGGCCATGGAGGCGAGCGCGACAGCACAAAGGAGAGAAATGAACGGAGACTTGATGGACATTTTCTGTTGCTCGGGGCCTTCTCTTCAGGATCGGTTTGCTCGAATTGTACGCCCCTGAGGGTGCCGGGAAGGCTCCCGCCTCCCGCTCGGAATTGGTGCGAGCGGCGCGGGGCGGATAGAATAAGACGACTGGATACCGGGCGGACGCCGAGCGAGTCCAACCGAGTGAGACCGGCGGCAGTTCGATGGCTGGCTTGAACATGGTATTGGCTTTGGCAATGGAAACGAGAGAGACCTTTTGAGATTTGTGGATTTGAACTCTGTGGACACGATGCAAACGAGGTCGGGAAATGCCGCGCCGCGGCGGGGATTGGCCGGGGCGGCCATGGCAGTGCTGGCGATCGCCGGGAT
>Ga0302320_10014462_pt1 | contig 16329 bp, 11 predicted proteins | sample Bog_T0_3_FD_202130 | JGI IMG/M metagenome (GOLD analysis project Ga0302320, IMG submission 202130) | Peat permafrost microbial communities from Stordalen Mire near Abisko, Sweden - Bog_T0_3 | ecosystem: Environmental > Terrestrial > Soil > Wetlands > Peat | place: Sweden: Abisko, Stordalen Mire... | reverse complement strand
CCCATCGTGGACTTGGAAAACATTGTCCGGGACGAGTTGAAGGTGTTTTTCGGCCAGCATGACCGGGTGAACCAGCATTTGGAGGAAGTCAACCGCAAATTGACCGAGAAAAGTGCCCTCTTGGACGCCCACCAGCGGGAAATCCAGAAGGTACGTGACGAGATGCGCCAGACCCACCAGCTTTACCTGAAACAGCAGATTTCCGGCGACGGCTTCCGCGAGCTCTACGCGCCCGCCGAAGAACGCAAAATCCAGTTGGAAGCCGAACTGCCGAAGTTGCAGGCCGAGGTGGATTTCTTGAAGGTGAACAAGCTGTCGGCCGATGACGTAGTCCACGAATCGACGACGCTCCATGAACGATGGCCGAACATGCTGGCTGACGACAAGCGGAAAATCGTCGAAGCTCTCATCGAAAAGATCGTGATTGGTGCCACGGATATTGACATAACCTATTCGTACGTCCCTACTTCTGAAGAACTGTGCAAAAGCCAGCAGGGGTTAGGATTTAGGTGAGGGCGGGCAATAAAACCAACAGAACAAACTGCAAGCATGGCATTATCGCTCGCCCTCATCCCGGCCTTCTCCCCTGGGGAGGAGTAGTTGTTGCCGCGCCGATGGCAGGACGAGCGCTGGGATTACGCAACTGGTCGTGCAAACACCTGAAAGCGTGGTTGCGGAAAGTCCTCTCCTCGGGGGAGAGTAGCCCTGCTGGGAATTGCACAACGGCAAGTCCGGGCCTCCCGCGCCCATATCCGGGCACCGCGGATCCCCCGTAAGTCGTTGCCTACCAGCATGAAAACATTTGGCGATCTGCTCCACGTCAAGCGTTATGAGAACCACCTTACCCTTTCGCAGCTTGCCAAGCAAATGGGAATTGCACAGACGACGGTGAAGGCGTGGGAAATGGATGCAGAACGGCCAGATGAGCGGCAGATGGAACAATTGGCGAAACTCTTAGGGTTCGATTCTGGGTTTTGTTCCCGAAACCCGCCGGGTGACCTCTGTTGACTTTAATACATCCGCCCTCGATGAAAAGTCATCGGTTGCCAAAGAAGCTTCACGAGCCATTTGGCTTCCGTTTCCGTGCCATATCCGGCTCTGGCTAACCGCCCAGCGAGCCACGCAATGAAGTGTTCATGTATTGGAAAAATAAGAATACTCCGATTGTAAACCCCCTGCGCTTACAATTCGGAGTAAAAGAAAGGAAAATATACACATATGAAAAACCTTAAGAATTTTGGCTCAGCCATTGAACAAGCAATTCATACGCGCAATTCTCGCAGATTGATCCGCAAGGACACACGTATGCCTGCTTGACTTCAATAATCGGCTGTGCCAAAATGGCACTACCAGCACGGGTCGTTTCGAGAGCCGGCTGATGTTTACCAAAGCCCCGGGATTCTTTCCTGGGGTTCTTCTTAGAGGCCACTTGGTGAAGCTTCCTTTCTTCGGACGGAGCCGTATGACAGCATCAGCCAAACAAACAGGTTTGCCGGCGGCAGGGAGTTGATGCGTTAGCCAAATCGGACGTTCCATGAAGACATTTTAACACGCTTAAGAAAAACTGACAAATTCACGTGTCTGCTTCAGTTGATAAGCGTTTGCGAATACTTAAGTATCACGTTCTACATCGCCCAACGGCGGCAAGGCTCAAAAAACATTACGAGCCCTTCGGCTTTCGCTTCCGCACCAGCGACTTTTTTATTTTCTCCATGCGCGCCACATCCGGCTCGGGCAAACCGTCCAAAAGGCGATTGGGGCTGGTTTGGAGCGCTTGGCTGATTTTGAAGAAGGTCACCACAGAACAAAGATATTTTGCATTCTCAATGTAGCTTACCGTCTGCCAGTGCAATCCCGCCAATTCCGCAAGGCATTCTTGCGTGAGGTTGGCCTTGAGCCGAGCCGTTTTCACGTTCTCACCGATTCGCCGCAACATTTGCCGTTCTGTCACCCTCTCTTAAAAGCAGGTTTCTTTTCATGTTGACACCGAATATATTCGATGCTAATACCCTTTCCCGAACAGATCCCACAAAAACAACAATTGGAAAAACATTATGGCAGATTCCGTCTTGAACAAACAAACGGGGCTCTCTGGCGAGGAAGTCGTCACCCGTGCGGTGCAATTCTTTTCAACCGAAAGCTGGCGCACCACCAGTCAATCGCCACGCGCCGCCACATTTGAGGGCAGACCTCCCATACCGTGGTTCATGATGCTGATGACCATCATCGGGTACCTCTGTTGCATCGTTCCCGGCATCATCATGTATTTCGTCGTCGTCAAAAAGATGCGTCGCTTCCAAAACCTCGTCGTCACCACAACTCCCATGAGCAAGGGGACGGAGGTCGTCGTGACGTATCCGAGCCATGCCAAGAAATTGGCCGAGAGATTCCTTGCCGCTCTGCCGGAACTTTCCTGATATGGATGCAGAGGAACGAAGCCGGTGGCTCGACTCGCTAAAACAGAACGCCGCCCGGAGCGAATCGAATTGGTGGACAGCTTTTTTCCTGTCGCTGTTTCTTGGCTGCTTCGGCGCGGACCGATTTTATCTCGGCTCCCCCATTCTTGGCTTTGCCAAATTGTTCACGATGGGAGGTGCAGGGGTCTGGTGGTTACTGGATGTCGTCCTGCTTTGTGTGAACAGAATGCATGATGACCACGGGGCCGTTATCCGCCGCCCGTTTTGACCGACAACGACCAAAATCCCATGAAATTTATGCCTCATTTTGGGCAACTCCTTGAGCTTCAACAAGATATTTTTCTTGCAAAGTGCAGGGGGGCATATATTGCTGATTGTTTTACGCAATGATTCTTCACCTGAAATCAGATGGTGAAAGGCAACAGCTTTGAAAAACCGAATCCGCAATGTGACTTTTTTGCAACAACGGCAGATTTTGCTTGCCGCCTCATAAGAAGGCATTGATGATGGCGCAAGCTGAATATGGAAATGAAATAGGTAATTTATGAAAACTATAATCAGAAGGAATAGTTATCCCCGCCAGTTGAACTTTGTCTTGGCCCGCGCCCTCATCGTCGCGGGTTTTTTGTTTACCCTGACGCCAATGGCCGATGCCTCCATCTACCCCGGTGGCGGAACGAATGGTGCCTCCAGTTACAGACCCTTGGATTCCTGGTCTTTTTACGATTTCACAAACTGGACGAGCGACACCCACCATGCGCCGGTTTCGTTCACCAATCTTGCCTACTCCAATCTCGGCAATGGCTCATCGCTCGTGTTGGATGGCACGAACCCGGCGTGGCTGCAATACAAAATGTATGAAACCAACGGCACGACAAACCTCACGGTAAATGCCGGCACGGTGATGTTCTGGTTTGCGCCAGGGTCATGGTCGAGTACGAATAGCGGTGGAACAGGCCCGAAAGAATACGGCCGGTTGTTTGAAGTCGGCGGCTACACAGCCAATTCCAGTTTCGGCTGGTGGAGCATTTACGTGGATAACATGGGCTCGAACATATATTTTTCGGCGCAAACCAACAACTTGTCGAGCACCTTCACGACCTACATTTCCTACCCATTTTCCTGGACCACAAACTATTTTCATCATGTGGCCCTGACGTATTCCACTACGAACACCGCCTTGTATTTGGACGGCAACCAGGTGACCAACGGTCCGCCGATGACGGTGTATCCCGGCCCGAACGCGCTTGCGAACGGCTTGTTTATTGGGAGCGACAGCAACGGCGTTTATCAGGCACACGGAATGTTTGACAGCGTGGCGACCTATAATGTCCCCTTGGACGCCGGCACCATCCAACAAATGTACAACGGGCAACTCCGAGGCTTCGAAATCAACCCTAAGAACAAAGCGATGTTCACGCTGACCAATTCCGTTTCCACCCCATCCTTCAATTCAGGCCTGGATGTCATCGCCGGAGCGGGCAATTTGCAATGTATTACCTCAAACAATTGCGGGAATTATTCACCCTATATTGTCTGGTTCACAAACGTCACGGCCAAGGCGCAAGGAAACGGGACAATGAACATAACGTTCACAATCAAAGGCGGTTACACAAATTATTCTTACGACATTTTCGCCACTGGGACCTTGCAAGATCCTTTCACCAACGGCATTTGGGTCTGGCTCGGGCAAGGCCAGCCGTGCAACACCTATGTCGTGAATGTTACCAGCCCGAATGCATATTTGATCATGGGAACACCGTATGACACTTCCGGATACGGTTTAACGGACGCCTACGAATTGTTGGTGGCAAAAATTAACCCAAATGGTCCCCAAACAGACGCATACGGCGTGCCGTATGCGTGGTATGCGGAAAATGGAATGATCCCGATAACGAGTGGCCTGGCGACGCTGGACCCGGACGGCGACGGGCTGCTGAATTATCAGGAATACCTTTACGGCACCCGACCAAACGTGTCGGAAGGCTTTTCGATTTGGATTGGCTCAGCAAACGGAACGACGGTCATTCCCTGAAAACAAAATGAAAACGAAAGCATGGTTGGTGTTGGCGATCACGGCTCTAACGTTGCTGGCTGCTCGCGAGGCAATGGCGGGTGCTTGCATTTCGGCGCGATTCCATGATTGGCAGGACATGGGCTGCAATCAGAATTATGCCGGGGCCGGTGGTCCGCCTAAAGCCCAATGCCCGGACTGCCAGGGCATGCCGCGCTGGTGGGTGAGTGAACCCTACATCAACCTGTGCATGTCGGACACACCGTTGAGCTACCGGTTGTCGTCAGGGAAGGAAATGGATTTTACGTTTTATTACCGTCAGCATACAACCCTACCGGGCCCGGATGAAGTAACCGCGTTGCCTGTGCGACTTGGTTCCGAAATCTATCCCGGCATGTACCCCATCATGACCGGGTCCACTTGCGGCACTAACGCGTCTTGGGCAAACAACTGGAACATGAGCATTACCATTTGGGACCCAGTATGGGAAAACAACTGGTCTCTAGGCACATACTACAATCCGCCGACTTATGCGGTTTACAGTCAAGGTTATCAAGCCTTCGTCTGGCGTCCGGAAGGAGGGATCAATTACTTCAATGTTCAAGCCAACCATCAAAACACCATTGATCCGCAAAGCCAGATGCGGCTAACGAGTGTCAACGGTGGCACGAATTACCCAGTGGTTGAGAGCTATTACGGTGGAATAACCCCGGTAATAATCAATGCACCCACATCCGACAGCAACGGGATTTACTGGGGCGATTCAGGAATTGGCCTTAAACTTGTTTACCCAGACGGTAGCCAAGATGTGTTTGGTTTGTCAGCATACCCGATGACGGATTGCAAAATCTATAACTACATGAGTCCTGCGGGAACATCAACTGAACGCCTGTTCTTGACTCAACGAATTGATCCCCAAGGTCGGGCGACGCAACTTGGTTACGAACAAGTCACCAATGCCGGAACCCCCTTTTACCGTGTGCGTTACGTCGTTGATCCTGATTACCGTACTACGACGTTTCATTACAACAGTGGCTTCCAAATAAGCGAGATAGATGACCCATTTGGACGAAAAACACAGCTCACATATACCACCATCTACGGCGGGGTGCAGGTGCCGGCGAGCATTATTGATGCGGCGGGACTGACAAATTCTTTCAGCTATTACGGAGCGCAGCCAACAAACGGTTGGATCACTTCTTTGACCACGCCGTACGGGACCACGCTTTTCAACTATTATGCTGTAACCGACTCGTCAGTAACCAACGGCTACGAGCAGCGCGCTCTTTATGTCAATGAGCCGGAGGGAGCGCAACAACTTTATCTATATCAACACCAAAATCCGGGGATTGTTCCCAGCAGTGAAACATCGCCAAACGTTACTGGACAGGCAGACTTCGACAACGGCTCAAGCCCCGGTTTGAGCACTCACGGAGCACTCACTTACCGAAATACGTTTCATTGGGGACGGCGGCAATACGCCGCGATGGCTTCTAATTATTACTTGAACGAAGGCATGAGCGAGAGCTTGCGCTATGAATCGTCAAATCCTTCATACAGTCAGAGCGAATTCGCCAGCGCACTGTCTGCTTTAAGCGCTAATGACTACACTTTGGCCGACGAGAAACACTGGCTGCTGAGCAGCGATTTAATTTCCATTACTGAAGGGTTGTCCAGCGAGCGCGACCCGTCCCCCGATTTGGCCGGGCAAATTCCCGGGCTGCGAACTTGGTACAATTACATCGGAAAACCATCTCCCGAATTGCTTGGTACCAATCCGCAGATTGATTGCATCGCCCGCTTACTGCCGAACGGCGATACCCAATACACGTCATACAATTATTATCCGACCACACTAGCTCCGGGCTTTCCGGCAGGGGCCGGTTTTGTATCCAGCAATTCATCCAGTTACTCCATTCCCAACGGAGCAAATGGTGCATTGCTTACTTCATTTAATTATGCTACGAACAGCGTTGACCTCGTCAGCGTCAGCAATTCCGCCGGCCAATATGTGAATCTCGGTTACAATAGCAACCACCAAATCACAGCGATGACCAACGCTTTGGGTCAACAGACCACGCTGACTTGGGATAGCTTCACTCTGAACCTGGCTGGTGTCGTGTACCCTTCCGGTCAAAGCATCAGCGCAAGCTACAATTATCCGCAAAACCCAGCTAGCGGCACCAGTTCCATGTTGCAATGGCTAACCATTCAGCCCGCAGGCCGCTGTTTTACAAATAACAGTTATTATGCCGGGTTTCCGACCAGTGTCACTGACGACCGGGGCGTAACGGTGCGGAATACCTGGGATGGCTTGAACCGATTAACTGGCACAACGTTCCCCGACGGCAGTTCTATTTCAAACGTTTATTCTCGTCTTGACGTCGTTGGCAGACAAGACCGCCTTGGCAACTGGACTTATTTTACTTACGACGCTTTACAACATTTGACCACCAACGTCAACGCGAATGGAGCGGTGACCTCCTACAGCTATTGCGGCTGCGGCTCTCTGGATTCCATTCTGGACGCCCTGGGCAATAATACGTATTTAAACTACGATAATCAAGGCAGCCTCACCAACGTCACATTTCCGGATAGCAGCAGTCTTAATTGGCAATACGATTTGGCTAGACGTGTGGCCGTGGCTTTTGATGGAGGAAACCGTTACTTTCAATTTGCGTACAATAACCAAGGCCTTGTGACGAACGTCACCAGCGCGAACGGCGCCATGGAGTCAACCGTTTATGATGTCCTCAACCGCCCGATTAGCGTTACCGACGCCAATGGGGTAACCGTCACCAATCAGTACGACGGCATCAATGAACTGCTCCAGCGAACCTGGGCAGATACTGCTTCCGAGCGATACGGCTACAGCGCAGCAGGTTTGATCGCCTACACCAACCGCGATGGATTTCACACCTTTTATACTAGGGACGCAGCCAGCCGATTGATGGCTGTTACCAATGCTAACCGCGAGGTCATCCGGTTCTCTTACGATTCCATGAACAACGTAACGAGTTTAATTGATGGCACCAGCAATCAAACGCGCTGGCAATACAACCAATATGGCTGGCTCACGAACAAGATGGACGGACTTGGCCGGACAGATTTTAATTATGCATATAATGCTAACGGCTGGGTCACCAACAGATGGACCCCAGAAAAGGGTAATACAGCCTACTCGTATGACGGTGTAGGAAATTTAAAAGCAATTGTCTATCCAATACAGACCATCAATTATGCCTACGATGCGTTGAACCAGCTCACAAACATGATTGACGCGTCTGGCACAAACATGTTTAGTTATACCCCTCTTGGCCAATTACAAAACGAAACTGGCCCGTGGCCAAGCGATGCGGTCGGTTACTCCTATTCCCAAGGCTTGCGCATGAACATGAGTTTGACGCAACCGGTCGGCTCTTGGTCAGAGAACTACACCTACGATTCTGGCTGGCGGCTGCAAACCCTGACCTCCATGGCTGGAAGTTTCAGCTACAACTACAATTTCCAGCCCGCGTCGTCATTGGTCACTGCCATTGCGTTGCCGAACGGAGCGAGCGTGGCCAATGGGTATGATGCACTCGCACGTTTGCGACAGACCGCGCTGGTTAATTACTGGGGGCATACTCTGGATGGCTATTCTTATATTCCAGATCCACTGGGGTTGCGGACCAACATCGTGCGTAGCTTAGGCCTCACCACCAACAGCGTCATGGTTGCTTATGACAACGTCGGGCAGTTGACTTCATGGTCAGCGATTGAATCTAACGGAGCTTTGAGGTTGAACGAGCAGCTTGGTTTTGGCTACGACCCCGGGCACAATTTGCACTCGCGCACTAACGGTGGGCTGTCGATACTCCTTCCGACGGACGCAGCCAATCAACTGACGAACGTAACTCGCATGAACGGTTATACCTTGACCGGTGCAACCCCTTCTCCGGCGACAAACGTCACTGTCAATGGGCAAGCGGCGCAAATCTACAGTGACTTCACATTCGCTCGGACCAATATCGCGCTCACCAACGGGCTGAATGTCTTCACAAGTACGGCCGATTTTACTTCTGGAGCAGTCACTACGAATACGTTGGCTGTTACTTTACCACAAACCGTGACGTTACTTTATGACAATAACGGGAATTTGACAAATGACGGGTTAAAGACTTTTGGCTACGATTCCGAAAACCAGTTGACAAATGTCTTCGTGCCCACTCAATGGCGAAGTGATTTTGTTTATGACGGCTGGAACCGGAGAAGAATCGAACATGATTACGCTTGGATAAGCAATGCATGGTCAAAAACGAATGAGACGCATTTTATTTATGATGGCTACCTCTTGATCCAAGAGCGTAATGTCAGCAATAATGTGGTTGTTACTTACACCCGTGGATTGGATTTTGGCGGCTCACTACAACAAGCTGGCGGAATTGGTGGCTTGCTCGCAAGAACCGACAACAATGGCTCGACTTTCTATCATTCCGATGGGGCTGGAAACATCACCGCTCTGACGGACGGCAGCCAAAACGTTCTGGCGCGGTATCTTTACAATCCCTTTGGCAAACTTGTCGGCCAATGGGGTTCAATGGCAGGGGTTAACGAAATGCAGTTTTCGTCCATGCCCCACCACAGTCTTTCGGGCCTGTCACTCTATGCCTTCCGCGCCTATGAGCCGAATTTACAACGCTGGCTAAATCAAGATCCAATCCAAGAGAACGGCGGATTTAACCTCTATGGCTTCGTCGGGAATAATCCGATCAACTATGTTGATTCTCTTGGATTGCTGGATTATTACTATTCGGGCGGTGGCTTTTTCCAGCCATCCGGCCCCGCGCCCTACTTGGAAGGAGACTCATGGTATGGGCAACTGGGTTCGGCGTTATACAATACCATTCCACTGGCGGCTAATGCGCTCAACAAACTAGCGCCAGGTGACATTGGTACAGATGAGGGCAATGCAAGCGGCAATGGGAATTACCTAGGAATGCTTGCGGCTGCCGGCATTGATGCAGCGGGACTGGTACCAGGGGAGGGGTCTGGAGCAAAACTTGGAAAGCCAAGCTTGACCGCGTGTAAGAAGGCGCTTAAAAAGGTGCAAAATGAGGTTGGAAAACTTCCAAAAGGTAAGCCAGGAAAATTTGGCAGCCCGCAAGCAGGCACGCCAAAGCTAGGTTATCGTTTTGATCCAGCACATCCTGATATGCCTGCGAGTTCACCTGAGTCTCAACCTCATTTCAATTGGTGGGATTGGACAGGTGGGAAGAAAGGAAGTGGCGGCAGATACGGAGCAATTCCAATCGAATGATGGCTATGGATCAATTTAAGATCGAAAATTATCAACGAGATAAACCTGGCATGGCCTTCCCATCGTGGGAACCCGTGCCACCTGAAAAGTGTTCACTGTTCAGGGAACGAATCGCTAGTCAGGTTGAGTTGCAACCTCGCGTTGATTCTCTTGTTTTGCTAAGAAAGCTGAGCGAAATCTCTTTTGATGTCACGAGTTTTGAACCCGACTCAGCTCGGCCCGATTTGCTAAAAATTCTTCAAAGTCTGAAAATTGAACCGCTCAAGCAGGTTTATATAAATTGGTATCGCTATGAAAATATAGACAAGATGACATTTTTGGATTTGGAACTCCATTTAGACGATATTTGGTATCCGGCCTCAGACGATATTGACATATTCGATGATACTTTGAAGTGGATATTGTCTGTTACTCATTACGGAATTGTTCGTGCAGTAATATTGAAGAACAGTGGAGTCAAAAGTTCATTACCATCATTTTAAATCAGCGGTCGTGCCGGTAAATTAACCGACATGAGCCGACTCGCCAGTTGCTTTTGCTTTAGCCGATGCAGATGGGTTCTTGGGAAGTTATTCTATTCATACTTTTTGATATCCTAATGACTAAAAGAGTTTTATTCATCGTTGTTGCAACTCTTGCAGTGCTCGTAATTGTGATGACGAAACTTATTGCGACTAGAGACGGAATGCCAGTAATCGAGTCAAAGATTGATAGGCAACTTGCTGATTTGATCTCTAATACGCCGGCATTGAGCAGTTTTCCCGTTGGAGGCCGAGAAAGGGTTAGAATTGTCGCTGGGAGTGCTCCTTTTACCGGTAAGATATGGTATAAGACTCGGGTCGAAGGTTCGGCGGCAGACCTCGTTGTTTACTGGGAAGGTAGCTCCAACGCATGTCAAATAGATAAAATTGAAGTCCAAGGTACTTCGTTGAGTCCACGTGTCGTTTGGCAGAGGAAATTTAATTAATTCGGTCGAACCTGTAAGAGATGATTAATCGTGTGTTTTGTAGTGCCTCGAACGCAAACCCTGCCGCCAAGACATGCCGAATTTGCTTCCCCTTAAAAAACGAACTGCGAAACTCGGCAAGACTTAGCTTTCCCCCGAGGTGTTCTCCCGTTGAGTTTCTCTCCCGCCGTCACTCCACTCCACTACGGTTCATTATTGCGGAGCGAGATGTTCGGGAGGGGGAAGCGAATCCATGATTGGCACTCGATACTATCTGTTCACTGCAAAATTATTCCTTGTCCGGCATCCATTCTTTCAATACTACCGCCGGCTGGAAGTCCGGCTGAATCTTCAAGGCGCGGCTCAGAGCATTTCTTGCGTCGTCATTACGCCCATTGCGTCTTAAGATCATCGCCCGCACATACGGAATGTGCGGATCATCTGAGATCGCCGCTTCCGCGCGGTCGAGTGTCTTTAACGCATCCCCAAGTTGCCCCAGTTGATCTTGCACCTGTGCTTGTGTGCAGAGAAATGGCGGCGAAATCGGATCCCCCGCCGTCGCTTTTTGGAGATGCCCCAACGCGTCCTCAGGCTGACGCCGTGATAGCAAGAACATGGCCATTTCAAATTGTCCCGTTGGCTGGTCCGCTTCCAGATCGAGCATTCCCTGCAAGTCTTTCGCTGCCCGGCTCTCCATATCCAAAGTCACCCGTAGCACCCAAGCCGCAGCCACGCGCACATTTCGCACCGGATCTTTCAGCATCACATTCAGCGCCACCAAAACATTTGTGTCGGCCAGGGCCGGTTCCAGTGCCCTCACCACCTGTTCTCTCACCAATGGATGATCGTTCTTCAATTCTGCCAGCAATGCGCTTTTTGTCGCCGGTTCTTCCGCCCATTGTCCCAGGAATGTCGCTGACACCGCCCGCCAATATGGGGTTTGATTCGTGTCCGACAGAACTGCAATCAGATTTTCTTGCACGTCGGCTTTGCCGGCTTCCGCCGCCGCAATCCAGCGCGTCCGTTCGCGGCTATAACGGTTCATGTTCGTGCCATACCATTCGTCCGTGTATTTCACCACCCAATCCGCCGTTTTGTCGGAATGGCAGCGGTTGCAGGCATTCGGAATGTTGAGTTGCTTTGTCAGCAAAGGGTCAGGAGTGGTGAAGCCGTGATCGTGGCGCGGATGCCGTTGCATATACACCGTCACCGGCATGTGGCATCCCATACATTCACCGCCCTTGTCTGTCAGCTTGTGATGGCCATGCCCGGCAGCGTCAATCAGCGGAGCTTTGGGAAAGCCACCGTTGTGGCACTTCATGCACAAATCGTTGCCGTGAAGCTGCGGCTTGGTCACGTCGCGTGTGTGGCAGTCAATGCACGTAACGCCGGCCTGGTACATCTTGCTGCCGAGAAACGAGCTGAATTCGTAATCCTCCTCCTTTATTTGCCCATCGGGATACCACCGTTGTGAATTATTGAGAATGTCTAACGCATAGTGGTCGTAAAACGAATCGCCAGGAACGAAGTCGCCAGTCAAGTCCGTGTTGCGAGAATGGCACGAACCGCACAGGCCCATGAGCCGTTGCGGCGACAGAGGGGCGACCGTGGGGTCTGGCGCGGCGGATTTGGCATGTTCTTTCTGCCAATCCAAGTGCTTTTGCAACGGGCCATGGCAGGCTTCGCAATTGACGCTCATGCCGGCCATCGTCGTGTGATAGCTGTCCGTGGCGTCGTCGTAATTCTTTTTGAGCCGGGTGTTGTGACATTCGGCACATTGCGAATTCCAGTTCATGCCCCGGCCTGTCCAGTGGCCATATTCGCCTGGATTACGAATGTCGTCACCATAGACATAAAACCACTGGTTTGATTTCGGGTCGTAAGAGGCTTCATGCACCTGATATCGGCCGCCCGGAAGCGGCGTCAGGAATTGGATCAACGGTGAATTACCGATGACCCTCTCAACGTGGAACGGCTGGAGGTTGCTTTCCATTCCGAGAGTGACAATTTGAAATTCATTGCCGTTGGTGCGGATGGTGGTGGTATCGGCCCCGTGCCTGATGGAACGGGACGGATTGAAGGCAATTTGGTCAGTGGCCGGCCGCAAGGACCGTTCAGCCAGCCCATGCGCCGATTGCGACCAGCGCTCGTATTCCACCGGGTGACACCCACGGCAGCTTTCCGGGCCGACGTAGCCGGCAAAATCACTTGATCCCGCGCTGGTGAGATTCAGCGTCGCCAGGCAGAGCAAGGCGCAAATCATCCACTTCCACGGTTGAAATTCGAGCCGGTTGTGACGCACGGCTAAGGATGCAAAAAACCATGCTCAAAAGTCAATCAAGCTACTTCAATTTCATCCGAAACACCACCGCCAGCCCCAGCGCATCAAACATGTCCATACGTCCGTCCTCGCTATCATAGAAACGACGTTTGCGCGGCAATTTCATCGCGAGTTCAACAGGAAATATTTTGGCGAGAGTTTCTGCCATTTCATGCCTTGTTCCTTCGACATCTCCAAGGAGCGTATTGCGCAACACTTTTCCGGCAAAGAACTTCACTTTGCATGTTTCTTTTGTCGCTAACGTTATGATTTGTAGGTGTAACGCCTTGGTTCGGCGCACGCGACGACATCCTTTGGCACTTACATCTTGCAACACCAAAACATCTGGCAAGAATTGCTTCATCAATTTCTTGATCCTGGAAATCGATTTGACGTTTTTATTTCCCCAAACCTCTTTGTGCCCGCATTCGAGCATCACGTCGTTTTCCATGACGCAATAACCGAAGCCTCTTGCCGTTGGCGCAAGAGCGAGGATACGGACTTGTTTTGATGTTGTTTGGTTCATGTATTAGATAATTGAGAAGCTGCTTTTGAATAACGGAGAGCGAGTTCCGAAAGAGCTTGCTGTCTCCTGGGATCAGGCGTCTCGCATTTGCGATGGGACAGAATTTTTGCGCGCGAAGATACTTCCCGTGCAGTCTGCTCGTAGAGGCCGGCAAACAATTCGCGAACAGCTGTGCCGTAAATCACCTCATACGCCAGGGCAGTCTCAAGTGTCGGTATACGCGAGTAATCCTCGTCGTGCGACACTTTGGCACCTTTGTTCATTCCCTTCATGCCGAGCAAAAAAGCCACGTCCTCCTGTGGAAGTGAAATTTGCTTCCGTTTGGATCGCAAATAATTGGTTAGCGATGACATGGTAGAACATCCGAACCCATTGAAAGTTCAGAGCCAAAGAATAGACGTGCGGCCGAGACTGGCATAGGGGGGTAAACTTGCCTAAATAGGCAGGTTTACGAAAAACAGCGCGCCGGCCAGACACAGTGTTGCAGTGTTTACTAGAGCATAGATTGCTAAATTAGTCAAGTCCTACGCGAAAAGCTTATTCAAGCTTTGGCAAGTTTACCCCCCTATGTTCGGCAGCGACATTCGGGTAAATTTGCCACATGAACACAGAACAAAAATTAAGCCGCGAGGCCATTGACGAGTTCAAGTCAATTTATCAGGAAGAGTTCGGTGAAGTATTATCAGACGATGAAGCAATTGAAATCGCCACGCGATTGCTGCGCTTCTTCGGAGTTTTACAAAAGGAATAGACCGGCCATCGTTGACGCTTTCAATCTGGCGAGGTAACATGGCCTCGTATTCTTCACTGGTTCCCTGTTTGCGTCGTTTACACATCACCCCCTATGACTGGATATTTCATTTATTGTCGCAAGTCATCCGAAGCCGAAGACCGGCAGGTCCTTTCGATTGAATCCCAAACCCGAGAATTGAAACAAATCGCAGCCAAGCTTGGCGTGCCCGTTGTGGAGATCCTCACGGAATCAAAATCCGCCAAGGAACCGGGCAGGGCGGTGTTCAATGCCATGATGCAGCGCCTCTACCGGGGCGAAGCCTCCGGCATCATCTGCTGGAAATTGGATCGTCTGGCGCGCAATCCGGTGGACGGTGGTTCCATAATCTGGGCAATCAAGCAGCATGGAATCCGGGTGATGACCCCGGCCCAAAGCTACGCCCGGGAGGATGACAATATCATCCTCATGTACATCGAATTCGGCATGGCCCAAAAATACGTGGACGACTTGAGCAAGAACGTCAAGCGCGGCCTCAGAACCAAGGTTGAAAACGGTTGGTTTTCAGGGGTGGCTCCTCCAGGATATTTGAACCACACGGACAAACAAACGGGAAGCAACATCATCATCCCCGACCCGGAGCGCTTCTCGTTGATTCGCCGCATGTGGGATTTGATGCTCACCGGTCTTTACACGCCACCGCAAATTGCCAAGATTGCCAACGAAAAGTGGGGATTTCGCACGAGGAAGACACGGAAAAACGGAGGCAAACCCCTGTGCCGAAGCGCAAGCTATCTGATTTTCAACCGTACGTTCTACTACGGGGAGTTTGAATCTCCCGAAGGGAGCGGGCAATGGTATCGTGGAAAACACGACCCGATGGTCACGGAGGCGGAATATGACGAAGTGCAAAGGCACCTGGGGCGCAAAGGAAATCCCCGCCCGCGTAACCACGGAATATTTCCGTTCACCGGTCTGATTCATTGCGGCGAATGCGGGGGGATGGTGACTGCACACGAGAAACATCAGGTCATCTGCGGCAACTGTAAGTTCAAGTTTGCCTACCGCAAGCGGAACGCCTGTCCGCACTGCCACACCACAATTGAAAAAATGGTGAAACCCCTATTCCTCCATTACACCTATTACCATTGCGGCAAGAGCAAAAGCCCCACGTGTTCCCAAAAATGCGTGAGCAGGGACGAATTGGATAAACAGATCAACGATTACCTTTCAATAATACAAATCTCTGAAAAATTCAAGGAATGGGCGATCAAATTTCTTCGTGACTTCCACGAAAAAGAAGCCAAGTTCATCAATGAAACCATTCAAACCCGCCGTAAAGCTTATGATGAATGCCTGCTGCGGATTACGAACCTGGTCAATTTGAAGACATCCGCGGCAAACAGCGATGGCAGCCAATTGTCGGATGATGAATATCGCCAAAAGCGGCTAGCGTTAATGAAGGAGAAGGCCGATCTTGAGGAGACGCTCCAAGATGTGGGCCAGCAGATGCAAACGTGTCTGGAGCGGTCCGAAAAGGCGTTTGAATTTGCTTGTGCCGTCCAGGATCGCTTCGCCAAGGGCGGCTTTGAGATTAAAAAAGAGATTCTTTCCGCTATTGGTTCGAACCTAACTCTAAAGGACAAAATTCTCATAATTGAAGCCAGAAAACCGTTCTTCCTGATTGAAACGACACTATCCCTCCCCGTAGCCCCAAAGGAGAGGTTTGAACCTAAAATTATCGGCCTGTCACAAGGATGGAATGTGCCATTCACCCAACCTTGTCCAACTTTGTGCGGAGACTTGGACGATGTTCGAACCCAAATGCGCAAAGCCAAGAGCGCTGCCATACTAATATACACTCATTTTAGAAATGAGTTCGAAATTCCGCTCGGACAACGTGAGCGGCAACGTAATATTAGCAAGAGAACAAAAACATAGGAGACGGCAGAAGTTGCCACTGCGGCAAGTTACTCTCTGCCGATTAAGGTAGCATGAAGAAATAATGACGTAAGGGGGGTGAACTTGCCAATTGGGTTTTTGTCCTTCCGACATACATATGTTATAATTCCAAAAG
>Ga0302320_10014461_pt1 | contig 16330 bp, 13 predicted proteins | sample Bog_T0_3_FD_202130 | JGI IMG/M metagenome (GOLD analysis project Ga0302320, IMG submission 202130) | Peat permafrost microbial communities from Stordalen Mire near Abisko, Sweden - Bog_T0_3 | ecosystem: Environmental > Terrestrial > Soil > Wetlands > Peat | place: Sweden: Abisko, Stordalen Mire... | reverse complement strand
CCTCGGCGTCCCTTGGGCGATATTTTCCCCCGGAGTGGATTTTGCGGCGAACCAGTCGCTGCCGATGCTGTCCTTCCCCTTGCCAGTGGCGTCCGCTTTGAACATTACCTCCCGCTCCCTTTCCCCAATCGATTCGCCTTGGCGTGAAGTCGCGGACATTTACCGCGGGATCTGCTGGCTGCGGGCGGCCGGGTACCGGACGAGGGCGGCCAGAAGGGAAGCCAACGAACTTGCGGCCGCGATCGCGGTGCTCCGCCGTTCGCCGGCGGCCGACGGCGACTTTGCCGCCCGCTTCGAAGCGATCCAGATCGCAGTGGAAACGCGGGTCACCGAGGCGATCGCTTTCGCCGAGCGACTCGCCCCGATGGAAGCGGCGTGCCTGCAGGCCTCCGCCGTGATCGGCGCGCCGCTTCAGCTGGCGGCCGGGTAGCTGCCGAGCCACTTGACCAGCGGGCAGGTCCGGCGCAGGTCGGCGAGCGCGGCCTTCATCGCCTCGTCCTCGTGGTGGCCGGTGACGTCGATGAAGAAATAATAGTCCCACGGGCGGCGCTTGCTCGGCCGGGATTCGATCTTGGACAGGTTGATGCCCCGCTCGGCCAGCGGCATCAGCATCTTCAGCAGGGCGCCCGAGTGCGCGGCGGCCTCGTCGCCCAGGGAGATGAGGAAGCTCGTCACGTCCTTGCCGCCCCCCACCCGCCCGGCGGGCTTGCGCCCGAGGACGAAGAACCGGGTCGTGTTGTCGGCCTTGTCCTGGATCTGGCGCGCGACAATCGGCACCTGGTAAAAGGCGGCGGCCAGTTCGCCCGCGATCGCCGCGGCGGCCGGATCGTCCTTGGCGATCTGCACGGCCCGCGAGGTGCTCGGGGCGTCGACCAGCTGCGCGTGCGGCAGGTGCCGCTGCAGCCAGTGGCGGCACTGCGCGAGGGCCTGGTCCTTGGAGTGCACCCGCGCGATCTTCTCCAGCGGCGAGAGGCTGATCAGGGCGTGGGAGATCTCCAGATAAAGCTGGCCCACGATCTTCAGGTCGCTCTCGACGAAGCTGTCCAGGGTCTCGCGGACGCTCCCCTCGGTCGAGTTTTCGATCGGGATCACCCCCAGGTCGGCCTCGCTCTTCTCGACCGCCGTGAAGATGTCCTCGACGCTGGCCATCGCGTGGTAGTCGACGCTCGCCCCGAATTTCTTCATCGCCGCCGCGTGGGTGTTGCTCGCCTCCGGCCCCAGGTAGGCGATCAGCAGCGGCTTCTCCAGCGCGATCGCCGCCGACATGATCTCCCGGTAGATCGCCCGCAGGGCCTCCGGCTTGATCGGGCCGCCGTTTTCGGCCTCCAGCTTGCGCAACACGGCGTCCTCGCGCTCGGGCACGTAGATCTCCCCGCCGGTGCTCCGCTTGATCTTGCCGATCTCGGCCGCGAGGGCGAGGCGCTGGTTGATGAGCGCGACGAGCTGGCGGTCCAGGCCGTCGATCTGCTCGCGGATGGGTCCAAGATCCATGGCGGGCGCTAGGGGGCCGGCGCGGCGGCCGCGACCGGCTGCGATTCCTCGTCCAGGCCCATCTCCGCGTCGCCGGGCTTCTGCGGATGGGTGGCGTTGCGCAGCCACTCATCGATCTGCCGGGTGCTGAGGACATCGGAGGCGGGCAGTTCGTCGAGGGACTTGATCCCCACGAACTGCAGAAAGGCGTCGGTCGTGCCGTACTGCAGGGGCCGCCCGGGCTGTTCGGCCCGGCCGGTGATCGCGATCAGTTCGCGCTCCAGGAGCTTGTTGATTCCGGCTTCGGCGGAGACGCCCCGGATGGACTCGATCTCCGCGCGAGTGACCGGCTGGCGGTAGGCCACGACGGCGAGGGTCTCGAGCGAGGACTGGCTCAGCTTCAGCGGCGGGGGCTCGGAGCGCAGGATGCGCACCCAGCGGCCGAACCGCGGGTCGGTCACCAGCCGGTAGCCGTCCACCCCCTCGACCAGCAGCAGGCCGTCGTCGGCCAGGCGCACGTCGGCGGCGATCTCGTCCATCGCCTCGCGGATTTGCGCGTGGGTGATCAGCGCGGGCACGTCCTGGTAGAGTTCCGGGTCGGCCGGCGCCTCGGCGGGCAGCTCGGCCGGCTCGGACGGGGCCGCGCCGCCTTCGGCGCCGGCCGCCGGCTCGCCCGGGGCGGCGCCCTCCGCCGGCGGAGCCGGCGGGGGATTCTCCTGCTCGTGGAAGCGCGTGAACGCCGCCTGGATGTCCTTGGGCGCCAGGGGCTGGCTGGAGGAGAGCAGCAGCGCCTTCAGCACCCGCTTGAGATTGAAAGCCATGAAAAGTGGAGCTCCGGCAGTCAATGGGCCCGCCCCTCCGCGAAGCAACAAAAATGGCAGAAAGTGCGCTTGCCGGCCGGGGAGGGATCGAATGAAATCGCCCTCCCGCTTATGGCTTCCTCCCCCGACTCGCTTCGCAAATATTCCTCGACCCTGCTCGATGGCGCCGACCGGGCGCCCAACCGGTCCATGCTCCGGGCCGTCGGCTTCGCCGACGCGGACTTCGCCAAGCCGGTCGTCGGCATCGCCTCCACCTGGAGCATGGTGACGCCGTGCAACATGCACATCGACCAATTGGCCCGCGAGGCGGCCGCCGGGGCCGACCAGGCCGGCGGCAAGGCGATCATTTTCGGCACGATCACCGTCTCCGACGGCATCAGCATGGGCACGCCGGGCATGCGCTACTCGATGGTTTCGCGCGAAGTCATCGCCGATTCGATCGAGACGGTCGCCGGCGCCGAGGGCTTTGACGCGGTCGTGGCGATCGGCGGCTGCGACAAGAACATGCCCGGCTGCGTGATGGCCCTGGCGCGCCTCAACCGGCCGGCGGTGTTCGTCTACGGCGGCACGATCCTGCCCGGCATCCATCCCGAGACCAAGAAGGAATGCGACATCGTCTCGGTGTTCGAGGCCGTGGGCCAGCATGCCGCCCACCGGCTCGACGACGCGGGCCTGAAGCAGGTCGAGGACTGCGCCATTCCCGGTCCGGGCTCGTGCGGGGGCATGTACACGGCCAACACCATGGCCTCGGCCATCGAGGCGCTCGGTCTGTCGCTGCCCAACAGCTCGGCCCAGATCGCGATCGGCGCGGAGAAGAAGGACGATGCCCGGCGCGCCGGCGAGGCGGCCCTGGCGCTCCTCAAGGCGGGCCTGCGGCCGCGCGATATCCTGACCCGGAAGGCCTTTGAGAACGCGATCGCGGTCGTGATCGCCCTGGGCGGCTCGACCAACGCCGTGCTGCACCTGCTCGCGATCGCGCACGCCGCCCAGGTCAAGCTTACTCTGGACGATTTTACCCGGATCGGCCGGAAGGTCCCGGTCCTGGCCGACCTGAAGCCCTCCGGAAAATACGGCATGGTGCACCTGACCCGGATCGGCGGCCTGACCCCGCTGATGAAGATGCTGCTGGAGGCGAAGCTCCTCCATGGGGACGCCCTGACGGTGACCGGCCGCACGCTCGCCGAGAACCTGCGCGGGGTTAAGCCCTACCCGGCCGACCAGGACGTCGTGCGCCCGCTCAGCAATCCGATCAAGCCCGACAGCCACCTGCGCATCCTGTACGGCAACCTGGCCCCGGAGGGGGCCGTGGCCAAGATTTCGGGCAAGGAAGGACTGCGGTTCAGCGGCCGGGCGATCGTCTTCGAGTCCGAGGAGGCGGCCCTGCGGGCCATCCTGGCCGGCCGGGTGAAGGCCGGGCACGTGATCGTGATCCGCAACGAGGGCCCCAAGGGCGGCCCCGGCATGCGGGAGATGCTGGCCCCGACCAGCGCCGTGATGGGCAAGGGGCTGGGCAAGGAGGTGGCGCTGATCACCGACGGGCGCTTCTCGGGCGGCAGCCACGGATTTGTGGTCGGCCACATCACCCCGGAGGCGGCGACCGGCGGCCTGATCGCGGTCATCCGCAACGGCGATCCGATCACGATCGACGCGGTCAAGAACGAGCTCACGCTCGACCTGCCGGCCCAGGAGCTGCGGGCGCGGCGGAAGGCCTGGAAACCGAAGGCCCCAAAGGAAACCCGCGGGGCTCTGGCAAAATACGCCAAATTGGTTACCAGTGCCTCCGAGGGCGCAGTGACCGACAAGTATCTCTGAGTTTCGCCGCCACCCGCCGGACCCAACGCGCCCGGGGCCGGTCCGTTCTTCCCAACCATGTCCTGGACCCGATTCAAAAAATACTACTGGCAAGACCCGGAGCTGCGTTTCGCGCTCGATATCAGCCGGATCCCTTTCCCCGACGGCTTCCTGGCCGCCCTGGAGCCGCGGATCCAGAAGGCCTACGCCGCCATGGCGGAGCTCGAGAAGGGCGCCATCGCCAATCCCGATGAGAATCGCATGGTGGGCCACTACTGGCTGCGCGCCCCGCAGCTGGCGCCGACCCCGGCCATCGGCCTGGAGATTTCCGCAACCCTCCGGTCCATCCATGACTTCGCCGCCCAGGTCCATTCCGGGCAGCTCGCCGGCCCGCGGGGCCGCTTCACCCAGCTGCTGGTCATCGGCATCGGCGGCTCGGCGCTCGGTCCGCAGCTGGTGAGCCAGGCCCTCGGCCAGGCCGGCTCGGACAAGCTCGCCGTCCACTTTCTCGACAATACCGACCCCGATGGCTTTGACACGGTCCTGGCCACCCTCGGCGGCCGCCTGGCCGAGACCCTGGTCGTCGTGATCTCGAAGTCGGGCGGCACGGCCGAAACCCGCAACGGCCAGTTGGCGGCTGCGGCGGCCTTCCGGGCCGCCGGCCTGGCGCCCGAGCGCCATTTCACCGCGGTGACCGGAGCGGGTTCCCGGCTGGACCAGACCGCCGCCAAGGAGGGCTGGCTGGGCCGCTTTCCGATGTGGGACTGGGTGGGCGGACGCACGAGCGAACTGAGCGCGGTCGGGCTCCTGCCGGCGGCGCTGCAGGGCCTGGACATCGACGGCCTGCTGGCCGGGGCGGCCGCGATGGACGTGCTGACCCGCCGGACGGTGACCGCGGAAAACCCCGCGGCCCTCCTCGCCCTGATGTGGTATTTCGCGACCGACGGACGCGGCGCCAAGGACATGGTGGTCCTGCCCTACAAGGACCGGCTCCTGCTCTTCTCGCGCTACCTGCAGCAGCTGGTGATGGAGTCCCTCGGCAAGGAGAAGGATCTGCAGGGCCGCGTGGTCAACCAGGGCATCGCGGTCTACGGCAACAAGGGTTCGACCGACCAGCACGCCTACGTGCAGCAGCTGCGCGAGGGGGTGAACAACTTTTTCGTCACCTTCATCGAGGTCCTGCGCGATGCCGCCGGGACGGCGCCGGAGGTCGAGCCCGGGGTCACGGCGGGCGACTACCTGCAGGGCTTTCTCCTGGGGACCCGCGCGGCCCTGAGCGAGAAGGACCGCTGGTCGGTCACCGTGACCCTGCCCGACGTCTCCGCCCGCAGCCTGGGGGCCCTGATCGCGCTCTATGAGCGCGTGGTCGGCTTTTACGCGTCCTTGGTGGACATCAACGCCTACCATCAGCCGGGCGTCGAGGCGGGCAAGAAGGCGGCGACCAGCGTCCTCGCCCTCAAGCTCGAGCTGGCCGCCGCGCTCAAGGCCGAGCCGGGCACCGCTTTCACGGCCGAGGCCCTGGCGGCCAAGGTCGGGGGCGACCCGGAGCTGGCCTTCAAGCTCCTGGAGCACCTGGCCGCCAATGGCTCGGTGAGCCGGGAGGCGGGCCGGCCCTGGCCGGCCACCACCTACCGGGCCAAGGCCTGATGGGCGCGGCGCCCGGCCGCGCCCGCGATTAGCCGGAACTTTCGGGCCGGCGCCGGCACTCACTGCTGCCCCGGCCGCCACGCCCGGCTTGCGTTGGCGCGGCGGCCCGCTAGAATGTCCGCCAGTTCCTCCATGCGCTCGCTTAAATTTTCCCTCCTCCCCCTGCTCCTGCTCGCCCTGGGCGCCCTCCTCGGCGGCTGCTCGATCACCTCGCAGAAGGATTCCTCCATTCCCTGGAATCGTCCGGCCGACTGGGAAGGCCAGATCCCGGGCATGGGCGAAAACAACGCGCACTGAGAGCGGGCCGGCGGCGGAACCCCCCGTCATGGCCGAAACCAGTGCCTCGCTGACGCCGCAGCCGGGGCACCTGTACGTCATCGCGACGCCCATCGGCAACCTGAACGATCTGGCGCCGCGCGCGCGCACCCTCCTGGGGTCGGTGGACCTGGTGGCCTGCGAGGACACCCGCACGACCGGCACCCTCTTCTCGCTCCTGGGGCTGCACCGGCCGCTGACCGCCTACCATGAGCACAACGAACAGCCGGCGGCCGAGCGCCTCGCCGAGCTGGTCGCCGCCGGCCGCTCGGTCGCCCTGGTGAGCGACGCCGGGACCCCGGGGCTCAGCGATCCGGGCTTCCGGCTGGTGCGGGCGTGCCGCCGCCGCGGGCTGCCGGTCGTCTCCGTGCCGGGACCCTGCGCGGTCGCCGCCGTGCTCGCCGCGAGCGGGCTGCCCACCAACGGGTTTCTCTTCGTCGGCTTCCTGCCCCCGCGGACCCACGCGCGCACCGCCTTCTTCACCAAGTATCGGGACTTCGAGTACACGATCGCGCTCTACGAGAGCGGCCACCGGATCGGCGCCGCCGTCGCCGAGGCCGCGGCCGCGCTCGGCCCCGAGCGGGTGCTGTGCGTGGCCAAGGAGGTCACCAAGCTCCACGAGACCTGGCTGGTCGGCCCGGCGGCCGAGGTCGACCGGCGCCTGGCCGCGACCAGCCGCAAGGGCGAGTTTGTGCTCCTGATCGCGCCCGGCGGCTACGTCCTCTGACGCCCATGCCCGCCGTCGCCGTCATCGATGTGGGCAGCAACACGATCAAGGTGCTCGTGGCCGCCCGGACCGCGGGCGGCCGCCTCACGGCGCGCAAGATCCACACCCTGGAGGCCAGGATCAGCTCGGGGATCGGCGCGGCTGCCCCGCGCCTGTCGGCCGAGGGAATGGCCCGCGGGGTGGCGGCGGTGCGGGAGCTGGCGGCCGAGGCGGCCGAGCTGGCGCCGGACCGCACGCTCGTCGTGGCGACGAGCGCGGTGCGCGACGCCGAGAACGGCGCCGAGTTCTGCGCGCGGATCCAGGCGGCGACCGGCCTGGAGGTGCGCATCCTCGGCGGCGAGGAGGAGGCCCAGCTGATCGGGCGCGGCCTGCTCTGCGACCCGGCGCTCGCAGGCGAGGAGGATTTCTATGTGTTCGATCTGGGCGGGGGCAGCCTCGAGTGCCTGGGCTTCCGGGCCCGGAAGGTCGTGCAGGCGGTCAGCCTGCCGCTCGGCTGCGTGCGCCTGACCGAGCAGTTGATCGCCGATCCGGCGGGCCCCTTCCCCGACGGGGCGGCCGCGGCGATCGCCGCGGTCGTGCGGTCCCACGTAAGCTCCGCCAATTTCTCGCTCTCGGACCCGGCCGCCGTGGTCGGCACCGGGGGAACCCTCACGACGGTGCGCACCGTCCTCGCGGTCCGCGCCGGCCAGACCCTGGATCAGACCGACGCCCGGCTGCCGGTCGCGCTGCTGCGGGAGATGCTGGCCCGGATCGGACCCCTGCCCCTCGAGGCACGCCGGGCCGTACCCGGGCTGCCCCCGGGCCGGGCGGACGTGTTTCCCGCGGCGCTGGCGACCCTGATCGCCCTGGCGGAGCTCGGCGGCTTCGCCGCCTACGTCCATTCGCTCTATAATTTGCGCTGGGGCTTGGCCGCCGAGGCTTTGGCGGGGCTCTGAGCGGCCGCCGCCCGGGCGCGCAGGGCCGCGATCAGCGCCCGGAAATCGGCCGGCAGCGGCGCCCGCAGCTCCAGCGGCTTGCCGGTGATCGGGTGCCGCAGAGCGAGCCGCTCGGCGTGGAGCATGACGCGCGGGGGCGGCGGCACGAGCAGCGGATCGGGCTGGTAGCCGTAGACCTTGTCCCCGAGCAGGCCCAGGCCGATCGACTTGAGATGCACCCGGATCTGATGGGTCCGGCCGGTGTGCAGCACGCAGCGCACGAGCGCGGCCCGCTGGCCGAAGCGCTCGACCAGCGTCCAGTCGGTGTGGGCCTCCCGGCCTCCCTCGCCCGGCTCGAAGACCGCCATCTTGTGCCGCTGGTGGGGATTGCGCCCGATGGCCTTGCGGATGCTGCCGCTCAGGAGCCCGGGGACCCCGCCCACGAGCGCCAGATATTCCTTCTGCACCGTGCGCGCCGCGAACTGCTCGGCCAGGCGCCGGTGGGCCGCGTCCGACTTGGCGACCAGGATCACCCCGGAGGTCTCCCGGTCGAGCCGGTGCACGATGCCGGGCCGCTCGACCCCGCCGATCCCGCTCAGCTGCCCGGCGCAGTGCGCCAGCAGCGCGTGGACCAGCGTGTCCGCGCCAGTGCCGGCGCCCGGGTGCACGACCATGCCCGCGGCTTTGTTCAGCGCGAGCAGGTGCTTGTCCTCGAACAGAATGTCCAGCGGGATGGCGTTCGGGGTCAGGTCCGTCGGCCGCACGTCCGCGAAGGCGAGGAGCACGGTGTCGCCCGGGGCGAGGACATCGCTCTTGGCGATCACCCGGCCGTTGCGCCGGACGAGCCCGGCCTCGAAGGCCCGCTGGATCGCCATCCGGCTGTGCTCGGGAAAGGCCCGGGCCAGCGCCTTGTCGGCCCGCGAGCGGCGGGCCTCCGCGGGAACCTCGTAGGTGTGGGCCACGGGAATGACTCAGCCCGCCGCGAGCAGGGAGTTGATCTCGGCGCCGGCCCGCTCGCGGGCGGCCGCCGGCACCGAGGCGACCTCCCAGCCGCTGCGGGCGATCGCGGCCAGCTCGGAGCGGGTGAAGCCGGCTTCGGCGGCCAGGGCCGCGTATTCGTCGAGGATCGTGTTGGCGAAGCAGAGCGGATCGTCCGTGCTCACCGTGCAGCGCACGCCTGCCGCCCGCAGGCGGCGCAGGGGGTGTTCGCCGATCGAGGGCACGACCCGGAGCCGGACATTGCTGATCGGGCACATGTCGAAGGTGACGCCCCGCTCGCGCGCCAGCGCCACGACCGCCGGGTCCTCCGCCGCCCGCACGCCGTGCTGGATGCGGGTTACGCCGAGCTGCTCGATCGCCTCGCGGACCCGCTCGGGCCCGCCGAATTCGCCGGCGTGGCACTTGGTGACCTTGCCGGCCGCCCGCAGGCGCGCCCACACCCGGGCCGACCAGGCCTCGGTCGGCATCGCCTCGAAGCCGTGGAGGTCCGCGCCCGCCAGGTCGTCCCAGTTCTCCAGGTCGTCGATCGTCGGGCCCAGCGGGCCGTCGTAGTCGCTGCGCAGCATCCCGGCAAAAATCCGCACCTCCAGGCCCGGCGGGGCCGCGGCGCGCAGGGCGGCGATGATTTCGGGGCCGGGCACCCCGATGAACTGGGTGACCGGCAGGTGGAAGCTCGTCTCGACGTACCGCACGTTGGCCGCCAGCTGGCGGGCGAACATCACCTTGGCCGCCTCATGGTAGCGCTCCGCGCTCGTGAACCAGGGCAGCGCGTTGGCGAGGAGCGTGCGCTCAAAGGTCGGAAAGTCCGGGTAGCGGTGCTCCGGGCGCCGGAACGGCGGATCGGGGGGGTATTGCTCCGGCCGCCAGGACCTCAGCAGGTCGTAGGGCAGCGCGCCCTCGACATGCAGGTGCGTCTCGGTCTTCGGCAGCGCCTGGACGAACGCCGCCAGGCGCGGATCGGCGGCGGTCATTGGGAGCCGAGCAGGTAGTCGGGGTTCAGCTTGTGGAGCGATTTCGGGACGAAGCGGCCGTCCCGCCGGATCAGTTTGCCGTCAAACCAGATTTCGCCGCCGCCGTACTCGGGCCGCTGGATGCACACCAGGTCCCAATGGACCTGCGACTTGTTGCCGTTGCCGCAGTGGTCGTAGGCCTGGCCGGGCGTGAAATGGAACGAGCCGGCGATCTTTTCGTCGAACAGGATGTCCCGCATCGGCTCGAGGATGTGCGGGTTGAAGCCGAGCGCGAATTCGCCGATGTACCGGGCCCCGGCGTCGCTGTCCAGAATCTCGTTCAGGCGCTTGGGATTGCTGCCGGTGGCTTCGACGATCCGCCCGTGCTTGAACACCAGGCGGATATTGTCGAAGGAGGCGCCCAGATACACGGTGGGGGCATTGTACTGCACCACCCCTTCCACCGATTCCTTCACCGGGCAGGAGAAGACCTCCCCGTCCGGAATGTTGCGCTTGCCGCCGCACTCGGCCGCGCCGATGCCCTTGATCGAGAAGGTCAGGTCGGTGCCCGGCCCCTTCAGGTGCACCCGGTCGGTCCGCCGCATCAGGTCGGCCAGCGCCTTCATTCCCGGAGCCATCCGGCCATAGTCCAGCGTGCAGACCCGGAAATAGAAATCCTCGAAGGCCTCCGTGCTCTGGCCGGCCTGCTGCGCCATCGCCGAGGTCGGCCAACGCAGCACGACCCACTTGGTCTTGCCGACCCGGTGGTCGTGCACGGGCTTAAGGAGCCGGCTGGCCAGCTGCACGCGCTCGCTGGGGACGTCCGAGGACTCGAAGATGTTGTTGGAGCCGCGCAACGCGATGTAGGCGTCCATCCGGCGCATCCGCGCCAGCTCGAGCTCGGCCAGGACGCTGTACTGGCCCTCCTCGGCCCCGCGGGCCAGCTCGCGGGAGATCCGCGCCCGGTTCAGCTGCACGTACGGCCAGGCGCCGCGGCGCCGGGCCGCGCGGATCAGGGCGATCACGATCGCTTCCGGCACGTCGAAGGCGTCGATCAGCACCCGTTCGCCCTTTTGCAGTTCGGTCGAAAAGCCGATCAGGCCGTCCGCAAGTTCCTCGTAGCGGGGATCGATGATCATGGGAGGCCGAGCATAACGCCTGGACCCGGAGGGCCCGCAAGGCGGAATCTTCAGGCGGCCGGCGGCCGCGGGCCGCCGTCCTGCGGGAAGCAGATGCGGCCCACCGCCTCGTCGAAGTCGGCCGCCCCGCGCAGGATCTCGATCTCCAGCCGCAGGTAGTAAATCGGCAGCCGCCCGGGGCCGGTCGGCGGGATCCGCACCGAGTCCTTCTCGGTCGTCACCAGCAGCTCCGCCCCGTCCCGCACCGCCTGCGCGTTCAGGGCGGCCAGGTCGTCCGCGGAGTAGCGGTAGTGGTCGAGGAAGCGCTCCCGGCCCATCACCAGGGCGCCCAGGTCGCGCAGGAACTTCTCGAAACTCTCGGGGGTGGCGATCCCGCTGAAGGCGAAAATCCGGCGGCCCTTCAGCCACGCAAGCGGCTGGCGGGCGGCGGCGTCCTCCGGCGCGGCGTCGCAGCGCTGGAGGAATTGCGGCCGGTGCGCGCATTCGATCAGGTCCGCCTCCGGGTTGTGCCGGGCGATCAGGGCCTCGAGCTCCGCGTCGCGCTGGCCGTTGGATTTGGTGAGAAAGATGTAGCTGGCCCGGCGCAGGTGCTTCACCGGCTCGCGCAGGATCCCGCGCGGCAGCAGGCGGCCGTTGCCGAAGGGATTGGTCTTGTCGATCAGCAGCAGATTGAGGCGGCCCTTGAGCGGCAGGTACTGCAGCCCATCGTCCAGGACGAGCGTGTCGCAGCCGAAGCGCTTGATCGCGAAGGTGCCGGCCTTGACGCGGTTCTTGTCCACCAGGACGACGACGCCGGGCAGGTTGCGCGCCAGCATGTAGGGTTCGTCCCCGGACTCCTCGCTGTCGAGCAGGACGTGCTCGCCGTCGCTCACGATCCGGGGCGGCGGCTCCTGGGTGTGGGAGAGCCCGTACCACCACTTCTTCCAGAACGGCGGGGCCTTGCTCTTGTAGCCCCGGGAGAGGATCGCCACCTTGCGCCCACGGTCCCGCAGGGCCCGCGCCAGCTTCTCGACGATCGGGGTCTTGCCGGTCCCCCCGACCGTCAGGTTGCCGACCACGACCACCAGGCAGCCGAGCGGCTGGTCGTGGAGGATCCGGTGTTGGTAGAGCCACAGCCGCAGCTGCGCCGCCGCATTCCAGCCCCAGGAAAGCACTTGCAGCCCGACGCCGTAGAGCGTGGCCCCGATATCCGTCCGCCGGCCGAGCACCACGTCGACCGTGTACAGCTCGAAGGTCTGGTATTTCTGCCTAATCCAGGACAGGGGCATGGGCCGGGCTTGTGTGTTGCGGAATCGCCAAGCCGGAATGAAGGTTGACGCCCGGGGCCGCGTAAACTGTTTTCGTTAGTTCCCCCTCCTTCCTATGAGCTACAAACTCTTCATTCCCGGCCCCATCGCCGTCTCGGAGAAAACGCTCCGGGCGCTCGCGCAGCCCATGATCGGGCACCGCAGCCCGGACTTTGTCGCGCTCTACCGCTCGCTCCAGCCGGGCCTGCAGGCCCTGATGGGCACCAAGGACCCGGTCTACCTGTCGACCAGCAGCGCCTGGGGGGCCATGGAGGGCGCCGTCCGCAACGTCACCCGCAAGAAGGTGCTCAACTGCATGAACGGGGCCTTCTCGGACAAGTGGAACGACGTCGCCCTGCGCTGCGGGGCGGGCGCGGGCGCGCTCCAGTTCGAGTGGGGCCAGCCGGTGGATCCGGAGGCGGTCCGCCGGGAGCTCGCCACCGGGGCCTACGACGCGATCACCCTGATCCACAACGAGACCTCGTGCGGCTGCATGAGCGATCTGCGGGCGATCATGCCGGTCATCCGGGAGTTCCCGGACGTGATCTCGATCGTCGACACCGTCAGCTCGTTCAGCGCCCTGGCGATCAACAAGGATGAGCTGGGGATCGACGTCTTCATCGCCGGTTCGCAAAAGGCGCTCGCGCTGCCGCCGGGGCTGGCGCTCCTGTCGGTCTCGCCCCGGGCGCTGGCCCGCGCGGAGCAGTTGGGGGGCCGCGGCTATTACTTCGATTTCCTGGAATTCCAGAAAAACCACGAAAACGGCATGACGCCGAGCACCCCCGTGATTCCCCTGATCTACGCCCTCCAGTCGAAATTGGCGGACATCGCGGCCGAGGGGCTCCCCGCGCGCTATGCGCGCCACGCTCGGCTCAACCAGGCGGTGCGCGGCTGGGGCCTCTCCCGCGGCTTCAAGCTCTTCCCCAAGGAGGGCTACGGCTCGGTGACGCTCAACTGCTTTGCCAACACGCTGGGCTACGACCTTTCGGCGCTCAACAAGACGCTCAAGGCCAAGCACCACCTGGTGATCGACGGCGGCTACGGCAAGCTCAAGGGCAAGACCTTCCGCATCTCGAACATGGGCGACGAGACCGACGAGACGATCGCCGCCTTGATCCAGGCGCTGGACAGCGCGCTCGCCGAGACCCCGAAGCTCGCGGCCTGAGCCGGGAGTTTGCGCGCGGCGGCCGGTGCGCAATCGGGCCGCGCGCCCATCCGGCATCGGCACCGGGCCGAGTCCGGATTCCGACCTGAAAATCTCGCGTCGCCGTAGCCGCGCCGCGGCGCAAATCCGCGTGCCGGCGAACCGCGCGGAAAAAACTTGGTCTTGCACTTGGGCGTCCCGCACCCTAACCGCTCGCAGCTTCATGAAGTCCCTCATTATCGCCGAGAAGCCGTCCGTGGCCGCCGATCTGGCGCGCTCGCTCGGCAAAATCCCCAAGAAGGGCGATCACTTTGAAAACGACGACTATGTCATCTCCTCGGCCGTCGGACACCTGGTGGAGCTCCTCATGCCCGAGGACATCGACAAGAAGAAATACGGCTTCTGGCGCCTGGAGATGCTGCCGATCATCCCGGAAAAATTCGAGCTCAAGCCGATCGAGGCCTCGAAGGAGCGCTTCGATCACCTGAAAAAATTACTCGCCCGCAAGGACCTCGAGCTGGTCATCAATGCCTGCGACGCCGGCCGGGAGGGCGAGCTGATCTTCACCTACATCTACCAGCTGACCAAGTGCAAGCTGCCGGTGAAGCGCGCCTGGATGCAGACGATGACGGCCGAGGGCATCCGCGAGGCGTTCAAGCAGCTGCGCGAGGGCAAGCAGATGGCGGGCCTGGCCGATGCGGCCCGCTGCCGCAGCGAGAGCGACTGGCTGATCGGGATCAACGGCACCCGGGCCCTGACCAAGCGCATGTTCGGCTCGCGGGCCGGCAACGTGGCGTCGGTCGGCCGGGTGCAGACCCCCACCCTCGCGATCGTGTACGCCCGCGAACTGGAGATCCGGAATTTCAAGCCCCGCACCTACTGGCAGGTCTCGGCGCTCTTCGAGGTGGCCAAGGGGCAGTACGAGGGCATGTATCAGCGCCCCAATTTCAAGCGTGCCGAGGACGACGAGCACGACCGGATCGACCGGATCTGGGACCAGGCCGCGGCCGAGGCGGTCTTCGCGGCCTGCCAGGGGCAGCCCGCCGCCCTGGTGACCGAGGAGAAGAAGGCCAGCACCTCGGCCTCGCCGCGCCTGTACGATCTGACGACCCTGCAGCGGGAGGCGAACAACCGCTTCGGCCTGCCGGCCCGCCGCACCTCGCAGATCGCCCAGGCGCTCTACGAGCGGCACAAGATGATCACCTACCCGCGCACCGACTCGCGGGCGCTGCCCGAGGACTACATCCCGACCGTGCGCCAGGCGCTGACCAACCTCCAGGGCGACCTCGCCGGGCACGCGAACAAGGTCCTCGAGGAGCAGTGGCTGCGGCCGAACAAGCGGATCTTCAACAACGCGCAGATCTCCGACCACTTCGCGATCATCCCCACCGTCACCGAGCCCAAGCCCCTCGAGGACATGGAGGCGAAGATCTTCGACATGATCGCCCGGCGCTTCGTGGCGGTCTTCTTCCCGCCGGCCGAATTCGACATCACGACGCGGATCAGCGCGGTCGCCGGGCACCAGTTCAAGACCGAGGGCAAGGTCCTGACGGCGCCCGGCTGGCTCGCCGTCTACGGCAAGACCACGGTCGACGACGACTCGCCGGACTCGAAGGCCCTGCCCGCGCTCGCGGCGGCCGACGGGACCCCGCCGCAGGCGAAGACGGTCGACTCCCAGCTCCACCGCGAATCCACCAAGCCCCCGCCCCGCTACACCGAGGCGACGCTGCTCTCCGCAATGGAGGGCGCCGGCAAGCTGGTCGAGGACGAGGAGCTCGCCGAGGCGATGAAGGAGCGCGGCCTGGGCACGCCCGCCACCCGGGCCGACACGATCGACGGCCTGATCAACCAGCGGTACGTGGAGCGGGCCCAGCGCGAGCTGATTCCGACCGCCAAGGCCGAGCAGGTGATCCAGTTTTTGGGCGCGGTGAAGGCCGAGCAATTGACCAGCCCGGCGATGACCGGGGAGTGGGAGTTCAAGCTGCGCCAGATGGAGCACGGGAAGTTTCCGCGCACCAAGTTCATGGACGAGGTCGCCGACCAGACCCGCGGGATCATCGAGCGGGTCAAGGCCTTCGAGGAGGACGAGTCGGTGGCGCGGGTCACCGAGATCCTCTCGCCGACCGACGGCAAGCCGCTGAAGGAGACGCTGCGCGGCTACAAGTCGCAGGACGGCGAATTGATGGTCTACAAGGTGATCGGCGGCCGCAAGATGGCCGAGTCCGAGGTGCAGGACATCCTGGGCAAGGGCCAGATCGGCCCGCTCGACGGCTTCCGCTCCGCCAAGTCCGGCAAGGCCTACAGCGCGGTCCTGCGCTACAACAAGGAGGAGAAGAAGGTGGAGTTCGTCTTCGACGGCCAGCGCGACGCCAACGGGGCGATGAAGATCGACTTCACCGGCCTCCAGCCGGTGGCCCCGGCGCCGGTGAAATTCGGCGAGGGCGCGCAGATCTATGAGACGGCGCAGAGCTACGTCGTGCGCAAGATCGAGAACGGCGAGGACAAGATCCTCGCCAAGTGCTCGCGGCGCATCCTCTCGCGGGACATTCCCCGCGAGCAGTTCGTCAAGCTGCTCGAGACGGGCAAGACCGACCTATTGGAGAAGTTCTGGAGCCAGCGCACCCGCCGGCCCTTCAGCGCCTTCCTGGCGCTCAAGGAGGATGGCAACACCGCCTTCGAGTTCGCCCCCCGAGCCCCCAAGGACCCCAACGCCCCCAAGAAAAAAGGCTTTCGCCGGAAGGCGGCCGCGCCCGCCGCGGAGGCGCCCGCGGCCGAGCCCCCCGCCTCCTAAACGGGCGCAACCGGCCGGCCCCCGCGGCCGGCCGGTTGCCGGAACCCTCGCCGGCCGCCGCCGGTCCCATCCTTCGGACTTCATGCAGGCCAATCGCAACGCGCCCCGGACGGGCGCCTATCTGGCGGGCTTTTTCGCGCTGACCACGCTCGGCCTCGCTGGGCTCGCGTATGAGCAGCGCCTGGCGGTGATCCGCCTCACGGCCCAGCTTTCCGATCCGGCGGCCGGCGTCCAGCGGCAGCTTGCCGACGCGCAGGACGCGAATCGAAAACTGCGCGCCGAGCTGCAGACGGCGCGGGCGGCCGCGGCGGCCGGCGGGCCGGCGTCCGGCCCAAG
>Ga0302320_10014460_pt1 | contig 16331 bp, 13 predicted proteins | sample Bog_T0_3_FD_202130 | JGI IMG/M metagenome (GOLD analysis project Ga0302320, IMG submission 202130) | Peat permafrost microbial communities from Stordalen Mire near Abisko, Sweden - Bog_T0_3 | ecosystem: Environmental > Terrestrial > Soil > Wetlands > Peat | place: Sweden: Abisko, Stordalen Mire... | reverse complement strand
CGGCGAAGGGCGACGGGAAGCTGGTGACTGCGGTGACGGTGGGGTTTGCGGTAAGTGTTGCGGCAAAGTAGTTGGGGGAGTCGGTCTGGGACTCGCGGCGGATGAGCACTTTTTCGCCGGGCAGCAGAGCGACGGGCTCTGAGTAGTAGGGCGCGGCGGAGCGGAAGAGGATGGTCTCCTTGCCGCCAGTAACAGGCATCGTCGCGATGAACGGCATGTCGCCGGTGGGACTGGCACCCTGCGAGACGAAGTAGATGGCCGAGCCGTCCGGGGTGAGTTGCAGCACGCGCTTGCCGGCGGCGTTGGTGGCTTCGAGCGGCTCGCCGGGGGAGTGATATCGGTCCTGCGACGAGCCCTCATAGAGTACCGAGGTCTTCGCGGGCGTTGCAGAGGGATCGAAGGAGAGCATCATCGTCTTGCGGTCAGAGAAGCGCGAGACCGAGACGATGGCAAGGTGGGCGGTTCCCCAATGGACGCCACCACCGCCTCCGAAGCCGCGGGAGACGTGCATGGGCAGGTCGAGCAGCGTGGCGGGCTCGCCGGTGAAGGGAGCGGAGAGGGACATCAGGCGGTCGGCGACCGGGCCTTGGGGTTTGGCGGCACCGTTGTCGGCGGCCTCTGCCCAGACGAGGGTCGCGGGGGCGTCGGCGCGCCACTCGTAGTCGCGCGGACCGGGAGCGACGGCATCGCGCGAGATGGGCAGGTTGTCCATGACGGGGCGGTCTAACAGCTTCTTCGCAGCGCCGGGCGTCTCTCCTTTACCGGCGTGGAGCGTGACGATCTCGGTCAGCATGGGAAAGAGCTCGGCGGGAACGGTGTAGCTGAAGGGGCGGCGGAGCAGGCTCACCAGCGCGTAGTCGCCATCCGGGGATGGGTTGATGCGTGCAATCAGGCCCTTGACGGGGAGCGGTTGGACTGGACCGGCGAGCGGAACGATGGCGAGCTGGCCAGTGGTGTAGTACTCAAAGATGTTCTCGTCGTCGGGCGTGGAGAGCATGTCCTCATAGGTGGGAGCGGGCGTGACCTTGCCGAGGTTCTCAGAGATATGCGGGCCAGTGGGGATCTCGCTGGGCTTCGGCGCGGGGCCGCGGGTGGGAACGATGTTGCAGAGCAGAGCGGAGCTGGAGGGTAGCCACGAGCAAGGTGCGCCGAGGACCGCGTTCAGACGGAAGAGGCCGACGCGGTGCGCGTGCGCTGTAACAACATCGACGACCCAGAGTTCGAGAGCGGAATCAGAACGCTGGACGAAGGCGATGTGTTTGCTGTCCGGCGACCAGAGAGCATGCGTGGCACGGAGATTGGCGGGGAGACCGGAGATTGTCGTGGCTGGCCCGCGACCGATGGGCTGCAGGCTGAGGGCGATGTCGTCAGCCTCTGGGTTGGGGCCGTTGGTGCGCGGGCTGAAGCGCAGGCCAGCGAGGCGCAGGCGAGGGGCGGCGACATCGGCGATGCTGGGATGTGTCTGCGCCTGCAGAATGAGCAGCAGCTTGCGGTCGGGCGAGATGCGGGCCACCGGCGTGGCCGGGGCGTCGAGAAGCTGCTCGATCGCGGCGGGCGGCTTCTGGTAGCCCAGATTGGTCTGCGCCCTGCCCGGCAGGCTGAGCCCCGTGACCGCCAAAGTGAAGGACATGAGTGCCAGGGCAAGGAGTCGTTTCGCCATGCGGAATTCCCCTTTGAGCAACGAAGGTCTGACATTTTATGTTGTAAGGCTAACGATACACCCAGCGAAGAAGTTGCATGGCGGTGGAATTTGACGGCATATCGGATAATAGAACGATGATTGAGGTAGATATTCCCGAGGCGCTCACGTTCGATGACGTGCTGCTGGTGCCGGCGTACTCCGACGTTGTTCCCACGCAGGTGAGCACGCAGGTCCGCCTGACGAAGAACATCACGCTGGCGACGCCACTGATGTCCGCTGCCATGGACACGGTCACCGAGTCGCGGCTGGCGATTGCCATCGCTCAGCAGGGTGGAATGGGCGTGGTCCACCGCAACCTGACCATCGAGCAGCAGTCCGGTGAGATTGACAAGGTAAAGCGCTCAGAGAGCGGCATGATCGTGGACCCCGTGACCATTGAGCCGGAGCGTCCGATCTCCGATGCGCTGGAGGTGATGCGGAGGTTCAAGATCTCCGGCGTACCAGTGACCAAGAAGGGCAAGCTGGTGGGCATCCTGACCAACCGCGACCTGCGCTTTGTGTCGCGGACGGACATACCGATCGGCGATGTGATGACCAAGGAGAACCTCATCACCGTTCCCGTGGGCACCACGCTGGAGCAGGCGGAGCACATCCTGCACCAGCACCGCGTGGAGAAGCTGCTGGTGGTGAATGACGCCTATGAGCTGAAGGGGCTGATTACCGTCAAGGACATCCAGAAGAAGCTGAAGTATCCGAACGCCAGCAAGGATGAGCAGGGCCGGCTGCGCGTGGCGGGAGCGATCGGTGCCACGGGCGACTTTCTGGAGCGGGCTGCGGAGCTGGTACGGGCGAGGGTGGACGCGCTGGCGATCGACTCCGCGCATGGGCACTCGATCCGCGTGCTGGAGGCCGTGGCCGAGGTGAAGAAGGCCTTTCCGCATGTGGACCTGTTGGCCGGCAACGTGGCGACCTACGAGGGTACGCTGGCGCTGATCGATGCTGGCGCGGACGCGGTGAAGGTGGGCATTGGACCGGGGTCCATCTGCACCACGCGCATGGTCACGGGGGCCGGAATGCCGCAGATTACGGCCATCGCGGAGGCGTATCGCGCAGCGAAAGAGCGCGGCGTCGCGATCATAGCCGACGGCGGCATCAAATACTCGGGCGACATTACGAAGGCCATGGCCGCGGGCGCGAGCGTGTGCATGATCGGCTCGCTGTTCGCGGGTGTGGACGAGAGCCCGGGCGAAACGATCCTGTACCAGGGCCGCAGCTTCAAGGCGTATCGCGGCATGGGCAGCCTGAGCGCGATGGCGCAGGGATCCGGGGAGCGTTACTTCCAGAGCAATGAGGACATGGCGAACGACAGCAGCGCACGGCCCTCCATTACGGCGCGCGAGAACGGCGGCGGCAATCGCATGGCGAAGTTTGTGCCGGAGGGCATCGAAGGGCGCGTGCCGCACCGCGGACCGCTGGAAGCGATGGTGTATCAGCTAGTGGGGGGCCTGAAGTCCGGCATGGGCTACCTGGGCTGTGGGACGATTGAGGACCTGCAGACGAAGGCGAAGTTCATTCGAATTACGGGATCGGGCCTGCGTGAGAGCCATGTGCATGATGTGGTGATCACGCGCGAGGCGCCAAACTATCACGTGGAGTAGTCGTGAACTGAGTGAAGACAGCAAGAGGCTCGGAGATGCAGGGCTTCTTACTGTTGATGCTAGGTGACGGGCCTGGCGGATGGGGCTGGTTGGGTTGGGGACTTTCTGCGGAGGATGGCTGCAGAGAGGAGCGTAATGAGCAGGCCTACGGGGAAGGGTTCGATGAAGGTCATGGCGGCGTTGTAGAGGGGGTTCTTGTAGAGGATTTTGAGCTTTTGCAGCTCCTGAATCTTTGCCTGGATGGCGGCGGCGCTGGCACCGGAGGCCTTGAGCGTTTCGATGGTGTAGTTGCCGTAGTTGTCCATGAAGTTCGGCATGAACTTGAAGTAGATGATCTCCCAGGTGACGACGTAGAAGGCGCAGGAGATGAGCGTGATGCAGATGCCGATGGCGAAGGCGCGGCCGAAGGTGATGCGACCGTTCGCCATGTTGTCTCGGTAGGAGCGGATGCCGAAGAAGACAAGGAGAAAGGCGAGCACCATGCCGGTGTAGCCGATGAGCAAGCCGGCGTTGCCGTGGCCGATGTTGTCCATGAACGGAACGGTGGCCATCATGAAGATGGACGACAGAATGCCGGAGATGAGGCCGAAAATGAGGATGGTCTTTTTCATAGGAGCTCCAAATAGCGGAATCTTGAACGTGGAGCCACCATACCGCGCCATGCGACGGTTTTGTCGTCATTCTTTCGGATGATTTTGAGTCCTTCAGGGGAAAATCATCCGTTTGCATGACCGAGTTACGGCAGGAGCCCCAGTTCCTTGCCTAGCTGGACGGCCTGGGTGCGGCGGCGGGCACCGAGTTTATCGAAGGCGCGGCTACAGTGGGTCTTGACCGTATTTTCGGAGACGAAGAGCTTGTCCGCGATCTCGCGGTTGCTCATGCCCTGAGCGACGAGCTCGAGGATCTCCATTTCACGGCGCGTGATGCCGAGGTCGTCGCGCTTCTGCTGGTTGGGAACGAAGGGTCCTGTGGCTGCGCTCGGGACTTCTTTGAGAACCACGGTCTCGTGGGGTTTGGTGAGCTTGAGGCCGAGCCAGATGCCGAGGATGGCGAAGGTGATGGCGATCAAAGCGCCATAGATTTCGAGCGAGTGTTCGAGCACGAGGAACTGATACTCGCCCCACTTGAGCAGGGCGATCAGGACTCCACCGATCAGGCCGAAGATGAGGACTTGGCGCTTCATAATGGTCGCGTGGGTTCATCTTACTTGAGCGAGCGGTGTGGTCTTACGGATGCTCTGCGTCCCACACCATGGCCTCAAAGCGGTGGAGCGTGGCGAAGCCGTTGCGCTCGTAGAGCTGGAGGGCGGCTGCGTTGGCCTCTGTAACGGTGAGCGAGAGGCTGGTGACGCCGCGATGGGAGATGTGCGTGGCGCAGTGATGCAGCAGGGCCTCGCCGATGCCCGCGCGGCGCAGCTCGGGCCGGACACAGAGCTGCGTGATGTGGCCGACATCCTGGCGTACTCGGGAACACAGGATAATGGCCTCCACCGAATGGGTGCGGGCATCGCGCGCAACCCAGGAGTCTTCCGCGTCGAAGATGCCGCAGCCCGGAAAGCGGATGATGTTGTGCAGGAAGCGCTGCGCTCCATGCACGCTGCGGTATTGATCGTTGATGTTCGAGTCTACGTTGCCGGTGTAGGCGCGATGGATGAGCGCCGCGGCTGCGTCGTAGAACTGCGGCCTCCAGGGTTCGAGGACGAGGTGCGGCATCATTTCCACCCACGTCTCAGAAACGAGACCCTTCGACAGGCTCGGGGCAGGCTGTGGGGCGCCCAAATGCGTCTTCAGGTCACAGGTCATGAAGAGGCGGGGGTAGCTGCGAAATCCGCGTGCCAGAAAAGGGTTGAGGAGCGCTCCCGCAGGGAACATCAGCAGTTGGGACTCTACACGCTCGATCCCTGGAGCAGCCTGCAACATCTCCAGCAAGTGGTGCAGTAGAGTTTCGCAAATGGGATTGTCGAGCGCTTCGCCCTCGCCGAAGGCGTAGACGTCGCCGACGACGGCCTTGGCGGCTTCAAAGACGGAGAAGGCGTAGCCGACGACGCGGCCGGAGCGCAGCGCAACGAATCCAGGAAGGATGCGACCGTCTATGTAGTCCAGCAGAAGGGTGATGGCCGATGCGTAATCCCAGCGCAGGCGCTGCTGCCAGCGGGACGCCTCCTGCTGCAGCAGGGGGCGCAGCTGCGCCGCGGAGAAGTGGCGAAGGTCCAGTATCTCGAGCTGAGGCGTTGAACTCATGGCAGCGTCCCTAGCTTTGACGCGCGACTGGAAGATGGCGGCGCGGGAAGGTCTGCTCAACCTGGTGGATAGACTTTATAGACGGAGAGGCCCTGGGTCTGGTACAGAAAGAGCTGTTGGTAGACCCGGCCCCGCAGCAACGCGCCCAGTTGGGGGGCATCGCGGGTAGGAATCACCAGGATGCCGGCAGCTTCGGGAACTCCGTTGCGGGCGTCGACGATGCTCTGGTTGCGGTAGAAGGCGAGTCCGTAGACCAGATCGCGGCGCACGTCGAACTCGGCCACCATGGAGGCGTCGGGAGCAGCCTTGGCAATCTCTTCAGCAAGTGGACGCGCCGAGTAGTTGAGGTCGAGCAGGTGACCGTTCATCCCCAGCAGGAAGAAGAGCAGGCCGGCGAGCGGGATGATGGTGGCCAGCCGGATGCGCTCGACCCCAAAGCGTCGCACTACAACGAGGATTGCCACGGCCACCAAGATGCCCAGCACCGCGGCCCACACAAACGCGCGCGGAGCGGGAATAATGCGCTGATAGACCATGTACTGCGGGCACAGCAACAGGACGAAGGTCAGAAATCCGGTCGCAGCCGCGTGGGAGTTGAGCAGCCAGTTCGGTATTCCTTCGCGCCGGATGCGAAACAGGTAATCGCCGGTGAGAATCGCGATGGGCGGAATCGAAGGCAGAATGTAGCCCGGCAGCTTTGAGCCGGAGAAGGAGAAGAAGATGATCGGGAAGAGCGCCCAGAGCACCAGGAACTCCGGGAAGGCGTCGCCGGCGCGGACGTGGCCAATGTAGCGCTTGGGCTTGTGCCGCACCTTCCACTCGGCCATGGATATCTGCAGGCCATCGACGAGCGCGCGGAGAGCGAGCGCCGTCCAGGGCATCAACCCAAGTATCAGAACCAGGGCATAGAAGTAGAACGGCTGATGGTGCTGGTAGAGATTCGTTGTATAGCGTTCGATGTTGTGCTGCAGGAAAAACTCATAGACGAAGGTCGGGTTGCGGCGCTGGACCGCGACGTACCAGGGCAGAACCATCAGCAGATAGAGCAACACACCGGGAATCCATATGGTGCGCCGCAGGGCAGACCACTCCCGGCGCAGGCCCAGGAACAGCATAATAATCGCCAGGGCCATCACCGGTGCGATGGGCCCCTTGGCCAGCGTGGCAGCAGCGCCAAAGAAGTAGAGGTCGAAGAGCCAGAACTTCTTGCCCGTCTCATACCAGGCGTACCAGCCCAGCATTCCCATAGAGAAGGGCGCGGCCAACTGCATGTCCGTGGACGCACCGCGGGCGAAGGCGACGATGGCCACGCTGGAAACCATGATCAGCGCAGCGTCAAGGTGGCCTCCGGGGCGGAAGCGGCGCAGATGGAGGAACGCGAGAATGACCATTGCCAGGGCTCCGGTGGCCGAGGGCAGGCGCGCAGACCAGTCGGAGACGCCAAACTCCTTGTAGAACTCCATGGTGCGCCAGTAGTAGAGGGCGGGCTTCTCCAGCCACGGCTTTCCATAGAGGATGGGCGTGACTGTGCCGGCCATCAGACAAGAATAAGAGGCGTGCAGATCAGCGGGCCGCAGGCTGTGCGGAATGATACGGGCGTGGAGCACATGGCAGTCCTGGGAGTGCGCGGCGAGCATCTCGCGGGCGATCTGCGCATAGCGCGGCTCATCGGCACCGACCAAGCCCAGCCGCGGTCCCCCGAAGAATGGGACCAGGCCGTAGAACAGGAAGTAGCAGGAGAAGAGCAGCAGGACTGCCAGTTGCGCGAGGTCGCGGGCCCAGGTGTGCGGAAGAAGGGCGCGCAGCCAGGCGGACAGGCGGGGCGCGGATTGGGATATGTCCGTCAAAGCTGGTCTGGATATTCGTGGTCTGCCGCAGCGTTCCCTAGGCTAACAGAGTTGGCGGGGGAACCGGACGCGCGGCGAGCAGCAGCCCGCGACTGGCGGCCTGAAGCTGCGTGAGGACGCGCTCGGTCACCAGCGTCTGGCTGCCAAGGATGGTGCAGCCGCTGGCGTTGCGGTGTCCACCGCCGCCGAAGTGGTTGGCAACCGCGGCCACATCGAGATCGCCCTTGCTGCGGAGGCTGAGGCGGAACTCCTGCTGAGCGATGGCTTCGCGCAGCAACACGGCAGCGTCGACGCCGGCGATGGCGATCAGATAGTTAACGACGCCTTCGCAGTCCTCGACCGTGGCACCGACGCGCTCCATCTCGTCGAGCGTGATGGAACTCCAGCAGACCGCCCCGTCGATCTGCATGTTGGTCAGGGCAATGGCCAGCAGGCGCACCTTGCCCGGCGGGTTGGAGAAGTAGATCGACTGAGCGATGGCGTTGGCATCGGCACCGCACTCCAGCAGGTGCTCGGCGCAGGCAAAGGTCTCCGCCGTGGTGCTGGCGAAGGTGAACGATCCGGTGTCTGTCAGCACAGCCGCGTAGAGGCAACCGGCCATCTGCGGCGAGATGGTTGCGGCGGCGGCGATGGCCAGATCGTAGACCATCAGGCCGACGGCGCAGGCATCCGGATCAATCCAGTTGAAGTCGGCGAAGGTGCGGCCGCTGAGGTGATGGTCAATGTTGATGGTCAGGCCCGCGGCCATGTGCTCAAAGCTGCTGCCGGCAAAGCCGCTGCGCTCCAGGCGGTCGCACTCCAGCAGGATGACGGCGTCCGGCGAGCTGTGCGGCAGCGATGCGACGATGCGGTCCACGCCGGCAAGGCAGTGGAACGGAGTTGGAATGGGGTCGGCAAAGGCCACCGTGACCTGCTTTCCCATGGCTTCCAGCAGGTGCATCATGCCCAGCGCGGAGCCGATGGCATCGCCATCGGGCCGCTGATGCGAGGTGATCAGAAAGCTATTGCGCTCACGCAGCAATTCCAGCAGAGCCGCGATGGAGTCGTCGCGATCCAGCACCTCCGGACTGGTGGCTGTGTCTGGGCTCATGGTGGATTGAGACGAGCGCGGCCCTCTATACGATTCAGTGTTTGGCACCTGAACCTGTAGATTGTGGGGTTGCGTGCTCAGGGTCTTTGGCTCCTGTCACTACATCTTTGGTTGCGTGGACCTGGTGCTGTTCCGGCGTCGCTGCAGAGACGTTCCTGCGGGCCATTTTGCCGCGATGCTTTTCCATGCGGCCTAGCAGTTCATCCATACGCGCGCCCATTTTTTCACTGCGGTCAATCGCAAAGGTGAGTTCGGGGACGTGGCGGACGCCCATGCGGTCGCGAATCTCGGTGCGGATGTAGGCGCGGGCGGCCATCAGCCCGGCCAGCGTGTCGTCCTCCTCGGCGGCGGAGCCGGTGACGGCGATGAAGACCCGGCAGCTCTTACCCCCGGGTGCGAGCACAACCTCCGTGACGTAGCAGGGCGCGATGCGCGGGTCAGAGAGTTCGCCCTCCAGCATGGCGGTGATCTCTTCGGCAAAGGTGCTGGCTACGCGGCCCCGGTGGTATGTTCTGGCTCTTTGTTCCGGCATGACTGACTCACCAGATTACCATCTTCCCGGCAAGCTTATCGAGCGATAGTGGACGCCATTGCTGGGCGTTCAGCCCGATTCGGGCAGCGCGACCTCGCTTTCCACGTAACTGTCGAGAATCTCACAACCCAGACCGACAGCGATGCGGCGGGCGGCGGCCTCGACCTCGCGGAGTTGCCCGGCCAGATAGCCGGCCGAGCTGGAGATGGCCACCACGCCCAGCGTGGCGCGGTTCCACACCATTGCATCGTCCAGCTCCGCCACCGAGATGTTGAAGCCGTGGCGGAGCTTTTCTTTCAGCGAGCGCACCACCTGGCGGCGATCTTTGAGCGACTGGGCGTGCTCGATGCCGAGTTCGAGGGTGAGCGTCGCAATCGGCATTCGCCGGCCCCCTCCCCCTTTTCCCGCAAAGTCCGCATGAATAAGGACTTAGGGGTGGACCTTCTGTACATTGTCCGTAGACAGCGTACAAATTCCCAGAAAAAAGTGGTGAACTGTCCTTCTCGTCGACGCAGTCCCCGTCCGTCAACTGCTTTCATTTTACAAGCCGTGTCAAGGGGCGCGAAAACGGGGGTTCGAGGAGCACACTTTGTGCCGGCCCTTCAGGCCTCTGGATTGACTTTGTCCTCTTACCTAGGCCTTCGGCCTGGGCTGTTATGTTGTCGGGCCTTCGGCCCTTGCATGGGTGGCGAGTGAGCGTTGTGCGCTCCAGGTGGATGTTGTGCGCTCCAGGTGGATATCGTCAGGGATTCGGTCTTTGCGGAAGCAAATTCTTCTATTGCGGCTGCCAGTGGAGGCCGTCCGGGCTGAGCCAGACGGCGCCCGTGGTGGTGACAAGTTGGAAGAGCGCAGGCGCTGGCGGCGCTTTGGCAGGGGCTGTAGCGTCGTCGTTGGAGAGGGCGTCGGCGGCGGTCTGACTGGCCGGTTGGGACAGGGCAAAGGTCTGTGGGGTCTGTGGACGTGGGGCGAGGCGCAATTGCGCGACGTTGCCGGGCCACTGTGCTGCGACGGGGGTCCAGTGGAGGCCGGAGTCGAGGGAGAGGAAGAGCGCGCCGGCGGTGTCTGTGGCGAGGGTGCGTTGGCCGCTGGAGACGGTAGCGGCGGCGGGCAGTTTGCTGGGGAGTGGGGCTGGAGCGATGAGCGTGCGCTGGAACGTGCGCCTTTTTGCCGCGGCGGCCATCGGCAGGGCGTTGGCGAGATGGACGGAGTCCGCGCTCAGCGCTGCGGCGGTCTGGACGGTGACGCTCTCGCTGAAGGACGGCGGAGGAGCAGCGGGTGCTGCGGCTGCTCCTAGGGTGACAGCCGTGGGCTGCGGTGCGGCGGCCGGGGACTGCAGGCCGTCCACGGCGCTGTCCGCCCGGGATGCTACGTAGCCCTGGGAGGACGACATGGCCATGGAGCCCACTGGTGCGGGGATAGCGACGGTGGGAGCGCGTCCGATGCCCGCGCCGGAGCCGGAGCCTAGGAAGGCGCGGCCGGCGACGATGGGTGGCAGCGGTTTGGCATTCCCCTCAGGGGCTAAAGCCCCATCTCTTTCGCGGGATCTTTCGTACGAGCTGAAGCCCGTAACCTTCAAAGCGGATGGGCGCGAGGATTCGGGAACCATACCATTCAAAATGGATGGCGGCGGAGATGGCGGCGGCTTGGCCGGAGTTGCGGGGGCCATCGCTGGAGCGGGCGAGGGATGCTGGAGGGTCTCCGGCACGCGCGCGGCGACGGCCGGTGTGGCGGCGGGGTGGGGCCGCAGCGTGACGAAGATCAGTGCGGCACCGGCCAGCACTGCGCCGCCGAGGCCGATGCCGAGCATAGGCACCGAGTTGAGCCAGCGCGTCCAGGAGGGTGCCGGCGCGGGCGGAGGGAGCGGCGCGGCCTGTTGGGTGAGGAAGAGGATCTGGCGGCAGTGCTCGCAGGCGGCCAGATGAGTGAGCGCCAGGGAGCGCTCGTGCGCGGGCAGAACGCCCTCGGCGAAGGCGCTGAGAGCGTCTGGATCCAGATGGAGGCCGGGTTGGAGGAGGTCGCTCATTCTGCTGTCTTTGTCTCCTCCTTATGCTTAGAGAACGCGGGAGCTGCGGAAGTTTGCAGCAGTTCGCGAAGATTGAGGGTGAGGTCGCGGGGGTCAATGCCGAGGGCCTCCGCGGCGGCGCGGTGGCTGAGGCCGTTGGCCTGCAGGCTCTTGAGCAGGCGCTCGCGCAGATGCGTGGTGAGGCGCTTGAGCTTGCGGCTGACGGTGGCCTCATGCACGCCGAGCAGCGGGGCTATCTGCTGGAGGGTGTGCTGGTCCAAGAAGTAGGCGGAGAGCAGGAAGCGGTCTTCGGCGGGGAGTTTGTCGAGCGTGGCGCGGAGGGAGTGGGTGAGTGCGGCGAGCTGGGCGGGCGGCGGCGGCGGCAGGGACTCCAGCGCGGCGAAGGCGGGGTCGTCGGGGAGCGGGGACTCCCGGTGGGTGCGGCGGTGGTGGTCGATGTGGCGCTGGGCGAGGGAGGCGCGCAGCCAGCCGAGCAGCGAGCCGCGGCCGGAGTAGGAGGCGAGCGGCGAGCGGCGGTGGCCGTCGCGGTCGCTGAGGCCGAAGAGCTCGGCGTAGAGCGATTCGGCAAGATCATGGCCGAGCGAGCTGGAGCGGGTGATGGAGATGGCTGCCTGATTGAGGGGCTGGCGGAAGCGAGTGAGGAACTGGAGCCAGGCGGTCTCCCGGCCGAGAGCGCAGGCCTGGGCGAGCGCGAGTTCCTCCAGATGGAGCGTGCGCAGGAAGGCCTCCTTGCGGTCGGGCGAGGGCATGGTTCCGGTGGGGAGGCCGAAGTTGTGTTTGGCGCCGATGGCGAGGAGGATGGGCTCGAAGTCCGCGGGAAGGAGGCCGACGCTGGCGGTCTGGGCGAGGAGGCAGAGGTCGTCCAGCAGGAGTTTATCGAGCGGCGGAGGTGGAAGGGAGTCCGCCGTGCCGGAGGTTGTGGTGTGCGCGGTTCTCGCGAGGGCGAGGCCGAGCTCGTCGGGTTGAGGCGTAGCGCGATCCACTCCCTCACGATACGCTGGGCGCGGGAGAGGGGTGCCCCGCTGTGATCCCTCCAAAGGGGCACGGGCGAAGGAGTTGGCGTGCTGAAGGGAGCTTTGTGCCGGGGCGACTGCGGGTCTCTCCACTGCGTCTCGCGATACAGCTGCGAGACTCCGGTCGAGATGACACATCTGAGTGGCAATCGATGAAGCCTTTAGCTCCGGTCGAGATGACACATCTGGGGTGGGACATCCGAGAGACCAAGACGAGGCCTGGGCAGGTGATTCCCTAGGTGAGGCTGGGCTGATCGGGGGTGCGCTTGAGCCATTTGTAGCAGCGGGCGGAGTTTTTCCAGAAGTACTTCTCCTGCGCGGCGCGCGGTTTGGTGGAGAAGAAGCGCTGGACCAGGCCGACCTCCTCGGGGATGGTGGCGACGCCGTAGCTCTCCGGATAGTCGGTGCCGAAGAGGACGCGGTCCTCGCCGAAGGCGTCGAAGAGATATTCGAGGCGCGCGCTCAGGGCAGCATCGTCGCGGACGATGACGCGGTCGGTCTCGCGGGGGTGATAGACCTCCGTGAGCTTGACGAAGATGTTAGGCCGGGCGGCCATCTGCTTCACCACGGCCTGATACGCGGATTGGTTTTCGGGGGTGGGATCGAAGCGGGGCAGGTGGTCCATGATGATGCGCAGGGTGGGGATGGCGTCGGCCAGCAGCACGTTGGCCTGCATGAGGTTCAGGGTGGGGTTGGCGGTGTCCAGCGCGAGATCGGCCTGAGCGAGAAGTTTCAGATTGGCAACGTGGTCGGGCTTGAGTGTGACCTTGCCGTCGTCGGCGCTGCCGGCGGCGGTGTAGAAGCGGCTGGAGCGGATGGCACGATAGAGAGAGTCCTTGTGGAAGTGATCGAGGTACTGGCCGAAGTCCGGTCGGCCGGGGTCGAGGCTGCCGGAGACGCCGACCATGAAGGGGTTGGCCGCGCAGACCTGCAGATACCAGAGGTTGTCGTCGATGAAGCCGCTGGACTCGACGACGATGGCGCCGACGATACCCGCAGGCCGGGCAAGTGGGATGTACATGGAGGGCAGCGAGGTTTTGGAGAGGGCGTGGTAGGCCGGTGAGCCCATGTAGCCCGCGCCGACGGTGCGGGTGCCGTCAAAGAGGTGAATGTGGGCGTCAATGATGGGGACGGAAGTGTCTGGTGCGGCGAGGGCGTTGAGGGGACGGGAGAGGGTTGCGGCTGCCAAGGCTGCGGTGGAGAGGAACTCGCGACGGGAGAGGGTGCTCAAGGCTCACTCCCAGCGCAGGAGCGCCTCGCCCGCGGCACCGATCTCCATGGTGAGGGACTGAGGCTGGCTGGAGCAGGTGAGGATGGTGGAAGCCTGATAGAGCTTTGAGGTGGGTATGCCGTAGGGTGGATCAGGGATCTGTGCGCGGATGACGAGGGGGCCGCCGGGAATGGAGAAGGCGGCAATGCCGTCGTTGATGGTGGTGGACTGGTCAGTGTCATTGGCCAGCAGAACATAGCCTTTGGCGATGGAGTGCTTGGTCATGAAGCGGATGCGAAAGGTGATGGGGCAGGGTGGCGTCTTTGCTTCAGCCGCTGTTCCGCTGGGCGATGCGACGAGAGTGGGCAGCGAGGATTGCAGCTGGGACTTGGTCCAGTCAACCAGCTTGAGGGAGGCTGTGCCGAGGCGCTGCTTCTCAAAGTCCGCGGAGTTCTTGAAGAAGGACGCCACCAGACTGGCCCGCTCATCGGCGGAGATATAGCCATTGGCCACGGTCATGGCCAGGTCGCTGGTCTGGATTTCCACGGTGTCGTCCACCAGCTTTGGAGAGACCTTGCCGGTCTTGACGTCCATCATCTCAATGGCGAAGACGAGGCGACGGCGACGGTCGTTGACCTTGATGGTGGGCAGCAGGCGCGAGATGAGCATGGCGTCTATGTGCGATTTTTTTCCATACTCCTGAATCCAGTCCTGGGAGTTGGGGTCGTACAGACCGCCGGGGGCAAGCATGACCGGCTCCATGTTGGGCATGTCGCGAATGTGGTTGTAGAGCAGCATGGTGAGGCCGGTGGGCAGGGTCTCGGTGAGCGATTCGGCGCTCTCATCGTCCACCGGCAGGATGCCGACGACGTAGCGGTTGCTCTGAGCGAAGGCGCTACAGGCCATGCACACGATGGCGACGGTGAACAAGAGTCGTGGAAACCTGGGCATCACAATCCTTGCAGGCCCGGTGAGGGCCGGTTGTGCCGGTGCGCACCGGGGTTGCATTATTTTTTGGCTGAAGCCTGGCGCACATGCGCGCTGGGAGCAGCCGCAGTGGAGGTGGACGCAGGAAGCGGTGGCGCAGCCGAGTCTCCGCCGCCGGAGACGAGTGCCTTGCGCACCACCGCGGCCGGAGCGATGGTGGTGGCGGCGGAGGCGTTGTTCATCTGCGTCCCCGGATACCAGCCGGGCGGCAGATACCATCCGGTCTCGCCGACGAGGTTGAAGTAGTCAATGATGGCGGGCATGTTGTTGGGCAGGGCACCGGCGTTGTCGCGCTGGTAGAGGGCAACGTAGGACTTCAACTCGTTGACGATCTGGTCCTTGTCCGCGCTGTTGCCCTGGGTGAGCAGAGAGATGGCCAGCTCCAGATGCAGGTCAGGAATGGCTCCTCGCGCGGCGTCCAGGCGGATGGCGTCCTGAATGTGGGAGACAGCCAGACGCTTATCTTCAGGCGTGTGCGCGGTCATGGACATGACGCGGCTGAGATAGAAGTGCACGCTGGGATCATTGGAGCGCTGCACCAGCGCATCCTCCAGATTGGCCTGGGCCATGGCGAAGAGGTCATATTGCAGGGCGATGATGGCGTTGTCGCGCTTGGCGGCGGCGAGCAGGATGGGGAAGCTGGTGCCTGATCCGACCAGACCGTTGGTCTTGACCAACTTTGCAATCTCGTCCTTCAGGGTGCCATTGAGCATCTCCTGGATGTGGCCGGTGCGCTCCTTCACGCGCTTGGGATTGCCGAGGAAGCCCATGCCGACGCGGGAGTCCTTGCTGATGGTGCGGTCGAGTGTGGCGTAGAGGCGTGGAATTTCGCGGGCATCGTAGCCCTGCGCGAGCATGTACTTCACGCCGAGGGCGTCGGCTTCATTCTCTTCCTGGAGCGTCCAATCGGTTTCGTGAACGCCGCTATGGATAAAGGAGCCCTCATAGATGCCCGCGCCGAGGCCGAGGGCGGCACCGATGAATGCGCCCGATGTCCCCTTTGCGAGGCCGCCGATGATGCCGCCGCCCAGGGCCGAGCCCATGTCAATCAATGCCTTGGTGCGTTCAGCCTTGGCTTCCTTCTCCTTGTTCAGTTCGGCTTCGATGACCTCATTGCGGACGCGGGCATACTCGTGGCGCTGCTCCACATGGGCGATCTCATGGCCGAGGATGTAGCTGAGCTGCGCCTCGCTGTCCAGCATGGAGAGCAGGCCGGTGGTGATGTAGACGGAGCCCGTGGTCAGCGAATAGGCGGCCGGAACAGGGTACAGAATGATGCGGAAGGTATAGAGGTTAGGCGAATCCTTCGGCACCAGGCGCTGCCCAATCTGATTGATGTACATTTGCATCATCGGATTGTTGTAGAGCCGTTTTTCCCGGGGGTCGTACTCCTTGGAGACCATGGGATTTTCTGAGATGGACCAGTCGGCCGTCTGGTTGATGAGGTAGGCGTCGTTCAGGTCGAGGGTGCGCTTGTCATTCCATGCGGTTTCCACGGCAGCCTGGACCTCGGGCCGCTGCGCGATCTCCGCCATCTTGGTCTTGTCGGCATCACTGTACTGGGTCTGCCCGTTGGCGTCCGTCTTGGCGGGGATCTGGGGCTTGAGCTTGCCGAGGTTCATCTGCGCATGGGCAAGTGGGGTCGCGGACAGGACGAACAAGAGCGGGACGAGGGATTTACGGGTCATAATGACCTCCTGTGGCAATCAAGGTCTGGTGCGCAAGTTAGAATTCGAGGGCGAAGGAGGCCAGTCTAGAGCCGGGGCGGAAGCGTGTCAAATGAATCTCCTGTGGCGAGTGGATTGCGGAGATGCTCCGACGGATGGCTGGTACATGCTATGAACTTCAAGCGAATGATCGAGCGCGTCTGCACTGCACGGATGGCCTGCGTGGCCGTGCTGTTGGCGCTGCCAGCAACGCTGGCGCACGCGGAGAAGGGTGTGGCATGGCTGGAGATTCCCGCCCAGCAGGTGCGGCTGGAGGCCAATCAGGCGGCCGTGCTGAAGGCTGACCGGATTCCGTTTCTGCTGGTCCACCTGAACCGGCAGACCGATGAAGTTGCCTATGCGCGGGTGAACACACGGGTGAA